>Ga0302181_10001946_pt1 | contig 14998 bp, 13 predicted proteins | sample I_Palsa_E3_3_FD_198786 | JGI IMG/M metagenome (GOLD analysis project Ga0302181, IMG submission 198786) | Peat permafrost microbial communities from Stordalen Mire near Abisko, Sweden - I_Palsa_E3_3 | ecosystem: Environmental > Terrestrial > Soil > Palsa > Peat permafrost | place: Sweden...
AGCCGACCGCTGGCAGCGGACGGGTCGCGGACTTTCACCGCCGGCTCGGAGTTTCACCGACCCCGGAGCACGCCTACTCCTATAGCCAGTGTGCCATACCAGGTATTCCGGACTAGACGGAGGTAAACTCTCCGGTCACGGCGCCGGGGGCCGGAACTGGTACCCCACCCGGTACTCGGTCACCAGGCACTGGCCGTAAACGGGGCCGAGCTTATGCCTGAGGCGGCTGACGTGCACGTCGACGGTCCGGCTGTCTTGCGCCACGGCCCGGTTGTCTCGCGCGGTGTCGCCGCCGGCTGGCACGGCGTCGCGGCGCCAGGCCCGCTCGACGAGATCCGCCCGGCTGAACACCCTCGCGGGATGCGCGGTGAGGAAGGCCAGCAGCTGGAACTCCTGGAAGGTCAGCAGAATCTCCCGGCCGCCAGCCCAGGCCCGCCGCTGCACGTGATCGAGACGGATGCCGGTATGCCGATGGCGTTGGGTGGCCGGATCGGATTCAGCAGACCGGCCGTCGTGGCCACCCGTCGTCATGGCGGCGCTCATAGCGACGGCGCTCGTCGCGGCGCCGCTCGTCGTGGCGATGGCATAGCCGACGATGGCGAGCGACGTGCCCGTACCCGGGATCGGCACCACCGCGAGCAGCGTCCCGTCCCCGCCGGGGGGCGGCACGCGCTCGTCCCACGGATAGCCGCCGGGTTCGGCATCGGGCTGGCTGAACAGCTCGTCCCGCGTCTCGGCCCGGCCGACCAACTGAGTTCCCACTGTCACATATCCCGAGGACACGCTTCTATACTCCATTTAAAAGGTCGTTTTTGTCAAGAAAGCAGACGGCGGCCGGTTGAGCGGGCGCGCCGAACAGGCACCGGTAGCTTAATCACATCTGCCACATCAAACTCAGTGGACACTCTAAGATCAGACTCGTATGCATGGTTGCGGCAACCTGCACATTCCTGTGTGTACGTTGCCGCTACCATGCACAACAATCCTGTGTTGGCCTCTCGCGTGTGGCCGTGAAGGTTCGTGAGAGCGGGGGTCTTGGTACCGGCGGCTGGGCGGCGCTGCTGGTTAGGATCGGGATCATGGCGGTCAGGGCGGTCATCTTCGACTGGGGTGGGACGCTCACCCCGTGGCATGGCATCGACCTCGGTGAACTCTGGCTCGCGGTGTGTGCGCGACACTATCCGGCGGCCGAGGCGGCCGCCATGGCTACCGCGGTCCAAGCGGCCGAGGTGGAGTTGTGGCGCGACGGTGAGCAGTCGCAGCGGAGCTGGACGCTGGACCATATCTTCGAGCGGGCCGGGATCACCGCCTCGGCGGACTTCCTGTCCAGCTACTTCGAGGCGTGGGACCCGCATACGTTCACCGACCCGGATGTGCCGCCGTTGCTGCACGAGTTGCGGCGGCGCGGCATCAAGGTCGGCGTGCTGTCCAACACCATGTGGCCGCGTAGCGCCCACGAAAAAATCTTCGTCAGGGACCAGGTGTTCGAGCTGATCGACGGCGCCGTCTACAGCAGCGAGATCGACTGGGTCAAGCCGCATCCGGAGGCCTTCCGCGCGGCCATGCAGGCCATCGGCGAAACCGACCCCGCGGCCTGCGTGTTCGTCGGTGACCGGCCCTACGACGACATACACGGCGCCAAGAGCGCGGGCATGCGCGCCGTCCTCATCTCGAACTCCGACGTTCCCCCGTACCAAGCCGCCGCGCCCGACGCGATCATCACCAGGCTGTCAGAGCTCCTCAGCCACCTCGATCGCTGGTCTTGATACCGAAAAAACTCGGCGAAAAGCGTTGGCGGACGCGGCTGCCCCGACTCATGTCCGTGGGGAACAGGAGGGGACCGGCGGAACGCCGGGAGCTCATCGCTGAGGGGGGATGAGCTCCCGGCGTCGTCCTTTAGTGGACGGAGCCGGTGCGCTTGAGCGTGCGGATTATCGGCGCGGTCTCCACCGAGCTCACCCCGGGCAGGGACGCCAGCGGGCCGGTCAGGTACTCGTAGAGATGCTGGGTGTCGCGGAAAAGTGCGGTCACGACCACGTTGGACGGGCCCGTGGTCGCGGCGGCGAACGGGACCTCGGGGTGCCCGGCCAGCGCGTGGCCCACCGCATCGAGCCGGGACGGCTCCACCTTGAGCCACAGCAGCGCGCTGACATTCATGCCCAGGCAGCGGGCGTCCAGATCCACCTCGAAATGCAGCAGCCCGCTGCGGCAAAGCTCCTCCATCCGGCGCCTGACCGTGGATTCGTGCCAGTGGATGGCGGTGGCAAGCGCCGCGTGGCTGGTCCGTCCGTCGCGGCCCAGCTCGGCCAGCAGGGGTTCGTCCTCGGGTAGCAGGCCGGGCCGGGGGGGCCCGGGGGGCCCTGGGGGGCGGGCAGCCCCCCCGTAATCAGGGGGGGTCTGGGGGGGATCGTCCCCCCGGCGGGATAGCAGCATCTCTAGCTGCTCGGTGGAGAGCGCCTGGCGGATGCCATGCCACGCGTCCGGGGTGAAGTTGTGCAGGATCGAGTGCGCGGAGATCTGCACCACCCGGCGGCTGCCCGGCAGCCCGCGCAGGAACAGGGCGTCACGCTGTTCCGGCGTCCTCGCCTGCAGGGTGCAGATGATCTCGGTTCCGCCCGACGCCAGGTTCACCCACCTGGTATCAGGCCGGCGCGCCAGGGCCTCGGCGATTGAATCCGCGCTGCCGGGCGTGGTCTGCAGCCGGACGAACCAGTCGACCCACCCCACCCGGACCCCGCTTACCACGCCGAGAACCCGCAGTCCCGCCGACTCGCTGAGCTTGCGGTATCGCCGGGCCGCGGTCTGGTCTGAGATCCCTGTCACCTCGGCGATAGTGCGGAATGACGCCCTCGGCTCGACGGTTAGCAGGTGGACGAGCTGACGATCAGTGACATCGAGCGTGATGTTTTCCACGTATCTCAGCCTAAGAGATGTCGAGATACGGCACAAACAGCTACTACCGTGGATGGTCCCGAGTCAGCTAGCGCAGCATGAGGACACGTGCCCTGGGGAGGGCGCCGACTTTCCGGAGGGAACTTATGGATAGGAAATGGTGGACCCTGCTGGCCGTATGCACGGGAAGCTTCATGCTGCTACTCGACGTCACGATCGTCATCGTGGCCCAGCCCGCAATCCAAGGCGGGCTGCACGCGTCGTTCAGCGACGTGCAGTGGGTCCTGGACGCCTACGCACTGACCCTTGCCTCGCTGCTGCTGACCTCGGGCGTGCTCGCCGACCGGTACGGCAGGAAACGGCTGTTCCAGATAGGCCTGGTCATCTTTACCCTTGGCTCGCTGCTGTGCGGTGTGGCCCAGGACCCGCTGATGCTGATCCTGTCGCGCAGCGCCCAGGGGGTCGGCGGCGCGATCATGTTCGCCACGTCGCTGGCCCTGCTCGGGAACAGCTTCCGCGGCCGGGATCGCGGCGTGGCGTTCGGCGTGTGGGGGGCGATTACCGGCGTGGCGACGGCGCTTGGCCCGGTGCTCGGCGGCGTGATCACTACCGACTGGAGCTGGCGGGGAATCTTCCTGGTCAATGTGCCCATCGGTGTCCTCGCCGTGGCGCTGACGGCCTGGCGGGTGGATGAATCAAAGTCGCCGCACCCGACGCGCCCGGACTGGGCCGGGTTCGTGCTGCTGACCACCGGTCTGGTGAGCCTGGTCTACGGGCTCATCCGCGCGGGCGAGAACAGCTGGTCAGACACGGGCGTCATCGTCTGCCTGGCGGTCGCCGTCGCCGCGCTGGCCGCCTTCATCGTGGCCGAGAAGCGGATCGCGCATCCGATGTTCGACCTGTCGCTGCTGCGCGTGCCGACCTTCGCGGGCGGCTCGATCGCCGCCTTCGCGATGAACGGGTCGCTCTACGCCGTGCTGCTCTACCTGGTCATCTACCTGCAGGACATCCAGGGTTTCTCGGCGCAGGACGCCGGCCTGCGGCTAGCCATCATCAGCGGCGCCCAGTTCGTCACGGCCACGTTCGCCGGCCGGTTCAGCGAGCACGTGCCCGCCCGCTGGCTGATCGGCCCCGGCCTGCTCCTGGTCGGCGTCGGGCTGATCGTCATGGCCGGGCTGACCGGCGCCAGCAACTGGACGCACCTGATCCCCGGCTTCATCGTGTCCGGCCTGGGCGGCGGCCTGGTCAACCCCCCGCTGGCCTCGACCGCGATCGGCGTGGTCCCGCCGCAGAAGGCCGGGATGGCGTCGGGCGTCAGTGCGACGTTCCGCCAGATCGGCATAGCCGCGGGCATCGCCGCCCTCGGCTCGATCTTCACTTCCGCCATGGAGCACAACCTGACCTTCGCGTCGCCGGTGGCGTCGTCGGCACCGCGCATCGTCGCCATGGTGCGGCAGGGCCAGGTCAGCCAGCTGATCGCCAGCCTGCCGCCGGCCCGCCGCGGCGAGGTCGCGGTGGCCCTCAAGGCCGCGTTCGCGGCCGGCCTCAACGACCTGCTGTACCTGACCGCGGCGCTCGCGCTCGTCGGCGGGGTGTGCTCGCTGCTGCTCATCCGCAGGAAGGACTTCGTGCAGCGCACCGACCCGCAGCCGTCATCAGGGACGAGCGGGCAAGCTAGCCCGGATAGTGCGAGCCCGGTTCGTTCGGCCTGATGAAGGGCTGACCGCGGGCAGCCCTGAGCGATGGTCAGGGCCGCCAGGCCGCGCGGGCGGTGGCGCGCTCGGCCTGGGCACGCAGGGCCTGGACGGCGCGGGCCGGGTCGTCGGCGTCGTAGACGGCCGAGCCGGCCACGAACACGTCTGCGCCGGCGTCCGCGCACCGCTCGATGGTCTCTTCGTGGACCCCGCCGTCGACCTGGAGCCAGATCGCGGCGTCCCGGCCGCCGACCAGCGAGCGGGCGCGGCGCAGCTTCGGCAGCACCAGGTCGAGGAAAGACTGGCCGCCGAAACCCGGCTCTACCGTCATCAGCAGCAGCATGTCGATTTCAGGTAGCAGGTCGGCGTACGGCTCTATCGCCGTGCCCGGGTTGACGGCAAGCCCGGCACGGGCGCCCGCGGCCCGGATGGCGCGCAGCGTCAGTACCGGGGCGTGGACCGCCTCGGCGTGGATCGTGACGTTGCGCGCACCGGCCTCCGCGTACCCCGGCGCCCACCGGTCCGGGTCTTCGATCATCAGGTGACAGTCGAGCGGCAGCGTGGTGTGCTTCAGCAGCGCCTGGACGACGGGCAGGCCGAGGGTGAGGTTGGGCACGAAATGGTTGTCCATGACATCCACATGCAGCCAGTCCGCGACGCCGGCCACGGCTGCGGCCTCATCGGCGAGCCGGGCAAAGTCCGCGGACAAGATACTCGGCGAGATCTGAACGGCCATAGAGCCCGAGTGTAGAGTGCCTGGGTGCCGACGAGATCCCCGCGTGAGAGATAACGCGCGGGGACAAGCAGCGGCCGGCCGTCCGGTCCGGCGCCTAACCGGGCGGATGGACGGATGACCGGCCGGAAGGCGTGGCGGGTCGAAAATGTCGTACCGCGGGACTACAGTTCGATACTAGGTTCGATTAGGTACCGACCTGGAGGTTACTTATGCGATCAGAACCGTCAAGCGCCCTGCTTGACCGGGTACGCAAGCTGCTGGCGAAGGCGGAGGCGGAGGGAGTGACCCCGCCCGAGGCCGAAGCGCTCACCGCGAAGGCCGCCGAGCTGATGGCCCGTTACGGCATCGACCGGGCCCGGCTGGCCGCGACCCGCCCGGACACCGACCGGCCGGGCAGCCGCATCATCGATATCTCCAACCCGTGGGCGCAGGTCCGGGCCCACCTGCTGGCCGGACTGGCCGGGGCCATGCGGTGCCAGTGCGTCCTGCTCAGCACCAACGGGCCCGGGGCGCGTATCCATGTCTTCGGCTATGCCTCCGATCTTGAGCGGGCCGACATCCTGTACACCTCGCTGCTGCTCCAGATGGCCCGCGGCCTGACCGCGGCCGTCGTCCCGGCCGGGATCCGCAGCGCCCGGGCCTGGCGGCGGAGCTGGCTGCTGGGCTTCGTCACCGCCGTCATCACCCGGGTCAAATCCGCGGAAGAGCGCGCCGCCACGAGCGCGGAAGGGGAAACCCACCCTGGACCGAGCACGGCCCTGGTCCTCGCCGACCGGGCGGTCGTCATCCGCCGTCACCTGGAAGAGGCTTACCCGGTGACCCGCCGGACCCGCATCACCTACAGCGGCCGGGGCTACACCGACGGTTACGCTCAGGGTCAGCGGGCCGACATCGGCAACGCCCGGCTGAAGTCAGCCCGGGCGCTCAGCCGCAGCTAAGGACAGGGGCGGGTTCAGCCGCGGCGCAGCAGGGCGAGGAAGATCGCGTCGGTGCCGTGACGGTGCGGCCAGAACTGGGCGAACCGTCGGTAGCGCGGATCGGAAGAGCGTCTGGGTTCGGGGCAGCGCAGGTCGGGGACCTCGGAGAGAACGGACGGGGCGTCCAGCACCGTGACGTCGTCCCGCCGGTCAGCGACGGCGGTAACCACCTCCCGGGTCTCGGTGAGGTGCGGGGTACAGGTCACATAGGCGACCACGCCGCCGGGGCGCACCGAATCGATGGCCGCCTCGAGTAGCTCGCGCTGCAGGACAGCGAGCTCCATGACGCCCTCCGGGGTCTTGCGCCATCTCGCCTCGGGGCGGCGGCGCAGCGATCCGAGGCCGGAACACGGCACATCGGCCAGCACCCGGTCGAACGTTCCTGACGGCCATGGCACCTGACGGCCGTCGGCCGCTACCACGGCGGCGGTGTGGGTCCGGGCGCGATTGGCGCCGGTGCCGGGCTGCGTGGCGGCGGGGGCGGGCTCGGCTTGCTCGGCGCGGCGGAGGGTTTCCAGGACCCGGCGCGCGCGCTGCGGGCGGATGTCGGAGGCCACTAGGCGCGCGCCCCGGGCGGCGGCCAGGCCGCTCAGCAGCCGTGACTTACCGCCGGGGCCCGCGCAGAGATCGAGCCAGAGTTCGTCTGGGCCGGAGAGACCTACGCGGGTCAGGGCCAGCGCGGCCAGCTGGCTGGCCTCGTCCTGGACGGCCGCCTGACCGCTGGCGACCAGGGGCGCCGGGTCGCCGCCGGCCAGCCGGAAGCCGTACGGCGACCATCGGGTTGGTTCGCCCGCGGGCAGGACGCTGGCGGCTCCGGCCGGGTCCGCGGGCGTCAGGGCGAGCACGACATCGGGCCTGAGGTTGCCGGCGGCGAGGGCGTTCTCGATCTCGGCGACGCTGGCGTCACCGAGCGCGTCACGGAACGCCTCGACGATCCAGCGCGGATAGCTGTGCCGGACAGCCAGATGTCCGGTCGGGTCCTGGGACAGGCTCGGGGCGACGCTGTCGATCCAGGCCTCGAGGTCCCGGGTCGACACCCGGCGCAGCACGGCGTTGACGAAGCCGGAGGGCCGCGGCCCGCACACGTCCTTGGCCAGGTCGACCGAGGTCGCCACGGCGGCGTGGCTGCCGACCCTGGTGGCCAGGAGCTGATGCGTGCCGAGCCTGAGCACGTCGCGCACCGGCGGGTCAAGGTCGTCCCGGTCGCTGCAGGCCGCGAGGATCGCGTCGTAGGTGCCACGGCCGCGCAGCGTCCCGTAGGTCAGCTCGGTGGCGAAGGCCGCGTCCCGGCCGGTCAGGCCGCGCTCCGTGAGCAGGGCAGGCAGCAGCAGGTTGGCGTAGGCGTCCCGGTCGGCGACGGCGCGCAGCACGTCATAGGCGGTCCGCCGGGACGGGTCGGCGCGCGGCGGCGCGGAGCGGGGATCGCCGGAGCGGGGGTTACCAGGTCGGGGCCGGTCGGGCTGGCGACTGCGGGGCTGGCGGCCGCGGGGCTGGCCGGAGCGGGGCTGGCCGGAGCGGCCGGTCTGGTCGGCCATGTCAGCCGAGCCGCACGGGGCCGCCGGAGCGCAGGCCGCGGGCCCAGTCGGAGGCGGTCATCTGGCGCTTGCCCTGGGCCTGCACATGACCGAGGCGGACGGGGCGCGACCCGGTGCCGACGAACACGGCCTGGCGCTGCGCCAGCAGCTCGCCAGGGGCGAGGTCAGGCGGATCCGCCGGGCCCAACAGCGATACGGGGCCGAGCTTGAGCCGGCCGCCGTCAAGCTCTGTCCACGCGCCCGGATCCGGCGTGCACGCCCGGATCTGCCGGTCGACCACGTGCGCGGGCAGCTTCCAGTCCACCCGGGCGTCGGCCGGGGTGATCTTGGTGGTGAAGCTCACGCCCTCGGCTGGCTGCGGGACGGCCTGGACCGTTCCGGCCTCGATCCCGTCGAGGGTCGCCACGAGCAGCTCCGCGCCGGAGTGCGACAGCCGCTCAAGCAGCGAGCCGGTCGTGTCGTCGGGCCGCACCGGCTCGGTAAGCACTCCGTAGACCGGGCCCGCGTCCAGCTCTTTGACGATACGGAACGTGCTCGCGCCGGTCACGTCGTCGCCGTGCAGGATGGCGTGCTGCACCGGCGCGGCCCCGCGCCACGCGGGCAGCAGGGAAAAGTGCAGGTTGACCCAGCCGTGCGGCGGAATGTCCAGCGCGGCCTGGGGCAGCAGTGCACCGTAGGCGACCACCGGGCAGCAGTCGGGGGCGATCTCCCGCAGCCGGTCGAGGAACTGCGGATCCCGGGCCCTGGCCGGCCTGAGCACGTCGCGCCCGGCCGCCGCGGCGCGCTGGGCCACCGGGCTCGGCTCGACCTTACGGCCACGGCCCGCCGGCGCATCCGGCCGGGTCACGACCGCTACGACGTCGTGGCGGGAGGCGAGCAGCGCGTCGAGCGCCGGGACCGCCGTGGCCGGCGTACCCGCGAACACCAGCCGCACGTCAGCGGGCCTGGCCGAGCGTCTGGTGCGGGGAAACCCGTACCTGCGGGATGGGGTCGCCCCACCATTCCGCCTCGCGGATCGCCTTCATCGCCGCCTTGCGCTGGGCAGGATTCATCCGGTCGATGAACAAGATCCCGTCGAGGTGGTCGGTCTCGTGCTGGATACAGCGGGCCAGCAGTTCGGTACCCTCGATCGTCACCGGGTCCCCGTACATGTTGAACCCCTTGGCCACCACGCCCCACGCCCGCTCGACCGGGTAGGCGAGGCCGGGGAAGGACAGGCAGCCCTCATCGTCTTCGTCGGTGTCTTCGGACAGGTCGAGTGAGGGGTTGATCAGGTGCCCGGGCTCGTTGTCGTCCACGTGATAGGTGAAGACCCGCAGGCCCACCCCGATCTGGGGGGCGGCGAGACCGGCGCCGGGCGCGTCCAGCATGGTCTCTGTGAGGTCCTTGACGAGCCTGCGCAGCTCGGCGTCGAAGTCGCGGACCGGCTCGGCTGGCGTACGCAGCACCGGGTCACCGAACAGACGGATCGGCTTGACACTCACGAAAACCCTCCTGCACAGATACAGCTGAGCACCTTTCTCCTCCCGTGGTGCCGCCAGCTTCCAGTCTAGCCGTCAGGCCACCTCGGCCGGGTCGAGCTGCACCCGGACAGCCGCGCCGTCCTTGCGCGCGCTCCGGGTGGCCTGGGCGGCATGCAGCGCACGGGCGAGCGCGAGGCCCTCTCGCCTGCTGATCCTGATCAGCGCCCGCTCCTGGGGTTCCGGGGGGTCCGTGGGTTGGGCGGGCTGCTGGGAGTGCCCCGCGCTCCTGGCCGGGAAGGTGTCGGCGGGCACTGGCCCGAGCACTTCCGCCTGGTCGGGCAGGCCGACCGAACCGACGAAGTCGGCCACCGCGGCCGGCGCTCCGGTCACCGATGCCATCCGCACCGCGGGCGGGAAGCCGAGCTCGGCTCGTTCCGCCAGTTCCCGTTCGGAAAAACTGACAGGATCCCAGCGGATCAGGGCCTGCACGGCCGGAAGTGACGCCTCGGCCAGCACCACCACCGGCCCGGCGGGCCGGACCAGCGCGGCGGCGTTCATCCACCGGCGCAGGGCCTCCTCGGCGGCGCGCAGGCTGGGCCGGCCGAGAAGCGCCCAGCCGTCCAAGAGCAGCGCGCCGGCGTAACCGTCCGATGCCACCGGCTCGGCTCCCGGCGTGGCGATGACCAGTGCGGGTTCGGCCGAGACGGTGGCGAGCACGTGCTGGCCGCCGGAGGTGCGGACGGGGACGCCGGGAAAGGCACGGCCGAGTTCCTCGGCGGTCCGGGCCGCGCCGGTGACCAGCGCGCGCAGGTGGCCTGACCCGCAGCGGGGACAGGTCCAGCCCGTGGCCATGGCGCCGCACCAGCGGCAGTTCGGGATCTTGTGCGAGCCGCCGATCTCCAGCGGGCCACCGCAGGTGGCACACCTGGCCTGGGCCCGGCACCGGTCACAGGCGATCGCGGCGAGATAGCCGCGCCGAGGCACCTGCACCAGGACCGGTCCGCGGGCCAGAGCGCCGTGGGCGTCCCCGGCCAGCGCGCTGCGGGCGGCGCGCAGCGCCATGCTCGGCAGGCGTGCGGTCATAGCCGCCGCGTCCCGGGCCAGTTCGGCCTCGTCCGGAGCGGCTCTGACCAGCGGCGCGGCCTGGCGCAGAGCCTCAGGGTAGCCGGTAAGCGGCCGCGCCCAGCCGGCCGCGACCAGCTGGGTGAGCTCGGCGGTGCGGGCGAAACCGCCGATCAAGGCGGCCGCGCCGGCCCGGTGCGCGCGCATGGCCAGCACTTCACGGGCGTTGGGGTACGGGGCGCGGGGCTCGGCGTGCAGGTCGTCGCCGTCGTCCCAGAGCACCACCAGGCCCAGGTCGGTGACCGGGGCGAACATCGCGGCCCGCGTGCCCGCCACCACCGGGACCAGGCCGCGGCGTACCGTCAGCCAGCGACGGTAGCGTTCGGCCGGCCCGAGATCCGCGCTCAGGCAAACGTGGCTGACGCCAGCCAGCGCGGCGTCGACGCGTTCCAGGTCACGGACGTCCGGCACCACGATGACCACGCCGCGGCCTGCGGCGGCCGCGGTTCCGGCCGCGATCGCGATTTCGGCCGGCCACTGCGGGCCGGGCAGAGCCGACCATGCGGCCCGGACCGGGCGCCGGCCCGCCAGCCCGGCCAGGAACGCTTCCCCGGCCGGATAGCGAACCCACGGACCAGCAGCAGGCCGCGGACCTGCGTGCTTGCCGCCGCCGGTCGCCGGGGTCTCCCGCTCCGCCGTCGCGTGCCGAGGCGGGATGGCCAGCCTGAGCACGTCGGCCAGGGTGCCCGCGTACCGGTCCGCCACCGCCCGGGCCAGGTCAAAGATCTCCGGGGTCAGCACCGGCTCCGGCGAGATCACCCGCTCGAGCCGGGCCAGCCGGCCCGGGTGCTCGCTGGTCTGCGTGCGTTCCAGGAGGTAGCCGTCGACGAGCTGCCCGGCGAACCGCACCCGGACCCGGCAGCCCGGTACAGCCGCATCGGCCAGGGCGGCCGGGACTAGGTAGTCGAACGGACGGTCCAGGTGGGCGAGCGAGATGTCCACCGCCACCCGGGCAACGGGGAGCCGCTCGCTGACCGCCTGATCCTTCGCCTCCTTCGCCACCGTTCCGTCCTACCAGAACCGGGACGGCGGTTAGGACATCGCCGGGCGTCTGTTATCGGCGGACGCCCGGCGGTGGTCAGAAGTTGACGGCAGAGCGGAGCTGGTCGGCCCGGTCGGTGCGCTCCCAGCAGAAGTCGGGCTCGGTACGGCCGAAGTGCCCGTAGGCGGCGGTTTGCGCGTAGATGGGACGCAGCAGGTCCAGCGCGTAGATGATGGCCCGCGGCCGTAGGTCGAAGACCTCGAGCACAGCGTCCTGGATCCGCTCCACCGGCACCTTCTCGGTGCCGAAGCACTCGATGAAGAGCCCGACCGGAGTCGCCTTGCCGATCGCGTAGGCGACCTGAGCCTCGCACCGGTCCGCCAGGCCGGCGGCGACCACGTTCTTGGCCACCCATCGCATCGCGTAGGCCGCGCTGCGGTCCACCTTCGACGGATCCTTGCCGGAGAAGGCCCCTCCTCCGTGGCGCGCCATGCCGCCGTAGGTGTCGATGATGATCTTTCGCCCGGTCAGCCCGGCGTCCCCCATCGGGCCGCCGATCTCGAACCGGCCGGTCGGGTTGACCAGCAGCCGGAAGCCGTCGCTGTCGATGCCAGCGTCGGCCAGGACGGGGTCGACCACGTAGTCCTTGATGTCGGGGGCGAGCAGTTCCTTGAGGTTGATGTCGGGCGCGTGCTGGGTGGAGACCACCACCGTGTCCAGCCGCACCGGGATGTCCCCCGCGTACTCGATCGTCACCTGCGTCTTGCCGTCCGGGCGCAGGTAGGGCACCGTACCCGCGCGGCGGACCTCGGCAAGCTGCCGGGCGAGCTTGTGCGCGAGCATGATCGGCAGCGGCATCAGCTCGGGGGTCTCGCGGCACGCGTAGCCGAACATCAGGCCCTGGTCGCCGGCCCCCTGCCGGTCAAGCTCGTCGGTCCCCTCGCCCTCGCGGTACTCGAACGCGTCATTGACGCCCTGGGCGATGTCCGGCGACTGGGCACCGATCGAGACCGACACGCCGCAGGAGGCCCCGTCGTATCCCTTGGCCGAGGAGTCGTAGCCAATCTCCAGGATCTTCTCCCTGATGATGCCAGGGATGTCGACGTACGTCTGGGTGGTGACCTCGCCTGCGACATGAACCTGGCCGGTCGTGATCAGTGTTTCGACCGCCACCCGGCTGCCCGGATCATCCTTGATCATGGCGTCCAGAATGACGTCGCTGATCTGGTCGGCCATCTTGTCGGGATGGCCTTCCGTCACAGACTCGGAAGTGAACAGGCGGCGCGCCACGTCGTTTCTCCTCGTTAGGGGCTGCGGTGAGTTTATCCCGGACTTACCCGCTGGGTGGGCCACGCGGCGAGGTCGCCGGGCGGCTGAGGCGGGATGTCCGGTTTTTCTAAGTCGTTGTTACCTAAGTCGTGCGGCCACCAGGTCCCACACCACGTCGGCGAGGGCTTCTTTCGGTCCGCGCGGGATCTGGGTGACGGAACCGTCGACGCCATAGACGACCGCCTCGTTGTCGATGGTCCCGAAGCCAAGCCCATTTCCTACCGGGTTGACGACAAGCAGGTCACACCCTTTGCGGGCCAGCTTAGCCTGAGCGGCCTCGGCGGCGGTGTCGGTCTCGGCAGCGAACCCGACGAGGACCTGGTGCCCGGAGTCGCGTGCGCGGCGCAGGGCCAGCCCGGCCAGGATGTCCGGGTTCTCGGTCAGCCGCAAGGGCTCAGGCGGCTGGCCATCCTTTTTCATCTTGCCCGGGCTCCGGGTCTGCGGGCGGTAGTCCGCTACCGCGGCGGCCATCACGACCGCATCAGCTCCGGCCGCGGCCGCCGTGACGGCGTCCTGCAGGTCGTGCGCCGAGACCACCCGGGTGACCTTGGCCCCGGCCGGGTCCGGCAGCGCGACGTTGGCCGCGACCACGATCACCTCGGCACCCCGGGCGACAGCCGTCCGGGCCAGCGCGTACCCCTGCGTTCCGGTGGACCAGTTGCCGATGAACCTGACCGGATCGATCTCTTCCCGGGTACCGCCCGCGGACACCACGACCCGCCGGCCGGCCAGGTCGGGCCGAAGCAGGTCAGCCGGGTGCGCCTGGCCGGCCTCACCGGTGGCGCGGCCGGCGGCGAGCTCGCGGGCCAGCAGCCGGGTCGCGACCGCGAAGATCTCGGCCGGTTCCGGCAGCCGCCCGGCGCCGCTGTCGGCTCCGGTCAGCCGGCCGACCGCGGGCTCGAGCACGATGGCGCCGCGGCTGCGCAACATCGACACGTTGGCCTGGGTCGCGGGATGTTCCCACATCTCGGTATGCATGGCCGGCGCGTACAGCACCGGGCACCTCGCCGTGAGCAGCGTCGCGGTCAGCAGATCCCCGGCCATCCCCGCCGCTGCCCGGGCCAGCAGGTCCGCCGTGGCGGGCGCGACCAAGACCAGGGAAGCCGACTGCCCCAGGCGGACATGCGGCACCTCGGCCACACCTGTCCACGCATCTGTGGTCACCGGCTCACCGGACAGAGCCGCCCACGTGGCCTCGCCGACGAACCGGAGCGCGTCAGGGGTCGGCACCACCCGGACGCGGTGTCCGGACTCGGTGAGCAGCCGGAGCAGCTCGCAGGCCTTATACGCCGCAATGCCGGCCCCGACGCCAAGGACGACGCGGGCCGGCATGGGTCGGGTTTCCCGGCTCAGCCTTCGATGGCCTCGACGGACAGCAGCCGCTCCTTGACCTCACGAAGGGAGATGGAGAGCGGCTTTTCCTGACTGCGCGTCTCTACCAGGGGCCCGACGTACTCGAGCAGGCCCTCACCGAGCTGCGAATAATAAGCGTTAATCTGCCGTGCGCGCTTCGCGGCCATGATAACGAGCCGGTACTTGCTGTCCACGACTTCCAGCAGCTCGTCAATCGGCGGGTTGATAATGCCGTCGGCGACGCTGTGGGGCTGAGTCCCTGCCAAGTTCTGCCTTCCGTAGATCACTGCTTCAGCAAGGTTACCAGCTGACGGCACACGTCCTGGACGGATGTGTTCACGAGCGTGACATCGAAGTCGCCGGCCGCGGCGAGCTCGTCCCGGGCCGCCGCCAGCCTGCGGGCCAGCACCTCCGGCGGCTCGGTACCGCGGCCGGTCAGCCTGCGCACCAGTTCGTCCCAGGACGGCGGGGCCAGGAAGACCAAGCGGGCGCCGGGCGCCGCGCGCCTGACCTGACGAGCCCCGGCCACGTCTATCTCGAGCAGGCAGGAAACACCGGCCCGGAGCTTTTCGTTGAGCGGCGCTCGCGGCGTGCCGTACCGGTTGCCAGCGAACCGCGCCCACTCAAGCAACGCTCCGCTGGCGACCAGCCGGTCAAACTCGTTGTCATCGACAAAGTGATATTCGCGTCCGTCCACTTCTCCGGGACGCGGCTTCCGCGTCGTAACCGACACGGAAATCCAGATCTGCGGACAAGACCTGTTGAGTTCGGCGACGACCGTGCTCTTCCCGACCCCGGAGGGCCCGGAGAGCACGGTCAGCCGCGAATGCACCGGGGTCGTGACCGCGGCACCGCCACTACTTGGGGGGTTTGGCTTCCGCCTGCCACGCGGTTCAGATATCGGCACCGAACTCT
>Ga0302181_10001951_pt1 | contig 14985 bp, 11 predicted proteins | sample I_Palsa_E3_3_FD_198786 | JGI IMG/M metagenome (GOLD analysis project Ga0302181, IMG submission 198786) | Peat permafrost microbial communities from Stordalen Mire near Abisko, Sweden - I_Palsa_E3_3 | ecosystem: Environmental > Terrestrial > Soil > Palsa > Peat permafrost | place: Sweden...
CATCGGCGTTCCCTTCGGACTGAACGTCGAGAGCGTCTCGATACGCAAAGTCGAGATCGAAGCCTCCGTGCGGCTCGCTGCGCGGCTCAGGGCCGAGCTCCGCCGCTAGAGGGCCGGAACTCGCACGCCAGCGAAAATGAGCGCGGAGGCCAGGCTGCTTTGCCCCAGGGGACAACTACTCAAGGAGAGGGCCTAGGTGCCCGAAAGAGCGCTACCCGCTCCGCTGAGCTACGGCCGCCTCTCCCGCTGATGGCGCTCGCCGATCATCTGCGTTCGGGAACCCGCACCTAGACGCGGCCTGCTTGAACGCCGGCGAGGATAAATAGTTGATCGTGTCGGCCCGAACGGTCTGTACGAGACGGCTACTCGATCAAGCCGTTGAAGATTGGGCCAAGGAGGAGCACGTCGACCTCCTGATGAAACCGCCACATGCCCGCAGCCTCGTCGCGACAATCGCGCAGGTAGGCGCCGAGGTGCGGAGCCGTCATCATCTCCTGAAGCGAGACGGAATCGTCGAAGGCGCATCGCTGAAGGTAGCCTTCGATGGTGATGGCGTTCTCCAGTGCGGTGGTGTGGTCGTAGGACAGGCGGACCGCGTGAGGGTCGGCGCCGCAGGCACGCAGCGCCTCGGCAAGATCCTCTGACGCGGCGTACAACGTGCCCTGGCCGTCGCGGAGGTCGTCGAGGAAGTGGCGGTAGAAGCGCAGGTAGTGGCCCTCGCGGCTGCCCTGGGCGATGAGCAACGCGCCACCGGGCGCGAGTGCGGCGAGCATGCGTGCGGCCGCCGCGCGGACCGCGGTAGGCGTGAGGGAGTAAAGCGCGTGGGTGGCCCAGACGACGTCGAACGGTCCGACGGCGTCGTCGAGCTCCTCCACGAGGGTTTCGTGGCGAGCGGCCCCGACGAACGGTGGGCGAAGCGCTTGCGCGGCCTCCAACAGCGAGAAGGGAGACGGGTCGAGCAGGTCGTAGTCGATCTGTAGCTCACCGGATAAGGCGCCGACACCGCCGAAATCCTGTAACGCCTCCGGGAACTTTCCTGAGCCGCAGGCCACATCGAGCAACGTGATACGTCGGCGCCCGTCGGCAACGCGACGCAGCCAGGCCGAATGGTTGACGAAGCCTCGAGCTAGACGCTCATAATCCCGGCGCGCGAGTGCGTAGAACGCGTCCATTTCGGCCCGACTCTCCTCGCTCCAGTGGGCCAGGCTGCGCGCGGCGGTGTCCACCGTCCGGAGTCTAGGCTCACGCCAATCAGGCGCAGAGCAGCGAGCGTCTGGGAGCCCTGAGGCGTAACGGGATCGGCGAGCTCGCCCTCTGCGAAACAACGTTGTGATTCGGCTACTGCCACATGAGACGGATTTCGATCGCTACCCGCGTCTGACGTCTCGTCTTGGCGACGACCGTGATTTGGGCCGGGCCCGGATTACCGACCTCCTGACCATTGGCACCCGGGCTGAGTTGCCAGTGATCGTGATGGCCTCAAGTAGCTACACCGAGCTGGACACCCACGGCAGAGCAGGACTTTCTCGCTGAGGCGATAGCGCGAACCAGTCAGTCTGGGCGGCGCTGACGGATGTGACGCGCGTTGTCCGTCGGCGGTCGGGCCCTGCCTCGGGCTGGCATGCTGTCGATATGTCGCACGGCCTCCCGATCCGCGTTGAGGACGTTCCTTCCCATCGCTGGGAGTGCGGTGAGATTGGTGCGACGCGTCGACGTCTGGGCAGGGCGTGCGGCGCCAAGCGGCTCGGCATCGCGCTGATCGAGATCGATCCGGGAAGGCGCTCCACGCCGCCGCACTCTCACGCCGATGAAGACGAGGTGTTTCTGGTCCTGGCGGGTGGAGGCCTCAGCTATCAGACCTCAGGCCCGGGTGACGTGCACACGTACAGGATCGGCGTAGACGACCTGCTCTGGCACCCGGCGAACGAACGTGCCCACACGCTCATCGCCGGCGATGAGGGGCTCACAGTGCTCGTGGCTGCCGAGGGTTCCCGGACGAACATCACCTACCTGCCACGGACGCAACAGTTCTGGCTCGGCCCGGTGTGGTCGCCGGCCGGTAGCGCACACCCCTTCGCCGCGGATGCTGAGCTCGGCCCGCTGGAGCTGCCTGAGCCAACCCGCCAAAGACCACCGACGATTCGTAGCCTCGCCGAGCTCCCGCTCGCGGTGGGTCGTGACGGCCGCCTGGCCCACGCCACCCGGGATGCGCGCGATATGGGATCGGACAGGCTCGTGTTCGCACAGGATGAGATGCCACCCGAGACGCACAACACCGAGCTGCACTTCCACTCAGCGCGTGAGGAGGCGTGGTTTGTCCGCAGTGGCCACGGGGTCGCGCGCCTCGGCGAGGAGGCACACCCGCTGCAATCCGGATCCTTCTGGCTGTGCCCGCAGAACACGGGAGTCGGGCACCGCATCGAGGTCGGAGCGAACGGGATGCAACTCGTGACCATCGGCGACCTGATTCCCGGCGACGTCTGCGTATATCCCGAGAAGCGAACGTTCAAGCCCGCCCGCGGCGTCGAACTCCCGTACTGAGGCATCAGGCTCCGCGGCGCTGATCACCCGTCCCCGCGGACCCCTGGCCGCGGACGCCCACGGGGCTGCCCGAGCGCCGCAATGAACGACCAGCGGCAGCCAGCCAACGCCGTCTGCACGTGATTTGGCAATGGTCGCCGAATCTGGGGCGCGCGGAGCGTCATGCAGAATCCTTGATCTGCCTTTGTACGCCGTCCGCCCTCAGCGTCCGGCCTACCGGCTGAGACGACCGGGCTAATGGCCGGAATTCGCCTGGCTCACCAGATCGACGCGATTCCCGCCACGGACTAATCAGCATGGGCCGGGGTTGCGGGAGGAGCGAACCGCGATGATGGGCCCGGTGCGTGTGCCGTTTCGCCGTGAGAAGAACAAGCCGCTCAGCTTCGGCCAGCTCGCCGTCACCCTGTACGCCTCGTACAGCGTCTCCAGCGCCGCGCTGCAATCGCTCACCGAGCGCTCCGAAGACGGCGCCAACGGCGGCGAGCTGCGCGGTCCCGCGCTGGCGCGGGCCCGTCAGGCCGCCCAGCTCAACCGCCGCGCGTTTGAGGCCGTGATGTACATGGGCCTGCGCGACGCGCTGCCTGCGGGATGGCTTCCGCTCGGAGCACTCGGCGCCTTCGCTCGGGTGATCTACGGCCTCGTGGCGATCGCCGAGACGCCGCCTGAGCCCGAGGCGCTGCTCGGCGCCGACGAGCTGCGCGCGCTAGCGATCCAGTACGACATCGAGGGGTGGATCCACCATTGGGAATCCAGGGTCAAGGACCGCGCGCCCGGCCCGGTCGGGATGGCCCCGTCCATCGGCCAGGACGGTGCTCATCCGGAGTCTGATCCGGTGCCCGCGCCCACGTTGGCGCTCCGCGAAGCGCTCCTCGCCGACGCGGATCTCGGCGATGATTATGGTTACGAGCCCGACGCGCTCTTTTTGATCGCCCGCCAGGAGGCAGCGGCCGGGCTCCTGCTCGACCACGCCGAGCTGCTCGAGGTCGTGCACGAGCATTACGTCCGACACGGTCCTTCGCCACGTCTGGAGGCGATCGCCGTGCAGGCGGCCGGCAACCTCGCGACGGTGCTGCAGTCGCTGCGCCGCCGCCAGGATCTGCTCAACCTGCTGATTGCAGATCCCGACGTGCCGGCGGTCCCGATGGCGCTCATCGACCAGATGCTGTTCTCGTTTGTGCTGCTGACCGGCCCCCGCGACGAGCGCTATCTGACCGCCGCCCTCTCGCCCGAGGACGTCGGTGAGTTGATGCGCAGCCGGGCGGTGCAGGGGTGGATGGACCGCCTGGACCCGCGCGAGCTGTTCGATCAGTCGCCGGGCCCGCGCTTTGGCCTGTCCTGAGCCGGCCGCGGCTTCGCATCGGGAGGTGGCGGCTCCGTTGCGATCGGGCGAGACGATGTCGATCTCGCCACGGACCTGCGGTTCGGCGGCTGGAGGGCTGCTTTGATCTCGGGGGACCGCGCCGGTCAAGACGCGCGACGCGGCGATGACGTTGGCCGCACTGGCCTGCCACGTGCGCTCAGTGCGGATCCAGCCGACACGGCTGCTCGGCTCCAGCCAGCGGTGAGTGTGCCGGCGTGCCACGGCCATACTGAGCCGATGGATGGTTTTGTGAGAGACCGGCTCGCTGAGCTCGTGGGTCGCGGCGGCGTGTGTGTGCTGTCGGGCGCCGGGCTGTCGACCGAGTCCGGTATCCCGGACTATCGCGGTCCGAGCGGCGCGCTCCGCGCCCGGCTGCCGATGACGATCGCCGATTTCCGCGGCGCGCCGGCCGCTCGTCGGCGCTATTGGGCTCGCGCTCATATCGGGTGGCGGCGGATCGGTGCGGCGGCGCCCAACGCGGGGCACCGCGCGGTGGCTGCGCTGCAGCACGCCGGGGTGGTGGACGGGATCATCACCCAGAACGTCGACGGGTTACATCAGGCCGCCGGCGCCCGAGACATCATCGAGTTACACGGCACGCTCGCTCGGGTTGTGTGCTTGGAGTGCGGCGGGCGCAGCACCCGGGACGCGCTGGATCAGCGGCTGCGCGCCGCCAACCCGGATCTGGATTGGGCGGCGGTCGCGGCCAGCCACCCCGACGGGGACGTCGAGCTGGCCGATGAGCAGGTCGCGCGCTTCCGGCTGGTCGGCTGCGAGTGCTGCGGAGCCGATCTGCTCAAACCCGACGTCGTGTTCTTCGGCGAGAACGTGCCGCGGCCCCGGGTGCAGCGTTGCTTTGAGCTCGTCGACGGCTCGGCCTGTCTCCTCGTGCTCGGATCCTCGCTGAGCGTGATGTCAGGGCTGCGGTTCGTGCACCGGGCCCGGGAGCAGCGGGTACCGGTAGCGATCGTCAACCGGGGCGCGACCCGTGGCGACCCGCTCGCCGAGCTCAAAATCGACGCCGCACTGGGCGAACTGCTGCCCACATTGGTTCCGACACCCCGGTGACCCGGGCGGGCCGGCGAGACCTCGCGGCCCCGCCGGTCCGAGCGACGCACTGGGACCGCGGGCACGCCAGAAATCTGTGAGAACCCCGTCACCCAAACGTTCCGGTGACCACTACGTCCAGCATCTCGAGCACAAGCCGCGGACGCCGCTGCCCCTGCTCGTCCAACAGGAACAGGCTTTGGTTCCCCAGCGGCGTTGGTGCTTCACGCCTACACCGGTCGTGCGGCGGCCGTGGCCGCTTTGCACCCGGCAGCGAGCGCTTGACGGTCCGGGATGATGGTGGCTCCTATCACGCGATTGCACAAGCGTGCAAACCCACTGCGATCCCGGACAAAAGCGCAAGCGGACCGACCGCTCGCGTAGCTCCAATGTTTGCAGGCGGCGTGGTTCCGGGCTAGCATAGGCGGCCCGGGGGTAGATCTGTCACTCAAGGCGCTGCTTCCGCTATAGCGGGGGGGCGCTATGCAACTCGCCGGTTGGGTGGACGACGAGATCGTGTTGGAGCGTCGCGGCGGCGACGAGCATCGCTCGGGGCGGACGCTCGCGCTGCCGCTAACGCAGGCGCCTGCGGTTGCAGAGGGAGTAGCGCAGGTGATCGGTGATCCGTGGCGCAGCGTCGGCGCGAAAGCCGGTTTCCGATCTGCTTCCGCAGTGACGATGCTTTCCTGCGGAGCTTCCTGCCCTAGACGCGGCGGCCGAGGCCTTCTCGCTGTCCTAGTCAGATGCGCCGACTAACAGGCATTTCAGCGATGAACGCTCGGAGCCCTTCCCGGCGGAGCGTTTCGGCGAGCTGCACCGACTGTCGGGGACGGATTCGAGCGCGGGTGAACGGACTGCCAGTTAGCGCCGGTTGTGGGCGGGCGCGGGAGATGCTTGTGAACGGTGGTCGTTCGTGCTTGGGAGTCTGGGTTCTCCCCGTTTCACCACGCTGGCTCGAAGCCTCAAGGTGGGTTCGCACTGGAGCGCGCGAAAGCGCAGTCCGCGACCGCACGAGGAGCTTCTCGTGCCTGCTTCTCTTTCTCAGCCTACTGCCGGTGGGCGTAGCGGGCGCTCGGCACCTCGCCCACGTTTAGAGCCCACCCAAAACAATTGGTCCAGGCGCTTCGCCGCTGGCGGGGCGCCCCTTCGGGTTCATCGACGGTCCGCGGCGTAGCGGCCGCTCCGATCCTCCAGACCGCCGGATCCGAGGGCGTCACCACTTGACCTCGTCCGACGCGCAGCCGCCGCGCGTTGAGCCGAACGGGCGCCACCAGGTCGGCGCGACCGACTTTCGGGCACCGAACGATCCCCCTTGAAAACACGGGTTCGATCCTCCTCTGGCAGTCTTACGTCCCGGCGCACCTTGAATAGGGCGGCGGCCGGACTAGCCGAACAGCACCCCGTAGCGCTCGTACTCCTCGACCGGCACGGTGCGCAACTGCGACACGGCGTCCGACAGCGCCACCAGTTCGATGTGGGTGGAACGCAGCGCGACCATCATCCCCCAGGCGCCGTCGTGCACGGCGTCGATCGCGGCCAGCCCGAAGCGCGTCGCGAGCACGCGGTCAAACGCCGTCGGCGTGCCCCCGCGCTGGACATGCCCGAGCACCGTGGCGCGTGTCTCAAAGCCGGTCCGCTGTTCGATCTCCTGCTCGAGCCGGACACCGATCCCGCCGAGCCGGGGATGACCGAACTCATCAAGCTCGCCCGCGCTCAGCGCCATCGTCCCCTGCTTCGGGACGGCTCCCTCGGCGGCGACGACGATCGAGAAGTAGCGACCACGATCGTGGCGCCGGAGGATACGCCGGCAGGCCTCGTCGATATCGAACGGGATCTCCGGGATCAGGATCACGTCCGCGCCGCCGGCGAGCCCCGAATGCAACGCAATCCAGCCTGCGTGGCGGCCCATCACCTCGACAATGAGGATCCGGTTGTGGCTCTCGGCGGTGGTGTGGAGACGGTCGATCGCGTCGCACGCGACGCCCAGCGCGGTATCAAAGCCGAACGTCACGTCGGTCGCGCCGAGGTCGTTGTCGATCGTCTTCGGCACGCCGACCACGTGCACTCCCTCGCCATACAGCCGGTTGGCAACCCCCAACGTGTCCTCGCCCCCGATTGCGATCAGACCATCGAGCCCGTGGCGCGCAAGCGTCTCGCGCACCATCTGCGGGCCGTCCTCCCGCTTGTACGGGTTCGTGCGCGAACTCCTGAGGATCGTCCCCCCGCGCGGCAGGATCCCACGCGTCGACTCAATCGTCAGCTCCTCGAAGGAGTCCTCCAGCACGCCGCGCCAGCCGTCGCAAAAGCCAACCACCTGATCCCCATAGGCGTCGATCCCCTTGCGCACGACAGCACGGATCACGGCGTTCAGTCCGGGACAGTCCCCGCCTCCGGTGAGCAGACCGATCCGCATGAACTGGATCGTATGCGTCGGTGCGCGCTCCGGCAACACCACAGCTCCCCGAATCCGCTCTCGGCTTGGGCAGCGACAGGACCGGTCACGAGCCGCCTCCCTCCGTTGGTCAGCGACGATGGTTCACGGCCCCAGGGTCACGCCCGCTGAACGCATCGCCCTGAGAGGACCGCATCCAGGCTAAGTAACAATCTGTCACAAACTATCCCAGGTCCGGTGATATAACGAAGCGCAATGCCCGCGATCGTGTTACGGGATGCGCGCTGGTTTGCTCGGAGTCCGGTTCGGCATGCTGAACCTTTTCCTCGGGCAGCGGCGCCGGAACCGCTCTTGAGCGAGCTATCGTCCCGCGACGCTCAGCGCTCGGGATCGGCAACGGCGAGACAGGCGACCTTACGTCCAACGGCACCCAACTCCGGGCGATCGCGTCCGTCCGGACGGGAGTTCCGGTGGACACGGCGTTCGGTGCCGAGGGCATCTCCACAGACGCCGCGATCACCTTGACGGACGCCGCGATCACCGTGCCCAACTCTGTGGCTGGCCGAGACAGCGAAACAGTTGCCGGGTTCGTTGATGATGACTACGGGGGGGCTGAGGGTAACCGGTGATCCAGCCCGCCGACGTCGGCTTTTTCGAGCCCTGGTGGATCCAGATCATCAAGGCACTGGTGATCTTCGCTGTCGCGTTCGCGATCCTGCCACTGCTGACCGTTTACGAGCGCAAGCTGCTCGGCCGCTTCCAGGGCCGCTACGGGCCCAACCGCGTGGGACCGTTCGGACTGATGCAGCCGCTCGCCGAAATAGTCAAGTTCGCGACCAAGGAGCCATCGCGACCGACGGGTTCGATCGGCATCCTGTTCCGGATCGCCCCGATGATCGCGATCCTGACGGCGATCGCCGGGCTGGCGCTCGTTCCATTCGGGGACGTTCAGCACATCTTCGGACAGCGAGTCGGGCTGTACGGGATCGACGTTTCGATCGGACCGCTGTACGTGTTCGCATTTGCCGGGATCTCGTTCTACGGGATCATGCTCGGCGGCTGGTCGAGTGGTTCGAAATACTCGCTTCTCGGCGCGATGCGCGCCGCCGCGCAGCTGATCTCCTACGAAGTCGCCCAGGCGCTGGCGCTCGTCGGCGTGGTCATCACCGCCGGCACCCTCTCGCTGACCGGGATCGTCCACGCCCAAGCCGGGATGTGGTACCTGATCCCCCAGTTCGTCGGGTTCATCATCTTCCTGGTCGCTTCCTTCGCCGAGACCAACCGCCCGCCGTTTGACCTCGTAGAGGCCGAGACCGAGCTGGTCGGCGGCTACTTCACCGAGTACGGAGGCACCGCGTTCGTGGCCTACCTGTTCGCCGAATACATGAACATGATGGTCGTGTCGGGGATCGCAGTGACGATGTTCCTCGGCGGCTGGCTGATGCCGTTCGGCATCCACCCGCCCGGCTGGGTCGATCCGATCATTGTGCTGGCGAAGATGATGATCTTCATCACCTTCTTCATCTGGATCCGCGCGACGCTTCCCCGACTCCGCTACGACCAGCTGATGTCGTTAGGGTGGAAGATCCTGCTCCCGCTCGCGACGCTGAACCTCGTGGTTACCGCGATCGTCGTGGCCTCATAAAGGGTCTGGCGGCCCGGTGAGCGGCGGGCGTGAGCCGTTGGCGTGCGTCGCGATTCGCCGAGTGATCGCGACCGTTGCGGGCGGGCCGGTTCTCTCGCGGTCTGGGATCGGGCCGCTCCGGCCTTGTAGGGGTCCGCTCACGGCCCAGCGGCGGCTATTTGGTGACTGTGCAGCTTGGTGAGGTTGTGGGTCATCATGATTAACCGCCACTCCGTACGCACCGCGACGCGGCCTCGTCGTTGAAAGCGACCGAACTGCCGGTTGTGCTTGGTGTGACCGAAGACGGGCTCGACGGTCTGTTTGCGTTTTCGGTAGAGCTCCTCGCCTCGTTCGGTCCCGAGCACTCGTCGCATCCAGTCATACCGACCGCCGGTCCAGCCGGGCCGGGGCTTCTCGCGTTTGGTGGCATCGGGTCGGATCAGCACCTGGATCCCGCGCTCGGCGGTGACCGCGTCCATGTGCTGCTCGTTCCAATAGCCAGCATCGGCGACCACCGCCGGTGGCGTCTCGGCGATCCCGGCCCGGTCAAGTTCTGCCACCACGGCGCTCACCATGGGTTCCAGGTGCGAGAAGTCGCCCGGGTCAACGGTGATCTCAGCCGCGAGCACGATCTGGGACTCGTTGACCGCCACTTGCGCGTTGTAGCCCTGCACGCACCCGCGGAACGCGCGCATCACCCGCGCGTCGGGGTCGGTCAGGTTGACCTCCCCCTGTGGTGACGCCGGCGGCGCATACGGCTTCGGCGGAGTGCTGAACCGACGGCCGAGCTTGTCCCGCGCCGTCGCCCGATAATGCTCATACGCGTCGTTCCCGCGGCGCTCAGCGGCAAGCTCGTCCTCCAGACGCCGCCCGCTTCGCGCAGCCGCTCAGACCGCGACCTCGGGATCGGCGCCGCATCACGCCAGCGATCCTGATCAAGCTGGCGCTTCGCTTCGCGCAACCAGCCCACCCGTCCCTGGGTCCGAGCGACGATCAGCCCGGCATCAGACTTGTGACCGGCACCGCGCTCGCCGTCATCCCCACCCGACGCTTGCTCATCCGCGCCCGTCTCGCTGTCCACGTCGCGCTGCTGGTCGAGCTCGCGCGCGAGCCACTCTCCGCCGGCCCCCTCGGTCGAGAGCTCCGGCGGGAGCTCATCTCCCCGCGCGTCACCATGCAACTCGTCCTCGGCCTGATCGGTCGCGATCGCCTCGGCGATGATCTCCCGCGCGACCCGGCCGTAGTCAACGTTCGAGTCCCGGCTCGCGTTCGCGTGCATCGTCGTGCCATCAACAGCCACCACCCCCGAACGCACCAGCCCTGCCTTCTCACACAACCCCAACACCGCACTGAACAACTCCGCCAACGCCGCCTCGTGACGACACACAAACCGCGCGATCGTCGCGTGATCAGGCACCTGGTTAGCGGTAATCACCCGGTAGGCAATGTCTTGACGGCAGTGACGCTCGATCCCCCGCGAGGAACGCTCCTTCGTGCAATAGGCGTACAAAACCAGCGCCATCAGCGACGGGTCATACGCCGCGCGGCCATGCCCGTCCGGCCGATAAGCCGCGTAGAACGCCGCCAGATCCAGCCGCTCGACGCTCCCGATCACGAACCACGCCAAATGATCCTCCGGCAACCAATCCCGCAACGACGGCGGCATCAAAAACGCCTGCTCACGATCAAAACCAATGAAATTCTGAGGCATACCAGAATTCAATTAAACGAGCCGGACAGAACCCCTTTGCGACGACCTCGCGTGCGAGCAGCGGCGGCGACCGGGCTGCCGGCACGGCACTGGCCGCTTGTGCACGCGCCGAGGCGGAGTCCGCGCCCGACCGCGAGTCAGCTGGTCACGGAGGGCATCAGGGTGGAGAGGCAGCCGGTCTCCGCGCCGGGTGGTCGGGGCGCACCAACGCTTTATCGCGCCATAGTGCTCGCGTAGACGTAGACCATCCGCAGAGGCGTCGCGACGATGCGCCGGCTTGCGGAACCGAAGCGACAGGAGCTCTGGGCTCGTCCGTTCCCAGGATCAACCAGCGGACGCGTCGCAGGCGGTCATGGCCGTACGCGAGTTCGAGCGTCGCCAAGCCTGCGTCGGAGCTGTGCCAAGGCTCGATCCCGGACGTGTGTAGCGCGAAGCCCGGTTGGGCATCGTGGCGCCCGCTTCTAGTGCCGCCGCGGCCTACCGTTCATGATTGCTGCCGTGGCGAAGGTCTACGGCGGCGTCGAGACGGGCGGGACCTGGTGCGTATGCGCGCTCGGCACGGGCCCGGACGACATACGCGCACTCGAGAAGTTCCCGACTGGTTCGCCCGAGGAGACGCTCGAGCGGATCGTGTCGTTCTTCGCTGGCCATCAGGCGCCGGCCGCAATCGGGATCGGCTCGTTCGGGCCGGTCGATGTCGATCGAGGCTCCTCCACGTGGGGGCACGTGACGACCACGCCGAAGCACGGGTGGCAGAGGACGCCGGTGGCGACGGTCATCCGGGACCGCCTTCAGGTGCCGGTCGCATTCGACCTGGACGTCACGGCTGCGGCGCTGGGTGAGCACCGCTGGGGGGCCGGACGCGCCAGTCCGAGCCTCTGCTACCTGACGGTCGGCACCGGCATCGGCGCCGGCCTGCTGATCGACGGGCGGCCGCTGCATGGCCTGGTCCACCCGGAGGTTGGTCACCTGCGGATCCCGCACGATCGCCGGCGGGATCCGTTCGACGGGAGTTGCCCCGTGCACGGTGACTGTTGGGAGGGGCTCGCTTCAGGCCCAGCGATCGCGAAGCGCTGGAACGCCTCGCCGCCGGACCTTCCCGAGGAGCACCCGGCGTGGCCGCTCGAGGCCGAATACGTCGCGCTCGGGCTCCTCAGCATCGTCCTCGTCGCCTCGCCGCACAAAGTGATCGCGGGTGGCGGGGTGATGGAGAGCCCCGCGCTGCTGGCGATGGTGCGCGCGCGGCTGCGCGAGCTCGTGGCCGGCTATCTCGACACCCCGCTGCTCGGCGCCGACATCGACAGCTACGTGGTCAGGCCGGCGCTTGGCGACGAAGCCGGCGTGCTCGGAGCGATTGCGCTGGCCGAGCTTAGCGAGTGACGCGAGCCGCCCGACCAGGGTGCCCCGGGAGTGGATGGGCAGGCAATTAGGATTGCTACATGGGTGGGCGTCGTATCGATTCTGGCGCTAGTGCCGGTCTCGTCATCTTCGACTGCGACGGGGTGTTGGTCGACAGTGACCGGATCTCCCTGCGGATTCAGGCCGAGGCGCTCACGGCTATCGGTCTGTCGACCCGTTACGAGGACTGCGTGCGTGACTATCTCGGGATCGGCATGGACGCGACGCTCGAGATCGTCGAGCAGCGACTCGGGCGGCCGATACCTGACGGTTGGGTCCAGGAGCTCGATGCTGCCGTCCGCGCAGCGTTTGGAAAGGAGCTCGAGCCGGTGGCCGGCGTGAGGGCGGCACTGGACAGCATCAGCTATCCGACGTGCATAGCGTCGGGCAGTACTCATGCCAGGTTGCGTTTGACGCTGGGGCTCACCGGCCTGTACGACCGGTTCGCGGGACGAATCTACTCCGTGGAGGACGTTAACCGCGCCAAGCCAGCCCCGGACCTGTTCCTACATGCAGCGGCTGGCATGAACACACGGTCCGAGCATTGCGTCGTGATCGAGGACAGTCCCGCCGGAATAGCCGCGGCGAAGGCGGCCGGCATGCGCGCGCTCGGCTTCGCAGCAGAAACACCTATCGAACGCCTGAGGCAGGCCGACGCGACATTTCGCGACATGAGACAGCTTCCCGTATTGATCGAATCGACCCTTGGGTGATCCAACCCTTGAGAGCGAGCACCCAACACCAGCCTCGTTGACCGCCGGGTCCAAAAGGCGTGGGACGAATGCGGCGAGGAAAGCCGACCAGACGAGAGGGCTAAAGTGCTAGCGCAGCGGCCCGCCGGATCCTCCCCCCGGCCGCCACTGTGCTCAAAGAACGCCGCCAGCCAAACCGGATCGGCCTGTGTTCTGCTGACGGCGGTCCGCCGCGGTCGCTGCGGCCGTGAGGTAGACGACCACCGAGCGGTGTTGCAGCATGCAGGTCTCGGATCGAGCAGATCTGCTCGATCCATCGGTGCCCGCGCTCGGATTGGGTTGCGAACCGGGTCTCGCGGGGGATCACGCGATTGCGTCGCGCGCGCTCATCGGCGTTGTTGTCCGGGCGGATCCCGGGCAGCTCGTCGGACGTCCACAGCGCGCTTACCCCGTCACTCGCGGCCACCTCAGCAACTCCGCGAGGAGCAGACGCCGGCCTCGCAATTACGCCACCTGCGGTGAGCGAGTGACAGGAAGGAAAGCAAAGACAGGAAGGGAGGCAGGCAGCGCCCGAACCCGCAGACCCCGCGTGAACGCCAACGGCGGGTCGGCATGACCCTTCGGCAACCCACCCACGCTCGAGCCCGAGGAGCCGGATCTCGGGCTGCGGTTGTCGTTGGGCAAAAGCCCGAGCTGCGCCGCATTTGGACTTCGTGTTACGATCGATAGTGAATTACCCATTTGGTGCTCTGTCGCCGAGTGGGATCTAGGGAGAAACGGTGCTGCTAGTGAAGGCAGGTAAAATGCGCTCGCGTGCGCGTGCGCGTGCGTGTGTGCATGGCTTAGCGGCTGCGGCGTTGACGACGCTGATGGCCTTCGTGCCTGTCGCGATCATCGTGGTGGCAAGCGCGCCGCCTGCCCAGGCAGCGACCGGTGGTGTCGACCAGACACCCGTGATGGGTTGGAGCAGCTGGAGCTTCCTCAGGTTTGGTGTGAACTCCGCCAACATCGCGGCGGAGGCCAAGGCGATGGTGACCAGCGGCCTGGCCTCGGTTGGCTACAAGTACGTCAACATCGACGACAACTGGTACCGGTGCCCGGGGTCTCAGGGTCCCGACGTCGACCGCTACGGCCGGTGGGTCATCGACAGCACCGAATTCCCAAGCGTCGGTTCGGAAAATGGCATCCGAGCTCTCGCCGCCTACGTGCACAGCCTCAGGCTGAAGTTCGGCATCTACGAGACGGCTGGAATCTCGGATCAAGCTGTGGCGAGAAATACACGGATCTTGGGCACCTCCTATACCGCCGATGAGATCGCCACCAAGGCCCAACAAAACAACTACAACTGCGGCGGCATGGTGGACCTCAACTACAAGGCGCGCGGCGCCCAGGCGTACGTCGACTCCGTTGTCGACGAGCTCGCCTCCTGGGGCGTGGACTACATCAAGCTGGACGGCATCGCGAACAGGAACGTACCCGATATCAGGGCCTGGTCCGCTGCGATCAAGCGGTCCGGCCGCCCGATGGTTCTTGACACGACCCAGGGCAGCTTCACCGTCAAAATCGCCCCGAAGTTGAGGCAGTACTCTAACCAGTGGGAATTCGCCCCTGACATCGAGATCAATGGACCAGATGAAGGCAGCGCACAAAGCTGCAACACGGCGCCGTTCACGGGCTGCTTGAGCGTCTTCCCGCTGACTAGCTATTCGCATTGGCGCGACCGCTTCAACGATGCCGCTAGGTGGCAGCCCTACGGCGGCCCGGGTGGATTCAACGATTATGACTCGATCGATGTCGGTGACGGCCCCACCAACACCGGAATGTCCGTTGCTGCCGAGCAGAGCCAGCTGAGCCTGTGGGCGCTGGCCTCGGCGCCACTAATCCTCGGCAGTGACCTCACGAGCGCCGTGACCAACGCCTTCGGGTCGGACAGCGGCCTCGCTCGGACCGACCTCAGCATGCTTAGGAACAGGCAAGTCATCGAAGTGGACCAGGACTCGATCGACGCCTCACGGATCTCAGACGTGGGCACCGCCCAAGTGTTTGCCAAGACGGAGCCCCGAGGAGACGGGATCGTTGGGCTGTTCGACACGAGCACTACTTTGACGGCGGCCCACGACACCATCTCGATCAAGGCGCCCGCGATGGGCCTGCACCGCGACCGTGTTGGCTACAACGTTTTGAACCTCTGGACGGGGCACCAGCGCACAATATCGTCCG
>Ga0302181_10001955_pt1 | contig 14973 bp, 15 predicted proteins | sample I_Palsa_E3_3_FD_198786 | JGI IMG/M metagenome (GOLD analysis project Ga0302181, IMG submission 198786) | Peat permafrost microbial communities from Stordalen Mire near Abisko, Sweden - I_Palsa_E3_3 | ecosystem: Environmental > Terrestrial > Soil > Palsa > Peat permafrost | place: Sweden...
GACTCCGAAGGCACGCTTCTGCAGCCTCGGGACGATCCGGAAGCTGACTACGCACAAGACCTCGTTTCGTTCGGCCGCGGTAATCGCCGCCCTCCGAACCTTGCACCCGCGTTGCGCGGCAAGGGCGACTCAGCGACCGACGCCGTTTGCAGATTCTTGGCTAGCAGTCGAGCCGAGATGTGCACGGTTTCCGCGCAAAGGGAACCACCTACGCGCGTGCGGGCAGGCACGTCCGAACATCAAAGGAGGTCTCGACGACCGGGCGATCGCAAGCGTTGCGGAGCAGTCGTCCGGCGCCAGCAACCACCTGGCGATCCAGATGTCGCCGAGCAATGACGAGCTCCGAGGGCGCGGGGGGCGAAAGCGATCGTCGCTGATGCGAGCTTTCGGCGTAAACCGAGACGCATCGTGAGCCGCAACCGAGATGCCCGTCGAAGCGCGAGACCTCGACCGTTCCGTAGCGGGATCGGAGTTGCGCGGTCCCCGCGACGCGGCCCAAACGGGCCCAAACCCGACCGGAACCCCGAGGTCGCAGGGGTCAACAGCGAAGACAGAAAGCGGCCTCGAACCGAAATGCAAGCTACACCGGTTTGCATGCAGCAAGCAACGCCGTAACGGTCAGGCGTAGGGCGCATAGCGGTGGTGGAGCATGAGGTCGTTGCCGTCGTCTGAGAAGAAGGCCATGTGGCACACACCGGTGTCAAGGGTGTCGCCGGCGAACTCGACGCCCTTGGCCTCGAGCGGCGCGGGTGGCGGCGACGTCGTCGTACCCTAGCGCCCATGGGTTGCCCCTGTGGGCGACGAACGGCACCCCCATCTTCTTGGGTTCCCAGATGCCGAAGCACGTATCGCCGGCCCACTGCTCATAGTCACCGTGCTCGTCGGGGCGAAGGCCAAGCATGTCGCGGTAGAAGCTGCGGGCGCGGCCGGCGTCCTGTGAGGGGATGCCGATGAAGTCGAGTCGGGTAATCATGGTTGAGGTGTACCTCGCAATGCGGTCAACAGCGGTCCTAAGGGCCATCAACGACGCGTGCTGACAGCCGAGTCCGGCCGCCGGACAGCCCGGTGATCCCTCCCGGTGACATGGCGCTATATCGTGGCATCCCGACGGCAAGCAGACGCCGTCTCTGGACTGACCGAAGCAGGTCTCCCACGCCAGCCGCTCAAGACTTCTGCTCGTCGCCACGAGCACAACGCGCTCGGCGATGATCGATGCCAGCTCGATCGAAACGGGCGAGATCCCGCGTCCCAAGGCGCGATGGCTGGTTGATCGCTCCAGGCCGATGTCTGCGGCGCGCGCACGCGGCCCGGTCCACCGGCGCCCGAGGCTCGGAGTCAGCGAGAGATAAGCGTCGTGTGTCGCTGGGTCCGAGCCGGTCGATAGGGTCCTCGTTCGTGAATACTGGTATCGATTCGTGGGAGTGCGCGTACGGCGAGAACGGATGGCAAGTCCCCGCGCAGTTCTTGCCCGAGAAGACCGAAGATCTGCTGGCGATTGGACGTTTCGCGCTGCTCGAGGGTTCGCCGCTGAGCTACAACAACCTGATCGAGCTCGATCGCCAGCTGCAGACGATCACACATATCGCGGCTGCCTTCGAGCTGGCGGGGGGCATCCCGGCGATCGCGCTGGGCACCAAGCATGGCAACGCCTGCGGGGCAGGTGTGGCGGCGCGCCCCGTCGCTGCCACACAGCTGATGCTCACCGGTGACCGTCGCGCGATTTTCGGCGGGTGCGTGATGCTCGGTTTCGGCGTCGACGCGGAGGTGGCCACGGTTCTCGCGAGTCACGCCAGCGAGGGACGTCGGCTGCTCGATCTCGTCGCGGCGGCATCGTTCAGCGATGAGGCCATCGAGATCCTTGCTCGTAAGCACGGCAAGTGCCGGGTTCTTGCCAATCCGGCGCTCGGGGCGCTCAGCGGCGCCTCGCTCGATACCGGCCTGTTGCGTCGGAGGGTCCGAGGAGGCGTGCTGGAGCAGCCCAACTACACGTTTGTGCTGGACCTCAGCGATCCGGCGGTCGAGCGCGTCGGCACGCTCTCATCTTCTCAGGAACGCGATCTCCTACTGGCATGGGCGATCGGCTCGACGAGCAATTCGAACACGACCACGCTGGTGCGCGATGGCCAACTGCTCGGCAACGGAACGGGTCAGCAGGACCGCGTCGGGAGTTGCGCGCTCGCCGTCACCCGCGCCCGCGGAGCTGGTCACGACGTCACCGGAGCCGTCGCCTACAGCGACAGCTACTTCCCGTTCCCCGACGCTCCCCAGACCCTGATCGACGCGGGCGTCACCGCGCTGTTTTGCACGACCGGCTCGGTTCGGGACGACACCGTGCGCGAGACGCTGGGGGATGGCGGCGTCGCGGTCGCTCAACTACCCGACCGCGACGCCCGGGGCTTCTTCGGGCACTGACCGGCGATTCCCAGCCTGGTGACCGCGGTCTCGAGCTGCCCACAGGCCGCCAAATCGCACGCGGAACTCGTTGAGGCAACGAGGTCCGGTGACGAGAAACCCAACGGTCTGGAGTTTGGCCACGACCGCGCCCATCGGGGCCTGACTTCCCTGTGGTCGCACCGCCGAAGTGCGAGCATCGCGAGTCCCGCGCAATGGAGGTTCGCCGACGCAGATCGGATTTGAGGCACGTCGCGGAGCGGAAGAGGGTGGTGCCGCGAGCGAACTGGTGGTCGATGGTTGTGCGGCGGTCTTGGCGGGTTAGAGGCAGTCGAAGCGTCCGCGGGAGGTGAGCGGCGTGCTCTGGGCTACTTCGGGGAGGTACTCGTCGAGGAACACCCGGGCGACGAGCTCTTGGCGCGAACCGACGCCGACCTTTTCGTAGAGGCTTTTGGTGTGGTCCTCGACTGTGTGCGGAGAGAGGACGAGCGACTCGGCGATCTCGGAGCGTGACAACCCTCGCGCGAGGAGCGTGGCGACCTCGCGCTCGCGGGCGGTGGCGCCGAACGCCTCCAAGCGGACGGTTGCCGAGCGGGCCGCGCTGGCGCGCTCGATCACGATCGCCACGCGGCCGTCGGAAGCCGAACCCGGACGGGACGCGTGGAGGGTGACCCAGCTGTTCTCGGCCGGCACTGTGACGACGTTCGCCCCTCCCTGTGCCGCGTGGGGCGCGCTGCGGACGAACCCGGCGAGTGAGAGCACCGCCGCGGGCATGTCGTCGTCGGTGTAGGGGAGGTCGCTGGCGGCGATCGAGGCGAGCAGCTCCCGGGCCGGTGGAGTGATCATCTCCACCTCGTCGCCGGGGCCGAGGACGACGAGGCCGGGCGCCTCGAGCCCGTTGATGCGCCGAGCCGCGTCGAAGCGCAGCGAGGTGCGGATCCCGCGCGCGATCGCCGCGGTGATCGCGGCGAGCGCCTCGGCGTCCTGCTGCTGAAACGGGCCGCTTGACCCGCGGCGGGCGATGTGGACTGCGCCCCAGACCCGACCGCGGATCACGAACGCGGCACGGAGCTCGTGCGGGATGTCGAGCGGCAGCAGGAGATCGCGGTATCGCGGGCTGCTCTGTGGATTGCCGCGGGTGGCGTGGTCGAGGATCCCGACCGGCACCCGCTTGGCGGCGAGCCCGGCGAACGTGTTGACGTCGTCGATCATGTACTCGCTGCGGATGAGCAGCTCGCCCGCACCTGGTGTCTGCTCCGGGGTGAGGATCCCGCGGCCGATCAGCTCCGCGGGGTCATCGCTGGTCAGCAGACGCGTGTGCGGATCGAGCGTGTGCCAGCAGCTCGCGTCGTTGTCGAGGACCGTGCGCACCCTGGGAGCGAGCTCGGCGAAGAACTCCTTGCGCGGCAGCCCCCTGGATGCGAGGAGATCGATCTCGTCGATCAGCGCTTCGACGGACCGTGCCATCGCCCAAGTCTCCCACCGCATGCAAGAAAGATCCCCGCGCGCGAGGGATGGTCGCGAGGCGCGGCGCGGGGCATGCTGCGCACATGACAACTCTCACCCCCATCGCACAGCAGCCCGGCACCGGCGAGCACCTCTGGTTCTTCGGCGGGCTGATGACGATCAAGGCGGCCGGGGACGGCGCCCTGGTCACCGAGCAGACGGCCCCACGGGGAAGCGGCTCGCCGCTCCACGTCCACCACAACGAGGACGAGTGGTTCTACGTCCTCGAAGGTGAGCTCACGATCTGGGTCGACGGCGAGACCCACGTCGCGCCAGCCGGCTCGTTCGTCCTCGGGCCGCGCGACATCCCGCACACGTTCATCGTGAGCTCCGAGATCGCGCGGTTCCTGCTGGTCACCGAGCCGGGCGACTTCGCGGGCTTCGTCCGCGCGCTCGCCGAGCCCGCCCCCGGCCCGGAGCTCCCGGTCGGTCCTCCAACGCCGCCCGACATGGAGCTGGTCATGAAGACGGCCGCCGAATACGGCCTGGAGATCCTCGGCCCTCCCGGCATCCCGGCCTGACCGCTCACAGTCACTCCCAACCCAGAAAGAGACCCATGCCGACTCAAACGCTTGAGCTTGACGATCTCGCCCGAACCCGCGATGCGCACGTCGCTGCCCTGAACGCCAACGATGCAGACGGATGGGTGGCGTGCTTCGCCCCCGACGCCATCCAGATGCCGCCCAACGACCCCGCCAACGTCGGCACCGCGAACATCCACGCCTGGTCAGCGGGCATGCTTTCCGCCTTCAACGCCGAGTTCGCCCTCGACGTCGACGAGACCCAGCTGGCTGGCGACAACTGGGCATTCGAGCGCGGCGCATACAACATTACCCTGACCCCGAAGACCGGCGGGGAACCAATCCGCGATACCGGCAAGTACATCACGATCTACAGCCGCGCAAACGACGGTCAATGGCTCATGGCCCGGGACATCTGGAACAGCAACAACCAGCCGACCCCTCACAATTGATCAGCCGTCACGCGCACGCCGACGCGCCGAACACGGCGCGCCGGCGTCGCCACGACACCGGCCGGACGACCGCTCCGGGTCACGGCAGCCACGCGCCAACATCACCGGCAAACACCCGACCGAACACGAAAGCAGCACTCGCCGCCCGCGACGCATGAGAGCCCGTATTCGCCAGGAGTAGAACGCGCGTCCCGGCAGCGCTCGGCGCCAGTCCGATCGAAGGCGCTCGCTCCCTGCAGTCCGCGCGTTGCGGGTCTGGCGGTCAATGGCGGCCGGGTACTGCCGCAGGTGGAAAGCGGGTCTTTCCGGCGAGCGCGCGAGTTATTGCTCCTCCAGTGAAAGGCCACCGGACGGTGAGCTACTGCCCTGATTTCGGGTAGACGTCGAGGACAAGGGCTCTCAACCGCTGGAGGTCGCTCGCGATCAGCCGACGGAGTTGGCGTCTGAGCAACGGCTCGATGACGCGGAAGGCTCCGCGCGGCCACGCTTGAATCGATTGCGTCAGCTCGGTTGAGCCATCAACGCCCGAGAGCTGGTACTCCTCCTCGAACCTGACCGGGGCTGCTACGCCGCGGCCACTGAATCGCGATGGCGGCGCCCACGCCAGCACCTCGTACGGCGACCGGACGCGAAACGGGCCGACCCGGGCCGTGACCACGAACTGCGAACCAACATCGGTCGCGCTCGCCGACGCTGGCGTCGCCCCGATCGGACCGGCGGCCCACCGCGCGAGGTACGCCTCGAAATCGGTCAGCACCGCGAATACCTGCTGGCGTGGCCGATCAACCCGGATATCGAAGCTGAGCTCGATCACGATCGCGGCAGCCTAACCACCACCGTCGCGACTCGCGAGACACGCGTATCCGGCACGATCGACCGCACGTTCGCAGTCTTCCTCGCTGGCGGCATCGCACGGAGGTCACGGCTGGTCGCTATTGGCGGGACGCTGCCAGCTCGGATACAGTCGCGCCGATCGGGCGTTGGGCCGGCGCTAGCAGTCGCGGCGGATGCCGTGCTCAGACAATGAGGGAAGGTGATATGCCGATAGTGATGGTCAGCCATGCCCCTTCGCGCGATCTGTACGAACAGGTGGCCGCCGAGGCGCACCTCGACGCAGAGCGGCCCGACGGGCTCATCATCCACACCGCGTCAGAGACCGCCGACGGCACTGTCCGGATCGTTGACGTGTGGGAGTCACAACAGCACGTCGACGACTTCGAACGCACCAGCTTGATACCGGCGTTCGAGGCGATCGGAGCGCCCGGGGGTCCACCACAACGCGAGGTCACCGAGACGTTCAACATCATCCGCTAACCCGCTGGCGACGCGGTCGCGGGAGCTTTGGGAGCACCCGCGAACGCCGGACTTGGCCACCTCGGTCGGGCGCGGACACCCGCGCCGCCCTCAGGGGGTCTTGACCCGCCGGCTTGGTTCAGCGCAGGCCACACAGGAGGAGGAGCAATATGCCCGCAGAAGACAACCTCGCCACAATCAGGGCGATCTATGCAGCGTTCGGCACCGGAGACGTTGAGACGATCCTCGATACGGTTGCCGATGATGTCGACTGGGCGGTCGATGCCGAGCCAGTCGCGCCTTGGTATGGACAGCGAAACGGCAAGGACGGCGTCGCGAGCTTCTTCGCCGACATCGCCAACTCGACGGAGGTGCAGGACTTCGCGGTCGAGGGTATGGGCGCCAGCGACAACGAGGTGTTCGCGTTCCTGCGGTTCGCTGTTCGTATGAAGGCCACGGGCCGGGAGGCGTCGTTTCATCTGCACCACTACTTCCGCTTCGGCGACGACGGCAAGGTCGAGTACTACCGCGGGTCAGAGGACTCGGCACAGGTGGCACGGGCTCTGACCAGCTAAAAGGATTCCCGCCACCCCTCGCCGCGCTCGCCACCGAAGGTCCGTCTAGGCATGGGTCAGGCTGGCGCACCGGAACGAACGGAGCATCCCGGGCCGCCCGGACGGAGGACCTGGTGCGCCCGAATTCAGTTGTCGGACCCGCGCGGGTCCCAAACCTCGCGTGTCTTACGACCGCGAACCGTGACCGTGCTTCGTGCGCGGCACAACCGGACACTCCCGATAGAGTCGTCCGGTCCACCACGACGAAAGGGGAGGGCAATGGCCGTTGGGGTCATCATTGATTGCAAGGGCGCGACGCTGGATCAGTACGACCAGGTGCTGGCGAAGATGGGGCGCACGCCTCGCGGCCGCGGGGCTCCGGGCAGCCTGTTCCACTGGGTCACTGCGACCGGGGACGGGATCCGCGTCACAGATGTGTGGCGGACGCGCGAGGAGTTTGAGACGTTCGCCGCGGAGCAGATCGGTCCGCTGAGCGCGGAGGCCGGGTTCCCGGCACCACCGGAGATCACATTCCACGATGTCCACAACTACGATTCCGCCGACGGGCCGGCCTGACCCCGCGAGGCACGGCGCGCGACGCCGCACCTAGACTCCGCCAGGCCCTCCTGTCCGCGAGACTGGTCGCTCCGGCCCTCGTAGATGCCCGCGCCGCCACGATGCAGGGCTGGCCGGTCGGCGCGTCCGTTGGTCACCCGCTGCTTTCCACGCCTGTTGGGGGTAGCGCTGGTTTCGACCCCGTCGTGACTGCTCTGGTGGGTTGACCCAGCGAACTCTACCTAGATAGAGTAATGGCGTGGCTGGTCGTCGTTTCTCTGCGCAGACGCTGTCGCTGCTGAGCGCGCTCGAGCAGGACGCGACCGGGTGGCGGCACGGCTATGAGCTGGCGAAGAAGACCGGGTTGCAGTCCGGCACGTTGTATCCGGTGCTGATCCGCCTGGCGGATCGTGGGTTGGTCGAGGCGTGCTGGGAGGATGAGCAGCCGGCCGGCCGGCCTCGTCGGCATCTGTATCGGCTCACGCCTGAGGGGTTCGCGGCCGCCCGAGCCGCGCTGAGCGAAGCGCGATCGCGGCGGCACCGTACGGGGATCGCAGCCGTCCGGCGGCCGGCGCGGGCGAACGAGGCGTGATGAGCTTGATCGCGCGGATCCTGACGGGACTGCTGATGGGATCGGCGTGGCTGCTGGGACCCGAACGGGCGGAGTGGCTTGAAGGCCTGGTGGTCGAAGCAACTGAGACTCGCGAGGGTCGCGGCCGGGTGGCGTGGCTGCTTGGTGGGATATGGCTGGTCGCCGGGGAGCTGCTGCGGCGTAGCGCGATCCGCGCGTTGACGTTTATCGCCGCGGCGGGAATCGTCGTGTGGGTCGTCTGGCCCGGCAGCTCGTCTGACTATGCCGTTGCCGATCGCGATCGGGACCGGGACGCTCACTGGCGTGGCGATGTACGCACGCTTCAGCTTTCACCTTTGGAGCGGGGGGAGGGGAATGTTGCCAGAGGACCTGGGGTGGGGATGGTGGGGGTTCGTCGCACTTGGGCTACCCCTACTGACGGGCTTCGCGGTTGCACGACTCGCGGCTCGAGACACGCCCGCGAATGGCATGATTCCCGCCCGACAGGGAAGCTTGGCTGCCGTGTGCGGCACCGGAACGGCGGTCCTTGTGCTGGCGGCGCTCACCGCGGTCACGATTGCAATCTCCCCCCAGAAGGTGGCGCTCCAGAAGCCCGCCCCGACGAACGGTGTGTGCGAAACGTGCGACCCCGTCCGCCTCACGATCCCGCCCAACCTCAGACAGGAGTACTGGGTCGGACTCAGCATCGCCCAAGCCGCCGGAGCATCCGGAGGTACCGACTGGATGCTCGTCATCGCACCGATGCTCGCGCTGTTCGCAGGCGGTCTCGGCGCCGGCCTCGCCGAAGCGTCACTCCGTCGCAACCGCCGCGACTCCCCGCGCCCCGCTGGGCCACGCGCACCGGTCCGGACGTAGATCTGAACGCCGGGTGAACGTCGAAACGGGTAGCCGAGCGAAACCCGGCTCGCCCGCTCAGGCATCCAATCACCAACACCTCCGAAAGGAGCAGTCACCGCCATCGGGGTTGAACTGCCCAATTCGAGCTAACGCCGACTGCCCCTTTGGGCGAGAAGCAGCGGCAACGCGACCAAGAGTCTCGCCGCTCCTATCGCGTGAACGGAGCGGGCGCTGGCCCGTGCGCCCAACCGGCGGAACCCGCCGCTCGCCGAAGCATGCATGTTGCGAGGGTCGTGAAGCGTGCGGCTGCATATGCAGACGTTCTCGCGGATCCGAGGACGTTACCCCGCACGTGATGTACGCGTACGCGCGCTCACGGTGGGACGCGCCGTCAGGTCCCGCAGTAGGTCACGTGGTCCCCGTAGCCGGATGGGGCGGGAGCCGCGTAGGCGTCGAGGCCGGCGCGCTCTTGGAACGGACGGGTGACGGCGTCCAGGAGGCGGTGGTACGGCGCGAGGTCGCCGACGGTGGCCTGGGTGAGGGCGTCCTCCACGAGGTGGTTGCGCGGGATGTACAGCGGGTTCACGCGGTCCATCTGTTCGGGGTCGGGCGTGAGCGCGATCCACCGGCCGAGCCAGCCGGCGAAGCGCTCCGGGGTGGGGACGACGGCGGCGAGCGCCTCCGCGTCGCCCCGAGCGACGCGGGCGAGGGCGCGGAACCCCGAGGTCCAGTCGACCTCCTCCTCGTGCAGCAGGGTGAGCAGCCCGTCGATGATCGCCTCGTCCTCGGCGGACCCGGCGGGGAGGCCGAGCTTTGCGTGCATCCCGTCGCGCCACGCGGCGAGGAAGCGGTCCGGGAACGCCTCGAGGACGGCCATGCACGCCGCGACGGCGGTTGGCTGGTCGCCCGGGTCAACGAGCGCCAGCAGCGACTGGGCCAGGCGGGCGAGGTTCCACCGGGCGATCTCGGGCTGGGCGCCGTAGGCGTAGCGGCCGGCATGGTCGATCGAGCTGAACACCGTCTCGGGGTCATAGGCGTCCATGAACGCGCATGGGCCGTAGTCGATGCTCTCCCCGGAGATCGTCATGTTGTCGGTGTTCATCACGCCGTGCACGAAACCGACGAGCATCCACCTCGCGACGAGGTCGGCCTGCGCGGCAGCGACGGCGTCGAGCAGCGCCACGGCCGGAACGTCGGCCGCGGCCGCCGCCGGGTAGTGACGGGCGATCGCGTGACTGGTCAAGCGCCGCAGGAGATCGAGGTCGCCGAGGGTGACGGCGACGTACTGGAAGGTCCCCACCCGCAGGTGGCTGGCGGCGACGCGCGCCAGAACAGCGCCGCGCAGCAGAGTCTCCCGGCGAACCGGCTCGCCGGTGGCGAGGACGGCCAGCGCACGGGTGCTCGGAATCCCGAGCGCGTGCATCGCCTCACCGACGAGGTGCTCACGGAGCATCGGGCCGACCGCCGCGCGTCCATCCCCGCCGCGCGCGAACGGCGTGCGCCCCGAGCCCTTCAGGTGAACGTCCCGCCGGCGCCCATCGACGTCGAGGACCTCGCCGAGGAGCAGCGCCCGCCCGTCGCCCAGCCGCGGCGACCAGCCGCCGAACTGGTGGCCGGCATAGCCCTGAGCAACCGTAGGCAGCCCGCCGGGGTCGCCGGTCCCCAGCAGCAGCGCGATACCGTCGCGACCGCGCAGCGCGTCGGGGTCGGCGCCGAGCTCGCCGGCGAGCCCATCGCCCAGCACGAGCAGCTCGGGCGCGGGGACAGGCGCCGCGGCCCACGGCTCGTACAGCCCCTCCAGGTCGCGGACGTACGTCTGCTCCGCGAACGGCAACAACTGGCGGGCGGCGACGGACATCGCCCGAGCATAAGGGCCGCCGGCGCCCGACCCCGAAACGACCCCCAACACCCGGCGGCCACTCGACCAAAAGCCGCGCGAGTCCCTGTCGCCCAAGAGCGCTCGTCCGCTCGCGCGTCGACTAGCTGACGACATACGGTCGCGCCCAACTGGCCTGGACAAATGCGGTCGTCACCGGGGACAGGGCGGGTGGGCGCCGATCAGCCGCACTACAGTGCTCGAGGACCTGGCGGTGGCGCTCACAGTGATCCCGTTCTGGAGACTCCGAACGCCCGAGCGTCTACGCCGCCGACGGACAGGTGATCCATGTCGGGAACGCCGAGGCGGCGGATCCGCATGTCATGCACCGCGTCGGAGAACTCGTCAGCCGGCTAAGAGCAGCGTATGCCCTCCTGGACTGCGCCGGCCGGTTGCTCGAGGCGGCAGACCTCGACCCGGGCCTCGAGAACGTCGAGTCCGGCCGCCTCGGGACCAGGAAGCCAAGCCAGCCGACGAGATCGCGGTCGAGATCGCCAGCGAGCTGTTCACTCTCGGTGGCACCAGCGCCACCAGCGACGCGCTCAACCTCCATCGTCACTGGCGCGACGCGCGGACAAACACGCTCCATGATCCGACTCGGTGGAGTACCACACGCTCGGGGAGCACCCGTCACCGGTGGAGCTGCCAGGTCGTCATCCCCTGGCCTGATGGTCGACAGATCGACTGTCCCTTCATGCAATTGCCCGGTCGGGCCGATGGGTGCCGTCACGAGTCAATCCGCCCACTGAGGGATCCCCGATGCAATCGTCGTTTCTTGTTCGTGCCGTTCGTGGTGTTCTCGCCGCTGGAGTGCCGGCAATCGTCGTGGCTGCAGCGTTGGCCGCACCACCAGCCGCGTGGGCGGGGGCGGCGAACGGCGGGATCAAGGGCGCGTCGCGCTCGAACCCGATCGCCGGGGTGACATGGGCACCGTACAAGGGATCAGCGGATTCGCTGTGGGCCGCCTACGCTGCGGCACACGGACGCCGCAAGACGCTGCTCGGCCGCGTCGCGCTGAAACCGCGTGCACTATTCATCGGCTCGTGGGTCGACGACGCGCGCATCAAGACTGTCGCCCAGGAGGTCGTGCAGGGCACCCAGCAGGGCGATCAGAATGTGCTGACCCAGTTCGGAACGTTCGAACTCAATCCGTGGGAGGGCACGTGGAGCGGAAACGGGCAGTGGAATGTCGCTGCCTCGGAGCTGTGGTACCAGGGACTCGCGGCCGGGATCGGCGACGCGCGGGCGTTGGTGATCCTGCAGATCGATCTGCCGTTCGCGGCACAAACTCCGAACCGGCAGCCAGAGACGATCGACTCATACGGCACCAAAGTCCTGTCAGCCCATCCGCACACCACGGTCTACATCGATGCCGGCGCCTACGGATGGCTCTCACCCGAACAACAGGGCGCGCTACTGATCAGCAACGGGATCCGTCACGCGCGAGGGTTCTCGATCAACGACACCCAGTACGGCTCGCTGAGCCAGGAGCTCGGATACGGCGCGCAGATCATCGACTACCTGAAGCACCACGGGATCACCGGCAAGCATTTCATCATTAATACCGGGCAGAACGGGCAGCCGTACCTCGCCGGCCAGGTTTCCGTACCGTCAAACGACACGCCGGTGTGCACCTCGCGCACCCAAACGCTCTGTCAGCGAACCGGGATCCCGCCCACCACCGACGTCGCCAACCCTCGCTGGCACTTGTCGGCGGGCGACGCCGCAATCGCCACGCACTACGTCGACGCGTACGTGTGGGCATCGACGCCCTGGACCGTGAACGGTGGACCCTTCAGACTTGGATTCGCGCTGGACCTCGGCGCTAATGGCGAGTACTAGAGCGCGAATCAGGCCTTTGCCGGTAGTAACGCGGGGCCGATGCCGCGCTCCTTGAGTCATCGCCGCCTACAGCACGAGGACGGCCGACCGTCACCGAGCCGGTTGACACTCCCCAAACACCGCGACAAGCGGTCGCGCAGTCCGCGCTGAACCGGCAGGGTAAGGTACCGGTGCCCATAGAAGCGCTGACGCAGCTCGCCTGGCCTGCGGTTCCCGCGGCGCCCATGGGCAATGCGAAGTTTTCAAAGACGAGCAGGCCGCCCGCGCTGACGGGGAGGCGGAGCGGTCGTGGACGCCCGGAGGCTGCGTGATCAGCCGGGGCGCGGCACCTAGGCGAGAACACCACGCGGCGCCCGTACCTTCGTGGGCATGCGCCGGAACACCTTCCCGGAGGTGGCTGATCGAGTGGTCGCGGTCATAGCCACGCCTCAGTCCCGCCCAACCCGTGCACATGCTCAAGCCCGGCGGCATTGATCTGCTCGGCGGCGACCACTACGAACGCGATCCGCTCGGTGGCCGACCCGATCAGCACCGGGGCGCCCACCGCGAACCGTTCAGCGGCGGCGGCGGTCATGGCAGTTCCGGCGAGACGTACTCGCCGCGATAGAACAACAGCGGTCGTCGGTCGCGCTCGCGACGCCTCGCTCGCTCGGCGTCGCGCTCACGTGACTGCGGCTCCAGCCGGCCCCAACGCCAACGGCACGGCCGCCTCACTCACGCCTGGAGGCTCGAGGTCGCGCCCGGATCGGTGATCCTCGGTCTGGCTACAGGTGGCGGGTCAACCGAGCCCCCAAAGCGAGGCGTACTTTGCCTGGAAGTTATAGTCGCCGTCCCAGTAGCCATTGCCGGGGTAGAGGTCCGCGTTGTAGAACTCCCGCACGGGGATGCCGTCGTTGGCGGGCAGCGGGAGCTTGTCGAACAGGCGATTGAAGTCGTCGAAGGAGGCGAACGTCGCCCACGTGTACGGCCAGACAGCGTCACCGACTTCGCCGCCGTTGGTCCGGATCAGGTTGATGTTGTGCGCGTCCCCCTCGGCCGAGAATACCTGTACGTCACCGAGGCCGGCCTGCTTGAGCGCCGGGACCACCTCGGCGGCAACGCCGTCGAAGACGACGAACAGCTGCTTGATCGACGGGTGGGCTTGAACGAAGGCCACGGCTGCCTGGCCGACCGGGGCCGGCTCGAAGATGATGCTCGGATCGAAATAGTCAGTGGCGATCACGGTGCCCCCGCCATGCTGCTTGAAGTAGCTGGCGATACCGTTGTCGGTATCGGTCTCCTCAGAGTTGTTGGCCAGGGTGAAGATGCCCAGATGCGCGTCGCCGCGGCTCAACAGCGTCGCCCCCGCCGCGGTGAGCTGACCCTGAAGGGGATATTCGACATTCACGATGTGGGTGATCCCCGGGTCGGTGCTGTTCACCGGGTCGGTGCTCACGCCGAACACGATCACCGGGATGTGCGATGCAGCGAGCGCCTTGAAGGCCGCGGGATCGGTCTCGACATCCTCGAAGTTGAACAGGATGCCGTCCGGGTGCAGGCTGATCGCCTCCTGAATGGCGGGCGAGAAGGCCTGGTTCTGAACATCGATCCGGGTCACCTGCCAGCCGAGCTTGGCGGCCAGCAAGTTGGTGGCATTGCCGACGCTCATGACCGCGGGATTGGTGGGGGCGATGTCGACGAACACGATGTGCTTGTGCTTAGCGATCGGGTCGGGGGTCGTCGGCCCGTGCCACGTGATCGGCGCCGTGTCGTGTGGCGCGAGGAACTGCGTGGCAGCGGTGTACGCCTGCGCTGCGGAGCCCCCCGACGAGACGCTCGCGGCTGGCGCGGCGGGGTCAGAGGTGGACGCGCTGCCGCTGGAGGAGCTCGATGATGAGCCGCAGGCTGCCACGCCGGTCGCCACGACGGCCGTGCCGATCACCGCGAGCGCACGGCCACGGCGCCACAGTCGACGCGTACTGGTCGCGAAGGTGTGTGCAGTCATGTGACTCAGTGCTCCTGTTCTCGGTCGCAACCTACGAACCGTTCGTGATCGACGTTTTCAGGCTTCGTGGAGCAGATGTGATCACACAAAACATGGGTAACACAATCGAATTAGTGAAGAACTACCCAGATGGCTACGTCGTGGCGACCCCGGCTGGCCGAGGTCATCCCAGCGGAGTGCATCGCTCGATCTGCCGGGGCTTGTGCGAGGTGGGCGCCAACGCGCTCGAGCCTCGGCGGGAGTGTCAGCCTCTGGCCCCGATTGGATCCGCTTCGACGCGCTCGTGCGCGGCTGCGTGGGCCCGAACGCGCTCGGGCGTGAGCGGAATCATGGTCACGGCCTCGACTCCGATCGCGTCGGCGACCGCGTTGGCGATCGCGGATGTCGAGCCAATCGTGGATCCCTCTCCCACGCCCTTGATCCCGTCGGGGTTCCAGGGAGTGTGCACGGGTTCGTGCACGTGGTGGACTTGCGTATCGCGCGCGATGTTGGCGGGGCCTGGATGCAGGTAGTCCTGAAGCGTGCTGCCTCGGGGGATGCCCTTCTCGTCGTAGACGATCTCCTCCAGGA
>Ga0302181_10001961_pt1 | contig 14927 bp, 9 predicted proteins | sample I_Palsa_E3_3_FD_198786 | JGI IMG/M metagenome (GOLD analysis project Ga0302181, IMG submission 198786) | Peat permafrost microbial communities from Stordalen Mire near Abisko, Sweden - I_Palsa_E3_3 | ecosystem: Environmental > Terrestrial > Soil > Palsa > Peat permafrost | place: Sweden: Abisko...
CCCCATCCTGAACGGTAGCCCTGGCGGCGGCGCCGTGGACTCGGTGGCGTTCAGCCCCGACGGACACATCCTGGCCAGCGGCAATGCTGACGCCACGATCCGGCTCTGGAATATCGCCGATCCCGCGCACCCCCGGTCGATCGCCATCGCGTCCGTCAGCGCTAATGACGGCGGCGTGGACTCGGTGGCGTTCAGCCGCGACGGGCATATGCTGGCCAGCGGCACTAGCGGCGGCACGATCTGGCTGTGGAATGTCACCAATCCCACATACCCCCTGCGGCTCGCCCCGATCGTGGCGAGCAGCACTGCCTCCGTCCAATCGGTGGCGTTCAGCCCCGACGGGCGCACGCTCGCCAGCAGCGACCGCAACGGCACGATCCGGCTGTGGAATATCGCCGCTCCCGGCTTGCCTTGGCCGCTCAGCCAGCCCGTTACCGGCCGGGGCGTCGAGGTCAACTCGGTGGCGTTCAGCCCCGACGGGGACACGCTGGCCAGCGGCGGCTTCGACGGCACGGTCCGGCTGTGGAACGTCACCGACCTCACCGATCCCCGGCCGCTCGGCCAGCCCCTGACCGGCAGCACCGTCGCCGTGGACTCGGTGGCGTTCAGCCCCGACGGGCACACCCTGGCCAGCTGCAGCGCCGACGGCACCACCCGGCTCTGGAACCTGTCCGTCCAGTCCGCCATCAACCGGATATGCGCCGTAGCCGGAGGCCTCACGCCCCAGCAGTGGAATCAGTACATCAGCCAGCTACCGTACCGAACAACCTGCGTTCATTAGCGCCGAAGATCTCCCCGGCGCCCACTATCTACAGCGACACCTACCGGTCGTGCCTCCGGTGCCGTGAGTGCCGCCGCTGGAGTGTTCAACGCCGTTATAGGGGGATTGATCAAATCCACCAGCCCGGCCAACTCAGCACGTCGGCTTACGATCGAAGCCACATTTGCTCTCTGACTCAGCCTGAGCGCAAGCCGCGCCCCGAGGCCGCATTCCCAGAGCTGGTAGGAGACTGAGCGTGACGCCACCGTTGATTAGGCCGACACCGAGGTAGAACAGGCCGCGGAGCCTAACGGCTTGTCTCGTCTCACCTCTCGCACGCGCGTCCGCTCATAGACTCGCGTACGTGTCCGCTGAGACTAAGCTTGACTCTGTCGGGAATCTTGGTCTCCGCGGCTCAGCTGACTGCTCGCCAGGAGCGCAGACGTTTGATGTCGTGCTGGTCGAGGTAGTCCTGGAACACTGTTGGCGGTCGCGGGGCCGGGTTCGCGCCGGCTGGCTGCCGGCTGAGGCGCTCGATGTTGACGGCGATGGCCGTGAGGACGTGCTGGAGGTGGGCCTTGGGCTGTCCGCGGTAGCGGCAGTGGCGCATGCCGTGGCCGTGAGCGAATTCGCAGACGGTGCCCTCGATGCCGGACCTGACCGCGTAGCGTTTGTGCCAGCCGGGATCTTGCTGGTCAGCGCGGTTGCGGATCTGCAGCTCGTAGAGCTCGCGCGGGGGAAAGCCCACGGTGCGCTTGCCGTCGCCGGAGATGGTGCAGACGGCACTGGCGGGGCACGGCTGGCACTGGCTCTTGGTGAAGCGGGCGACGATGAGCGGAGCTGCATCGGGCGAGGATGTCGGGTAGGGGCTGTGCCATCCCTTGCTGACCTGGCCTTGCGGGCAGGTGACTTCCTGCCGGTCGTAGTTGATGCGGAAGTCGTCGCGGGCGTAGCCCTCCCGGGTGCGGTGCTCCCGGGTGCGGTGCTGCCGGGTGGGGTTGCCGGGCAGCGGCCCGGTGAGGGTGACCTGGTGCTCGCGTCCGGCCCGCTCCATGTGCACCAGCGATGTGTAGCCGCCGTCCACCAGGTGCTCGGAGGGGAGCAGCCCCCGCTGCTTTAGCCGGACGTGGATGCCGGCCAGGGCGACGGTGTCGCCGCTAGTGGCGGGCATGGTGGCGACGTCGGTGATGACATTGCGGCTGTCGCCTGCGCAGGTCTCGGTGACATGGGCGAGGTAGCCGGTCCAGCGGGTGACCTGACCCCGGCGGGAGTAGCGGGCGGCCGGGTCGTAAGGCGAGACGATGCGGGCCGCCGATGGCGGAAGGCCGCTGTCGCCCTCATCGTCGCGCCAGCGCAGGCGGCCGGAGACGTCCCAGTAGTAGTTCTGGACCAGGATCTGCCGCAGGGCCTGCACCCGGGGGCCGTGCAGCAGGCCCGGGCAGCGGGCGGCCAGGTGCCCGAGCAGCCGGGATGCGTCCGCCCCGGCCTCATTCATCCTGGTCTTCGGCCGGGTGGGGTTCTTTCCCAGGCGGACCACGCGCCCGTAGTGGCGGCCCCGGTCGTCATCTACCAGGCCGGCCAGCGCGTGCCCGGCGGTGCGGGCGAGTTCCTCCAGGGCAGCGCGCACCGCCTCGGTGACCAGCTCCAGGCGGGTCAGGTCCCGCACCGCCGCCAGGACATGGGTCGAGTCGGTGCGCTGGGTAGTCCGCTCGCGGACCAGCCCGGCCTCCTTCAGCCGGGCCAGGGCCAGGTCAAGGAGCCGGTCGGACCGCCCCTCCTCCAGCAGCCGCTCGCGGAAGTCGCCCAGCACGCTGTGGTGGAAGCCGGGATCGTCGAGATCGAGGCCGAGCGCGTACTTGAAGTCGATCCGGCACCGCACCGCCTCGGCAGCGTCACGGTCGGACAGGTCAAGCAGGAACTGCAGCACGCTCACCGTGGCCAGTTGAGCCGGCGAGATCCCCGGACGCCCATCCCGGGGATACCACCCGGCAAAGTCCTCGTCGTCCCACAGGCCGTCGAGCCGGTCCCGCACCCACATCGCCGTCGTACCGCCCGGGTTACTGGCACGCGCCACCCGCGCGGTCAGCTCCGGGACCTCGACCCCAGGACGGGGACGGATCGACATCACGCACTCCTCATAAATCTCACGGGACTCACAGATCCCCGCAAGACTGGCGTAACGACATGGTCACAGTCAGCCAAATGCCAAGATTCCCGACAGAGTCAAGCTAAGACAACCACTCAACCTGATGAACACGTACGACAGTGGACCGTCCCCGCCATCAGGCAGACCCCACGGGCAAGCCCGCCAGGCAGCTCACTGGAAGCTTACGATGCAGACCACGCCACGATCCGCGCTTCGGTGGCCTGACTTGGGCCACGATTTGTCCGTGGCTGGAATCGCGTGTCGCTGAGCTGCGGGTTTCCGGTTCCGTGAAGCTGAACTTGCGCACTAGGCGCGGCCCCTAGAGTGGCCTGGTGCCGTATATCCGGACCGTGAAGACCACGTCGGGTGCGACCGCGGTGCAGGTCATATGGTCCTCGCGGCGCGGATCGCGGAAGATCGAGCATGTCGGGTCGGCGCATGATGACGCGGAACTGGAGGCCCTGAAGGCGGCTGCGCAGCAGCGGATCGCGGCCGGGCAGCCCGAGCTCGACCTGGGCCTGGAGCCGGCGGGCGGCGGCCCGCTGCCGATCACCTCCTCGAAGATGGGCCACCTGGTGGATTCCCTCGAGCGGGCCTACCAGGTGCTGGGCTTCGGCGACGCGGCAGGCGGGGACGAGGTGTTCGGGCACCTGGTGCTGGCCAGGATCATCGAGCCGTCCAGCAAGCTCGACAGCCTGCGGGTTCTCCAGGAAGCCGGGGTCACGCCGGCGTCCTACCGCACCCTCAAGCGGCGCCTGCCGTCCTACGCGAAAGAAGAGTGGCGGCAGCGGCTGTCGCAAGCTTGCGCCGCGCACGCCCGGCTCGGCCCGGCCAGCCTCGTCCTCTACGACGTGTCCACGCTGTATTTCGAGACCGATGCCGGGGACGGGTTCCGCGAGCCCGGGTTCTCCAAGGAACGCCGCCTGGAGCCGCAGATCACCATCGGGCTGCTGACCGGGCAGGACGGGTTCCCGCTCATGGTCTCCGCCTTCGAGGGCAACAGAGCCGAGACCAAGACGATGCTCCCGGTCATCAAGACGTTCATGGCCGCACACCACCTGCCCGACGTCACCGTGGTCGCCGACGCGGGCATGATCTCCGAGGCGAACCAGAAGGCCATCGAGGCGGCTGGCCTGTCGTTCATTCTCGGGATGAAGGTCCCCGACGTGCCCTACCTGGTGGACCAGTGGCGGCGCGAGCACCCCGGCCAGGAGATCCCCGACGGTCACGTCTTCACCCAGCCCTGGCCCGCGGGACCCAAGGACAAGCGCCGTGACCAGTGGATCTACTACCAGTACCGGGCCGACCGGGCCCGGCGGACGCTGCACGGAATCGATGAGCAGGTCGCCAAGGCCGCCAGAGCCGTAGCCGGGCTCGCCCCCGTGAAGCGGAACCGGTTCATCGCCCTGCACGGCGCCACCAAGAGCGTGAACCGCGACCTCGAGGCCAAGGCCAGGACGCTGGCCGGGATCAAGGGCTACATCACCAACCTCGCGGCCTGCCCCGACGGGACGCCGGTCACCGCGGAGTTCGTGATCGGCAGCTACCACCAGCTCTGGAATATCGAGAAGAGCTTCCGGATGTCGAAGTCAGACCTGCAGGCCCGGCCGATTTACCACCGCAAGCGCGACTCCATCGAGGCCCACCTGACGATCGTGTTCGCCGCGCTCGCTGTCAGCAGGTGGATCGAGGCACGAACCGGCTGGTCCATCAGGAAATTCGTCAAGACAGCCCGCCGCTACCGCACCATCGAGATTCAGGCCGGACGGCAGATCATCACAGCCGCCGATCCCGTCCCCGACGACCTACGCCAGGCCCTAGACGCCATTAATCGCCCAAACTGACTTGCGCACTAGGATGGCCCAACTCAGGTTACGATGCAGACCACGCCACGATCCGCGCTTCGGTGGCGTGCTGCCACCTTTCACCGATGAGTAGGTCGACGCCTTATGCCGCGGATCACCATTGCCACCGAAGGCCGACAGGCCGCTGCAGATACTCTTTCGCGAGACAACCCCTCCGAATCATTAGGACACCACAGCCTGGCCGCAATGAACCCAATAGCACAGGTCAGGCGAGTAATATCAATACTCAAGAGCTCAGACACTAAAGGGATTCGTCGAATATCGAGCTCATAGTTTGATGCCCCTCTTCCAGACTGCCTCGACAGTTCGGACCGCCGAAATATCCTTAAGCGGGTTTTCCTTCAAGGTGACAAGATCGGCGATTCCGCCCGGAATTATACGGCCACGATCAGGTAGGCCAAAAGCGATCGCGGGTCGATAGGTAGCCGCCGTTAGCGCATCTGACTCGGTAATTCCTGCAGCCACTAGGAGTTCGATTTCACGATGCAAGCCTGCGCCCCATGAAATGCCCAAATTCGGCGCGTCGCTTCCTGCTAGTATCGGTACTTGATTGCTGTAGAGACGATATACAGAATCTACTGCCCACTCATATCGTTTAGGGTTTCGTCGGGTAGAGAAAGTTTTATCAAGATGCGTCGCGCTTGTATGATCGAGGCGCTGGTTGGAATTTCCTACCCTCATTATCCTAGAACCTATCTGAGGATTACAAGCTCGTTCCAATACTGCTAGTGTTGGGATAACGGTCGCTTTCTGGTGAACCGCCAATTGGATCCCATTGTCACTAAACGGCGCGTCAATGCAAACGTGAGCCAAGGCGTCAGCACCAGCGGCTAGAGCAAACTCAGCTTGGAGGGTCGCACCCGGATGTACCACCGCTAGCACGCCTGCTGCATGTGCCGCTTCCACGAGCGCAGTCATGGTAGCCCTGTCAATGACAGGCTTTCCCTTGCGAGGGTTTTCATAAATGATCTTAATCCAGTCAGAACCTTCAGCCAGGCGATCTGCCACGAAACGCGGTGCATTCTCAGGTCCCCCAACTTCTGGGATCGATAGGCCATATTCTGATCCGTGCCCCCCACGGGCCGCGGCTGCCATGCCTGCAGACCAAATATCGGCCCGCTTGTGGACCAGGCTATTGGCCTGTTCTCCACGCCTTAAAGCCACCCATTCTGGATCACAGAACATATCAAGAACAGTAGTCACACCGTATTGCAAGGATTCTTCGAGCGCATTGCTAAATGCGTGAACATGACTATCTATTAGGCCAGGCAGAAGAAAGAATCCGCACCCATCGATTGTAGACATTCCGCTGGTGTCAATGTCGTCTTGCGTCCCAACGGCTGTAATCTGGGATCCCGTAATTACGACAGTCGCACTATTGACGGCTCGACAGCCGTCAAAAATATCGATGTTTGTAAAGGCCCAGGGCCGATCGTTCACGGACATTTAGTGCCACTGTCCAAACTTTATACACGTGTACGAAAGACCGAGACATGCATCTCGCACCCAGCCCCGAAGGGAGTTCTCTTCCAATCAGCCCAACGAGCCTCTAGGTTAAACTCGGCAGTGTTAGCCATGTAATCTAGCTCACTTGGCCAGATATATCTGCCACTAGCTGGGTACATCTTGATACCCGTTTCCCGAAGTACGATAATCTGTGAGGCAAAAGTCTGGGCTATTGGTTCATACGTAGCGGCGCCTAGCACCACTCGGTCTGAGTCCACGCTATAAAGGCTCAGAGGGCGACCGCTCGCGATATCGCGGACATCTGGTACGAACAGGTCGACGACAAGACAACCGCCTTCTACGAGGTGTTTGCGTGCATTACGGAGCACTCTTTGCTGATCGTCACGCGTCGGAAGACCGGCAAGTGTACTAAACCCGAGCAGCACAACATCGAATGTGCCATCAACAACGATATCTCTTATATCGCCACGAATAATGGCTACTTTATCGCTATCGGGCTTCTCGCGGAAACGCTCAAGAATAGCATCGGAAATATCAACTCCTACAACATCGATGCTGGCCTGTGCGAGGGGAATAGCAAGGCGACCCGTACCTGTTCCTAGATCCAGAAGGCGCCCGCCATTCGCGAGCTGAGCCAAGACGGCTACAGCTTGAGCTGTCTCTTCCTCGTTCGGCGCAAACCTTGTGTCATAGATCGATGCCGAACGGTTACCGTAAGTAGTTTCGTCGTACCCGTCCATAATAAAGCCGGACATAGTGCACCGCCTTGGCTTAACATCACCCTCGTATAAGCTCATAGACTCTTATGTCAAGATTTCATGGACTCTGATGATTTGTCAAGTATGCACCGGAAATCGACCGAGGGTCCAACGGGCCCGCGATCCGGCAGGTTGTGCCTCCTTTTGGGTCCGCACACGCCAGGATCCGCGAGCCGCGACTTTGAGGAGTCAGATTGAGTTCAGAACACCGCCTTCTATGCCTCCGAGCATTAGAGTGAAGCGCGCTATGCCCGGTGGGACTGGTGCTCCCCAAGATGATCTAGACGCTTAGCTTCAACGAAAGGATTCAGACATGTGACGAAGGGTTGCATTAGAGCTGGCTCCGGTATTGCCTCGTTGACGTATTACGCTTCGGTAATGGTTACCTTAAGCGACCAGACCTTAAGAGCCACACAAAGTACAAGGCTGGCAAATATCGCCAAGCACATTACTAGGATAACGGAACGAATCTCAAGCCGCAGCGTCAGCACTCCTCCAATGGCCGCCCCAATTGGCGCTCCCCCCCAAGCTACTGTTCGTGCGGCCGCATTAACGCGTCCCTGAAGCAGATCTGGCGTGATCCGCGTCCTAATAGTGATCCCATTTAGGGTGACTACGGTGTATGAGGCCTCCCAGAACATATAAATAACAATAGCAACGGCGAAACTGGGGGCTCGTGCCAAGGCAATGAGGAGTATACAGTTTAGAAAAAGTCCAATTACGGTTATCCGGCCGGCATTGAAATGCTTCTGCAGGCGAGGAATCGCAATACTCGAAAGAAATGACCCTATTGCGCCACATGCATACAGTAGGCCTATCCTTGGATCTGTTTTTGAAAGCCCCAAAGCATCAACTGCGTATACGACAGTTAGGCCTCCGACGGCGCCACCGGCGACAGTGACGCCAATGGTTGCCGCAGTGAGCAAGCGGATGATACGGGAATTCCAAATATACCTCAGACCCGCTGATACATCGCTGAAGAGCTGCTTCCAAGGAGCTCCCGGCATTGAAGATTGGAGTGAGCTTTCCTTGAAGGGAGCGCGAATAATTGCAATCAGAATAGCCGAGAGTAGATAACTAGAGGCATCGAAGATGATGGCTCTGACTGGGCCAATGGTAGCAGCAAGCAAACCACCAATAGCAAGGCCACCAATGGCTACTACAGTTTCTGTAGCCATCAAAGTAGTCGTAGCTACCACAACGCGATCGGCCCCAGCCAAAGCTCTAACAGCACCAAAGTTTGCAGCGTCGAACCAGACGAACGCTGTGGCGGACCCGCCAGCGACAATATAAATGTAGCTTAGAGGTAGATGATGAAGATAATATACCGCCGGGATGCTAGCCATTAGGCCGGCATTAACGACATCCGACACAACCATCAGCCGTCTTCGATTATGCCGGTCGGCTACCGCCCCGGCGACTATGCCAAAAATAATATATGGAAGACCGTCCAATGCTGCTATAAGCGAAGTATCCAGAGCGGATCCTGTTACTTTAAAAACGAGGATCGGCAACACGACGGCTGTAATTGACGTGCCAAAGAGTGAGATTGTTCGCGCAAGCCAGAATAGAATAAAGTTCTTGTCTCGTGCCAATCTTCGAGATGTCGGGAGTGTCGCCTTACTTTGATTCATTACTCCTCACCCGCTGGACGTAGGGTGACCAATGAGCGCGCGCTCCCTGCTTTGTTATACCTAGACGAGCACCTACATCTCCCCACGTTGCTCCAACGTCCAGACATGCAGCGATTGCCATAGCCATCTGCATACTAGCTGCATCATTTGCTATCCGCCACTTGATCAACACCTCCTCTAGCTCGTCAAGAGCAGCCTGGGCGTCCGGCGGGACCATGCGCCTATAAGGGCTCATTTCGATAAGTGTAGCCCGGACTGCACCCCAGGGCTCCGGCGTGTTCCGTGAATGTCCGCATCTATCCTTAATTGAGGCCGTGGAGGCGGAGGGTTTCGGCGGGGGTGGTGTGGTCGCGGCGGCCTTCGGGGATGTGCAGGTAGCCTGCGTTCTTGAGGGCCGCGATGATGGCAGCGCGGATGGTGGCCAGGTTGGCGGGCCTGCTGCCGGTCCGGCTGGTCGAGGCGTCCTCGGCGAAGCTCAGGTCGCGGACCTTCTCCAGGGGCGGAGCCTGGCCAGCTGAGCTCGATCTCCGCGTTTCCGCAGGTCAGAGGCTGGTACGGATGAAGTTACCTGATGCAACAGGTGTGGTGCAACTACCGCGTGGCGTGTCGTGTCAGCGTGTTGCCGCTGACTGGTTGAGCTGGGTCATCAGCTCGCGGTTGGCGGTGCGGGCGGCTGAGAGTTCGTCGCCGCGATCTTCGAGTTGCAGCCGCAGGTCGGCGGCTTCCTGCTCGAGATGGGTGATTTTCTGGTTGAGCGCGTCGATGTCGGCGGGCGCGCCGAGCCCGGACTCGCGCCACGCTTGTTCGCCGAGCGTTTCGGAAAGCCGCTGTTCGAGCTGGCGGACGCGCGCGTTGAGCCGGATGGCGCGTTCGTGAGCTGCTAGCAGGTCGGCTTGCAGGGACGCGCGGGTGACGGCGGGTCCTGCGGTGTCACCGGCGGGGGGCGGTGCGGCTTCGGCCGCGTGGATCTTCTCGAGCAGGTCCCGGTGCCGGTAGAGGAAGGTCCGGTCGACGCCGGCGGCACGGGCGATACCCGACGCGCTGATCTCGGTCCCGCTGGCGGCGGCGCGGTCGAGCGCGGTCAGGACGCGTTTCCTGCGCCGGGCGGAGTCGGCCTGCCGGCCTTTGCGCATCGTCTCGGTGCGCGGGTTCGGGCCGGTGCCTGCTGCTGGCTTGCGGCTGGTCATAAGGCCTGGCCTTTCGCTTCTGAGGTGAGGGCCTGCGTGGCCGGGCGGGGGCGAGGCATGCCGATGCTGACCGCGCGGTGCTTGCGGACAACGGCGACGGCCTCGTCGATGCGGGCACGGTCGTCCGGGCCCAGGTCGGCGATGTCGCCTTTGATGCGGTTGATGAGCTGCCGGATGACGGTGATTTCCTGGCTGGCGGGTGCCGCCTGGTCGCGTGCCCAGCTGTCGATGCCGGTCGCGGCGGCGAGCCGTTCGCGGGTGCGGAGCAGGTCATCGAGGTAGGCGGTCAGGTCAGGGAGGTAGGACACGTCGGTGCGGAAGTGGTCGCAGCCGGCGCAGCGGAACCGGACCGGGCAGTCGTTTCCGCCGGCGGCGACGTTGGACGGCTCGCTGCAGGTGCCGTAGGGGACGGCGACCGAGCCGACCGCGTAGCGGGCGTGCTCGTCGTCCAGCAGGGCGCGGGCGTCACGCCAGATCCGGTTGCCGTGCCGGTCGAACTGCATCGCGGTGACCTTGTCGACGGCGCCGCGGCGGCGGTCTTCGCCGACCCGGTAGTAGCCGCGGGTGACATTGAGGTTGCGATGATCGAGGAGCTCGGCGAGCACGTCGATCGGAACGCCCGCGTCGGCGTGCCTTTGGGCGTAGGTATGCCGGTAGGAGTACGGGACAGCGCGGTCCTTGCCGAATTCGCCGCCGCCGTCCAGCAGCAGCGGCGGGAGCGAGGTGAGCCAGTCCCGGTGCGCAGCCGACAGCGCCGGGACAGTCAGCGGCCGGCGGCCGTCCCGGTTGGCCCAGCCGGTGGGCAGCAGCTTCAGCTCGCTGGCCGGGGTGTCCGGGAACCGGTCGCGGACGCGCTGCTGCTGGGCGCGGATCAGCTGCGCGGTGGCCGCGGGGATGGGCAGCCGCCGCCCGAGCCGGTGGGCCTTGTGGTTGTCATAGACCAGGACGGGTGCACCGCCGGGATCGCTGGCCAGGCAGTCCAGCGGCAGCGCGACGACATCTTCGGGACGGCGGCCGGTGTCGATGAGGATCTCGATCGCCGTGCGGATATTGGGTGAGGCGAGGGTGCCGAGGTGGCTGCAGACCTGCCGCAGGATCTCCGGAGGCAGGTCCCGGCCGGGTTCGCCGTGCTCGGGTTCGCCGGGCATGTCATCGCGGTGGAGGGCGAACTGGTCGCTGAGCCCGGCGGCTGGCCCGCCGGGCCTGGTCGCGCCCAGTTGCCGTACCGCGGTCAGCAGCTTGCGGACCTCGCGGCAGGCAAGTACCCGGGTGAGCTCGCTGATCTCGCCGGCGCCGTGCAGGTAGCCGAGGCGGTTGAGGAACAGCTCGATGTCGGTGCGTCCCAGCGCTGCCGGGCCCTCGCCGCGGTCGGCGCGCTGCCGCAGGCTGGCCGACAGCAGGGCCAGGCTGGACAGGTAGTGGCGGGTCTTGTCCCCGCCGCTGCGCCCGCGGCGGCGGGGAAGGTCGGCCAGCGCCCAGATCTTGGCGGTCTGGCGCAGCCACGGCTGGGTGATCGCGGTGAACGACAGGTTGCCGTGGTGCCCGAACAGCGCCATGTCCCAGATGTCCCTGGCGGTCTCGGTGCCCGGATCGGAGATGCCGCGGCGGGCGTGCGTGATCAGCGTGTGCACGACACTGGCATAGCCCTGGCCGCGGCTAGCCGGGATGTCCAGTCCCGCCAGGGATGCCACCTGCTGGGTGCGCGCGTCGTTAGCGACTGGCCGCAGGATCGCGCAATAGGTCTTGACGCCCTGCCGGGTGCGCTGCTGCAGCCCGAACAGCATCTCCACGGCGACTGCCGGGGCCAGCCCGGCGAGGCTGACCTGCCCGGCGCGCGGGACCGGCGGCTCGGTCATCCGCCACGCCGCCTCGTCGGGGTGATGGCCGGCGCGGCGCAAGACGCGCAGCCGCTGCAGGTGCGCGTCGCAGTAGACGGCATCGTGCCCGGGGAGCTGACGCGGGCACGATGCCACCGGGCAGGTGCCATGCGAGGGCAGCGCGACGGTGTCAGCCCGGGCGGTGAACTCAGCGGTACTGACCCCGGTCTGCTCCTGCTGGCCCAGATGCTCAGGGCACAGCGGCTGACCGGACGTCACCCACGGGCGCGGGCACCCGGTAACCCGGCATGTCCCGTCGCCGGCGCCGAGCCAGCGCTTGCCTTGCGGCGGCGGGAGCAGCGCGACGTCCTCCAGGTCCAGCCCGGCCGCGGTGAGCCGGCGCTGGCAGTCCAGGCACACCCGCGTCGCTGCGGCGCAGGTGGTCTGGCATCCCGGTGCGCGGCAGAACGCCCGGCCCAGCAGCGGATGCTCCGCCGGCAGCGTCAGCACCCAGGTCCCGGCATCCCAGCCGGCCTCGGCCAGGAACCCGGCGTCGATCCGGCTGGCCAGCACAGCTGACCGCTCATCCAGCAGCACCCGGCCCGCGAACAAGCTTTCTTCGGCAAGCGGTTCATCCGGCAGCGAAGCCGGGGCCGCGTGGATCCTCGATGCCGCGGTCATGCCTTCGCCTCTGCCAGGTCACGCGGGCTGGGCACCGCATCGACAGCGGCCCTGAGCCGCGCCGGATCCGGATGCGCATAAACCTGCGTAGAAGCGATGCTGGCGTGACCGAGGAGATCCTGGGCCTCCTCCAGCGTCCCGCCCGCATCAAGGACGTTCGACGCAAAAGCATGCCGGAGCTGGTGCGGCCGGGGCGCCGGATCGATGCCCGCCCGCCGGGCCGCCGCACCGACCAGGTCGTTGACCGCGTCCAGCCGCATCGGCGCGCCCACCGTGCCGCGGAACAGGTTCACGAACACGAAATCACCCCAAGCCGCAGCCGGGACGGTCATCCGCTCGAACTCATAGGTGTCGAACGCCTGCACCGTCAGGAAATCCAGCGGCACCGCCCGCTGCCGGCGGGACTTGGCGATCGCCCCGTTCGCGTTGTCCCCCCGCCGCACCACGTGCAGGTGCGGGCGGGCGATCCCGCACCCGAGCTCGCGGGAATCAGCCAGCAGGTGGACATCGCTGCGGCGCAGCCCCAGCACCTCGCCGCGGCGCAGCCCGGCCCGGACCATCAGCAGCACGATCAGCCGGTCGCGCGCCGAACCGCACGCACCCAGCACGGCGGCGACATCACCGTCACCGGCCCGGTCCACCCGCGACACCGGTTCATGCAGCCGGTGCCGGGCACGCATCCGCCAGCCCGCCCCGCCGTCCTCCCCGCGAGCCGCCACCGGAAGATCCCGGTCATCAGCGACCTCATAGAGCACCTGGACCAGATGCCCCCCAGCGGTGCCCTCCGCGACCGCGTGCACGGCCATGCCGCGGACCGCGGCCAGCACCGCGTTGATCCGCCGTGCCGAGCGCACCGCCGGCGTCCCCGGCCCGGCCAGCACCGCAGCGCCGGCCGGCGCGTCCGCACCCGCCCCCGCACGGCCCGCGTGCGCCAGCCAGGTCATGAACAGGCCGAGCTGCCCCGCACCCGCCTCCCAGCCGCGGCCCGACCGGGCGCACCAGCGCAGGAACAGCGCGATCCCCCCCGCATACGCCTTCGTCGTCGATTCCGCGCCGTCCCGGCCGAACCGCACCTGCCGCAAGAACGAATCCGCGACCGGCACGACAGCCAGCTCCTCATCCAGCACCGTCCAGTACCTCACCCCGGACGGCAGCCTCACCATGAACGCTCGCACCTTGTGACCCCCCGATCTCGTGCTTCCCGTGTGAACATCTACCAGCCACGAGCACCACACCCGAGGAGATCAGCAGCTAAACGACACCCGTGTCGCGCCGGCGCCACAGGATGCAACGGCCAGCCCCGCCCCGGGAGAACGGACCCAGTGGAGCTTGTTCTCTATATGCCAGTGGCCGCGGACCCAGGCGGCCAGGGTGGCAGGGTCCGCGGCGCGGTCGCTGGTGATCAGGTACACGACCTCGACGGTCTTCTTGCCGTTCCTGGTGACGGTGCGGCGGACCTGCGCGACCTGGGCAGCGCCGTCGAACTCGATCCAGGAGGGCGCGAGCGCGGCCTTGATGGTGCGGCGAGCCCGGCGGCCGTGGTCCGTCCTCAGCGCCGAGACGGCAGCACCGGCGGCCCAGGGCAGTTTCTTGAGCTGCCGGTGCAGGGCCGGCATGTTGGCCTTGACGGTCATCACGTAGTCCGCCTGGCGGCCGATGATGGCCTTCGCGGTGTCATGCTGCGTGTGCATGGCGTCGATCGTGATCACGGCACCCGCCAGGTCGGCGAACGCCTTCAGCAGGTCCCGCACCGCGGGGATCTCGTTCGATTTCTCCTCCACGGCGACCTGCCCGAGGACCGCGCCGATGCCGTGCGCCAGGGCCGCGACCAGGTGCGGGGCCTTCCCGCTCTTGCTCTTCGCCCCGCGGACGGTCTTGCCGTCGACCGCGATCACCAGCCGCCCGCCGGCCTGCACCGCCCTGGTGTGCAGCCAGGCACCGAGGACCCGGTCGAGCGCATCGGCGCTGACCAGCGCGAAGGCCCGCCGGAACGTGGACTCCTCCGCCGGGCCGCGGGCCGCGCCCAGCACGGCCAGGACCTCCGGGCCGGCATCGGCGGCCCACTGCCCGATCGCGGCGAACGACCGCGACCCCGCGATCACCGCCGAGATCCCGACGGCCAGCAGCCCGGCCAGCGCATGCCGGCGGCCGCGCCTCTTGCGCGGGTCCGGGACCTGGGCAAGGAGATCAAGCAGGTACTGGCTGCGGGCAGCCGGAATGGGCAAAGATGTCATCAGCGGGCGGGAGTCCCTCGTGGCAGTCGATGGTGAGCGTGAGAACTTCCATCGTTTCGCCCGGGCCCCGCCCGCCACCCGCAGACACGCCGGACGCGTCACCCGTTGTTACGATATTGCAGGTCACAGCCTCACTTCATGACTTTGCCGTGTCCCTGGCTGCGGAGCGTGGTTTATGCTGACCAGGCACGAACGTAACTTCGATCACGAGACGGCGGGCGGAGCTGATTGCGCCAGGGGATTTGAACAAGCCCCTATGGTGGACAAGTCCCTCCAGGGCGACCCGGGGCCATCGCAAGTTCACCGTGGCTTCGATGGTCAGCCGCCGCGCGGGCCGGACATTTTCGGACTTGGCGTGTGGCACTGGGATGCACAAAA
>Ga0302181_10001963_pt1 | contig 14918 bp, 21 predicted proteins | sample I_Palsa_E3_3_FD_198786 | JGI IMG/M metagenome (GOLD analysis project Ga0302181, IMG submission 198786) | Peat permafrost microbial communities from Stordalen Mire near Abisko, Sweden - I_Palsa_E3_3 | ecosystem: Environmental > Terrestrial > Soil > Palsa > Peat permafrost | place: Sweden...
GACCGAACCGGTCGCCGGCCCGGCCGCCTGGCACCAGCGCCAGTCCGTAGGCGAGCGCGTAGCCGGACACGATCCACTCCAGGCTGGCGGACGAGGCGTGCAGACCGTCTCTGATGCTCGGCAGGGCAACGTTCACGATCGTGGTGTCCAGTAAAAGCGAAGTGTAAACTGAGCGAAGGTGCAGCTCAGGGACGGAAGACAGGGAAACGATCATGCGGGTCATCATCGCGGCGAGGCTGAGCAAGCTCCAGAAAAACGGGCGCCAGGGCATCGGCCTGGACACACAGGACAAGCGGTCGTGTGCCTGGGCCGAGCGCGAAGGCCACGAAGTAATCACTGACCCGATCGCGGACACCAAGTCCGGCACCGTGGCCCCGTGGGACCGTAAGAACCTTCGCCCCTGGGTCACCGAGCCGGAGCGCATGGCGCAATATGACGGCATCATCGCGTTCAAAAATGACCGGCTGAGCCGCGGCGTCTGGGCCGATGAGGCACGTATCCGGCTATGGGCCGAAGATCACGGCAAAACGCTGATGATCGTGGACGGACCGCAGTGGCCGCCCCGGCATGACGGCGACAAATACTCCTGGGAAGGGCAGGCCAGCGCGGCGCGCAAAGAATGGGAAGAAGATCGGGAACGCAGCATGCGCGCACAACGAGAGCTGATGGAGCAGGGCAAGCTCGTCGGGAAACCCCCGTGGGGCTACGCATCGGCCGGTGAGAAGTACGACCGTCGCGCGGTGACCACGCCCGAAGGTGAGCAGTACGCCCCGGAAATGTTCACCCGGATCGCGGACGGTGAAAAGCTGCCCGCCGTGGCGAAGTGGCTGAGCGAGGTGACCGGCCGGACCTGGCACCCGCGCACGGTGGCGATCCTGATCCGGAACACGGCCTATCGCGGGCGGTACCAGATGGGCGGCGGCAAGTACGTGCACCAGTGTCCGGCACTCGTGGAAGGCGATCTGTGGCGGCGGGCCAACGCCAGCCTGGACGCCCGCCCGTCCAGCCGGCGCGGGCAGCGGAACGACCTGACGGGCGCGTCGCTGCTCAGCGGCCTGGCCTACTGCGGAAACCCGGAATGCACCGCTGGCGACGACTCACCCATGTACCGGATTGCACCGCCCGGTCGTGACGTGGCATACCGGTGCAGCGGACGTGGCGCGACCCGGAAAGGCTGCGGCAACCTGGTTACGCTGGCCGACGCGGACGCGCTGCTCAACAGGCTGATGTCCGGACTCCGGCGGCCCGTGCTGCGGCCGGTGTTCCATCCGGCGACCGGCCATCAGATCGAGATAGACGACCTCACCCAGCAGCTACGCGACCTGCCGCTACGGGAGCTGGACGACGCTACCGAAGACGCCGAACGGGCACGGCTGCGGGCGGCGCGGCGCGCGCTGGCCGATCTCCCGGCTACGCCCGCACGGACCGAATACGTGCCGGTGACAGGCGACGACGGCGAGGCCCTGACGTACGGCGCGAAGTGGGCGGCGTCGGACCAGGCGGAGCGGCGCGCATGGCTGAAAGACGCGGGATTCTCGGTGTACCTGGCCAAGCCGCGGATGCTGGCGGATAGCTACGACGGTGACGAGGGCGACGGCCTGCTGTCCACCGTGGACGTTTACGAATCCGCTGACGCCGCCCTGATCTTCCGGTGGACTGACGACAAGGACGCGGGGCTGGCGCGCGGGCTGAGCTGATTGGCGGTCACTGGGCCCAATTTGCGAGAAGTCTCGCAAATTGGGCCTTTCGCTTGCCAATGGGATGCCACCATAGACGTTTTCCCGGGACGAGTGCTCGTGTAGACGCCGGAAACGTCAGCGCGTCCTTAAACATATGTTTCAGCGAGGGGGCCCAAAATACAATTGGGGGCCCAAGATACTCTAACTGTCCATTTTTTATGGCGTCCGAAATTACATAAAATGGACTTATGCCCGAAGACCTCACATCGCTGCTGACATCCCGCCAAGTCGCAACCATCCTCAACCTCAGCCCCGAATACGTGCGCACTAACTGGGCGCGTATGAAGCTGCCCGGCTTCCGGCTCCCGACTGGAACCATCCGGTTCCGCGAGCCCGAAGTGCGCGCCTGGATCAAGTCTGGTGAGGACGCCGAGAAGGTGCCCGCATGAAAGACGGCCCCGGCCCCATGCGGGATGACGAGGCGATCTGGCGCAAATCCGCTGAGCGCCGCGATGCGATCCGTAAGGCCCGGCTGGCGCGTGCGAAAGCGATCCGGGAAGCGCTCAGAGACGACAACCCGGTGACCCCGCCGAAGACGATCACGGTGACCGACCACCGGGGCTGGGAACGGGAGCTGACCATCGTCCCGCGCACGGTGACCATCATCGATCCTCTCGGGCGGATCTGATGACCCCCGCTGGGGATCGCGGCATGACCGCGCCATGGGGAACCACCCATGAAAGCGTGGCCGCCTGGTGTGAGCTGCCGATCTCGTGGAACGGCAAGCGCGCTGGCCACCGTAACGCCCCCGAGCTGGACGCGGGCGACGCGATAAAAATCGTATGCATTGTCGAACGTGACCTCCTCAATATGGGGGTGCTCTCAAGCGGGGAAGTGGAAGACGAAGAGGAGGCGTGGCACCAGTTTTGCGAGCTAGCCCACGGGCTGGACGAGGCCCTATACGTCCTGGAATGTGCCTACGACGGCGGCGACTGGACCGAGATCGCAGACGCCCTGAAAGAAGCAGAAGGCTACCTAGACGACTGGTACTACGACCTCCGGAGGGCGCTGCAAGCCGCAGAAGAGGCTGAGCTGCAAATCATGTGCGGGACGATCACCAGATTGGACCGGCCGGCCGGTGACTGAATTCCCGCCCGGCGCCTGGGTGTCCCCAAGCCGGGAAGTGCTGGCGGCCTGCGGCGTCACCTGGGAGATGCGCCGCGCGCACGGTTCCCCCGGCACGGTGCTGTCTGCCGATGAGACCGGCGTCCGGGTCCGCTGGGATAACGGCGCCGTTGCGGTCCTCCCGGCCGCCGGGCTGGTGCTGGACGACTGGGGCGCGGACGTGCCCAACGTCATCCCCGGCGACTGGGAGCGGCTGACATGACCTAGGGAAACGCGAATGGGCCCGGCCCTCCGAAGAGAACCGGACCCGCACGCTAGGGCGCCAACCCTTTGCCGCTGCGGCCCACGCCCATGGGCGCCAGCGGCATACCAACCCGAGTACCACCAACGACGAAAGCACTCACATGAACTATATCAATGGCAGCCGACCTACAGCTACAGACACCCGGATCACAACGGGCCCGTTCGCCCTGATCGTGCACGGGCATTGCTGGCTGGCCGGTCTGCACGATGAGGGCGCGCCTATCTGGGTGCACCCGGACGACGCGCGCCCCGCCTGGCAGATCGAGCACCTGGACGCCACGTGCCCCGGGCGCTGCGATTCCCGGCAGGCGATACAGAACGATGAGCGCGGGTGCATCGTCACCACCGGGCACGCGGACGGCTGCGGCTGGTTCGCGGCCTGGCTGGACGCGGCGGGGCTCGGGGCGAGCATCGGAATCGTCGCCGCGGCGCTTTCCGGGTGTGGTGCATCATGAGCGCCGTCGTCCTGGCCGCCGCGCTCGAATGGCAGGCCGCTGGCGCAAGCGTCATCCGGGCCCGGAGCGATGGCAGCAAAGCGCCGCTGGGCACCTGGAAGAAATACCAGCAGGCCGCCCCCACTGACGGTGAGATCCGGGCCTGGTTCGGGAACGGCAGCGCGCCCGATGGCCTCGGGCTGGTCTGCGGCGCTGTGTCCGGCAGCCTTGACATGTTCGAATTCGAAGGGCGCGCGGTCGCTGATGGGCTGCTGCTCGAATACTGCCGGCTGCTGGGGGAACGCGGGCTGCTGGCGCTCTGGCAGCGCGTCACCGCCGGCTATGCGGAAGCAACCCCGTCCGGCGGCGTGCATGTTCTCTACCGGATCGCGGGCCCGGTGCCCGGGAACACGAAACTGGCCCGGCGCCCGGCCACGCCTGACGAGCTGGCCGCCAATCCTGATGACAAGATCAAGACCCTAATTGAGACCCGGGGCGAAGGCGGTTTCGTGGTGATCGCGCCGTCCGGCGGCCCGGTGCATCCGACCGGCCGGTCGTGGGCACTGCTGTCTGGCGGCCCTCGCACGGTGGTCACCATCACCCCCGGCGAGCGTGAGGCCCTGTGCGACGTCGCGCGGCTGCTCGACCAGATGCCCATGCGCACCTCTGTATCCCGTGAGGGGGTCGCTCACGGGACCAACGGCCAGCATCGCCCGGTGCAGACCACCTCGGCGGCCTGGGCGAGCTGGGCGGCGATCCTGGAACCGCATGGCTGGGTCTGTATCGGGGACGATGCCAACGGTGACCAGCTCTGGCGGCGTCCCGGTAAGGACGAGGGCGGGCACTCTGCGACCACGCATGACAACGGCGGCCTGTACGTATGGAGCACGTCAACCGATTTCGGTGATGTCGCTGAGATACCCCTGTCTAAAGCTGCGGTGTCGGCTGTGCTAAATGACGGCATGGACGCAGCCGGAGCGCTGGCCGCCTACGGCAATGCGCAGGAGGCAGCGGACGCGGCGGAAACGGCCTGGCAAGACGGCATGCTGGCTGTTGTGGGCGCCCCGGCCGACTGGGTGCCCGATCCTGGCCCGTGGCAATGGGCGGGGGAAGCGCTGCCTAGGTTTCGGGTGGAAAACGCCGCCATCGCTGGCCGGGAGCTGCGTGCCAAGCTGGGAACCGGGGCGCTGGCCGGGCTGTTCCTGCGCAGCGGCGTACTGGTGCACACGCCCCGGACCGGTGAAGACGGCTACGTCATGCCCACCGCTGAGGAGATAGCACGCGGTATCGACCATGGGCCCGCTCAGGTGCAGCCGGTAGATGTGGCGCACGCCCGGTCACTAATCGAAGTCCGGTTCGACGTCGGCAAGATCGTAAAAGAGAAGAATGGCACCGAACGGTGGTCACCCGTGCTGTTCCCGGCGGACGCTGCCCGGTCCGCTGTGGGTGCGGCAGAGCTGGGTATCGGCTGCCCCAATCTGAAACGGCTAGACGGCATCACGCACACGCCGGTTATGCGCTCGGACGGTACGGTCCTTGATGCACCCGGATATGACGCGAGCACACGTCTGCTGTACCTGCCAACCGGCGGCCTGGACGTACCGCCAATTCCGGAGCAACCGTCAGCGGCTCAGATCAGGGCGGCGGTCGCGCTGCTACGGGAACCTATCGCGCTGTTTCCATGGGTGGCTGAACATCATGAAGCCAACTATCTGGGCGCGATGTTCACCCCGCTACTGCTACTGCTGCTGCCCTCACCCTATCAGTTTGTCCTGATCACGGCGACCAACTCAGGATCGGGTAAAGGATTCCTACTGCGGTTGCTCGGAATCGTGCACGGCATCGTAATGCGCGGCGAGTTTCCCCGTGAGCGTGAGGAATTGCGGAAGATGATTTTCTCGACGCTGCTCACCACCACCGCGCCGATTATCGGATTCGACAATATTCGCGGCACCATTTACAGCTCAGAGCTGGAGGCACTTCTGACCACGCGGATGCTGAATGAGCGCGTGCTTGGCGCATCCCGCAACGCCGACGTGACCAACGACCGGCTATGGGCGGCGACCGGGAACAACGCCCGGATCGGCGGTGACTTGCCGCGCCGGGTGCTGCCGGTGGCCCTTGACCCTCAGTGTGCCAATCCGTACAAGCGCACGTTCGCGTTCAATCCGGTGGAATGGATGACCGCCCGCCGGGGTGAGTACATCGCGGCGCTGCTCACCGTAGCCCGGGGCTGGATCGCGGCCGGGCGCCCCGAAGCCGATGCCGGGCGCAGTGACGATTACCGGCAGTGGTACGCGGCGACGCGCGGCCTGCTCGGCTGGGCAGGCATCCCGGGCACATTCGGGGCTGAGGACAAGAACGATCTGAGCGCCGTATCCGAAGATGACGCGGAATGGGCCAGGTTCGTAGCTGAGCTACGGCGGGTGTTTGACGACGAGTCGTTTACCACCGCCGACATCATCAGGCACCTTGACCGGGCAATCGCCGTCCCGCCGGTACCGGAGCGGCCATCGGTTAGTGAATTTCTGGCCGGGCCGAACGTCCCGCCGGGCGTCAGGATCAACCCGGATGCCCTGCCCGGCGAGCTGGCCGAGAAGTGGGAGCGCGTGGGCTATGGCAAGACGACCGGGTTTACCAAGACTCTCGGCAAGTGGCTGAGCTACCGTGACGGCCGATTCACCGAAGATGGCATATGCGTGCGGATGCTGGCTGGGCGGAAGACTGAGCGCGTGTCCCGGTTCCGTATCGACGGCGAGTACGTTACCGCCTAGTAACCTGCGCTATGCGCTTTCTGCGCAGAGGTTCCCGGCCACTACAGGGTAAGAAAAATGAAAAATCTCTCGCGTAATAGCGGGGAACCTCTGCGCTAAAAGCGCTAAGCGCAATCCCGGGAACCTCAGCCCTGCCGGTCCGGCCCAATTACCCCCCGGATCACATAAGACTCACGGTCGGCTGTTGGCTGGGCGCGACGCTGAAACATATGTGTAATGATCATGACTTGCCGCCCGGCCCGGCGCTTAGCACACTTGACGTATGGCCGCAAGCAACCAGTACGGCGGCGGCAACCCCGGTCGCGGGGTGCACCGTTTCGGCAACCAGTACACCGGCACCGGGCAGAGCGTCCCGGTCCCGATTGCGGACGTGGCCGGGCCGGGGCGCTGGACCTCGGGCGGGGGCCTGTCCCGGCAGACGCCTGCATGCCGGGTGCGCGGGTGCGTGTTCCCGCCGTCGCCAGACTCCGATCATGGGGACCTGTGCACCGACCACGCCCGGGAGGCCGGCGAAGACGCGGCGGCGGTAGGGCCGGGTGTCTACAGGTGGCACGGGCGCGCCTTGCCGGACATGCCCGTGCGGAAATCAGAAGATGAGCTATCCCGCGAATGGGTGGCGGATTGCTGCGAATTCGATCCGGGATACCCGCCATCCGCGCGCCGGGTGTTCTGGTACCCCTATGCCCGCTGGGTGTACGCCTATCTGGCTGACGGCAAAGCGCATTCCACGTTGCTTTATGCGGCCTTGTATGCGGCCGGTGCGATCGGTGCGGGAGAGCGCGGTTTCCGGGGCGTTCGCCTAACTGACGTAACTCCCGCTGGCCCCGCTGGAGGGCGCGGGGTCCAAGATCACGGGATACATGCCGGGGCGGTGGGGGGTTGTGGGCCAGGTCTCGGCTTAGGTTGTACGCTCCTGGGCGCGTTCCCTGAGCGCCGCGTCTCCAGCTCGCCGGCGGGACGCTCCGAGGGACGCTCCGAGGGACGCTCCGAGGGACGCTCCAGCTCGCCGGCGGGACGCTCTGAGGGACGCTCTGAGGGACGCTCCAGCTCGCCGCGGCGGGACGCTCCGAGGGACGCTCCAGCTCGCCGCGGCGGGACGCTCCAGACATGGCAACGCCCCCGGGACCAGTTTCCCGGGGGCGTCGCGGATGGTCAGGCGCGGGCTTCGGCTACGATCGCGCGGCGAACGGCGGCCGATGCGCGCTCGTGGTCCAGGTAGAGCTGGTCGGCCACCTCTAGCAACGTGGCGCGTGGCACGCCGTCCAGGGCGGCGAGGGCATCCGCCTCGGTGGGCGCGCGGGTGACATCGGTGATGATGTCGTCAACGGTGCGTGGGGTGGTCACGCCAGCCACGACCCGGTAAGAAATTCGCACTCGTCGTGCGGGCCGTCCAGATCGCAGCAGACGGCGGCGCGGATGAACGCCCGCAGCGCCGACGTGTCCGGCAGATCGGCTAGGCACCCGCGCGTGTGCCTGCACTTGCACCGTGGGCAGCGCTCCGGTTCGGGCGTGGTCTGGGTCATGATCGTTTCCCTTCACTCTCCGCCGGCCTGGTGAGCGAAGTCTCACGAGGTAAGCGGGACGCAAAGCGCCGAGAACGCGCCCGGCCCGTGAGCGCGTCACTCACGGGCCGGGAAGGTGTCGCGGGTGATTACTTGGTGGCCTTGGCCTTGGTGGTCGGCTCGGTGACCGGCTCGGCGGGCGCGTCGGCCGTCTCCGGCTCGGCCTTGGCGAACCGGAATGCGATCTCGCCGGAATCGGGCAGGTCGCGGATTTCCACGGTGAGTCCGCGCTTGGTGGCCTGGGCGCGGAGCAGGTAGCGGAATGATTCCGGCTTTCCGGCTGGCTTCTCAGCGAATGCCTGGCCGTTGGTCCACAGGTCCCACGGGTACTTACTGCCGCCCTTGGCCGGGGTGTCGAAGATGGTCAGTTCATTCTGGTTCAGGGGTCGAGACATGGTGTGTGTCCTTTCGGGTGCGGGCCGGGCATTTCCCGGTTCCCGTCGTGCTGTTCGTTCTATTCACGAACGTAGCCGGTGGGATGATGCTTGCCAAATGAAATGGCGCCGATATCGCATGGAATCTGATAAATCTTTTCGCCGCCGAATAGGACCGCGGTCGCCATTGTTAATGGGCAATGCCCGGCCGAATTCGTGTTCTGGCCGCGTCTCTGTAGCCAATTCTGAGCGCTCCAGGAGCTGGGCCCAGACGTTCCCACGCGGACGCGCTCCGACGCGCTCAGCGCTGGTCCTGGCGACGCGGGGAGGGACGTTCGCCGCCGACGTTCCCCCCAGGGACGCACGCGGACGCTCTCCAGGACGCTCCCAGCTCCCAGCTCGGCGCGTCCCTCCAGCTCCCAGCTCGGACGCTCCCAGGACGCTCCCAGCTCGGCGCCGTGAAGTCCTTAGGCGCGCTAACGATTGTGCGGCACAGTGGCCCCCCATTGGCCTAGGCCACGCGGCCTAGACCAGTGAGGGGTGGCTCACAACAAAGGTTAGCCCCGCTAACGATCGCCGGGCAGGATTAGGGCACACGTTCGGCCGAACAGATGCCCTAAACCGCCGGGCACACGTTCGGTTTTCCTGGGCCCAGGAAAACCGAACACAGCCTCGATTTTTTGGCCTGACCAGGGGCGGGACGCCCGCCGCACCAATCTCCAGTGCCTTGACCCTGAACATGTCGGAGCGTTACGGCAGTTGGCCGAGCGCCATCGGCATTGCCGCACGTCAGACGCCCGGGAGCGTTTCTGCCTGCCTAAAGCCGAAAGCGTCGGCCGGGGGAACCGAAAACGGGATGATCTTGCCGAACAAGACGGCCGAACAGAGCGCGCCGAACACTTGCCCGGCGGAAAGCATCGGAGGGTGACGGCAGTTGGCCGAGCGCCAGCAGCGACCGGGCAAGTGTTCGGCCCCGTCGGGGTGGCAGAAAGCCCCGGAAAGTGGCGCAAAGTCGCCCGAACGTCTACCCGGCTTGGCGTCCTGAGCTGCGGCAATGCGGAGTCAGCGCGCCGAACGAGCTTTCGGCGCGCTGAGCAGGGGCAGCAACGCCAGACCGATAGCCCTGGCGACTGGTGGGCACACGGAATTGCCAACGGCGTGATGGATAGCGGTGTAATCCAGGTCGGCCCAGCTCCACGAGTCCGGAAACCCCTGAATACGGCTCATTTCCCGCGTGCCAATGAAACGAGGTTCGTACGGGTGCAAAAATCCTGAACCTGTTCCCTGCCTCACGTCACGGACGAGTGTCATGCTCGGGGCGTCCATCGGCAACCTCTTGCAGCTAAAGTGAGCCGCCTTACCACCACGGGTCGTGAGCGCTTCAGATCCGCTGGAGCCCGGTGCAGTGATGGCCGCGATCCGGACGCCCTTGCCGGTCGGCATCAGGAAGTCTCCCGGTTCGGTCAGACCCTCCCACGCTTCGCGCACAGTGATAGGCCGACTCGTCGGCACCGGGAATGCTGGAGCTGCGCCCAGATCGGAGCGCACCGCAACAATGAACACTCTCACCCGATGCTGCGGCACGCCCAGCGCCGAGGCGTTAATGAGCTGAGCTTTCACCACGTACCCGATCTCCCGTAGTGCCGAGCAGATGGCGGTGAAGACCAATTTCATGTTCCCGCGGACGAGCCCCGCCACGTTCTCGACAATTACCGTCCGCGGTCGCCAGGCCGACGCGAGCCGGATCACCTGATGCCACAGCTCATTACGCGGGTCACTCTCCCGGCGAAGGCCGGTCATCGAAAATCCGGGGCATGGCGGGCTGGTCGCTAGCAGGTCCAGCTCGCCGGGCGGCAGCTCCAGCGCGGCGGGGTCCAGCGCCGTTACGTCGCCCTCGTGCAGCGGCACATCAGGGAAGTTGCGCCGGAAGATCTGGCAGGCTACGCGGTCCCATTCCACGGCCAATAGCTCGCGGAATCCGGCGGCCGAGAAGCCAAGACTGCTCCCACCACACCCAGAGAACAGACTGACCGTAGTCGGCTCGTCCGGGCTGCGGGGTGTGCAGTGCGCGGACCACAGCTCGTCAAGGCTGGCGGGGTAGTCCATTAGGGCACGAACACGTGCTGGCAGTTGGGACAGGTGACCGTTGGCGGCTCGGGCGCCTCGGCGTCGGGGTCCAGCTCGGCGAATCCTTCCGGCAGGTCGGCGCAGAGCTTGGCCAGGTCATCGGACGTGTAGCCGGTGCCGGTCACGTCATCGATGCTGGCCAGCAGCGCAGCGAGATCGTCAGCGGAGTATCCGGCTATGTCGCTCAGCCGATTGTCAGCTAGAACGATGCGCTTCGCCGTAAGGTCGTCGCAATCGGCGAAAACCACGCTAATTTCCGGCCATCCGAGCGAAACCGCTGCTTTCCAGGTGTGGTTGCCGCAGAGAATGTGGTTGGTGGTCGCCTGCACGATTAGCGGCTTGTACTGGCCGTTTTTCCGCAAGGATTCCGCGATTGCGGGCACGTCACCGCGCCGGGGGTTGCTGGGGTACTCCAGCAGCGCATCAACGGGCACGTGCTGCACCGGGCCGAGATACATGGCTGACACCGTCCGCCGTAGCGACCGACAGCCGCGCGAACCGGGTGGAAACGTGGCTCTGCCGTAGTCTCGATCTTATGAGCAGCACCGGCACTCCTCGCCCGCCCGCGTCGGCTGGCGTGGCCGGGAAGCGGCTGTGGCGCGCGGTGCTCGGGGAGTATGAGCTGTCCGGCGGTGACCTGGAGCTGCTGAGGCACGCGGTGCTGGTGGCCGACGAGCTTCAGCAGCTTGAGGAACTGGTGCGGGCGTCGGGGCCGCTGATCAAGGACCGGGATGGAAATCCGTGCCCCAATCCGGCCAGCCAGCAGCACCGGTTGCTCGCGCTGACGCTGGGCAGGTTGCTGGCGGGCATCCAGGTGGTCGGGGATGTGGCCGACGTACACGACCCGGCCCGGCCGCAGAAGCGCAGCGGGTTCCGGGGCGCGTATAAGCTGCGGGCGGTCGAGTTATGCGGTCGAAGAGATCTCACGTCGCGCTCCCCCCGGCGAAGTACCGCAAGTATGTATCCGGGGACTGGCCGGGTGGCTGGCGGGAATGGGTATCTGAACGCGAGCAATGGAACGACGCCCAGGACCCGGTGGTTTATGCGGGCTCAAGTCCCAACGGCCTTAGCTGGTCGTTTACGGCGGGACCGCTGGGCGACGTTACCGACCTGTTCCGGGCCCGGCGGGAAGCGCGTCTGAGGGACGCCGGGGAACACGGTCCCTAGGCGGATACTGGACGTTATGAGCGATCTTTCAAGAGTTGCCGTCAGCGGTACCGAAGGCGCCCGGGTCTATCCGGCCGGGCTCGCTGTGGTTCCGCGCCCCAATACACCTTCCGATCCCGACGTTGCCGTGAACGGTACTGAGGCAGCCAAAGGCGGACAAGGGAACCAGGACATCTGACGGCGTAAGCTGGGATGAGCACCTGTGGCCAATGTACGAGCCGGGAGCCGGGCGCGCTTTCCACGAAGGTAGAGCGACGATGGCAGCTCCTACATTCATCCCCGGTTCCGGCGCGGCATCCTCGTATGCGGCGATGCGGCCCAGCTCACAGGCTGACCACGCGATCGGCGGCAAGCACGACAAGCTAGACGCGGGGCATGCGGCGCACGCGATCCGCCTGGACGATCACGGCAACCGGCTGGACGGCCACGACGGCACGCTCGCAGCTCACGACGGCCAGCTCGGAGCCCACGATGACCGGCTGGACCGGCACCGCGCCGATATCAACTCGAACATGGACCGCCTTGACGCGCTGGAGCGCGCTGGAGCTGGTCACCCGGCCCCCGACAGCGACGGTGACGGCCACGACGGGGACTCCTGATGTCCTGGGCTACGGACCCGTTGCTCGTCTACGACGGCCCGGCCGTGTTCTCTATGCCGGTCTTCACGTCGCCGTACCCGCCCCGGCCCCCGGTCCTGTGCGAGCGCAAGTCGCCCGGCGATCCGCGCTGCCCGGCTTGCCGGTCAAGCAGGCGGGGCTACTGCGCCGAGCACAAGGACTTCCATTACGTAACATCTGCGACGGCCGGTGTTGCGTGAGCCGCTGGGCCGACGATTACATGACGCCGGACGAGCGCCGCAATGCCTGGTTCACCGAGGTCGCCATCCGTCACGAACGAGTCCAGGAGCAGGCGGCGCAGCGGCACTCCGGGCCCCCCGCCGGGCACCACGACAATCCGCCCGTCTACGGGCTTCCCGCCGATCACTGGCCGGGCGGCCTGGGTGACGGTGCTCTGACTGGCGTTGTCGTGGACAAAAGCGTGATAGACGCCCTGGGCGATCAGGTTGTTGACCAGTACACCGCGTATGAGGCCAAGCAAGCGGAGTATGCCGAGCGTGAGCAGGAAGAGGCCCGCGCCTGGCTGACATCACACCGGCCCGTCAACCGGGGGTCGTGGTGACCCCCCCAGCGGTGCTGGCTGCGATAGATGCCGTGTCCAGCTACATGGGGTGCCCGTGGTGCGGCCCGGTCACGCTCACTCCCGGCGCGTACACCGACGCCCCGCCGGACATTAACCATCCTCGTGCGGATTGCCCGATCGCACTATCCCCCGGCAGCCCGGAAGCAGAAGCGCTCGCTGGGTACGCCGACGACGAGCTGTACCGCTATATCATCGAGGACTATTTTGACGAGCTGCCCCGGCACAGATGGGCGGCTGTGTGATGAGACTTCCCGGTTCAGCCCGGCGGCCGGGACGGGACCTGTGCGGTGGCGCACCTCGCATGGGTCTCCTGCGCAGGAGAGACGGGCGGCCCGGCACTGATCAGCTGGGGACGGGTGCGCGCCAGGGCCCGGCGCCGGGAGGTCGCCATCGGCCTGCGGAATTGTCCGGGCCCGGCGCGCACCGATAAGGGAAGCGCCTGATGCACTTCTGCTGTCAGATTTGCGGGTCGTGGACGGTCAAGGTGGCCCGCACGGCTGAGACGTGGTTCCGGGCCGATGGTGCGGAATTTGAGTTCAACGCGGGCACGTGCACCCGCTGTGACTCGTTCCAGCTTATTGAGCCGACGGCGGAGGCCATCGAATTGGCGGCTGAGCGGATGCAGGCAAGGGCGTACCGCTGAACGGGCGGCGGCGGGTGATTGATCCGCAGCTCACCATCTACTGCCCGAACTGCCGCGAGCCAGCGGAGCCGAACGGCGGTGGTCACTACCGATGCCAGACGTACTGGTGCCGGATCAAGTTTCACGTCACCGTATCGATGCTGGCGCTGGCGCTCGCCCGCCGGGAAGCGCGAGCCGCCGCAGAGCCCCGCGAAACAGATCATGCATCCCGCGATCTCCAGCGGGACTCGCGGGATGCACGTGAGGTACAGGCCCGGGTGCAGCCCGAGACGGCTACGGCAAGCGTGGTCCTGCCCGATTCGGCTTACTACCCTGACCGCTGCTTAGCCTGGCCGCCTGCCGTATGGGTCTAAGGTCTCGGACAGTTCGTCCAGCAGCAGGTCCAGGTCGTAGTTGACTGTGCACCGCGCCACACCGTTCGCGCTGGTCCACGATGCCGCCCAGTGCCAGACCGGGAAGTAGACCAGATCGATTCGCAGGCCTGGGTGGCGGGCCTGCATGAACTGCTTCCGCTGGACGGCGCACCACAGCACCCGCGCTCTGTTCACTGACACCGCTGTCACCCGAGTGCTACTTCGAGAGCATCCAGCAGGCCGGACAGTTCATCTCGTATCAGCTCGTGTGTGCCGCTGCCGTCCCGCCACTGCGCCGTCCAGAGCCAGGGGTCATCCGTGTGGCTGATGTGGCATGTGGGGTGAGCGCGTTCGAAGGCTTCCCGGCGTGCAACCTGGTCTGTCACCCTGCCGAATCCGTGCGTGTACCCGTGTGAGCCGTGATTCATTCCCGGTCACCCTCCTCAGTCTGTGTCGATCACTCTCCGTAGTCGCTCTCAGAGTATTTTACTGTAGTTCACTATAGAGAGCTATAGCTCCCTCTGTCTGTTTATGCTGGTCACGTGCCCTCTACGGTGATCGTTATGAGCGACGATGGCGAGCAGCCCCCGCGCTATGATCCGCGCGGCCCCGAGCTGGTCTACGTCCTGGTGGCCGACGACATCGCGGCACAGATCACCGCGGGAGCGCTCGCACCCGGCGACCGGCTGATGGGGGAAGCGGACATGGCCGAGCACTACGGCATCGCCCGGATGACAGCACGACGCGCGGTCCGGGAGCTGCGGGACCGCGGGCTGGTGCGGACCGTCGTCGGTAAGGGAAGTTACGTCGAGAGCCGGCGGTAATTCAGCCGGGCCCGTCGCGATGAGTACCCGTATCCGGTCCTGTATCTGCTGCGCGCGCGACGAACCTCCCAATTCAACACATATTGGAAAAGTAGCCGCAAACCTGATCAGGCCGTGTGTTTGCCTTTGATCAGGGGTAGGGCCAAGCTAGAGTTCGGTATGTGGCAGATTCCAGAAAGCCTCGACGCTCTCGCACATCACTTTTTGTTCCAGAAGAAATGCGGCCGAAAGCTAAAAAGTTTTTGGTTCGATGGACCACATTCGGAGTAGCGGTAATCCTTGTCTTTTTAGCGGGCGTGGGTCTTCTAGGCGGATGGGCCTCATCTGCCGTCAATTGGCCTCATGGCGGGGCT
>Ga0302181_10001977_pt1 | contig 14878 bp, 12 predicted proteins | sample I_Palsa_E3_3_FD_198786 | JGI IMG/M metagenome (GOLD analysis project Ga0302181, IMG submission 198786) | Peat permafrost microbial communities from Stordalen Mire near Abisko, Sweden - I_Palsa_E3_3 | ecosystem: Environmental > Terrestrial > Soil > Palsa > Peat permafrost | place: Sweden...
ACGTGGGGATGCGCCCGCTCACACTGGTTCGCGAGCTGCAGCAGGTTCCACCGCTCCTGCGGATCGCTGACTTCGGCCCAGTGGATGCCGAGCCTTCTGGCCTGCCTTACCTTGCGGCGCAGCGTCTGCTTCGCTGCTCCCAGCGAGTACTGGCCCGGCTCGTACGGCAGACTGAGGACGGCCGTCGCCAACCCGGTCACACGCCACAGGGCCGAGTTCCGCAGCAGCGGCGCACAAATAGCCGCGCCTTCGATCCCGGCAGACGGGGCAATGCGCAAGCAAGGCAACCGGCGTAGGGCGATGAGCGCTCTGAGACTGCGGCTCAGACGCCGCGTCATATAAAACCAGGTCGGCTTACCTTGGCCAGCGTGGTCCTGGAAGTACCGGGAGACCGTTACCTCAGGGTCCGCCTTCCTTGGCCGGCCTGGTCGGACAATTTTGCCATTGACTAGGTTCCGCTATTTACTCTCGGCCCGATACTTAGGGAAACGTTTCTAACACGCTGGTCAAGGACGTCCAGTACTTCTGAATCGAAACTAGGATCAAATTTTCGCGCCCAGTGTGCTCCGCTGGCGAGCATCGGCGGCAGGTCAACCATACCGAGGGTCTTGGGGTGATTATTGCGGCTCCGGGAAAAATCGATGTAGTGCTTTCCGTCGGGTACGAAGGAGAACTTCCCGGAGTTGACCAGAACCGTCTGGAGGAAGACCTCATCGGGGGCCGGCATGGTACGGAAGTACGCGACGAGGTCAGGGTTCTCGCGGGCGAATTCGCGGGCATAACGCACGCAGTGCGCAGCGAGGACGCAGAAGAACGACCCGCCGTAACAGATGAAATCGTCACTGAAGATCGTGCTCTTCCGGCGGACGCCGACCGTGGAGAAGCCGAGGCTCACCCGCAGCCAGGGCTGTATCAGGTTGAGTATCATCACCGGGCGCAGCCACCGCTGCTTCGCGGGCGTTGGCCGGCCGATCCATCGATGCCGGTAGTCGAACCGCATGGCGGTATCGAACGGACTGCACAAGCGGAACTGCGGGCCTGCGCCCCAGTCGGCATCCGGTGGCGTCCGCTCCGGGAAAACCGGCGCGTACTGCAGGTACCCGTCAACGCTGCTCTCGGCGAGGATACGCTCGATGTCAGCGACCGGACACAACGGATAGTCCTGGCCGGTGAGGTTCTGCAGCCAGTCGAACTCCACGCCGTGCGCGTCCAGCCAGTCCACGGCGGCGAAGTACCGGTCAAGGTGCGAGAAATCGCCGTAACCGCCCGGGCCGTTCATCACGTGCACACCAGGCATGGAGCGGAACCTAGAGGCATCGAGAGACGCGCGGGAAGCGTCATGATTGATCAGTACGACGCTCTCCGGGCTGCCCTCCTTGATAAGTTCCACCAAGCGGGCGATCTGCGCAGGCTTGGTGTGCGTCTGCATGTAGTAGCAGACGCGGACCGGGCGGGACCGAGTTGCGCCTTGGTTCATGTCATTCACCGTTGTCGACATTCCGGTAGGGGTGACTAAGGTCTGGCAGCCGGTAAAGGTCGGCGGCGATCGCGTACCTATCGGTGAATGAGACAGTGTGCTGCCAGGTCTGACCGTCGGTCAGCGTGAGATTCCAGGTCGCACTTACCCGGCCCTTACGCAGCAGGACCAGCCGGTACTGGGTGGTACTGCCCTGCTGGTTGGTAACGCCCAGGCTGGCGCTAACGGGATTGTTTCTGAGCGGCGAAAGCCACAGCTGGGTGTAGCCGGGGTATCTCTGGGCGTTAGCGCTGTAGACGGCGATTCCGACCGCCACCGCGGCGATCGCCGCGGCAACGCCGAAGTAGACGGCGTGCCAAGTCGGCCGGCGCCTTCTTTCAGCCTGCTCACGGCGACCCCGCGGCTCGTCCGTGCGCCCCTGAGTGGCCAGCGCCACCATGGTGCCGGTGAGAGTCACCACGGCCAGAAGGCCGACCCAGGCGGCACGGTGCAGCGGAATTTTGGCCGCGTAGAGTATGAGGCCCCCGAGCACCGGCACCATCAGGGCCAGGCCGGTTATCACCGCGACTCGTTCGAGGCCCCGCGTGCTCGCGCTCAGGAACACTTTGGACCATACATAGCCGGGAGCGACGAACAACCCTAGGCCGAGAACGACTATGACCGCTGCGGGCAGGTGCGCGTACAGAGCAACACAGCCGGCCGTCGCGACTGCGCCGGCGGCAATAACGTCGGCCTGGTTACGGCGCAACTTGCGCGCCCTGCAGGTTGTAGACGACGATGTCGCCGGAATCGTACAGGCGCGACACGCCCCGCACGCGGTTGAATTTGGTGAGGTCGGCGATCGGTATCGGCTGGTTGGGAGCGGTCGTATCGCCGGGGAAATAGGTGCCGGAGGCCGGCAATGACTGGCTCAGCCGCTGGTCGACAAGTACGTACTGGACGGCCTGAGCCCGCGCGGCCTGCGCGATCGCCGGGGTGTACGTAGCTGACGTGTACAGGTAACCAACGTCCTGCAGAGGATTCTGGTCGCCGTAACCCGCGAGCAGGGGATAGATGCCGATATCGGCGGCGAAGCGGCCGCCGGGCCCGAGGGCCGACAGCGTCCACTGGGCCGTCGCGATCTCCTCGGGCCCCACCGACCGTTCGAATCCGGCGACCTGATGCGACCCAGGCAACCGCTCCCAGTACGGCGGCCAGCCATTAGCTAGCCCGTCGAACAGGAGGACAAGCATCCCCGCCGCGGCCACGCCGATGGCCGCGGATTTCCAGCGGCGTACGAGGGCGGCGTTAACCAACCTGATGAGGGCCAGTCCGGCCACCAGACTCACTGGGATGTAGACGAACGTCGCCGTTCGCCCGGCAAGCTCCTGGCCGTCTGGAGTCCCCACCCGGAGCGCCAGCGCGACGAACCAGCCGAGCGACCCGAGGGCCATGGCCAGGATCCACGGATGGTGACGATGATGCTTCCGCACCTGCCACCAGCCGAGCGGTACCAGGACCGTTATGGCCAAGATGGCGGCGCCTTCGAGCACCTGGTTGCCTCGCGGTGCGGCCGAAGTTGATGCGGCGCCCGAGGATCCCCCGCTCTGCAGCGCGCTTATACCCTGCGCAAGGCCTTCGACTGTCGGGCGGAAATAGCTCAGTGTGCCCGGGGCGATGTAGATCACCCAGCAGGTGATCGCGGCCACCGAAATGACGGCGAGAGCACCCACCATGAGTGCCGTGCGGCGGGCCCGGGTAAGCAGGCTGGCCACGGTCACGAGCAGCAACGATCCCGCCAGCATGTAGCTGGTGACATGGTGAGTGACCACGGTCGCGAAGATCGCCAGGACGGCGAGAACGAACCAGCGAGCCCGCTCTCCGCCCGATTGCCCGGTAGCCGTTCGCCAGGACGCCAGCACCGCGAGTCCGAGAAAGGCAAGGGCGAGTGTCTCGTAGACGAACATCGAATCGAAGGAGTTCAGCGTGGGCGTGCAGGAGTAGACGAGTATCGCGATACCGGCGATCCGGTGCGACCGGCTCAAGCAGCGGTACGTAAGGTAAAGCAGACAGATGAACAGGAGATGCGCGGTCCCGGCTATGATCAGGCCGGCGGCGAAAACCGGGAGACCGGTAACTGATATCAGGGCGGAAGTTGCCTCCTCGAGCCCTGGGTAGCGCGGACTTATAGGCAAGCCATAATTGACGGTAAAGAGTTTCCCGGTGTCCAGGATATTAACGGTGCTGCGCCAGTGCAGGAGCTCATCGGTAAATGTGAATCCCGCCGGGCTGTAACATACCTTGAGCAGATATTCAGCGACCGTGAGCACCACGACCAGGGTGGCGGTATCGGTGGGCGTCAGGCGGCGCCGGCTGAGCAGTCGTCCCGCCGCCGGCGCCAGGACGAGCGCCTGTCCGAGCCAATACGCCCGATCTGCCCAGGAAGAACTGGCGTACCCCGCGCGCCCGGCGGCATAGGCGGCGCTCGCGACGAGGACGCCGAGCGCGGCGATGAGGGTCACGACGCTTACCGGGAGCCGGGACTCCAGAGCCGCTGGAGCTACTGGAGCCGCTGGAGCCGGCGCGCTGGCCTCGTGGTTCACCCTTCGAGGCATCGGCTGCGCACGAGCCGACGGCCGGTCCGGAGCCCTGTCAACTACCGTCACAGGGGGCGCCGCCTGGCCGCGCGGCTCTGCTGGCGGAGGCTGCCAACGTAGGCCACAGGTCCCATGAGCATGCCCTGGAGATGCCGGCGGTTCAGTGCCGCCGGCAACTCGCCGGTGTCGTCATCCGGCGTGGCCGCACCCCTCAGATAGCGGCCGGCGGCGGGCAGCAGCTTGAGCAGTCCGGGCAGCACACCCGGACGATGCCGGAGCAGAGCGGCGTAAAAGGCAGTCAGGCCGATGCTGTATCCGTGCAACTGCCGACTGAGGCTGTCCATATCCGGCCGGTGATGGTGCCACATCAGCGCGGCGGGCTCATAGGCGATCTCGTAGCCCGACAACAGGGTGAGCGTCAAGGCCAGCGTGTCTTCACCAGCGCAGGTCGGAGTGCCGGCTCCCAGCGCTGTGTCGAAACCTCCGATGCAGTCCAGTACCTCGCGCCGGAAGGCCATATTGGCTCCGGTCCCGAACGGCGGCAACGGGAAGAGCGGGCTCTGCGGTCCTGAGCGCGAGAAGGTCTCCGGTGCGAAGCCGTGCCCCTTACGATGTCCGCCTAGCTGCTCAAATAGCTGCTCGGCCACGTTGTCGAGCCGGGCAGGCAGGATCGACCCCGCGACACAGCCAATGTTGCCGTTTCTGGTGAAGCCACTTGCTATTCCGGCCAGCCAGTGTTCGTCCGGCTCGTCATCGTCGTCGAGAAAGGCGATAATCTCACCGGCCGCGGTGGCGATTCCCGCGTTCCGCGCCCAGGACAGGCCCGGTCGCGATTCTGCGTGATAGCGGAACCGCACCGATCCGCCTGCCATGGCCTCGACCAGGGCCGGCACGGCATCGGTGACAGGGGCGTTGTCCACCACCACCACCTCGAAGCGCGGGTACACCTGCTGTTCAAGACGCCGCAGGCACGTTTCCAGCTGGGCCGGGCGATCGCGGGTACAGACAACGACGCTGATCGATGGCGCGTCGGCGAGCACCGCCGAGCGACGCTGGAGGAAGGGCCAGGCATCCGGGTCGACCTTCAGCCCGTCGCCGGCCAGCGCCGACGGTGCGGGCAGCGCAGCGGCCGCGAAGCGCCCGGCGACGGGCCCGCGAAGCTCACCCCAGAGCGCCGCGGCAAGCTGGTCAGAAGTGATTCCCTCCGGGCGCAGAGGTGCTAGGCACATGCCGACCGGCTCGGTGTGCAGGCGAACTAGCACCGACACACGCCGGTACGGTTCGCTGCCGGGCACGGCCGGGAGCGGTTCGGCGAGCTCGACCTCCATGACCATGACCGGGGAAAAACCATCGCTGTCGCCTGGTGCATCCTCGGCCGCGCGAGACAGCTCTTGAGCGAAACTTGTGTCAGTCACGTGGCAACTGCCTGGTCGTCATCTGGGCTGACCACCCCGCTGCGATAGCTGACCGCTGGATAGTGTCGCTGGCTTCGATCTGGCGGTTAACAGAACCAGGGCTCGACGGGCCCCGCAGGCGTACCCGGAGCAGAATCCACACGCATTTAATCGCGTCGCGCCACGTTATCTTCTTGCCCTGGGCATGCGAGCGGCTGTAGTAGCTAACCGGAACCTCGAAAGGACGAATACCACGAAGCAGCAACAGTGCCGTCATCTCGGTGTCCAGACCAAAGCCTATTTCGTGAAGGCTCAGCTCCTTCATCGTGGCCGCGGGCACCAGCTTCAGGCAGGTATGAAGATCGGTGAGGCTGGCGTCAAAGAGGATGTTAGCCAGGAACGTAAGCAGCCGGTTGCCCATCGCGTACCGGTAGGATTGGTAGACGGTGTTGCAGCCGAACAAGCGGGCTCCGTACACGACGTCGCAGCGTCCCCTCAGCACCGGGTCGAGCATCCTCGGAATATCCTCAGCGGCGTATTCCAAATCCGAATCGAAGGGGAGCAGGTGAGTCCCGGTCGCCAAGGATGCGGCCGAACGCAGGGCGGCACCCTTGCCCTTATTGGCCGGGTGCCGGTGAATGATTATGCGGTCGTCATGGAACGCGGAAAGCAACACGGCCGTTCCATCGGTGCTGCCATCATCGACAATAACGAGCTCTATTTCACAAGGATAATCTATGCTTAGTATCTCGGCTACTGCCCGGGTAATAGTATTCTCCTCATTATACGCGGGCATCAGTATCGACAGCTTGATGTCTGGAGCACACGCGACCGCGAATTCGCCTTCCTCGCCTGCCGATTGCGGATTGAGCAAGAACACCCTCCCCCGCCAGCGGGCAGACCAATCAGCCCGCTTGATCAAGATTCACCTTGACACGTCCCAGGGCTAGATAGGGAACTAGACCTGCCCTCCTCTCTTGCGGCGCACATGAGCACCGGTGCGAACAATCGCAGCTTGTGGGCGCTGTGCGCTTGATTGCACCTCTAAAGCCAGTTTTGTCCGATTCGTATGCCTGCATTTCGGGCGGTTCGTCCAGTGGACGTCGCGACAGCAGGAAGAGAGCACAGAATCGCGGCAATGTAACCGAAACGTTATCGTGCCGCGTGCGTGCATTTAGTAGCTATTTGAATCCTCTTTGTGATAAGGGCCGCGCGATCGGCGCGAAGGTGCCATGCTAATCTGGCCGGTTTTATACGCCCGCATCCGGCCGATGAAGGGGTGTATTGAGCGTTACTGGAATGCGAGCTGATGCTGTCCGCCGCGACCTTGGCGGGCCGCCGCAGGGCACCGAGGCGACGCGCCGCTCGCTAACCGCCGTCGTGCTCGCCGCAATGCGACAGCACGGCGACGTACTGAAGAACGCTAGCAGCCTCCTGGCCACAACCGGCGTTACGTCGGCCATGGGCTTGGCCTACTGGGCCATCGCCGCCCGGATATTCAGCCAGCGTGCCGTCGGCTATGGCTCAGCTACGGTCTCCGCGGTAACGCTCCTCGGCACGATCGGGATGTTCGGCCTCGGCACCGTGCTCATCGGCGAACTGCCGCGGCGGACTCGACGCGCCGGCCTGGTTTCGGCCGCGCTCCTGACCTCCGGCCTAGGATCCGTAATCCTCGGCCTAGGGTTTGTCGCTCTATCGCCCAGTCTCAGCTCGCGTTTCGCCCAAATTACCGGTAACCCGCTGCGCGCGTTGCTGGTTACGGTCAGCGTCGTGCTGATGGCCGTAGGTTTGGTATTCGATCAGGCCACCATCGGCGTCCTGCGAGGCGGCGTTCAGCTGTTCCGCAATTTTGTCTTCTCGCTGGCCAAGCTCCTGGTATTGCCGGTTACCGCGGTAGTACTACATGATCAGTTCGGCGCCGGGATTATTCTTTCCTGGGCAGCTGGCATGGCGCTGTCGCTGGCCGCGGCGGCGATTCAGCTGCGGCGCACCGGTGCAGCCGTCCTGTGCAGGCCCGACTGGGGGGTGCTGCGCGGACTCGGACGAACCGCACTCGCGCATAACTGGCTAAATCTCGCGATAGCAGTTCCGTATTCGTTGATCCCGGTACTGGTCACAGTTATTGTATCGCCATCCGCTAACGCCGCTTTTTATGCCGCCTGGATGCTAAGCGGCTTCGTCTATATAATCCCCCAGCACCTGTCAACCGTCCTGTTCGCGGTGGCATCGGCCGATCCACAGGTGATCGCCCGCAAGCTCCGCTTTACCCTGGGGGTGTCGGTCCTGCTCGGGCTGCCCGGGTCGGTGGCGCTGGGTCTCGGCGCGCATCTGGCCCTGAGCCTGTTCGGCCCGGGCTACGCGCGCGTCGCTACCCTCCCCCTGGTGCTGCTGGCTCTCGGTTATCTGCCCAGCATTCCGAAGGTCCACTACATAGCCGTCTGCCGCGCTGTCGGGAGGGTGAACCGCGCCGCTGCGGTTTTGACGACATTCGCCGTCATCGAGGTAGGCGCGGCCGCGCTGGGTGGCGTGCTGCACGGACTTATCGGCCTGTCAGTCGCCTTGCTCGCGGTAGCGATCGTCGAGGGAATCGCCACCACGCCTGCCGTCGTGAAGGCTGCGATCGCGCGCGGGCGCCATCGACGGGCCGCCGACGACGACGCCAGCGCGGGTCCTGTTGCCACGCAAGTGCGGGCCACGTCGATGGCTGATGATCCGGAGGCCAACCGCCCGATGTACCGCGTCCCGGACGAGAGGGCGGCAGCAGCAAGACGGCGGACCGGCGCTCCGGCGGCCATGGTCGTGAACGACGACCAGGCCATGTACCGGAGCAAGAAAGCTCAACAGGAAGCGGGCCTGGCCGTACTGCTGTCGCTGGCGACAACCATCGGACCGGATCACCCGATCCCGGGGATACCGGCCGGCTTGCCGCCGCCGACCATGCGCCACTGGCCCGACCGGCGGGGCTGGGCGCCCAAGACTCCGAACCCCCGGCCACGATAGCGGGACCCTGACCGCGCGAACGACAGGTGGTAGAAGCATGACCGGAGACGCCAGCGCCGCGATTCCGCTGGTAACCGTCGTCACTCCTGCCTACGACGTAGGCAGGTACATCGGCGAAGCCGTGGATTCGGTCTTGCGCCAGACATTCGCTGATTTTGAATACCTGGTGGTGGACGATGGTTCAACCGACGATACGGCTAAGCTGGTCAAGGTACACGGCGGCGATGATCCTAGATTGCGGTTGATACAGATTGTCCATAGCGGCGTGCCGGCCGCAAGAAATACCGGGATCCGCGAGGCGAGAGGTAAGTACATCGCCCTGCTCGATGGCGATGACAGGTGGCGGCCTAAATTCTTGGAGCGACAGGTGAGTCTCATCGAGTCGCTGCCGCCAGAAGTCGGAATGGTGTTCTGCCGCACCCGATCAATCCTGGATAACGGGATGCTGGTCAAGATTCACTGGCAGCGCGCGGGAAGCTATGACTTCGATGATTTCCTGGTCAGAAATAATCCCGCCGGAAACGGGAGCGCAGTACTCGTACGCGCTTCATGTTTCGCCGACGCCGGGGACTTCGACGAGAGCCTGCCCTGGGCTGAAGATCTGGACATGTGGCTGCGGATAGCAGAACATTCCAAGACTCCGGTTTCGTGGGGAAGCAGGTATTTCCTGGTGGACCGGCGGCTGCGGGCTGGCGCGATGACCCGTGACACCACCACGGGCGAGGCCGTCCTCGATAAGCTGCTCGCGGCTCAGGCCCCCAGGCTGCGCAGGTATCCGGCCGCGGAAGCGTACGTCCGGCCGGCCCTGCTGGCCCTTAAGTACGGCAGCGATGCGAAGATGGCCCAGCACTGGGCGGCCACGGCGCGGTCATCGGGTCTCGGCCGGCTCGCCCGCAGCGCCGCCGGGCGCCAGCTGCTGGTGTGGGCCGCGATGCCCGCTTCCGGGCGGCGGGCCGTACGGCGCGCCCAGGGCCTTGCGCGTGCGGCAGTTAAGCGAGCTACCTCGCGTCTCAGCTTCTTATGGAACCGGGCTTGTTATGGACTGGCGCACGGCGCCGCGATCAGAAAGCTGCCTTATAGGCAGCCGATGCCTTCGGTATGGGAGTGCCTGCGCCGTAGCTGCCCGCGGTGGTGGCCGACGTGCCTTGAAAGTTGCACTCGAACGCTATAGCTGAAGCATTCGCGGCGAAGAATGCCCGCATGTCGTTGACGTACCGGGGGTCGTCGTCGCCGGCCTTCGTACCGGTCGCTACGCTTCCCCATTCTGGTACGGACAGCAGCTTGTGGTGAGCCTTCGCGAAGCTGAGCCAATAGTTAAGTCCCTGGGGGCCGTTGAGCTGAGTCTGCCAGCCAGCGGCGGTCGTTGCTGGCGGCCACGAGTCGTAGTTGTCGACCCCGATCATGCTGACGTAGGCGTTTCCTGGATACGCGAGTACGGGGTTAGCCAGCCCGGCAGACACTCCGCGGTTGACGTCCCAGTCCCATTGCAGGTCCGGGGCGGTAGAGCGCGCGGAGATGACGATCTGCTGCCAGCACTGTGCCCACGTCGCGGGGTTGGTCGCCTGCCAGACGTACCAATTGCCGTTGAACTCCCACCCGAGCCGGATGATCGAGTGGCCAAGACCGTAGGACGAGATCACCTGGCCGAACTCGCGCCAGTACGCGTTATACGTCCCGGCGGCGCACGCTTGAAGCGAGACTCCCTGGACGTTCTCCGGCAGCATCGGCACACCGAAGGCCATGGTGTACGGCTCGCCCTTCCATCGCTGGTAGAGCCAGGTCGGATCGTCGATCTGCGCCCACGTAGCCCGGGCCGACCAGGCCTCGACGACGTCCAGCGGACGACCGCGCCAAGCGGCGAAGGCCGCAGCTCCCGCTGGCGTGCCGTCCACCGGATAGACGCCGCTGGCCCACGGCAGGCCAGAACGATTGCCCGGCTTCCCCGTGGTAGCAATGAACAAAGCCAGTCCGGCCACCACGGCGATCCCGAGAGCCAGCCACCACCGCAGGTGCGGGACGGATCTCCGCGGGCCAGGCACGGTAAGCCGGAAAGTCCGGTCACGACGGGCTGAGCGGGGAGAACTCGCGCGATCGGCCGACCGCCCGGGGGCGGTCGCGAACTCGCCGGGCGACGCGGGAAACCCCATGTCCTCATCCGGCGGTACGGGAGCGGACACGAGTTCGTCCGACGGTGCGGGAGAGATCCGAGGAAGGCCGAACAACCGCGTCCTGTTACTCATCCAACCCTCTCGGTCATCTGGTCCCTGGCACGTAGGCGAAGATCTTATCTGGTTAGCTGGCCGCAGGCAGGCCCGACGAAGTAAGCTACCCCGCTTTATACTGGCGCGCCCTTTCAAAGATGGCTGCTGACGGCCGGACCGGGCTATATAAGAGCCCTGCACACGACCTATTACAGGTCAGTGACAGGCGCGTTAACAAGAGATTACAAGTTACCGGATCGCGTCCGGTGCCAGTGAAATCGCTGCCTTGCTAGCCGCTTCATGATCGCGGGAAACGATCATCATCGAGGCCAACGTCCCGCCAATCAGCGTGATCTAAACCACATCTGCGAATCCACGTCAGCGGCAGGCCGGAAGAGTCAATAGCGGACCCCGGAAGTCGCCGCGTAAATGAGTAACTAGAAACTTTTTTCTAGTTCACGTTATGGCTCAAATCCGTGTAAGGCGACTAAAACTCATTTCTCATGTAATCCCGCAGTGAGCTTCCGGCGTCTCACATCAGTAGCAAAATATGCCAATCCAGTCTGCAGTGTCACAAGTTGCGCGCTGTAGCGGCACGTGTCGGATGCGGAGCGTAGAGGGGGGGACGATGGCTGTAACCCAACCGCGGGAGCAGACCCTGCTCCCGGTGGGGACTCTGCCCGGCGTGGCAGCACGGAGCCTGCCGGGCCCGATAGCCGTCCAGGCGTCGCCGACTGCTGTGGACATCGGACCGGTCAGCCGCTACCTAGGACTCACCGGGAATTCCCTGCCATTTAAGCTGTCAATTCTCATGGCCGCGTACAATGCCGAAGCGACTATCGCTCAAGCAATCAGGGCGGTGCTGAAGGTCGATTATCCGTGCTCTATAGAGTTGATAGTCGTCGATGACGGCAGCACAGACGGCACGCATAAGCTGCTCTCCCGGATCGATGATGCTCGCCTGATCACGTACCGGCATGAGATGAATCAGGGCCGAGGGGCGGCGCTGCTCTCCGCCGCTCGGCTTGCGACCGGCTCTTATGTACTGCTCTTTGATGCAGGCCTGGGCTATTCGGCGGAGGACATCCCGCGGATCCTGGCGCCTGTGCTGGCGGACCGCTGCCGCGTGGTCTACGGGACCCTGCTGTCCGGGTACAACACCGTGCGCCAGTCGCACCGGTATGCCAGGGGCAACCGTCTCCTCACCTGGCTGGCCAACGTCCTCTTCGACGCGTGCGTCAGCGACCTTCACGCGCGCCTGCGGCTGATGCCCGTCGCGATGCTCAACGACCTGAGTCTGCGAGAACCAGGACGCGGTTTCGACACTGAGCTGACCGCGCTGCTGCTAAAGCACGGAATCCGGCCGTTCGAGGTTCCCGTAAGCTATTCCAGCCGTCAGCACCCGCCGGGCGAGAAAGTGTCCTGGTGTACGGCCATGGCGTGCGTTCGGATCCTCCTTCACGTACGAATGCGGCGCAGGCCAGCCGGCCTGAGGAGTCCCCGGCGCCAAGACGATCGGGGTTACGACACCGCACTGGTCCCGCCCGAGCATCCGCTCTTTCCGAGGCGTGTAGATGCCGCATGACGATCAGCGAACCTAGTATCACGCCGCGCGAGGAATGGGCAGACACCGGCAGCAGACAGGTGTCCTCCGGGCCAGACTCCGGTATCCCGATCTGCCTCGTCGGCCCGGGCTGGACCTTCACGTCGGGTATCAGCTATTACACATGCCGATTGGCCAACGCCGTGGCTGAGAGCCACGAAACCAGCGTCATTCAGTTGCGGCGCCTGCTGCCCCGGCGCCTGTACCCAGGCAGGCAGCGAGTCGGCCTCGAGCGCGCACGCATGACGTTCCGCGCGAATGTCTCGGTCTACAACGGCATCGACTGGTGGTGGGGACGCTCGCTGGCCCGGGCGCTGCGCTTCCTGCGGGCCCGGCGGCCCGGGATACTCGTGCTGGAGTGGTGGACGGCTGCTGCCCTGCATACCTACCTGGTGCTGGCCATTGCGGCTCGCGCCTTCGGAATAAGTGTCATCATCGAGTTGCACGAATTGCAGGATCCCGGCGAAGCCGGCCTGCCCGTCGCCCGGCATTACGCCCAATGGGGTCTGCGCATGCTGCTCCGGCTCTCGCGCGGATGCGTGGTTCACTCAAAATCGGACTGGCGGATGCTCGAGTCCGGTTACGGATCCCTGAATATGCGCGTCGCCGTCGCGGCCCATGGCCCGTACGATCAATACCGGCACAGCGCGGTGGAAGGCACTGTGGCCAGCGAGGCAGCAGTCTCCGCGGTTCGGGCGGCGCCCCGGCCGGAGGTCGTCAACTTGCTTTTCTTCGGCCTCATTCGGCCCTATAAAGGCCTGGAGGACTTGCTCGGGGTCTTCAATGAACTATCCGAGGAGGAAGCAGCCGGCCTGTGGCTCACCGTGGTCGGGGAGACCTGGGAAGGTTGCACTGAGCCGGCCCGCCTGATCGAGACCAGCCCGTATTCGGACCGGATCACCTTCGTGAACGAATACGTCCCCGACGAAGTGGTAGCGGCCGCCTTCGCGCACGCGGACGTGGTGGTTCTCCCGTACCGCCGCTCATCGAGCAGTGGCATCTTGCACGTCGCGATGAGCTGGGGGCTGCCCGTTGTCGTGACCCGGGTCGGCGGCTTGCCCGAAGCGGCGGACGGCTACCGGGGCGCGGTATTCGTGGAGCCCGGCGATCCGGCCATGCTGAAGTCCGGGATCATGGAAGCCATCCAGATGACCGGCCAGCGATTCGCGGATCCCCGAGATTGGGGCGAGACGGTCACGGCGATCTGCGCCGCCGCCGATGTGGCCCCCCACCTGGAACGCTAGCGGTGCTCAAGCGCTCGCCCGGTGGACGGCGTACCTCGGGCCGGCCACGTGGATCCCGCGCTCGGCCAAGGGCGCGGGTAAGCCGCCTGCCCGGGTCGTTCCGGTTGATCGTCGCCCTGGGTTCGGCGGCCCTGCTCGGCGTCGCCATCGCGGTTGGTATTGGTGCCCTGAACCTCTCCGCCCAGACGACCAAGGAGCCGCGAGCCGCTGCTCCGTTCGCGAGGCAGCCCAGCGTCGCACCGTCCAGCTTCGCTCCTGCCACCGCCAGCTCCGCTCCTCCCGCCGCCAGCTTCAGCCCGCTCGCTTCCCGTTCGCCGACGTCAGCACCGAGCCGGTCCCCCGTCACGTCCCCGGCGGCGCAGCCGCCCGTCCGCCGGACCGCGCGGCCTACCGCCACCCCATCGAGCCCGGTCCTGGTGCCGACGCCCACAGCCGAGTACCAGACGCCCCGCGGCGCTAACGAGCTGGCGTGGTCCGAGGCGATCCTGCGGGCGTTCGGCGCTCCGCTGACCACTGCGAACATCGAGTCGATGGGCTACTGGATGCAAAATGAGGCCGGCTCGCCGCCCTACGGCATCGTCGGCGCCAACAATCCCATCAACGTCAGTCAACCGGGCTACGGGGGAACGCCGATCCAGAACGAGGGCAACGGCTATTTTCTGTACTCATACCCGACCGTCAACGACGGTATCGGGGCGATCGTGGCCTATCTGCACCGCTCCAACTACGTCGACATCGTGGCGGCCCTGAAGCAGGGCATCGGCTTGTCGAGCTCGTCCCTGGCCTCGGAGATCGCGGTCTACAGCGGCAATCACTACAGCAGCGTGCCGGACTCGTGGGGCGCTTCCCAGGGGAAGCCGGAAACCTAACCTCGATGAGGTTTCCTGACGCAGGTTGATCGCCACCGATGCCCGTTCGGTCTCATGAAATCATGCATGCATACGGGCGGGAGGCTGGCTTCCTTCCGCCGGCAGGGGCCCCATGACCACCGACCCGCCAGCCGTCGAGCCGCCTAAGCATCCCCTGTACGCGCTCACCACGTCCGAGCTGAGCGAGCACCGCCGCCAGCTGGAACTCGCCATCGCGTCCTGCGACGGGATGGACCCCGTGCCGTCGGCGCGGAGCGACCTGCAGGCCAGGCTCGATGACGTGATGGCCGAGCAGGACGACCGGACCAGGCTGGCCGCCCATGCCTGACCACGACCCCGGCCAGCTCACCGGCCGTCAGCTAGACCTATACGCCAGCCAGCTCGCCCGGTGCCTCAAGGCCCTGGGCACCGACGCCCCCATCCGCGGCGACGTCCAGCGCGAACTGGCGACTGTCCGCGCCGAGCAGGAATCACGCGCCAGCGCCGGTCAGCCCCCTGGGTGCGCGGGGGCGGG
>Ga0302181_10001978_pt1 | contig 14878 bp, 10 predicted proteins | sample I_Palsa_E3_3_FD_198786 | JGI IMG/M metagenome (GOLD analysis project Ga0302181, IMG submission 198786) | Peat permafrost microbial communities from Stordalen Mire near Abisko, Sweden - I_Palsa_E3_3 | ecosystem: Environmental > Terrestrial > Soil > Palsa > Peat permafrost | place: Sweden...
CTGGAACCCGACGCCCGGATGAATCCTGTCCTGCTGAAGCCCGCCATCGGAGGCAGCGAGGTCGTCGTGCTCGGCCAGGCCGTGGGAGTGGTCGACCGGACCGGCTACGCCGAGAACGCCGGGCGGCTGCTCGACGTGGCACTGGACAGCCTCAGTCAGCTGCGCCGCGAGTTCGATGTCGTGATCTGCGAGGGCGCCGGCAACCCGGCCGAGGTCAGCCTCCTCGGCCCCGACATCGCGAACACCGAGCTGGCCCGGACCGCCGGCCTGGCCGCGCTGCTGGTGACCGATGCCGGCAGCGGCGGCTCGCTCGCGGCGCTGTACGGCACCATCGCCCTGCTCAGCCCCGAGGATCAGGCTCAGCTGGCCGGCTTTGTCATCAACAAGGCCCGGGCCGGCGGCAGCGACGACCTCGAGCCGGGCCTCGGCGTCCTGCGGAACCTCACCGGCCGCCCGGTGCTTGGCGTGCTGCCCTGGACGCCGGGGCTCTGGCTGGATGCGGATGACTCGCCCGGCTGCGACACCCGCCCCCGTCCGCTGGCCGCCGGCGGCCCACTCGGTCACGAGGTGCTCCGCGTCAGCGTCGTGCGGCTACCGCGGATGAGCAGCTTCACCGACATCGACGCCCTGGCGGCCGAGCCGGGCGTGCTGGTCAGGATGGCCGCCACTGCCGAGGAGCTGGCCGACGCTGACCTCGTGATACTGCCGGGGTCGCGGGCCACCGTGGCTGATCTTGCCTACCTGCGGGAACGAGGCATGTCCGAGGTGATCGCCTCCCGCGCGCAGGCCGGTCGTCCGGTACTCGGGATCTGCGGCGGGTTTCAGATGCTGGCAGAGGAAATCTCCGATGACGTGGAATCGGGGGCCGGGACTGTGTCCGGTCTCGGACTGCTGCCCGCCAGCGTGACGTTCGCCGAGGCGAAGACACTCGGCCGCCCGGCCGGAACTGCGTACGGGGTTCCCGTGTCCGGCTACGAGGTCCATCACGGCCAGGTGACCGTCCGCGGGATCAGGGCAGAGCCGTTCCTTGACGGCTGCCGCAGCGGCGCGGTCTGGGGCACGAGCTGGCACGGCACGCTGCAGAACGACCAGTTCCGCCGGTCGTTCCTGACTGACGTCGCCGCGTTCGCCGGACGCGACTTCAAGCCGGCCGCGGACACCAGCTTCGCCGCGCTGCGCGAGGCCAGCCTGGACCTGCTCGGCGATCTGGTCGCTGACAATCTCGACACGGACGCGGTACTGCGCCTGATCGAGGGCGGGCCTCCGCCCGGGCTGCCGGCCCTGCCGCCGGCCGGTGCTCGGTCCTGACAACCGGGCCCCGCGGTCCTGACGACCGGCAGCCCGAGCCGGCCGGGGCTAGACCGTCGTCTCCCGCGCTGCCGCGGGCACCTGGTCCCCGTCTGCCCCGGCCCCGGTGAGGGTGGAGTTGCGCAGCGCCGGGATCAGCGCGCCGAGAACCAGCGCCCCGGCCACGCACGCCAGGCCGCCGCTGACCACGGAGAACACCGGCGATACGAGCCCCGCCACCCAGCCCGCCTCGACGTTGCCCACGGCCGGAGCGCTGTTCACCTGAGCGAGGTACAGGCTAGAGACGCGGCCGCGCAGCTGATCGGGGGTGTAGCGCTGGAGCAGCGCGTTCCGCAGAACCTCGGAGATCAGGTCACCGAAGCCGGCCACCGCCAGGAAGAACAGTGCCAGCGGAAGGCTGTCCACCAGGCCGAACAGGGCGATGGCGGCTCCCCAGACAATGCCCGCGCCGATGACGACCCGGCCGGGCCGGCGGATCCGCCCGGTCCAGCCGCTGGTCGCCGCGCCGACCAGCGCGCCGAGTCCGGGTGCTGCTACCAGCAGGCCGAACGTGGCCGGGCCGCCGTGGAAGTGCGTGCTGGCCAGGGCCGGGAACAGCGCCGACGGCATGCCGAAGATCATGGCGTTGGTGTCGATGAGCAGCATGCCGCCGACGACGCCGTTGTGCCGGACGTAGCGGAATCCCTCGGCCAGCGACTTCAGGCCCGGCCGCTGCGCCCGCACTGTCGGCGGCAGCGGCGGCAGGCCGAGCATGGCCAGCCCGAACACGGCGAAGCACACGGCGTCGATCGCGTAACAGCTGGCCAGGCCTGGCCCGGCGATGAGCAGCCCGGCGATGGCAGGGCCGCCGAGCTGGCCGATCTGGTTCGCGGTCGCGTTCAGGGCCGCGGCCGCGGGCAGCTTGGCGATGCCGACCAGCGCCGGCGTCGTTGCGGTCGACGCCGGGGACGCGAGCCCGGAGCACAGGCCGATGCCGAAGGTGATCACGTAGAGCGGCCAGAGCGCGGGGTGCGCGAGCAGGCTGTTGACCATCAGCAGCGCCGCGAGAACCGCCTGCGGCAGCTGGACGGCCATGATCAGCGTCCGCCGGTCGTGCCGGTCGGCGAGCATGCCGCCGGCCAGCAGCCCGATGAACATCCCGGCGCTGGCCGCCAGGGTGAGCAGGCCGACGGCCAGCGAGTCGTGGGTCAGCGCGTAGACCTGCCAGTCGGCCGCCGTGGTGGCGACTGCGTTCCCCGCCATTGACACGAAACGCCCGCTGAACAGCAGCCGGTAATCGCGGCTGTCGCGCAGCGGGGCCAGGTCGATGACGATCTGCCCGATGCGCACTGCTCAGCTCCGAGTTGAGGGGAACGGCCTGGTGTCGCAGGCCGCGGACCCGCTCCTGTGCGGCGGCCGCCTAGGCAGGTTACTTGCTGATAAGCAACGGTCGTGCGGCGGGCGCGGTCAGGCGCCGGGACTGGCCTCGATGAGCTCGGCCTTGTCGAACTCCCAGTACGCCCGCAGCGCGGCCAGCTGCCCGGCGCCGTTGCGGCGGTAGGTGTAGACGCCGTGCACGACCGCGACGTGCCTGCCGCCGGGCAGGACGGTCCGGATGACGCCGACGTCGGCGACCTCGTCGCCGCACAGGTAGGAGCTCTCGATCTCGAAGGTGATGAGGTCGTTCGGGGCGATGACCGTGTCGTAGAAGGCCGCGATGGCCGCCGGGCCGCGATGACCGGCGCCGTCCGGGTCGAACGGGGAGGGCCCGATCGGATCCTGGACGACCGCATCGGGGGCGAACAGGCTCAGCCACCCGTCGCGGTCCTTCGCCCGGACGGCCGCCTGGGACCGGCGGGCAAGGTCCCGTGCGGTGTGCGTCTGGTCTGCCATGGCAATGCTCTCCTTCCGGGCAGGACGCCTGCCGTGCAGGGTAGCGCCGTGGCCCAAAAGTAGATCAGGTCCTCATTTCGCCTTCAACCGGGCCGCCACCGCAGGTGACAGCGACACGAACTACGGCTACCGCTCCTAGCAGCGGGTATGTGGGACAGTTGATCGACTCAACCGAAGGAGTGACATGGCTCTGCCAACACTTACACCAGAGCAGCGCGCCGACGCGCTGGCTAAGGCGCAGGCTGCCCGTAAGAAGCGCAGCGAGCTGCTGGCTTCAGTCAAGGCCGGCAAGGTGAGCATCGCCCAGGTGCTCGCCAAGACCGACGACATCACCAAGAAGACCAAGGTCGCCCAGGTCATCAAGGCGATGCCCGGGTACGGCCCGGCGAAGGCCGCGGCCGTGATGGAAGAGGCGGGCATCGACGACAACCGTCGGGTCGGAGGTCTGGGCGAGCAGCAGCGCAAGAAGCTGCTGGAGGCAGTTGCAGGCTGAGCTGAGCCCGGGCGGCCCCTCGTGACGGCTTCAGGCCGTTATGGCGCTGCCCGGCTCGGGCCTGATCCGCCTGACCGCACCGACTGACGAAACCGGAGCGCAAACCGGACGTCTGATGCCAGGCCGGGGCATCAGGTATACCTGCGGGCTGATGGCCTGCTCTTCAGGGCCGGGAACGAGGCGTGTACGGCTCCGGCCTGATTCGGCATGATGAGGGTCTGGCCCGCGAATCAGCAGGCACCCTGTCGCCAGCCCGCTGGAGCGCGGCGGACGAGGAGCACGAGATGCATCAGCCGCCCATCCCGCACGTTGCCAGCGCCGACCCCGAGGTCGCGGATCTCATCGAGGCCGAGGCCAGCCGTCAGCGCGACAAGATCAGGCTGATCCCGTCGGAGAACTACGTGTCCGTCGCCGTGCTGGAGGCGAGCGGCAGCGTCCTGACGAACAAGTACTCCGAGGGCTACCCCGGCAGGCGTTATTACGAGGGCCAGCAGTTCATCGACCCGATCGAGCGGCTGGCCTGCGAGCGCGCGGAGCAGCTGTTCGGCGTCGACCACGCCAACGTCCAGCCGTACTCGGGCTCGCCCGCGAACCTCGCGGTGTACCTGGCCTTCCTGGCGCCGGGGGAAACCGTGATGGGCATGGCGCTGCCGATGGGCGGCCATCTGACCCACGGCTGGCCGGTCTCCGCGACCGGCAAGTGGTTCCGGTCCGTGCAGTACGGCGTGCGGGCGGACACGGGCCGGATCGACTTCGATGAGGTGCGCGACCTGGCCAGGCGCGAGCGTCCCAAGGTGATCTTCTGCGGCGGGACGGCCATCCCGCGGACGATCGACTTCCCGGCCTTCAGCGAGATCGCGAACGAGATCGGCGCGGTCCTGGTGGCGGATATCGCGCACATCGCGGGCCTGATCGCGGGCGGCGCGCATCCCTCGCCGGCCGGGTATGCCGAGGTGATCACGACGACGACGCACAAGACCCTGCGCGGGCCGCGCGGCGCGATGATCATGTCAGTGGCGGAGCATGCGCGGGCCGTGGACAAGGCTGTTTTCCCCGGCCTGCAGGGCGGACCGCACAATCACACCACTGCCGCGATCGCGGTCGCGCTGCGAGAGGCGGCCCAGCCATCGTTCCGTTCGTACGCCCACCAGGTCGTCGGGAACGCGCGGGCGCTGGCCGACGCGCTGCTCGCGCGCGGCTACACGCTGATCTCCGGCGGGACGGACAACCACCTGATCCTGATGGACCTCACCGCTCAGGGCATCGCGGGCAAGCCCGCGGCCAGGGCGCTGGACCGGGCGGGCATCGAGGTGAACTACAACACCGTGCCCTTCGACCCGCGCAAGCCGTTCGACCCGTCGGGGATCAGGATCGGAACGCCCGCCATTACCACCCGCGGCCTGACCGAAGAGCACATGGATCAGACCGCCGCGTGGATGGACGCGGCGATCACTGCCGCGGCCAAGGACGACGAGGAGACCATCGGGCGGATCGCCGGCGAGGTCAGGGACCTGCTGGCGGGCTTCCCGATGCCGGGCTGGGCAGCGTCCTGACCTGCGAGCTTGCCTCCGCTAACACGCGAATGTATGTTCGAATGTAATAAGCCTGCCTGTCTTCCCCTGGGCGGTACACCGGTGCCGGTGCGGTGCCAGGGCCAGGGAGCGACGGGATGCGCGGTATCCGCGGCGAGCCAGTCGAGGTCTGGCTGCGGCATGGCAGGCCAGCCAGGTTCGTCTGGCGCGGGCGGATGTACACCGTGATGTTCGTCCTCGATCACCGCAGTCTGCCGGCCGCGCCGCCGGCCAGTCCTGATGCCGTTCCCGGCCGCGAGTGCTGGCGGGTCGAGGCGGCGCCCGAGCGGTTAGTGCCGGCGACGGCGTATGAATTGTGCCGGGATCTCGCTACTGACCGGTGGTCGCTATGGCGCCTTGCCTGATCTGCGCGCACGGGCATAAAGCCGGCTTCCGCGCAATTGCCAGCCGGTCTTCTGGCAATCAGGCAATGAGCCGGGCGCGTCGCGCGCGCGAGCCCATCATCGGCAACTAACGTAATCTTCCTGAGGGCTTAGTCTTAGCGCCATTGCCGCGTTATGGCGATAGCCGAGTGCCGGGATCAATGCGGACGATGTGCCGCTGATCCCCTGCTCAGCGCCTTGTCGGGGGACAAGGCGGATACGGGGAGGATGTAGCTCGTCATGCCTGGGGGGAGCGACCGTGCACGCGAACTACTGCACCGGATCCGGAACCGGAAGAAGAAATTAGGCCTGCTCCCGCCGGTCATTGTCGTCTTCTTGGCGCTGATATCTGGTGCATTCCGTGATGCCCGCCGCCGCGGATCAGCCAGCCGTCTGCTCTCCGGAACAGAAAGCCGGTACTGGTCATGTTTCGTACGTGGTTGACGCGGTATCCGCTGGCCGTTTTCACGACCTGCGCGCTGGCAGTCGCCGGGCTGGCATGGCCGGGTTCGGCCGCTGCGGCCACTGCGGTCAAGGCGGTTTCCTACCGCGGCTACCAGTTTGACGTACCCGCGTCGTGGCCGGTGCTCAGCCTGGCCCGGCATCGGGACACCTGCGTGCGCTTCGACCTGCACGCGGTCTACCTGGGCACGCCGGGATCCAATCAGCACTGCCCGAGCTGGCTGCTCGGGACAACCGAGGCGATCGTGATCCAGCCCGGCCCGGCGGCCGCCGTCCGCGAGTCGCAGGAAAATCCCGTGTCCGATCAGATCACCGCCAGCGCGCCCGGCATCGCCGTGACCGCGACCTTCGACACCGACCCGGCCGCGATCTACCGGGTGCTGGCAAGCGCCGGCCTGGCAGCGCCGTCCATCGTGGTGCCGGACCCGGCCAGACTCGGATCGGCAGGCCAGGCCGCGGGTTCCGCCGGCGGCGCCGGGGACGCATCGGCCGGAACCGCGGCCAGCGAACAGGCCGCGTCGGGCGCCCGGGACAGCGCCTCCGCTGACGCCTCCGTCGGGTACCCGGCTCTCCCGGCGTCGGTCGAGAATGACGTTGGCATCGGCTTTGACGTGTGCGCGGCGCCAAGCTCGGCGTACATGCGGACGTGGTGGCGCGACTCTCCCTACGGCGCCGTCGGCATCTATATCGGCGGTGCCGACCGGGCCTGCGACCAGCAGAACCTCACTCCGGGCTGGGTACGGCAGCAGGCGGCTACGGGCTGGCGGTTCATTCCCATGTATGCCGGCCCGCAGGCATCGTTCGGCCAGCTGACGTCGCCGGCCAGCCAGGGCGTGTCGGCCGCGAAGGACGCCGTCACGGAAGCCGAGCGGTTCGGCCTTGGCCCGCGCACGCCGATCTACTACGACATGGAGGCCTACAAGCCGGCTCAGAGCGGAGCGGCCCTGAGCTTCCTGTCGTCCTGGACGACGGAGCTGCACAAGCTCGGCTACAAGTCCGGCGTCTACAGCAGCTCAGACTCCGCTGTGTCCGACCTCGCGCGGACCTATAAGTCGGGCCGGTACGTGATGCCGGACGCGATCTACGACGCGCTGTGGAACGGGTCGCGCAACGTTGCCGACGGCGTGTACAAGTCGGGGGAGTGGACCGGCGGGCGCCGCCTGCACCAGTTCAGCGGTGACGTCGAGCAGACCTATGGCGGCGACACGCTGGACATCGACCAGGACTACCTCGATGTCTCGCTGGCGACTCCGGGCGGCACGGCGCAGGCGTCGCCGGGCGTCACGGCGTCCGGCGCTGCGCCCGCGGTGTTCTACGAGGGCTCGGATCACCGGCTGTGGGAGGACGCGAGAACCGCGGCCGGCAAGTGGAGGCGCACGGACCTGGGCGGTTATCTCACCGCGGCGCCGAGTGCCGTCCACGTCAACTCGGCCACGGTGGAAGTGTTCTACCGCGGCAGCGGCGATGTGCTGTGGGAGCGCAGCCGGACCTCGTCGGGCTGGCAGCAGGCGCGCACTCTCACGCAGATGGGCCAGATCGGCTCCCCGCACGCAGTGGCACAGCCCAACGGCGTCGTCGACGTGTTCTGGGCCGGGACGCACGACGATCACGCCTGGCACGCGCAGTACAGTCCCGGCGCGGGCTGGAGCGGGCCGCAGAATCTGGGCGGCAGCCTGGCCAGCGCGCCGTACCCGGTCGAGACGGCGTCGGGTCAGGTCCAGCTCTTCTGGAAGGGCACGGACGGCCACCTGTGGCGCGCGGTGCGCAGCCTCGCCCGGTCCTGGTCCGCCCCGCAGGATCTCGGCATGGGCAAGCTGGGCGGCGCGCCGCAGGCGGTCGCGCTCGGCAGCGGCGAGGTCGACGTGTTCTGGGAGGGTGCTACGGCGCCGCATGCCATCTGGTCCGCGGAGCTGCGGCCCGGGCACGCGGCGATCGGGCCGCAGAAGCGCGGCGGAGTGATCGCCGGCCAGCCCTGGCCAGCGGTGACGGCTGGTGCTGAGCGCATCGTCTACCGCAGCCCTGGCGGGCGGCTGTATTCCATCGGCCGGCTGGCCAGCGGTGGCTGGGCCACGCCCGCGGCGGTCCCGGCCGCCACCGGCCTGCGGTCAGCGCCGTACGCGGCGGCCAGTTCCGGCACCAGCGCCCTGCAGGTGTTCTGGACCAGCGCCAGGGGCCGGCTGTGGACGGTGCGGCTGACTCAGCCCGGCGGCTGGCACAAGCCCGTCGATCTCGGCGGCCGGACCTAGCCCAAGCCCGCCGTCAGGTCCATCGAAGTCGCTGACCTATTCTTGATGTCCGCTGGCATTGTCAGCAGCCGGATGCGCGCCGTCACCAGCTGGTGACCAGCCGTTCCGCTGCCGCCAGACGGATCATCCGGGGCTCGGAGGGTTTCCCGCGAAGCCCTCCTCGGGTTCCCGTACTGTAATACCTGTCGCTGTCAGAAATACCAGTTCAGCCACAGCCGCCCGTCAAGCCTAGGGAATCCATGAGTTCCGTATCGGAGAAGATCCTCGCGGCCGCATGGCGCATAGTTCCCGCGCCGCTCGAGCGCAAGCTGCGCACTGAGGCGGGGACGCGGTTTGCCCGGTTCGTGCCGGTGGCCATCGTCGCGGTGATCACCAGCCAGGTCGTGCTCGGCCTGCTGACCGGGCCGGTCAACCTGAGCGCTGGTGCCTCCGGCGTCATCGCATCGATGGCCGCGGCGCTGGTCAGCTACCTGCTCAGCCGCTGGGCCTGGGAGCGCAAGGGGAAGCCGGACTGGCTGCGGGAGACCCTGCCGTTCTGGGCGGTCTCCATTGCCGTCTGGGTCATTCTCGGCCTGACGTCGCACTACGCGAGCGTGTGGGCGCACGACATGGGCTACACCCATTTCAAGAAGCACCTGGTCGTGCAGGGCGCGTATTTCCTGATGAACTGCCTCACCTTCGTGGCGCGGTTCCTGATCTTCCATTACCTGCTCTTTAAGGACCGCGACCGCGACGAGGAGGCAGCAGCCTCCGTCGGCGCCGACCTGGCGACTGCCGAGGTGCCGGCCAGCAGCGACACCGGCCCGATGTCGATGGTGTCCGGCGACTCACCGCCCCGGCGCTGACCGCAGCGAGATCCCGGGACCGGCCGGACGTCGGCCGCGACCGTGAGCTATGACCGTGGCGCCGGAGTGTGCGTTCCCGTCCTGATCATTGGCACCGGGGGGACGCCGCCTGCCGGCCGGACGCCGGTAACGCAAGCCAGGCGATGCGGGAGCCTGCCTGCGGGCGCTGTGCCATGCTGGGATGCCGGGGCGCCTGCCGGGGATGTGCTGGTCGGGCCGGCGATTCGCAGTTCCGTCAGGGGGCGCAAGGAGGTGCGGGCGTGACCTGGCCGGATGGAGCGCCAGCCGTGATGAGCCCGGTTGCCGAGGAGTCGTACCGGATCCTGCGCTCCAGGATCGATTTCTCCCGGCTGCCGCGATTCAGCCGCGACGTGACTGAGCGCGTGATTCACGCCAGCGCTGACTTTGACTACTTCACCGACCTGGTCTGCGACGAGGACTCGCTGGCCGAGGCGGTCGCCGCGCTGGCCGCGGGCGCGCCGGTCATCGCCGACACCACGATGGTCGCGGCCGGCATCACCGGCAGCCCGGTGCTCTGCAAGGTCAGCGAGCCGCTGACGCAGCGCCTGTCGAGGACGGCATCGATCACCAGGGCCGCCGCCGCGGTCAGGCTCGCTTTCGGCGAGGTCGGCCCCGGCGCCGTGTGGGTCGTCGGCGGCGGTCCGGCTGCGCTGGCCGAGATTCTCAGCCGCCAGGTCGAGCCGGCCTTCGTGATCGGCCTGCCCGTCGGATTCGTCGGCGCGGCCGAGGCCAAGGACGCGCTGCGGGCCTCCGGCCTCCCGTCGGTCAGCAACGTGTCGGAGAAGGGCGGCCCGGCCGTGGCCGTGGCTGCCTTTAACGCCCTGCTCGGGAACGCCCTGGAGGCGGCCGGCACGTATGCGGGCTGGGGGCCCGAGGGCCCGCCCGCCGGCCTGGCTGACGACGACAGTGCCGGCTGAGGCCGGGTAACTTGTCCCCCGATATGAATGCTTTCCCGGCCGGTGAGCGCGAGGCTGTCTACCGGGTGATCGAGGAGCGTCGGGATGTGCGACGCGACTTCCTCCCGGACCCGGTCCCGGCGGACGTGCTCGAGCGGGTGCTGGCGGCTGCCCACCGGGCGCCATCGGTGGGGTTCTCCCAGCCCTGGGACTTCATCGTGATCAGCGACCCGGCCCGGCGGGCCAGGATCAAGGCACTCGCCGAGCGGTCGCGGGACGACTTCGCGGCGTCGCTGCCGGGGGCGCGGGCCCGCGCCTTCGACCGGCTCAAGACCGAGGCGATCCTGCAGACGCCGGTCAACATCGTCGTGACGTGCGACCCGACCAGGGGCGGCCGGCACACCCTGGGGCGGCACGCCCAGCCGCAGACCGCGGCCTACTCGAGCGTCCTGGCGGTGGCGAACCTCTGGCTGGCGGCCAGGGCCGAGGGCCTTGGCGTCGGCTGGGTCAGCTTCTTCAGCGAGCGCGAGCTGGCAGCCGAGCTTGGCCTGCCGTCGCACCTGCAGGTCGTGGCGTACCTGTGCGTCGGCTATGTCGGGAGCTTCGCCCCCGAGCCCGAGCTCGCGCAGGCCGGCTGGGCCCGCAGGCGGCCGCTCGGCTGGGCCGTGCATGCCGAGGAGTACGGCAGGCGGGAACTGCCCGGCCGCGAGGCGGTCAGCCTGCTCGACGAGGTCCGTGCCGCGATCAGGCCGCCGGACGCCGACGCCGTGGCCGCGGCCCGGCAGCGCCAGGCCCAGCTGACCAAGCCGGCCGGATCGCTCGGCGTGCTCGAAGACGTCTCGATCCAGCTGGCCGGCCTGGCCGGCGCATGCCCGCCGCCGATGCCCGAGCCGGCCGCGGTCGCCATCTTCGCGGCCGACCACGGCGTCCATGCGCAGGGGGTCACGCCCTGGCCGCAGGAGGTGACCGGCCAGATGGTGGCGAACTTCCTGGCCGGCGGAGCGGTGGTCAACGCGTTCGCCGCCCAGGCCGGGGCCGAGGTCGTCGTCGTTGACGTCGGCGTGGCGGCCGATCTGGACCAGGTCCCCGGACTGCTGCCCCGAAAGATCGCGAGGGGCACCGCTGACTTCACCGCCGGGCCGGCCATGAGCCAGGACCAGGCGGTGACCGCGATGGGCGTGGGCATCGACGTGGCGCGCGACCTGGTCGCGGCCGGCAACCGGTGCCTGCTGACCGGCGATATGGGCATCGCGAACACCACCGCGTCCGCGGCGCTCATCTGCGCCTTCACCGGCCGCGACGCCTCCGAGGTCACCGGCCGCGGCACCGGCGTGGACACCGCCACGCTGGCCAGGAAGATCGACGTCGTGCGCCGCGGCCTGGCCCTGAATCACCCCGACCCTGCCGACCCGGTGCGGACGCTGGCCGCTGTCGGCGGTCTCGAGCACGCCGCCATCGCCGGGTTCATCATGGCCGGGGCCGCGCTCGGCGTTCCGGTCATCCTGGACGGAGTCATTGCCGGGAGCGCGGCGCTGGCCGCCTGCGCCATCGCGCCCGGCGCCGCCAGCTGCCTGATCGCCGGGCACCGGTCAGCCGAGCCCGGCCACACAGTCGCGCTGGAGCACCTGGGCCTGCGGCCGCTGGTCGACCTGGACCTCCGGCTCGGTGAGGGGACCGGTGCACTGCTGGCGCTGCCGATCGTGCAGAGCGCAGTGCGGGCGCTGCGGGACGTGGCCACTTTCGACTCGGCGGGCGTTACCGAAAAGTAGCATTCTGGACTCGAACGTATACCCGGTTACTGGGTATTATCGTGGTCTTATGCGGAGTCTTTGGTGCGGCCTTGGCGATGCTCGCGGGCTGCGTCGCGGGGGCGGGCCGCCAGGATCTGGCCGTGCACTGGTTCATCTTGGAGCATTACAGCCGGTAATCTGCCCTAGCGGCGCACAATAGCCTCAAGGCCGGATACTGTCGGCCGAGGACTGGACAGGGCCGGGCTTTGCGGTCGACAGTCGTGGTGGTGTGGCGTGTGCTGATGACCAGCGCAAATACTGCCCGGCCGGGCGCGGCCAGGCAGGACAGGCCTGACGGCGAAGGCATGGGCGGGGCGGGAGACCCGGAGTATGACCGAGGGACAGGACGCGGCGGCGGCACCAGTGCCGCACGGGGGAGCCGGCCATGCAGCCCCGGCTGCCGGCAGCCGGTCATTGTTCGCTGAGGTCCCCCTGCCTGCCCCCGTGCCCGCGAGCCCTCCCGGCACCGAGGCCGGATCGCCCGCAGCCGGATCGCCCGCAGCCGGCGGTACCGGCTGGCCAGGCGACGCGCAGCAGCATCGCGGACCGCTGGCCGATCCCGGCCGGCCAGCCTGGCATGGCCGCCATGAAGGCGGGCCCGCGGACGATGACGCGGCGCTGGCGGACGACAACGCCGCGCTGGCGGACGATGACGCGGCGGCAGGACCGGAGTCTGCCGGTCACGCGGGCTCCGCGACCCCGGCTGGCGCGCCGGATCACCAGGCCTGGCCGGCCAGCTCAATCTGGACCCGTGCGTCCGACGCCGGGCGGCCGGCCAGCAGACCGCCCAGTGCCGAGCCGGACGAGGACGTGCCGTTCGCGCGCGTTGATGCCAGGAAGCTGGAGGCCGCCCTGCTTGGCCTCCGGCATCCGGTCGTCACCGTCCCGCTGCTCTTCGAGGCGCCTGGCGTTGCCGAGGCCCGGGCCGAGCGGGTCAAGCTGCTGAGCCAGATCGACGACTACCTGCTGCCCAGGCTGCGGCAGTCGGGTGCGCCCATTCTCGTGGCGCTGGTGGGATCGACGGGAGCGGGCAAGTCGACGCTAATGAACAGCGTGGTCGGCAGGCAGGTAAGCGCCACCGGCATCCGGCGGCCGACCACGAACAGCCCGGTGCTTGCCTGTCATCCCGATGACATGCGCTGGTTCGCCGAGAACGTGTTCCTCCCCACGCTCCCGCGGGTCCGCCAGCAGGGGCTGGCCATGCCGGGCCGGGACGGGCTGCTAGTGCTGGCGGCCAGCGATGGCATGCCCAAGGGCGTGGCCGTGCTGGACACGCCCGACATCGACTCGGTCGTCCAGGCCCATCATGACTTTGCTCATCAGTTCCTCGACGCGTCGGACCTGTGGCTGTTCGTCACGACGGCCCGGCGCTACGCCGACGCGGCCGTCTGGGAGATGCTGAAGGACGCCCGCGACCGCGGTGCCGCTCTGGCCCTGGCGCTGTCCAGGGTCCCGCCGGCCGCCGGGCTTGAGCTCACCGAGCACTTCGACGCCATGCTCGAGGCCAACGGTCTCGGTGATATCCGCCGGTTCATCATCCCGGAGACGGTCATCACCGACGCTCAGCTGCCGGCCGCGATCGCCGCCCCGGTCCGGGACTGGCTCGCCGACACCGCCCGGCGCGACGACCGCCGGGTCGCAGTGCTGACGCAGACCATGTCCGGCGTGCTCGACACGTTCCGCAGCCGGGTGCCGGCTCTGGCGGCCCAGGTGGCCAGCCAGCTTGAGCTGCGCGAGCAGCTGCGCCAGGTCGTGGACTCCGTCTTCACCGCGAGTCTGGCCGACTTCGACCAGGCCACCGGCGACGGGTCGCTGCTGCGCGGCGAGGTGCTCGCGCGATGGCAGGACTTCGCCGGGACCGGCGACCTGCTCCGCACGCTTCAGGTCCGGCGCGGCCGGGGCCGGCAGAAGAAGCAGCGCATGCCGGCCCGGGCTGCCGCGCTGAAGTCCGCGCTGGCTGCCAGCATGGTGTCCCTGGTGACCGCGACCGCTGCCCATGCGGCTGAGCTCGTCGTCAGCGACTGGCAGCAGGAGCCGGCCGGCGCTGGCCTGCTCGCCGACCTGGGCTCAGCCTCAAGCGCGGGCGACCGCCGGACTGCCGCGGTGAGCGAGGCGGACTTCGTCGCGACGGCGCTCGCGGATCTCGGACTCGTCGGCGGACGGGACACCAGCGCGGACAGCCAGGATCCGGCAGCTCTCGCACGGGCCAGCGCCGGCCTGGCAGCTGCGGCCGAGCGGGCGGTCCGGGGGTGGCAGGAGCACGTTCTCCAGCTGGTCACCGAGGAGAAGGTCACCAAGCGGTCTATCGCCAGGGTCGTCTCCTTCGATGAGGAGTCGCTGGCGCTCGTGCTGACCATGGGCGCACTGGGTTATGCGGCGCCAGACGGCCCGCCAGGCAGCGATGAGTCCGGCGCGGTGCCACAGCGCCTGCTGGAGTCCTTGTTCGGGGCCGGCCTGATGCGCGACCTGGGTGCCCGGGTGCGCCTTGACCTCCGGCAGCGGGTGGCCGACCTGCTGGGCGCCGAGGTGCACCGGTTCCTCACGGTTGTCGACTCGGCCGGAGTGCCCGATGAGAGCGCGGCCGCCGAGCTGGTGCAGGCCGGGCAGGCGCTTGAGGGAGCGCGATGACCGCAACCATGACGGCTCAGCTTGCAGACGGCACTGAGCGTGCCGGGCTGTCCGCGCGGCTGACCGCCCTGTCGGAGCTGGTTCAGATCGGCGCCGAGCGTACCGGCCCGGACGGCTTCGGAGACGACCTGCTGACTGCTGCCGGCGATCTGCTCACGAGAGCGGGCGAGCGGCTCATGCTGTCCGCGCGCCATACCGTCGTATCGCTCGCCGGCGGCACTGGCAGCGGAAAGTCATCGCTGTTCAACCGGCTGTCGGGCGCAGACTTCTCGACGGTGGGCATCACCAGGCCCGTAACCAGGGAAGCGCACGCCTGCGTCTGGGGTGTCGATGGCTCCGGCCCGCTGATGGAGTGGCTCGGCG
>Ga0302181_10001979_pt1 | contig 14873 bp, 17 predicted proteins | sample I_Palsa_E3_3_FD_198786 | JGI IMG/M metagenome (GOLD analysis project Ga0302181, IMG submission 198786) | Peat permafrost microbial communities from Stordalen Mire near Abisko, Sweden - I_Palsa_E3_3 | ecosystem: Environmental > Terrestrial > Soil > Palsa > Peat permafrost | place: Sweden...
CCCGACCGGATGTGGATTGCGAACTTTGTCCGTCCATAGCAGTACCTTGGGCGGTTCCGGGTCCTTGGTGTGGTGGCGCCACCGTGGCAACGGCACGCCATGGCGAGCTAGCCGGTAGGCCCGCCGGATGTGCGGGCTGGGTCCATCACCGGGGCCGGGGGGTATGAACCAGGCCGGGCACCGGTCGCATGGCATCTCGCCGGGGAACCGCCCTGCGCCGTGCCGGACCAGCGAGAACCATAGCCGGCACGCCGAACGTCACCAGAGCCAGCAGCGCGCTGGCCACAAGCCGCCATCCGGCGGCATGAGCACGAGAACAGCTGCCTCTGCAGCGAGCACTTTTGCTGCGCATGCCCAGGGCAATATTCCAGTGCGCGCGGCAATCAAGGGATGCCTGCCGCCACGCTGATCGGCGTTGTTCACGGCGATCCTCCAGATCCAGGACGTAGCGGCCAGCATTTAGAATTAGGCACTGGCAGAGGCGGCGGCTTAACTCGAATCCGTACGTCATCCGCTCGCTGCTCCGCCCTCCTCTAGCCTGTCCTCACCGCCCACCCGGGTGGCCCCGGGCTGAGCTATAGGCCGGCGAGAAATGGGAATGGCCGCACGGTGACTGATGAGCGGACGCGTGAGCCGTCCAGGGCGACCGGCGCGGCGGCGGCGAGAGCGGGCTGGTCGCATCGTCACCGTGACGTGTCCGGGGGAATGCTGCGGCCGACCGTGTTCGGCGCCGTCGATGGGCTTGTCACCAACGCGTCCCTGATCGCCGGGGTGGGCGGCGGAGGGGTATCGTCGCACGCCATCATCTTGACCGGCGTCGCCGCGCTGGTGGCCGGGGCGTGTTCCATGGGAACCGGCGAGTACATCTCCGTCACCAATCAGAACGAGCTGGTGCATTCCGAAGTCGCCCTTGAGCAGTCGATGCTCGCCCGGTTCCCGGCGGCAGAAGAAGCCGAACTGGCTGAATATTTCTGTAACTACGGGGCCGACCCCGACACCGCACAGCGGATGGCCGCTGCCGTGTCCAAAGACCCTGATACGGCGCTGCGGCTGCATACTCGTGAGGAGCTCGGTGTTGACCCTGACGAGCTGCCCTCCCCGGTCCTGGCCGGGGTCGCGTCCCTGTGCGCCTTTTCCGTCGGCGCCCTGGTGCCGCTGCTGCCCTACCTGCTGGGAGCACCGGTCCTGGCCGCCAGCCTCGCAATCACCGCGGTGGCACTGATCTGCGGCGGGATGATTGTCGGCCGGCTCACCGGCCGGCCGGTTCTGAGCTCGGGGCTGCGGCAGCTCGCCCTGGGCGGCCTGGCCGTCGCGATCACTTACGGCGTGGGCACCCTCATCGGTCACCACGCGGGCTAACCTGCCGGGCACGGGCAGCACGTTCTGGTCAGGTGGCGCTGTAACAGGTCTGCGCCGCAATCCTTTATGCTGCCTTTTCCGTACATAGAGCATGCGCGGTGTGGGTGTCCGGGCTGGGCGGATACCGCGCCCAGCAGATCAGCTCCGGCCATGCGCCGCGCGGTAATGGTCACCTTGGCGCCGCGGCCGCTATAGGGCACAGACCGGGGGCCCTGCTCGCCGCCCGCAGGGCCGGACAGGACGGCAGGCGGTGAGCGGGCCAACTCCTCCCGAGGGCATCCATCTGGGCGACGTGGCCGCCGACCTGGCGCTGGGTGCCCTGACGGGACGCGAACGCGCCGAAGCCGTCGCGCATCTGGAGAAGTGCCCCTGTACCGCTTCAAAACTAATCGCATGGTGTCTGACCTGGGGTTCATTGGCTCAGCTACGCCGCCCGGTAGTACTCGTTGATCACGCCATCGAGGACTTTTCGCCGCTGGACCGGCAGCTCCAGCGACGGGCTGGCCCGGTCATCGTGGTCGGGCGGTCGTTGCTGGCGAGACTGGTGCGGGCGGTGCCCGTTGTAATGGCTGGAGTAATCGCCCAGAACCGAGCGCAGGTGCCGTTCGCCGTAGATGAGCATCCGGTCGGAGCACTCGCCTCGTGCGGTTCGTACCCATCTCTCGGCATAACAGTTCGCCCTGGGAGTCCGCGGCGGGATCTTGACTGGCTTCACGCCCTCACTGGCGAAGATGGCGTCGAAGGCGCCGGTGAACTTGGCGTCGCGGTCCCGGCTCAGGAACCGGAAAGAGCCGGTCCGGTCGCCGAGGTCCATGAGCAGGTTGCGAGCCTGCTGGGCGGTCCACGCGCCGTCCGGGTGAGCCGTCACGCCGAGGATATGCACCCGCCGGGTCCGGACCTCCATGACGAATAGCACGTACAGGCGCTGGAGGAAAACCGTGTCCACATGAAAGAAGTCGCAGGCCAGCAAGCCGCGGGCCTGCGCGCGCAGGAATGCCCGCCAGGAGGTGTCCACGTTCCGCGGGGCCGGCCTACGCCGCCGGGTGCGCAGGATCCGCCGCACGGTCGCTGCGCTGACGTAATAGCCGAGCCGGCATAGTTCGCCATGCACCCTGCGGTATCCCCACGCCGGGTTCTCCCGCGCCAGCCGCAGCACCAGGTCGCGGATGTCTCGGCTGATGCGCGGTCGGCCGGTCCGGTCCGGGTACGTCCATTTGCGGGTGATCAGCCGGCGGTGCCAGGCCAGCAGCGTGCCGGGCGTGACGAGCCGATGGGCGCGCAGCACAGCAGGCAACTGGCGGGTCAACGCCGCCAGGATGGCGCGGTCGGCCCAGTCCGGCTTAGGCCAGGCGACCTGACCGCGGAGCACCGCGACTTCGTGCCGGAGAACCATGATCTCCACGTCCTTGTACGCCTGACGGCGGCCGAGCAGCGCCGGCCAGCCGAAGACCCGGATCATGATCAGGTAGAGCAGGCGGAGGGACACAAACCGCGATCTTGCCGCAACCAGCTCACCGGAGCAAACAGCAGGTCACAGCACCAGCGACGAGTTCTGAATCGGTACACGGCATCGGGTGCCGGGCGGTCATCACCGTCAGGCCGCATCGGGTCAGATCCATGGCCGCCGACGCGAGTAGCAGCACGGCGATCAGGCGCCGCCCGCGCGGTACCTCCGCGGCAAGCGATCTCATCCCGCCGTTAGGGTCGGCGGCTGGGAAGTCCCAGGGCAGACGGCTGTCCATCAGGACGCGATCGGGTCGTCCTCTTGCAGCTCCTGGCCCAAAGCATGCAGCGCATAGTGGAGCCGTGACCTGGCCGTGCCCGCCGGTATGCCGAGCTGACGGGCCACCGTGGCTAGGCTTTCCCCGTGGTAAAAGGTCTCTACGAGCACGGTCAGGTGCGCGGGCGACAAATGCTGCAGTGCGGCGGCCACGATCTGCTGATCCAGAACCCGATCCAGCCCTGAATCGGTCCGGGCATCGTCAGCTGGCTGCGGTTGGACCGTCATCGGCCGGGCCCGCGCAGCCCGGAAAGCATCGATCAGCAAGTTGCGTGCGACCCGGAACAGCCAGGGCCGGACTGGCCGGTCATCGGCACTCAGCTGGGGCAGGTGACGCCAGGCCCGGATGAAGGTTTCCTGCACGATGTCGTCTGCGCTCGCCCAGTCCGGGCAGAACCGCTCGACGTAACTGTGCAGGGCCCTGGCGTGCTGGGCGTACAGCTCGCGGATGGCGGCATCGGTGTCGCCGGGGAGCTGATCGCTGGGAGGTTGCATGATAGCTGACATACTTACTAACACGGATAGTAGACAGGCATTCGTTCACGACAAGGCACAAAAGTTGCCAGAGGCCTGAACCGCCGACGTATGCTATGCGTGTTAGTAGATAGTCGCCGGTGTGGCGACGGCCTGACCGTGACCGCAGGCGGAGCGGGTGAGGGAAGTGACGGATGCGACGACTTGGTGAGCTGGAAGCCGTGATCATGGACCGGTTGTGGGAGTGGGGACGTCCAGCGCTCGTCCGCGACGTGGTCGACGAACTCGGAAAAGACCGGCCTCTCGCTTACACCACCGTGATGACGGTGATGGAGAACCTGTACCGCAAAGGGTGGCTGCGCCGGGAGCGGGATGGCCGTGCGTGGCGCTACGAGCCCACCGGTTCCCGGTCCGGCTACACCGCGGCGCTGATGAGCGACGCGCTGTCGACCAGTGCTGACCGGCGCACGGCGCTCGCGCATTTCGCGCTGCAGATGAGCCCGCACGACGCTGCGGTGCTGCGCGAGGCACTGGACCAAGCCCTCGGCGAGGCTGAGGCTGGTGGGCCCCGGTGACCATCGCCGTGGTGCTGGTGGCGTATGCCGTCTGCGTCGGCACTTTGGGCGCCCGGATGCTGGGCCGGGCCAAATGGACGGCGAGGGCGCCGCTGCTGGCCATGGTCACCTACCTCGCCGCTGGATGGTCGGTCGTGGCCGCGCTCGGGCTGGCCGGCCTGACGCTGGCGGTGCACACGACCGCGCTCGGCGGCGGCCTGAGCCACCTTATCGGCGCTTGCGTGCTGCGGCTGCGCGCCACCTACGCCACCCCGGGCGGCGCCATGGTCGCCGGGCTCGGCCTCACCCTGGCGGGCGCGGTCGTGGCCCGTACCGCGCTCTCGGCCATGACGCACCTCCGCGCGGCCGGGCGGCAGGCGCTGCAGCATGCGCAGACTGCGCGGCTGGTCGGCCGTCCCGAGCCGGCCCTCGGCGCTACGCTGATCGATCACCCGCAGCCAGCCGCCTACTGTGTGGCCGGGCGGGACCCGACCGTGGTCCTGACCACCGGCGCCGTGCAGGCCCTCGACGCTGATCAGCTGGCAGCGGTGCTGGCGCACGAGCGCGCGCACCTGACCGGCCGCCACCACCGGCTGATAGCCATGGCGAGGATCGGCCGCCAGGTGCTTCCGTTTGTGCCGCTGATGCGTGACGCAGATGCGCAGGTGGCGAGGCTGGCTGAGATGCACGCCGACGATGCGGCCACCCGAACCTGCGAGCCCGCACCACTGGCCACCGCCCTGGTCATCCTGGCCGCGGGCGCCAGTCCCGCCCCCGCCCTCGCTGCGGCCGCCACCGACGCGGTGCAGCGGATACAGCGGATGCTGGGGCCCGCCGAGCCACTGGGCCGCACCCGCCGGCGGCTGCTTCGCACCACGGCCGCGGCGCTGGCCTTGGCCCCGGTCCTGCTGGCGCTGGCCCCAGCCGTCCTCGCGCTCGCCCTGGGCCGGGTTCCGGGCGCCTAGCAGCCCGGCACGACGGGAGTCGGCTCGCCTGCGGTGGCCAGATGGCCGCTGCCTGCCTGGTAGCGGGCTGCTGCCCAGCCGATCTCTGCTGTCCAGCCGGTCTATTTTGGCGGCGGCAGTCGTCCGCAACGCCTGGCCAGCCTCGCGATGAACACCCTCCTGGCCAGCCCCGTGATGCCAGGTATGAAATTCCATCGCCAGAACGGCCTGCCCGACGCGCCCGCCGGGCAGCAGGACCACACGACGGGCACCCCGGTACGCCGCCGCTGCTGGCGGCCACGCCGCCGCAGGGACCGTGAGGACGCCCGGCAGGGGCCAGATACAGGCGTTGCTCGCGACCAGACCGCGCCCACCCATGCCGTGCCCGCGTACACCGTGCCCGCGGACACCGTGGGCGCCAGTGCCACGTCGGGCGGGACCATTCCCGGCGACATTGTGGTTTCCTCCATGCAGCTGGCCATCGGGCTGCTCACCGCGAGCCTCGACTCCGCCGAGCTGCAAGCGTGGGCGGTAGAGGCGCTCACTCCGAACGACGCGGACGGCCTGTGTGACGTCATGGCCGGCTTGCACATGGTGTGTGAGCTGATGCTGCACGAACTGCATGAGGCGACGGGAGAGCCACCGTCAGCCACCCTGCAAAGACTGGCGATGCTGGCCGAGCATCGGGGAGGGACACCATCGTCCAGCTAGGGACGGCCTCCCGCCAGCTAGGGACGGGCTCCCGGCCGGCTTGAGCATGGTTGAGCGCCCGGTGCGGTCACGGCCGGCTGCCGGGCGACCTGCTCCAACAGTGAACAGTCGCTAACTCCTATCCGTGTTAGTAGAGGAGCCGGCGAAGGGATCGCCGGACAAGCCCCGACACGGTGAACCGGACGGCAGGAACGAGCACCGCATCGCGGCGATATCTGAGGAGCTGGTTAGCGTGACCGACATCGTTTTCCCCGCGGTCATCGGCCGCTGTCGCGCCGGCTGGATAGCGGCCGGCTATGGGTCGGTAGTGCCGCGATGACGGCGGACCTCTATGCGGCTGCGGCCGGCCTGGTCGAGCGCTCGGCGGCCGCGTACGCGTCCGGCGTGCCCGGCGGCGACGCCGCGGACGATGGCTTCTTCGGGCCCGCCAGCCTCACGTGGCGGGTGAGTACCGACCTGGCCTCGCCGGTGGCCGGACTGCGGTCGCTGCTGATGCAGGCGCTGCATCCGCTGGCTATGGCTGGTGTCGATCAGCACAGTGGCTGGCGTCAGGATCCCGTCGGCAGGCTCGCCGCCACCTCGGCGTACCTCGCGACGATTACCTTCGGCGAGCGGGCCGCAGCCGCGCAGGCCGCGGCGCGGGTGCGGCGCATCCATGCGCATGTCCGCGGTGTTGACCCGGTTACCGGCGGCCCTTATGCGGCAGGCGATCCAGCGCTGCTGCTGTGGGTGCACGTCGCCATGGTCCAGTCCAGCCTGGCGGCCGGCTGGGCGTTCGGCACGCCGCTGTCGGCCGTGGACAGTGACCGCTACGTCGCGGAGATGACGGTCGCGGCCGAGTTGGCCGGCGTGCCGCGGCCGCTGGCCCCCGCCAGCGTCGCAGAGCTAGAACGGCACGTCGCATCGGTCCGGCCTGACCTACGCTGCACGCCGGCGGCCAGGGAATCCATGGCCTACCTGCTCGATCCGCCGGGCCTGGACGAGGAAGCAGCCGCGTTCTGGCAGGACGTCCGCGACGCGGCGATCGCCGTGCTCCCGGAGTGGGCGCGGCAGATGTACGGCTACGGGCCGCCACAGCCGCTGACACCCGGCCGCCGGATCGAAATCCGGCAGTCCTTGGGCGTCCTCGATGCCATGTTCCTCAGTCAGCCGGGCGTGCTCGAGGCTCGGCAGCGCATTACCGTGCGGATGCGCGCGGGGCGGTCCGCATGAAGCGCAGCAGGCTCCTCGTCACGCTCATAGCTGGCGGCCCGGCCCTGGCTGTAGCCCTGCTGCGCCGACGGCCCGGACGGCTGCGGCGCGATCGCGGGCTTGCGGCGCTCCGGCTCTTCGTGCGCGGTGGGATCCGGTACGCGGGCAGTGCGCCGCGGCTGTTCGCGGCCGCAGGCGAGCAGCGCCAGCTGCTGCGGGAGGACCTGGCCCTGCAGACGGCCGAGGACGTCGCCGACACCCTCGGGGCGATGAAGGGCGTCCTGATGAAGGTCGGCCAGATGGCGAGCTACGTCGACGGCGGCCTGTCCCCCGCAGTCCGCCAGACCCTGGCCCGGCTGCAGGACAGCGTCCCGCCGATGAGCCCGCAGCTAGCCGCGGCGGTGGTGGAGGAAGAACTCGGTGCGCCGCCGGAACAGGTATTCGCCCGCTGGGATCCCCATCCCATAGCCGCCGCCTCGATCGGGCAGGTGCACCGCGCGGTCACCCTCGACGGCCGCGCGGTCGCGGTCAAGGTCCAGTACCCGGGGATCGCCGAGACCGTCGCGGCCGACCTGCGTAACGTCGCGCTGCTGCGCCGGATGCTGCGCATCACCGCCCCGGCCCAGGACGTCGACGCGCTGCTGACCGAGCTGCGGGACCGGATCGGCGAGGAACTCGACTACCGCCGTGAGGCCAGCAACCAGCGACTCCTAGCCGCCTACTACGACGGCCATCCCACCATTCACGTTCCCGGGATCATGAGTGAGCTGTCCACCCGCAGGATCGTGACCAGCGAACTATCCGGCGGAGCCCTCTTCGCCGAACTCGCCAGCTGGCCGCAGCGCGAACGGGATCTGGCCGCCGAGACGATCTACCGTTTCGTCTTCCGCAGCCTTTACGAAGTCCGCGCGTTCAACGGCGACCCGCACCCGGGCAACTACCTGTTCCATCCCGGCGGCCGGGTCACCTTCCTCGACTTCGGGCTCGTCAAGCACTTCACTCAGGCTGAACTGCAACCGCTGCTGCAGATGGCCCGCACTGTATGCGTCGAGCACGACCCCGAGGCATACCGCCGTACCCTGGAGGACGCCGGATTCCTGCGCCCCCACGCTCCGCTCAGCACCCAGGCGATCGTCGAGCACCTCGCGGTCTTCTACGACACCATCCGCGAACCGGGGCCCCTGACCATCACCAGCGAGTACGCCTCCTCCGTCGTGCGCCGCTTTTTCGACATGCGCAGCCCAGTAGCCGATTACATCAGCCTGCCGCAGTCGTATGTGATCCTGCAGCGCATCAACCTGGGCCTGTTCGCGGTACTCGGCGAGCTATCCGCCACCGCCAACTGGCGGGCCATCGCCGAGGAAATCTGGCCCTTCTCCCAGGGGCCAGCCTCCACCCCGATGGGAGGAGCCGAGGCCACATGGCGGGCGCAGCACCAGGCGATCGCGGCGTGAACGGCCACACCTGAGCCGCTACCCGGCCGATGTGACGGATGTCAACCGGGCGCGCCGGGACGAATAAGAAACCTACTACGCACCTTAGTTAAAGATCGGCTCCGGGGGAGCTTGACCGGGCACGCAGGCCGGGCACGTGACCGTAGAGCCGCCGGCCGTATCGGCCGGCACGCGAAGGAGATACCCCCATGACCACGACGACGCCCGGCATTCAGTTCGGCCCCGGCGGGCAACCGCGGCTGGCCACCGGAAGCTGGCGGGCTGATCCGGCACATTCGGGGGCGTCGTTTACCGCCCAGTTCGCGGGCCAGCCCGTGCGAGGACGCCTTCCCCTCACCGGCGCGGTGCTGGTCACCGAGCCGATCGAGGATTCAATAGCGCGGCTGAGCGCCAGGACGAGCGCCGTCAGCACCGGATCACCCATGCTGGACCAACTACTGGCAGCGCCCGGCTTCCTGGACGCCGCGGCATTCCCGGAGATCAGCTTCCGGTCTGAGCTGCTGGCCTGGGTCCCGGCCGGATGGCGGGCCACCGGCCGCCTGCGGGTCAAGAACGCCGAGCATGAATTGGCCTGCTCCCTCGATCTGCAGGTTGGCGACGCACGGCCAGACGGCTCGCCCCGCATCATTATCGCCAGCAGCTGGGTCATCGACTCGATGTGGGTAACCAGCCATTGGCTTCCCGCACTTGGCCGCGACGTCATGATGACGTGCTCACTTTCCCTCGAACCGGACATGTGAGCGGCTTAGCGTCATCCTTCGTCCATCCGTACGGGCTATAGCCTGCGCCGCCCGGCGGCTTCGGTCTAGTGCGCTGCTGCGTCGCCCCCATGAGTACGGATCTGCCGCACGCCGCGAACCGCCGCAGCGGGCTCCTGCTGGTCGCCCTAGCTGCCAGCGGCCGGACGACGAGCCCGCGCTGGCCGCGATCTCTTCGCGGCGCTGCCAGCTAGCCAATGCCGCAGCCGGTGAATATCACGATGAACTGCGCGGCCAGGCTCGGACTCGCGACATGGTCGCGGGTCCCGCGATGCGGGCACCGCCTCGAGGCCAGTGTGACGCAGGTCACACCCCACCAGCTTCGTTCTACTGAACCGGGCCGAACTCCTATGCGTGTTAGTAGTTGAAAGTGGCACTACTGCTGTCCCGTTGAGGCACCAGGCCCGCGGGGATGGCCAACAACAGGAGGACAGCAATGGTTGATCGTATTGCCCGATGGCAGCCGGATCAGAGCGCGGCCGTGGCCGCCCGCGCGGTAGCCGCGCTGGCGCTGGTTGCGCTGGCGGTGATCCACGTGGTCGATCTGCCGGGCACACTGGGCCCGACTGCTGCTGATCGGCGGCGTGCTCTATCTTGTTTTCCGCAGCGTCCGCCGGCAGGCGGCGGGCGGCGGCGGTCTGGGCGGTCTGACCAGCCTGACGAAGGCGAAGGCGCGGGTCATCGACGCCGAGCGCCCCGTTACCCGGTTCACCGACGTGGCCGGCTACGCCGCGGTCAAGACGGAGATCAGCGAGGTCGTGGACTACCTGCGCGATCCCGCCCGCTACCACCGGGCCGGGGCACGCGGCCCGCACGGCGTGCTGATGGCCGGGCCGCCCGGCACCGGCAAGACCCTGCTCGCCCGCGCGGTCGCCGGCGAAGCCCACGTCCCCTTCTTCTCGGTATCGGGCTCTGGTTTCGTGGAGATGTTACCCAATGGCTCGTCGACCAGGAAGTCGCCGACCTGCTGACCAGCGCGGAAACCCGAGCCCGCGACCTGCTCACCAAGCACAGAGAGGCCCTCAACCAGCTCACCGCCGCCCTGCTGGAACAGGAAACCATCACCGGCGACCAGGTCCGCGCCCTGGCCCAGGCCAGCCCGGCCGCTCTGCCTGCCGCCACCCCCGCAGCCAGCCCGGCCGCTCTTCCCGCGGGCACCCCCGCGGCCAGCACCGGCCATGACCAGGGGCTGGAGAGCGCCGACGGCAGGGCTCCGTCACGTGCCGGCAGGCGCACCGGTCCCCTCCCGGTCGCCGCGGCGGTCCACCATGCGCCTCACCGCCAGGATTTTTTCGCCCAGCCAGTGAACCTCACGTCTCTACTAATCGTGTTAGTAGATAGTGCACATCATCCCAGGAGGAAATCATGCGACACCCACGAGTCATCATCGCCGGCATCGGCGTGGCCGTGCTGGCCACCGCCGGAGGTATCACCGCCGCTACGGCGAGCACGTCCCCCACCAGTGGCGCGCCCGCCGCCAGCCACAGTGCTGCGGCAACGACCGTGCGCACCGCCCAGGTCGCCGTCGGAGGCAAGATGGAGACCATCCTGACCACCGCCACCGGCCAGCCCCTGTACTACTACAAGCCTGACACGGCAGCGAAGTCGCTCGTCACGGGGAGCCTGGCCCGGCTGTGGCCACCGCTGACATCCACGGCGCCGACCGGCACGGGACTCAGTGGCAACCTCGCGGTGCTCAAGGACGTCAATGGCCAGCAGGTCACCTACAACGGCCATCCGCTGTACACCTTCATTGACGATCACGCAGGCCAGGTGACCGGCCAGGGATTCGAGAACTTCTTCGTGGCTACCCCCGGCCTCGCCGCGATAACCAGCAATTCGGCACCGGCCAGCACGGTGCCCTCCGCCGCGCCCGGCAGCAGTGTCGGCTACTGATACCGCGAGTTGCCCCGCCCGGGTGAGCACCCGCCGCCTCTTCGGCCGGGAGCCACCGGGCGAGGGCGCCGCGGCGGTCCCCGGTCAGGATCTCCGACACGATCGCCGCTAACCAGCCGGTCGGCAGACCTGGCAGCACCCGCATCCACGGGTTGCCGAGTCGGCCGCGGCGCCACAGCGACACTGCCTCAGAGAGACGGACATGACAGTCACCAGACCCGCATCAGCCGGCCGGCTCCGGCCCTTGCTCCGGCCAGAATCGCGCGGGCCCGGAGGCACCACCGCCCCAGCCCCGCCCACCGCCACAGCCTCGGGTACTGCTCCAGTGCGTGAGCACCGGAGAGGTAAGCATGTGGCCCGCATTGCGGCCGCCGCGGTCGCGGCAGCGGCGCTGGTGGCCGGCGGAGTGGCCGAGCGGGCCGCGGTGGCTGCGTCGTTTGCGATGCTGGCTCACCTGCACTGGCTCTGGATCCCGGCTGCCATCGTGCTCGAAGCGGCGTCCATGGCGGCCTTCGCGATCATGTTGCGCCGGCTGCTCGCGGCGGGCGGCGCCAGCGTCGGGGTCCGGCCGATGCTGGCCACGGCCTTCGCGGCGAACGCACTGTCCGTCTCGGTGCCGGTGGCCGGACCCGAGCTGGCCACGGCCTTCACCTTCCGCCGCTTCACCCGCCAGGGTGTCGATGTGCCGCTGGCCGGCTGGTCGCTGCTGGCCGGCGGGGTGGTCTCCACAGCCGCCGGCATACTCGTCGCAGGCGGCGGCGGTCTGGCGTCCGGGAACATCGTGGCCATAGCGGTTGCCCTTCCCGCCAGTGCCGTTGCCGTCGCCGTTCTCATCGTGACGGGAGCGGCCATGCGCCGGCCGCGGCTGCGGGGGGCACTCGAGCGGCCTGCCGCCTGGGCGCTGCGGCACGGGTCCCGGCTGTTCCGCCGGCCCGCCGCCGAGCCCCGCCAGACCGTCCGGGCCTGGGCTGACCGGCTGGGCACACTTCAGCTTCCTTCGTCAGGCTGGATGGCAGTGACCGGTCTGGGCCTGGCCAACTGGCTCGCCGACGCAGCGGTCCTCGCCGTGAGCATTCGCGCCGCCGGAGCCGCCATACCGTGGCACGACCTCTTGCTGGTCTACGGCTCGGGAATCGCCGCGCAGAGCCTCAATATCACGCCCGGCGGTCTCGGGGTCGCCGAGGGAACGCTCAGCGTGGCCCTGGTCGCCAGTGGGCTGCGGGCTAGCCAGGCCCTGGCCGCGGTGCTGCTCTACCGGCTGGCCAGTTTCTGGCTGGTGGCCTTCGCCGGCTGGCTGGTCTTCCTCTGGCTGCGGCGCCCGGCCCGGTCGCCGGCATGCCGCCTTCTCCGGAACAGGTAATGGGCGTGACTGTTGACGTCGAATCCCCCGCCCGAGCTGACCGGCCCGGCGTACTGGGTACGCACGAGCTGGTACTCCTGCATGGGCAGCCAGGATCGCCTGCGGACTGGGTGCGGGTGGCCGACCGGCTGCCTGCCCAGTTCCACGCCATCGCGGCGGACCGGCCCGGTTACGGGGCCAGCCAGCGTGCCGCCGGCGGGTTCGCCGCCAACGCGCGAGCCGCGCTCGATGACCTGGATGCGCGCGGCATCGAGCGCGCTGTGCTGGTGGGGCACTCGTACGGCGGCGGGGTGGCGCTGTCAGCGGCCAGCCTGGCGCCGGACCGGGTGGAGGCGGTGATCCTGCTCGCGAGCGTGGGACCGGGGTGCGTGAACGGCTGGGACCGGCTGCTCGCTGCGCCCGGCGCCGGGCCGCTGTGCGCGCTGATGGCCTGGCGGCTCACGCCGTGGATCGCCCGAGCCCGGCTCCGCTGGGCAGCCAGCCGGCGGGGCGGCCCGCCTGGCCCCGGTGAGTACGTCAACTGGCAAGTGTGGGGCCAAGCGGGCCGTGACCGTGGCCCGCTGTGGCGCACCTTCCTGCTGGAGCAGCGCGCCCTGCTGCAGGAACTTCCCGAGCTGGAGCAGGCCGTCCCGTCGGTCCAGCCCCCGGTGCTGCTGCTCGCCGACCCCCGGGACCCCCTGATCCCGGTCGATACCGCCCGCGCGCTGGCCGAGGCGCTGCCGGACGCGCGTCTGCAGCTCATTGAAGGCGCCGGTCATCACCTGCCCAGGAGAGTCCCCGAGGCCGTGGCCGACGCGATCGTCACGTTCATCGCGGCAGTGGAGGAGCGCGGCGCTCGCGTACCGCTCACCCAGGCGGCGTGAACACCGCACGTTTCCTATCCGTGTTAGTAGAAAAAGGCGGCGACGGCCGCCGGGCGCAGTGCCAGGCAACCGGAAGGAAATCAGGTGGCGAACACCCGTCACGACCACGCGGAGGGTAAGTCATCCAAACGCCAGCGGGGCTCCCAGGCTCAGCTGCGCGCCCGCGAGCGCATCGCCGCCCAACGAGCCGCCCGGAAGCGGGCCGAGCTACGCCGGAGGATCCTGGCGCTCGTGGCATCCGTTACCGCCGTCCTGGCTATCGTCGGGGTGCTGGCCGCGGTCAAGCTGAACTCGGCTAATCCCACGGCCAGCGAATCGCTGGCGCCCTCCGGGGTCATTCGGCAGGTCACGACCGTTCCGTCCGGCGTAGTGACCGGGGTCAGCCTGGGGCAGACCACCACGCCGCTGCAGGCGGTCAGGAAGCCCGGGGCGCCGCTGACCATCGGCGGCAAGCTGGGGGTCGTATTCGTCAGCGAGGAATCCTGCCCGTTCTGCGCAGCCGAACGCTGGCCGCTGGCCGTCGCACTGTCCCATTTCGGCACCCTGAGCGGCCTCGGCGCGACCAGGTCATCGGCCACCGACATCTACCCGGACACGGCCACACTCTCGTTCCGCACGGCCCACTACCGCAGCGCCGAGCTCACCCTGCGCACCACCGAACTGACCGACAACACGGGCCATCCGCTGCAGGCCCAGACGCCGCTGGACGCGCAGCTCATCAACACCTACGACGTCCCCCCCTACGTCAACAGCGCCGACCAGTCCGGCGCCGTCCCGTTCCTCGACATCGGAAATCAGTACATCCTGGCCGGTGCACAATACAACCCGCAGGTACTGGCCGGCCTGTCCACCGCCCAGATCGCCAGCCAGCTGCGCAACACATCGAGCCCGGTCGCCAAGGCGATCGACGGGTCCGCCTCGGTCATCATCGCGGCCATCAGCCACGTCCTGCACAACCAGACGGCCGGGCGCTAGCCACGGGGGTATCTCCTCAGGTGTGTAAGGAGTGACTCATGGTAATCATGTGACGTGCGGGGCGAGCCCGCTCGTCGGGGGGAGATCAGTGATCATGTCTGTGATCAGGGGAAATGCTGGTATTAACGGACTGGCTGATGGTAGCGGCGAGATGCCGGAAGAGCCGGGTGCGGGCCGGGAGGAGACGGTCCGGGAGCTGGTCGGTGACCGGGCGCTGGACCTGCTGCTGGCCCGCTCCAAAGACGAGGCCGGGCAGCTGCGGCTGACCGGTGAGGGATCAATGCTCGGGGAGCTGGTGCGGGCAGTGCTGGAGCGGGCGCTGGAGGCCGAGATGGCCGCGCACCTGGGATATGAGCCGCACGAGCGGGCCGGCCATAACTCGGGCAATTCCCGGAACGGGACGATCGCCAAGACGGTGCAGACCGGGGTCGGGCCGGTACCGCTGGCCGTGCCGCGGGACCGGGCCGGGAGCTTCGAGCCGGTGCTGGTGCCCAAGCGGGCCGGGCGGATCTCCGGCGGCCTGGACGACATGGTCATCAGCTTGTACGCGCACG
>Ga0302181_10001980_pt1 | contig 14868 bp, 10 predicted proteins | sample I_Palsa_E3_3_FD_198786 | JGI IMG/M metagenome (GOLD analysis project Ga0302181, IMG submission 198786) | Peat permafrost microbial communities from Stordalen Mire near Abisko, Sweden - I_Palsa_E3_3 | ecosystem: Environmental > Terrestrial > Soil > Palsa > Peat permafrost | place: Sweden...
ACGAGCGGCTGGCCGTGCTGGCCCGGCGCCGCGGATTCGCCGCCGTGCTGTCCGGCGCCAACGCCGACGACACGGGTGACTGGCGGCCCGGGCTGCGCGCGGCGGCCGAGCACGGTGTCCGGCATCCGCTGCTCGAGGCGTCCGTGGGGAAGGACCAGGTGCGGGCGCTGGCGCAGCACCTGGGGGTGCCGAGTGCGGACAAGCCCGCGTCGCCCTGCCTGGCCTCGCGGCTGCCTTACGGCACCCCGGTCAGCGCCGATGTGCTGTCCCAGGTAGACCGGGCCGAGCTGAGCCTGAAGCAGCGCGGCTACCGTGAACTTCGGGTCCGGCATTTCGGTGATCTCGGCCGGGTGCAGCTCGGCGCGGCGGACCTGCCGCGGGCGGCGGACCCGGACGAGCACGCGGCGGTGCTGGCCTGCGTCCGGGCAGCTGGATACCAGCGCGCGGAGATCGACGAGCGGCCGTTGCGGTCCGGTTCGCTGAACCTCGACATCACGCCGGTCAGCCGTGCCGGCTGAGGGTTTCGATATGCCTCGGGCACCTGACATGCCTGGGGCACCTGACATGCCTGGGGCACCTGACATGCCTGGGGCACCTGGCAGGCAGAGCAAAGCCGCCGGCACGCCGAATGGAGCGCTGCGGATGCCGGACGGGGAGGCGCCCGGTGGGCCGCCCGGAACTCAGGTCGGGGCGGCGGGTATCCCGCTGGGCGAGTTCGCCCTGCTGGACGTGGATCGGCGGCGGCGGACCGGCGTCCCGGAAGTGGTTTTCGGCGAAGGCAAGACGTCCGAGCAGATCTTCGCGCTGCTGGCCGAGTTGCGGGCCCGCGACCCGGAGGCACCGGCCCTGGCCACGCGCTGCTCCGCCGACGTCCTGGACGGGGCGGCCACCCGTTTCCCTGGCGAAGCCGTACACGCCGATCACGTCGCGGGAACGGTCGCCGTCGGGACCCTGCCGCCCGCGCGCGGCCACGTGCTGGTCGTGACGGCCGGCACCACGGACCTGAAAGTGGCCAGGGAATGCGCGGCGACGCTGGCCGTGCTGGGCGTCCGCGCGGATGTCCTCGCCGACGTGGGCGTGGCCGGGCTCGGGCGGCTGCTGTCCCGGCTAGACCAGCTGCGCGCCGCCGAGTGCGTGGTGGTCGCGGCCGGGATGGACGGTGCCCTGCCGAGTGTGGTCGCCGGACTGGTCAGCGCGCCGGTGATCGGCGTGCCGACCAGTGTCGGCTACGGCGTCGCCGCAGGCGGCCTGGCCGCGGCGGCCAGCATGCTCGCCTCCTGCAGCCCGGGCCTGGTCGTGGTCAACATAGACAACGGGTTCGGGGCAGCCGCGCACGCGGCCAAGATCATCCGCGCGGTTCACCGGTGACGGGCCGGCCGGGCGCGGCCTACATCGACGCGACCGCGGGCGTGGCCGGCGACATGCTGCTGGCCGCCCTGCTCGATGCGGGCGCCGACGTGGAGCGGGTGCGCCGAGCCATTGCCTCACTCGGCGTGCCCGGTCTCGGGCTGCGGACCGAGGCCGCCCGCCGGGGCGGCCTCGCGTGCCTGCGGGCCGTGATCACCACGCCGGCGGCGGCCGACCGCGAGCGGCACCTCGCCGACGTGCTCGGGCACGTCGGCGCCAGCGACCTCCGCCCGGCCGGGAAGGATCTCGCCACCCGGGTCTTCGGGCTGCTGGCCGAGGCGGAGGGGGCGGTGCACGGCGCGCCGCCCGAAGACGTGCACTTCCACGAGGTGGGTGCGTTCGACGCACTGGCCGACGTGGTGGGATCGGCGGCCGCACTGGAGGATCTGGGACTGCTGCGGCCCGGCGCGGTGGTTCGCTGCTCGGCCCTGGCCGCCGGAAGCGGATTCGTCACCAGCGCGCACGGCCGCCTTCCGGTGCCGGCTCCCGCCGTCCTGCGTATCGCCGCCGCGGCCGGCCTGGACCTGGCCAGCGGCGACCTGACCGGTGAGCGCACCACCCCGACCGGCGCGGCCCTGCTCGCGGCGGCGGCCACACCGGGCGGCTTTCCCGCCATGACGGTACGCGCGGTGGGCACCGGCGGCGGCGGCCGGGACACCCCGGACCGGCCCAACATCACCCGGGTGGTCGTCGGGGCGTCCGGCGCGGAGCGTGACCTGCGCGAGGGCGACGTGACCGTCGTCGAGAGCACCGTCGATGACCTCGACCCCCGGCTGTGGCCATCGGTCCTTCAAGCGGTCCGGGCGGCCGGCGCGTGGGACTGCTGGTGTACCCCGATCGTCGGCCGGCACGGCCGCCCGGGGCAGGTCCTCACCGCCCTGTGCGCTGAACCGGTCTTTTCCGCCGTGGCCGACGCGATTTTCGCCCACACCGGGACGCTCGGCGTCCGCTGGTCCCGGATGAACCGGCTGACCGCCTCCCGGACGTCGGTGCCGGTGGAAGTCGGACCGCCGGGCCGCAGCCAGGTCGTTACGGTCAAGGTGGCCGACACCACAGCTGGCCTCGCGGACTTCGGAACGGCCACGGCCGAGCTGGCCGAGGCGGAAGCCGCCGCCCGGGCCCTGGGCTGGCCGGTGCGGGCCGTCTGCGAGGCCGCCGTCGCGCGGTACCGCGCCCAGGCGGCAGTGCCGCGGTTACCTCGCCTACTCGCCCGCATCGCCTCAGGTCCGCATCGTGGCCGCGACGCCGCGCCTGCGGGCAGATCTGATCTCGTAGGCCAGCGCGATGATGGTGATCGCGAGAAGTGCGGCCAGCGGGAGAAGGAACGACGCGAAGTCTGGTCGCAGCGGCGCCTGAGCCGCAGAGTGCGTGAACACCGACAGGTCGATCGCCGGGGCCACGAGCCGCGGCAGGGCGATGGCGCACGCGGCCGCCGCTACGGCCGAGGCGGCGATCGGGGGGATCACCTCAACCGCGGCGAGCCGGACCCGCTGCCCTTCCGTTAGCCCCATCGTGGCCAGCCGCGCCGTGGTCAGCTCCCGGTCCGCCGCGCCGAGCGCCAGCTCAAGCAGCATCACGGCGAGCGCCAGCGCGGCGGCGGCGGCGATGGCCAGGGTGAACAGGAGAAATGTGCCCTGCTGGAGCGGTGCCCCGGTCAGCTCCTGCAGCGCGAGGGACCTGGTGGTGATGATCGGGGCGTCGGCACCCGGCATGGTCGCCTGCACCGCGGCATTGAGCCTGGTCATGTCGATCGATGGCCCGGTGAGCAGCATCAGGTTCACCGGCGGCTCGCTGACGCCGCGAATCGCTGACCTTGGCAGCACGATAAACGCGCCGCCGCCCGGCAGCGCCGGGGTGGACCGCAGTTCGCCGGAGACCTGGACGCGCAGCGCCGGAAGGCCCCCCTGAGCGAAGATGGTGCTGGCTGTCCGCCGGCCAAGGTAACCGGCCGCCTGGGGGGACGCCAGCACCGGGATCGCGCCCTGACCGCGGGTTCGGGTGAGCAGAGCGGGACGGACCCCAGAGAACCCCTCCGTCGAGGCGACCAGCGCCGCGTAGCTGGCCGGGTCGACGACGATGGCGGCCACCACCTGCCCGTCATCGGAGATAGTCAAGGGGACCAGGAGGGCCGACGCGGCATGCCGGACCCCTGGCACCGCGGCGATCGCACGCACGGCCGAGGGGCTGATGCCGAGCTGACCGGAGGCAACGACCACGTCGGCGCCCGTCGCCTGCCAAGACACGGCGGTCTCGCCGCGAACCACGGCGGCCCGGACCATGCCGGTGAACGCCGCCAAGGTGAGCGCGAGGACGAGCGTCATCGCGGGGAGCGCGAGCGTGACCGGCGCCTGCGCCGCACGGGTGAGGCCTAGGAACCCGATGACGCCTCGTCGCTGAGCCGATGCCCGCGCCAGCCCGCGGAGCAGCAGCTGATATAGCCGCAGGGCTACGACCACCGCTAGAACCGCGACGAGGACCGGGGCCGCGCTCGCGTACAGGCCGGTCGCGCCCGGCTGCGCTCGAAAGACCGTGATGCCGCCGACGGCCACGGCACAGGCGGTAACCTCGACGACCACTCTGGGCAGCCAGGGCCAGCGCCGCCGCGCGTCCCTGCGGCGTGGCAGGCGGTGCTGCCAGGCTGCCGCCACCCCTGGGCCCATCGCGGCGAAGGCTACCGTCGCGATGCCCGGCCACCAGGCGGCCGGGCCAGCCGGGGCGGCGCCCGGGACCAGGAGCACGGCGACTGCCCAGGCCAGCGCGGCGGCTGATACGCAGGCCACCGCGGCGCCGCGCGTTCCGAGCGAGAACAGCTGCCAGAGTGACGCTCCGCGGGCCCGGCGCACGGTCAGCTCCGCGGACCGGCGGGCCGCGATCATCCGGGCGGCGAGGAGCAGCGTCACGACGCCTGCCACCGCCAGGCCCGTATAGACGATCCACAGCAGGTCGTTCACGTCGTTCGAGGCCTGGACAAAGGCGGCCAGCGGCTGGATCAGGCCAGACGACACGCTCAGCGCGTTCGCCATCGGCGCCACCGGCCCGGTCAGCCGGGGAGTCCGATTCGTGAGCTGGTTCACCTGGTTGTACAGGGCTTGGGCCTGGCCGTGCAGCCTGGTGGTGTCGGCCGGAAGCTCCCACGCCAAGAGCATGAACGCCGGGCCGAAGATCCGCTGGACCATGTCAATCTCGCCAGGGTCCGCGATGACCGCGCCCTCCCAGGTCGCGCCCCCGCCGACACGATCCAGAGCGGGTGCTTCCAGGAGAGGGTCGGCGGTCCAGAACGAAGACCCGGGATCGGTCGGCTCGACGATCCCGGTGACGTCGAGACGGACCGTGGTCAACCTTCCCGGCATCGTTATGACCAAGAGACCGCCGATGGTCAGGTGGGAGCCGGGCCGCAGCGCGAATGTCCTGGCCGTTTGCGGGGTGACCACGACCTGGACGTCGTAAACCTCCTGGGAGCTATTCGACGTCGGCGGCGGGGCCGTATCTGGCATGCTGCCGGCTACCAGCCGCAGGTGGCCGGCCACCGGGTACCGGTAGGAAACCTCCAGCTTCGCGGGAAGTCCCTTGAGGCCGGGCGGCGCCGTGACCACGTTGTACAGGCCGGGGTTCATGCCGAACCAGTCCGTCGATGGCGAGGTTAGGCGCAGCGGGCCCGTGCTGAAGTCCCGGCGCAACTGGGTGGTGACGTCGCCAGCGTCGGCCCGGGTCAGGTTCTGGTCAGACATGTTCCCGGTGGCTGCCTCCATGGTGGCGTTGACCCGAGCCCAGCTGCTCCCGACCACGATGGTTTTATCGAGCGGCGTCACCCCGTTCATCGTCTGCTGCAGCGCTCGCGCCCCGGTGGCCTGCGCCTGCCTGGGTCCGGCGGTGGCGGCCAGCACGCCGCCCCCGGCCAGGAGGGCGAGCGCGAGACTTCCCGCGCTCCCCATGCCGGTCACCCGGCGCAGGACGCTCAAGCCCTTCCCGCCTCCCATGCTCATTCGTTCCTCACGCTTCTTCCGCGGCGCGAAGCTCGGCGGCGGGGTCGGGCCGGCGAGTAGCGGCGAGCGCGGCGGTCACCGCGGGCAGCACCGCCACGGCGAGCGCGAACGCGATGGCCAGCGGCAGGTCATCCACCGTGACGGCGGGCGGCGTCGGCAGCTGGGCCGCCGGGGTGAGCGTGACGGCGGGCACGAGCAGCCGGGCGACGAGCGTGCCGAGCAGCACACCGAGAGCGGCGGATGGCAGGCTGACCAGCAGTTTTTCCAGGCATAGCTGCGAGGCCGCCCCGCGTCGCGTCACGCCGAGCGCTGACAGCAGCGCCGTCTCGCCGCGGCGACGGCGTACGTCGGCCGCGATCGACACCCAGAACCCCGTGATGGCCAGGAGCGCCGCGGCCGCGGCCAGCGCGAGCAGGGTCTGCTGCGGCGCGGCGGACAGCATCTCACCCGCGGTGGCCGTGGCCAGCGCCGACGCGCTGGTGATGTCCGTTCCGGCGGGAACTGCAGCGGTCAAGGACGGAGGGACGCCTCCGCCGGCCGTGGCCAGCCACCATTGCGTGACGGGCAGCGGGGAAAGGGACAGCCGGGCCAGGTACTCCTGAAGGCGGCCGAGATCGGTGATGAGCGCGCCGCCCGGTACCGTGACGGTCGGGAACGAGGTCACCTCGGCCACGATTCGCAGCGGGACCTGCGCCCCGCCCACGAACTCGGGCACGACGGAGCCGATCGCCAGACTGTTCGTGTCCATGAAGGCCCCCGTCGCGATGACCGGGATCGCCGCAACCGGGGCAGCCGGGGGAAGTAGCACCAGCTGCCCGGTGACCTGCGCTGACGACTGCGACCCAGCGGCGCCCGCCCCGGGTGCGGGCGCGTGGCCTGGGGCAAAGGTGAACGTCGCGGCCCCTCTCGTGATCTGCGTTGGTCCGTCCGCTGGCGGCGCGACCGAACCTGGCGGCAGGGTGACCGGGACGGGCGAGCTGGCCTGCTGCGTCCAGCCGGCCAGCGACAGGCCGCTCAGGGTGAGGGCGAGGGCCGGACCATCGCGCGACGGCAGGCCGAACGTGGCCGTGATCGCGGCCACCCGCAGCGGGTAGCGGGCCTGCTCGCCGCCGAGAGGCGCGACGAGCGGGTGGGGGCGGCCGTCCGCGACCAGTGTCCCGGCGGCGAGCTGATACGCGGCGCCCGTCCGGTCGAGGATGGTCAGGGTCACGGTGACCGGCCCGAGTTGGGCGGCCAGCCCGGTTGTCCGGCCCGTGGGCGCCGACGCCGCCGGGCCGAGCGTGGCGCTGAGCTGGATCGTGCCGGCTCGCGCACCGGGCTGAGGCGCCGGCAGCACGGCGCCCGGCAGGCCGCCGGCTGGCGTGATCGCGCGGAACAGGCGGCCTGGCGGCAGCGGCGACTCATCGCCGCGCAGCCGGACGACCTGGGATGCCTGGGCCGCGTCGACCGCGATCACCTCGCCGGGAGTCGCCTGGTCCTCGGCCACCGCCATCGCGTGCGTCACGCCCCTCGCGGCGGTGACGGCGCCCGTACCGCCCGGCTCAAGGGCCGCGGGCAGGTCGACTTGGACGTCGCCCCCGTTGGCGAAGGCGGCCTGGTCCGAAGCGGACTTGAGCCAGCTCGCGTGCTGCGCGAACGCGAGCGTCCCGGTGGCGACCGCCATGGTGAGCAGCAGCGCCGCGCCACCCTGGCGGACCGGCATCCTGCTGAACTGCCACGAGGCCAGCGAGGCCGTGAGCCTCCGGCCCCGGGCGGCCAGCAAGTTCGCCGTCCGGGCGGCCAGGGGAAGCAAGCGCAGCGTGGCCACGCTCCCGGCGGCCAGCGCGAGCGCGGGCGCCAGCGCGAGCACCGGATCGATCCCCGCCGTCCCGCCATCGCTCGCCGCGGAATAGTGGCGCAGCTGCCAGCCGGCCAGCACCGCGAGCACCACCAGGGCGATGTCCAGGCCGGCCCGCGCCACCCCCGCGATCACGGCCTGCCTGCCACGCCGGGTCCGCGCGGCACCTGGACTGGAAGTGAGCCCGGGAGCCAGCAGCGAGGCCGCGGCTATGACCGTGACGGCGATCGCCGCCCCGAGCGCGTTGGGCCAGATTCCCGGCTGGCCCGCGAGCCGGATGCCCGCTCCGCCCAGCGGCCCGGCGGTCACCAGCACGCTGGCGAGCCTGATCCCGGCGAGTGCGCCGAGCACGGACACCAGCGCCGACAACGGGATCACCTCGGCCGCCGTAAGCCAGGTGAGCTGGGACCTGGTCGCGCCGCGCGCGACCAGCAGCGCGGTCTCTCCCTCGCGCTGGGTTGCCAGTAGCCGAGCCACCGCGAGCAGCGCCGCGATGACGAGGACCAGAAGCTCCAGGGCGCTGATCACCAGCGTCAGCCGGGCGACGGCCAGGCTGCTCGCCACTCCGGCGAGCACCGACGGCAGGCTCGTGACCAGCTGAGCGCCATTCAGGCCGCTCGAGTTCGGCAGCGACTTCGCGAGGGCGGCGACGCTCGCCGACATCGAATTGAGGTCCCCGCCGCCGAACGCCGTCATGTCGGGCTGCGCCACCCACGACCCGCTCAGCATCATTAGCGCCGGCCCGAGTGCCGCCTGGCTCACGACCAGGGGGCCATACGTGGTCGACCCGAAGCTGGCCGACCTGCCGCTGGCGGGGAAGTAGCTGAGCTGCCAGTACGAATCCGCCGGGCCGGTATCCTGGCGCCGCGCGAAGACGCCGGTGATATCGAAGCTCACCAGCGCGTTAGTGCTCCGGTCACGCAGCCGCAGCACGTCACCTGGCCGGACCTGGAGCAGGGCCGCCGCCGAGGCGGGCAAGGCGGCGGGGATCGCCTGCCGCGCGCTGCTGCCCGGAGGCGCCGGCCACTGGCCGGCGACGAGCGAAGCGTGGCTGGTGATCCCGCTCATTGAGGCGGCTTGGAGGAGCGCCGTGTTGCCGGGCCCGGCACTGCGCGGCGACGCCGGAAGTGCCCCAGGAACGAGACCCAGCGGATCAGACCAGAGTGCCTGGTGGAAGCTGAACGGGACGCCGGGCATGGCCGCAGCGATCCGCGATCGCAGCGCCGCGCTGTCCTGAGCCGCCTGGCTGGGATCGCTTACCAGCGTGGTGATCGACAGTGCGGTGCCCGGCGCTACGACGAGGTCGTGCCGGACCGCCTGCGGCAGGGCCTGGCTCGTGAAGACCGCGAGCGCGGCGGCCACGGTGGTCGCGACCAGAGTCGTCAGCGCGGCGGCGGCAAGCACCGCCCAGTGAGCGGTCATCCGGCGTGTCGCCAGCGGACCGCGAGGGCTGATCACGAGAACAGCATTCCAGCATGTTCAAGTAGTGCGCGGCAATGACGTTCCCTGGTCGCGTTAGCGGTGGCCTGCTCCGCGGGCTGGCCGGGTGTCCAGCCGCGCCGGGTGCGGGTAATCTCCCGGAAGCTGGGCCGGAGACACTCGGAGGCGCGATGAAGCTGGAGATCTTGCAAGTGCCGGACTGCCCGAACGCGGCCGTCCTGGCCGCCCGGCTGGCTGAGCTGGCCGACGTCTGGCCAGACCTCACCGTGACCCGCGAGATCGTGACCACCGCCCACGACGCCCGGCGCCTGGGGATGACCGGCTCGCCGACCCTGCTCGCCGATGGCACCGACCCGTTCGGCCGCCCTGGGCAGGACCCTTCGATCTCCTGCCGCCTGTACCACGACGAGCAAGGCCGCACCGTACCGGCGCCATCGCTCGGGCAGCTCCGCGCGGCGCTGAGACCACTCCTTTTATCGCACCGCATTGGTGCCTGACCTGAACGAATGTGATCGCCGGATGGCCCGTTGATGGAGATGAACAAGCCGTCAGAACAATCTAGCGGCTCCCGGTGGGGACCATCTGGTCGGAGATCGCATAGGCGGCCAGCTACTCACGCGTGTCACTTCTGCCGGAACGAGAACCCAGCGCCGTTCGGCTTAATGTTCTTCATTTTGGCCGAACGGACGGTGGTTACAGAGCGCCCCCGTTGTTCTGGGTGCTAGCGGATTTCGTATGTTCCGTCCAGCCGGGCGCGGCCGATGGCGTGGCCTTTGATGGCGGCGATCACCTCATTGAGGGTGAAGCCGGCCGGCAGGCCGGGGGCCTGGTCGAGGGCGAAGAGCTGGAAGACGTAGGCGTGGGGTCCGTGTGACCGTATCGGCATGGGTCCGGCCCAGCCGCGGTGCCCGAGGGCGCCTTTTCCGTGCCGGATCCCCGGGACAGGACTGGGGTTGGTGAGGGCGTTCTCGGGAATGCCGTCGAGCGAGGGGTCGATGCCCAGCGTGAGCGCGTGGGTGGCTGGTTTCCCGAACGGGACGTCGGGGTCTTGCACGATGAGCACGAGCTCAGCGGTGCCGGCTGGCGGCTGCGTCCAGGTGAGGGCGGGTGAGATGTTCGCGCCGAACAGCCGGCCGCGGTGTTTTTCCGGGATGGCTGCCCCGTGGTCGAAGGCGGGGCTGGTCAGGGTAAAGTTCTCCGGCGCCGACAGGTCGGGGCGAGCCCAGACGAGGGTGTGCTGGCCGGCCCGGCGGCTGCGCAGTGCGACGCCGAGGGGATTTGCGGGCATGACTCTGCCTCCTTCTACTCACGAATCTGGTTACCTGCGAGCTACCAGTGAATCTCGCTACTTGTGAGTGTGGGGCCGCGGGCGTCGGTGCGGCCGGCGGCTTGCTGCTGCCGCGCATGAGGGAGACGACCGCGGCGATCACGCCGAGGGCCGCGGAGACGGCGAAGACGAGGACCAGGCCGTCGTGGAACGGGCCGGAGATGAGGTTCGGGAAGAACTCCCGCCCGGTGAGCAGGTTCCGGTTCGCCTGCGTCAGCGACGACAGCGCCCCGTACTGCGACAGCAGGTAGTGCACGGGGTTCACGCCGAGCATGGCCGCGAACAGGGACGAGACGGGCGGGAGGCTGCCGATCCGCGCGGCGACCTGATGGCTGACGCCGTGCTGGGCGAGGCCGTTGGTGAGGGTATGCGGCAGGGCGCTGGCCAGGCCCGCGATCATCAGGGAGAAGAACACCCCGATCGACAGCGAGGTGCCGGAGTTCTGGAAGGTGGCTCGCATCCCGGAGGCGACGCCGCGGTACTCGGCCGGGACGCTCGACATGACCGAGGAGGAGTTCGGCGAGCTGTACATCCCGATGCCCACCCCGTTCAGGGCGATCAGCAGGGCGAACGCCAGGTACGGGAAGTTCACCGGCAGCACCAGCAGGCCGACGAAGCTCAAGGCGAACAGGAGCATGCCCCCGGAAGCGAACCAGCGCGCCCCGAACCGGTCGCTCGCGGCGCCGGACAGCGGGCCCGCGACGAAGAACCCGGCCGTCAGCGGCAGCAGGAAGATGCCCGCCCAGAACGGCGTCTGGCTGTAGTCGTAACCGTGCAACGGCAGCCAGATGCCCTGCAGCCAGATGACCAGAACGAACTGCAGGCCGCCCTGCGCGAGCCGGGCGGTGAACCCGGTGAGGCTGCCGGCCGTGAACGCCCTGATCTTGAACAGGCGCAGCTGGAACAGCGGATCCGCGACTCTCCGCTCGATCGCCGCGAACACGGCCAGCAGTACCGCGCCGCCGGCGAGCCCCGCGACCACCGCCGGATTCGACCAGCCCATCGTGTGGCCGCCGTAGGACTGGATCCCGTAGGTGACCGCGACGAGGATCGCGCTCAGGCCGACCGCGAAGGTGGCGTTGCCCCACCAGTCGATCCGCGCCGGATGCCGCGCCCCGTTGTCCCGCAGCCGGAAGTACGCCCACAAGGTCCCCGCGATGCCTACCGGGACGTTCACCCAGAACACCGCCCGCCAGTCCCACGCCGCGAGCAGCCCCCCGGCGGTCAGCCCGATGAACTGCCCGGCGATCCCCGCGACCTGGTTCACGCCCAGGGCGAAGCCGCGCCGCTCCCGCGGGAACGCGTCGGTCAGGATCGCGGCCGAGTTCGCCGAGAGCATCGAGCCGCCGAAGGCCTGCAGGAAGCGCCAGCCGATCAGCCACAGCGCCGCATGCGAACCCGTGAAGGGATCCAGCGACAGCATGATCGAGGCCACCGTGAACACCACGAAGCCCAGGTTGTAGATCCTGACCCGGCCCAGGATGTCTCCCAGCCGGCCGAGGTTCACCACGAACACCGCCTGCACCAGCCGGTAGCCCATGATCATCCACAGCAGGTAGGCGATGTTCGCCGGCGCCAGCGGGTCCAGGTGGATACCCCGGAAGATCGCCGGCAGCGCGATGATCACGATGGAACCGTCCAGGCTCGACATGAACACGGCCATCGTCGTGTTCGTCAGTGCCACCCACCGGTACCGGTCGGCCTCCGAGGAGCGGGGCCGCGCTGTCCGCGGCGGTCTGCTTGGTTGACTACTCATCACTTCTCCGGCTGGCCACGTGCCTCGCACTCTGTCCCCTGCGAAATGAGGGGCACTGTGCAGTGAGCGCGGAACCCGCCCCTATTGTTTAGGTATACGAAAGACTTTATTAGGTATACTAATGACCTATGAAGAAGAACGCAACTGAAGAGCAGGCCGCCGAGGTCGAGGGGGCCGACCTCGGCGGGCAGGTACGCTCCGCGGTCGGACGCCTCTACCGCCGCTTCCGCAGCGAACGCCCAGAAGGCAGCCTCGGGGACGCGGCCCTCGCCATCCTCACTCGCCTCCACAAGCACGGACCGCAGACCCTGACCGAACTCAGCGAGCACGACCGGGTTTCCCCCGCCTCCATGAGCCAGACCGTGAACCGCCTCACCTCAGCCGGCTACGCCGTCCGCACCCGCGACCCGGACGACCGCCGCAAGGTACTCTTCAGCACCACTGCCGAAGGCGACGAGCTCGCCAGCGCCGCCCGGGCCCAGCGCAACGCCTGGCTCGACCAGCGGCTACAGGCCCTCAGCGCCGAAGACCGCGCCGTAATCGCCCGCGCCACGGCGCTCCTCAGCCGCCTGGCCGGCTCATGACAGACCGCAAGGGGCGGGGTACGCGCGACGCCACCGGGCCGGGGGGCGGAAGGGCGCCCACTGGCCGGGCGGCTGGCTCAATCGGTCGGCGATGACCCACAGGGCGGCGGGATGGTGGCCGATGCCGAGGTGGCTCGCGTAGACCTCGACGTTTTCGGCGCGGCGGGAGGGCTGGTCCAGGCAGGCCCGCCAGGCGACGATGCCGTCCAGACGCGTGTAGACGGAGGTGGCTGGGACGGGCAGCGGCCCGAGGCCGGCCTCCAAAGGCAGCTGGAGCGTTTCTGCGTGCTGGTTCTCGAGCAGTTCGTAGGCGCGCCGGGCATTGCTGTGCGCGTGATCCTGGAGCCGGATCGGGCTCGCTAGCGTGATCACCTGGCGGACGGCGTCCGGATGACGCCGAGCGAGTTGACGGGCGAAGATGCCGCCCAGACTCCAGCCGATCACGCTCACCGGTCCGTCGTGGCGCGCGCGGAACTCGTCCAGGCGTTCGGGCAGGCCGCTGACGACTCGCGCGGTGGGCCCGATGTTGCGCCCGAGTCCCCAGCCGTAGGTCGCGTAGCCGAGCGTGCTGAGGAAGCGGCGGAGGATCAGTGTGGACCTGTCACTGGCCCCCAGGCCGGGGATGACCAGCACGGCGTGGCCATCTCCGCGGGGTGCCCGGGCCAGCGCCGGCAGCGTGGCCGACAGCGCCCCGATGTCCCAGGCGGAGCGGGCGTAGTCGGTGAGGTACAGCGCCTTGTTCGGCGCGCGCGTCGGCCGCGATGTCGTCGCCATCAGGTGAGCAGCGTTCCGCCGTCGACCGGCAGGACGATGCCGGTGATATAGCTGCTGGCGGGGCTGGCGAGGAAGATCAGCGCCCCGTTGAGCTCTCCCGGCTCGCCCAGCCGGCCGACCAGTGCGCGCGCCACCACCGCGGCGTGGGCGCGTTCGTCGAACTGGCCGCTCATCTCGGATTCGAAGTGTCCCGGCGCGATCGCGTTGACCCTGATGCCTTTGCGGCCGGTCCATTGCTGCGCCAGGTCCCGGGTCAGGCCGATCACGGCCGCCTTGCTCGCGGTGTAGGCCGCCTGCGGCAAGCCCATGCTGGTGAGCGCGAGAACGCTGCTGATGTTGATGATCGAACTGCCGGGCTGCATCACCCGCGCGCAGGCCTGCGCCATCCAGTAACTGGCGTTGAGATTGAGGTCGACCACGGAACGGAACTGTTCGGGGGTTTCCTTCAGCGCGGGGACGGCGGTGCCGATGCCGGCGTTGTTGACCAGCACGTCGACCCGGCCGAACTCGCTCATGGCCGCGCTCGCGAGGGCGGTGCAGTCCTCCGGATTGGTGACGTCGGCCCGGACGGCCAGACCGCGCCGGCCTTCGGCTTCGACCAGCGTGCGGGTTTGCACGAGACGGTCTTCACGGCGGGCGCCGAGTACGACGTCCGCGCCCGCCTGGGCGAGGGCCTGCGCGAACTGGACTCCGAGCCCGCTCGACGCGCCGGTCACGATCGCCACGCGCCCGTCGAGACGGAAGCTGTCGAGTACAGGGATCATCCGGAGTCCTTTCTACGGTCAGGATCGCTGTCGCTCACGTGACCAGCCGTTTGACGTACTCACCCGGCGCATCGCCCAGAGGTGGATAGGCATCGTTGCCGAGGCGCGCCGGGGCCGGCTTCTGGTCCGGGGTGCGCTTGGAGATCCAGTCGTTCCAGTGCTCCCACCAGCTGCCGGTGTTGTTGACCGAGCTCGCGAGCCACTCGTCGGGATCGGAGCCCGGGATCCCTCCGGTACGGTAGCTGGCCCGCGGGCTGCCCGGTCCCTTGGCTATCACAATCGCGTGGCCGCCCCTCGCGAGGACGAACGTCGCGTCGCCGCCGACCATGGCGACGGTCCGATAGCAGTCCCGCCAGGGTGAGATGTGGTCGGTGGAGGCGCCCAGCACGTAGGTATCGACGGTGATCCGGGCCGGGTCGATGGGGACGCCGCCGACGATCACCCCGCCGGGGCGGATCAGGCTGTTCTCCAGCGCGGCCTGCATCATCTGGCCGCCGAACTTCGTGGCCATGTTGGTCTGGTCGGCGGCCCAGTAGAGCAGCCCCATCGCCGGGGGCTGCTGGCCGAGCAGGTAGTTGTGCACCGCGATGTTCCAGATGCCTTCGATCGGCCGGATCAGCGCGAACGCCCGGGCTGTGTCCCGGGCGTCGAAGAAGCCGTGTTCGGTCGCCCGGCGCATCGCCTTCTCGGCCCCCTTGCGGTCAAGGAAGGCCATCGCGGACGGGCCGCGGTGATAGTCCAGAACCGCGATCGCGACGGTGAGCGAGGCGAGCATTCCCTCCCGCCCGATCGCGGCGAGATACGCCGCGGCGAGGAACGCCAGCACCCCTCCGCCGCACAGGCCGAGCAGGTGGCTCGCGTCGGATCCGGTGATCGCGGCGACGGTGTCGAGCATCTCCACGATGCCGATCACGTACTCGTCGAACCCGACGTCGGCGTGGCTGGCGTCGGGATTGACCCAGGACGCGACGAAGACCTGGCGCCCGGCGTCGAGTT
>Ga0302181_10001982_pt1 | contig 14864 bp, 9 predicted proteins | sample I_Palsa_E3_3_FD_198786 | JGI IMG/M metagenome (GOLD analysis project Ga0302181, IMG submission 198786) | Peat permafrost microbial communities from Stordalen Mire near Abisko, Sweden - I_Palsa_E3_3 | ecosystem: Environmental > Terrestrial > Soil > Palsa > Peat permafrost | place: Sweden: Abisko...
CATCCGGTTACTTCGTAACCGCAGATCACGCCGCAGCCGAATAGGTTGCGTAGCACGAGTTGCAGCATCCTCCGGCCGTAGTCGACGGCGGAGTTGAGATCCGTATCCTGCAGCAGCAGGCCCGGACTGAATCTCGGCCTGACCAGGGTGGAGGTGCCTCTTTTCGCTTCGATCAGTTCTTTGGCGGTGCTCATGATTGCAGTCCTCGATAGGGGTAGCCGCGGGCGCGTCATTCGGTATCCGGCTTGGAGGAAACCCTGAACCGCGAGACGAATGTCCCGCCGGGCGTGTCATTGCCGCTCGGAAAAGGATGTAGTCCCAGGGCGCCGCCGCTGAGCGCCTGGCCGTGGCAATCCAGTATGTAGTCGCCGCGCACTTCGATCTCAACGGTAGTGGGGCCGTCGTCAAAATCAGACCAGCTGCCGCTGACCTCGTCGACCAGCCAGCGCCGATCCATCACGAGGGTTGCCCAGTGCGTGTGGCGTGCCGGCGTACCGTGCTCATCGAGCTCCGTAGCCACTCCGACGATCGGCATGCGTTTGACGCGACCCCAGCCGGTGCCCTTGTCGAGCAGGATCGCGGAGATTGCGAAGCAGTCCCAACGCACCGTTCGGGCCTCCACCGGGCGCGTGAACCACACCTTGAAATCCGTGACGCGGGGTCTCGCTCCCGCCTGGTCGGGCGTCAACGCCGGAACGGGCGTGCCGTCAGTGTTGTGGAATTTGTGGCGAAACTCTTGCCACGGCACCAGCTCTCCGGGACGGTGCCAGCGCCGCCAGCTGACGTCGCGGATGCGCGTCAGATCGCAGCCGCGAATGAGATCGAACAGCGTATCGTTGCGCTTGACGAGCCGCCGCGGCGCACATTCATCGAAGCTTTCGACGACGGGACACCCACATTCATCGATTCCGACTCGCAGGCATGCGAGCGGCACGGGGTCGCAGAGCGCAAAACGCACCCTGCGCTTGCGCCACTCGCACAACTCGCCTCCCGTCTCAATTTCGGGCCACGCGGCCCACTGGCACTCGCAGGCGTGACACCGCCGGGCATGACCGTGAGGGTCGGGTTCGTGAGACGCGTGGCCATGATGCTCGTGCTCGTGGTCATGCTCATGCTCATGCTCATGCTCATGCTCATGCTCATGCTCATGCTCATGCTCATGCTCGCTAAGCTCGTTCCGGTAAGGCGGACAGCAGTCCCCCTCGTGCAGACATTCGCAGGCCGGGCACAGACTCTCGCCGGGCGGGCAATGCTCCTCGCCCTCGAGGCGCTTCAGAGAGAACACAACTGTCTCGCAAACCTCGTTCCACTCGACGTCGTCGCAGCCGCACTCGGCCGGCAGGAGCTGTTCGCCAGTGAGGCGCTCCGCGTAGTGCGCACGCAGCACCCAGCGTCCGGGTGCCGGTGGCTCATCCGGTCCTTCGCGGAAACAGTCGCGCGGGTCGAGCTTGCAGGCCTCGGGCAGCACGAGCTCGCGCCCATGCCGGTCCAGGGCGAGACCGGGACCGATGAGGTTGCGTTTGGGTCCGATGCGAAATCCGCTGACAACGCCCCAGCCGTAGAGCGCATGGTTGAACAGTCGCCGGCGCGTCAGGATGTAATCCTGCTCCAGCGCGAACGCCTGGTAAGTCATGCGCTTGCCTTTGAAATAACGGTTGCGCCGGCCCTCACCGCATTGCGGATCGAAACTGGACAAGGCCTGTTCATGAGTCGTTTCGGACATGGTCGTAAGCCTCTGCAAAGTGCCGCTACTGCAATCTCTCAGCGGTCGACAGCCCGGCAGTATCGAGCGTCGCGCGATCGTGACCATCCAACAGCACGTACCCGAGCTGCGCGCTATCACCCACGCGGCCGGGACCGAGACCATCGAGCACCAGCGTGCCATCGGCCTCCAGCTTCGGTTCCCCGCCCGCGAATGGTCGCCAGCGCAGCTGCAGCTGGCATTCCGCAGGCACCAGGTTCGCAAGCAGCCCCTGAACGGTGTCGAGCGGCGTGGCGCTCTGCACGGAGGAGCTGGCCGCAATCTCTATGCGCAGCACGCTCGGGGGCGCTGCGTCGGGGACTTCCGTGGGAAGGCCGCAGGCGAGATGCGAGCGGTTGAGTACGGATTTCTCGCTCAGCACAGCGAGGCCGCTCGGCCAACCCGTGAGCATCGCGGGCAGCGGTGCACCGAGGCAGGTAGCAGCGGCGCCGCCCACTCGCGCCGGCTGGATGTCCGCAGCCTGATCGATGATGTCGACGTGCGCGGTGGGAAAGAGACAGCGCAGGAATCCCGCGAGCGCTGCTCGGGTGCCGCGCCGGGCCAGCAGCGGCGCGGCGCCGTTGAGAATGGCGCGCTTCTGCCGCTCGTCGAGCGCGACGTCCCACGGCAGACCGAGCCATCCTGCCAGCACGTCGAGCCACTTGGCCGGCGTATGCCGTGGGTCCAGCACGCGCGCGAGATTGCCGATCTCGGTATCGAGCCCCTGGGCGGTGGTCTCGAGAATGCCGACCAGATCCAGCATAAAACCGTTGAACTGCCCCGGGCCGCGAAAGATCGCCGGCAGGTGGTCCATGAGTGAGGCAAACGGGTAGAGCACCTGCAGGCCGCGCAGCGTGGGCAACGGTCCGGCAGCGCCACTGGAGATGCTGATGAGCACCCATAGCCAGATATCTGTGTTGTTCCCCGGGGCGTTTCCCATCGGCACGCTGAGCGGAATGCTGACCGTGGTGCGCGCGCTTCCCTTCGAGGCACCCTCGAACTCGATGGCGGTCGTCGTCAGCGCATTGTTGAGAGCAGCGTCGATCTGCGTGATGCGCTGGTCGGCTGCCAGATCGGAGCTGCCAGACAGCCCCGCGACGGTATCGTGAACCTGCTGATCCGAAGTCGTGGCGTAGGCCATCGTCACGGAAGTCCCGAGTGGCAAGTCCAAGTCGAGGTCCGCCCGTAGCCAGCCGCTCAAGCTGCCGGATGGGAGAGAGGTGAGCACGGGAGTGAGGAAGAGCGCCTGAGGCTCGTCTGGGTCAGCTTGGCTTGCCGGCCCGAAACGCAGGACACCGTGCGCCGTGCTCACCCACAACTCGCTCTGGGCAAGCTCGTTCTGACGAAATACGACGGCGCGTGCGCCCAACGAACCGGCGGCAGGCAAAGCTCGTGTGCCAACTCGATCAACGCCGCTTGCGGTACGCCGGAGCACATCGATCTGGGCGGAGCGGCCGGAGCACCCCGCGATCGTGCCGCCCACTGCAACCTGACCGACACCGTCTCCTCCCAGGCAGACCGATTGATACTTGGTACCCAGGGTGGAAAGCGCCATCTCCGCGATGGCGGCGAAGTCGCTCGTGCTTACGAACAGCAAGCGCTCCGTAGCCCCGTGCAGCACAGCGACCTCTCCTGTGAGGGGCGCGATCGCCGTCGGCACCCCATCGCAGTATGGGAGGTTTCCTGCCGAGCGCAGCTTGCCTCGCTCAGAAAGATGCAGCAGCTGCACCGGCTGGCGACTGAGGGCTATCAGCAGCCACAGCCCGTCGCAGCCATCCGCCGCGATGTCGATGACTTCGAGCTCGTCGCAGCGCGAATCCAGCCCCAAGACCTCGCGCAAGCGGAAGGTCTCGGTACCCGTCAGCGTGTCGAGCGCGAAGCGATGCAACTCGGCTCGCTCGCCTGAATGCGTCCACAGCCAACGCCGCCCGGCGACCAGCCGCGAGGCGGAGGCGATTTCGGATGCGGCCTCGATCGCACCCGATTGCTCGTGGTGCCGGTACCGCCAGCGTAGCGTATGGGGATATTCCAGCCAGTACACTGCACCGTCGCGGGCAGTCGCGAGAGGACCGGCGGCAACGTCCGAGACGACCGGTTCCGCGCAAGTGGCCCAGGCGTGGGTCACCTGCATTCCGTCTCCGACCCATGCGAGGCGGCGCGCGAGCCCCGTGTTCCACTGGGCCTCGGTGCGGAACCGGTACTGGTTAGGGAGCACGCTCATCGGCGCGATCCCGTCGCGGTGCGCGTCACCGACACGTCACTCGCCGCGATGCTCAGCTCGGGTAGTCCGGTGGGCGGCAGACTGAGCTCACCGGAGCTCAACGTGCTGCTGCCCGAGGTTAGCTGGAGGCTCGTCACTGATAAAACTCCCGGCACGGCCCGAATCCAGCCGCGGATCGACTGCACGGCCACCACGGCCCCCAGCGGCCATGGCGTGGTACTGGTGGCGCTCGCGAAAGGCGCGAAACGAGCCTGCAGCGCGAGCACGATCTGCCCCGCGATGGCCGACAGATCGGCGTCTGAAGAGACGGAGACCGCGGCCTTGAGACCGACCTGCACGTAGCTCGGCGCGATCACGCGCAGACGCTGCCCGAGAGTCAACTGCGTAAAGAGGCCCCGGCGCACGGCTTCCAACCAAGCCGGAGTCTCCGGCGTTGAGTTCGCCGCAGCGTCTGGATCACGCTCGCGCAATGCCACAAGCGTGCGCACACTCGGCGGCGATATGCCCAACGGAGCCATCTCGGCACGCACGAGCCGCAATCCGGTCAGCGCCCTCGCGACCGCGAGCAGATCCGCATCGGTCACGATCGGCTGCAAAGCGCACACGCTACGCGCTCGCGCCTGCAGATCGAGGAGTTGCTCAGCATCAACGCCACCGGTCACGCTATCGAGATTCACTCCGTAGACACCGGCCAGATTGAGGGCCGGCACCTGCCACTCCAACCCGCCGGCGACGTTGGAGATCGAGCCCTGGCTGGTACGGTAGCTCACAGTCAAACGCGAGCCGCTCGCGGGGATCGCGCCGTTGATGCCGTTGCCGAACTCCAGCACCGCCGCGACCGGATCGAACGTGAACACGGTGTCGGTCGGTCCTGCGGCAGAAAAGTCATCGACCTGTGTCCACTCCACCCCCGGCGCCGATCCGTCACTGATGCTCACGACGACGGGCGGCCGCTCACCGTCGAAGCACACGCCGGGTTTGGCGAGCGGAACCTGTTGATCCGGCCACGGCGCGCCCATCGCCGTGGGCCCATCCTGTTGCCGTTGCTGCTGCACGGCCGGCAGGACATTGAGATCGATGCGCTCGGCGAGGGGCGTCGGATACAACTCTCCCGTCTCGAGCTGCAGAACGAGAGTGGCGGCAGCCCCGGACGCAAGCGCGTCCGCCGGACACTCGATCAGCATCACGCCGGTCTGCGCGAGCCCAAGGGTGGAGTCCTCCTGTATCCGAACGGCGTGCTCCAGCGCGCCCCTGCGCAGCGTGGCGTGGAATCGCGCGCTGGCCACGTTGCGGGTACTCAGCCCCGTGGCTCCATTGCGGATGCGAAAGCCGACCGCGATCAGCTGCGGAGCTTGCGGCGATGGGTACGGCACCGGGTGCGCACCGAGCCCGAGCAGCAGGCAGTCGCCCTTCACAGGCGCCGGTCCGAAGACCGGGAACGAGCCGTTCCGGCGCTGGTTGATGGGCGTGTGATCGAACCGAATGCCGTCGCGCTTCACTGCCACCACACTCGTCAGCGGGGCGCCATGGAGCCAAAGAGTGCGCGCGAGGAACAGATCCGGCAGATTGCCGCGCGGCGCGTGGATGGTGCTCTGCTCCTGAAGCAACACGCCGCCGCCCCAGGGCAGCGGTGTTCCCGCCGTAAAACCGGGCCAAATAAGTCCGCGAGCCGGCTGCGGCCCACGGGCGCGCACGCCCACAAGGGCCGAGTAAGCGGTCCGCTCGTCCTGACGGACGTGACCGAGGGCGTAGATCTGGGCTTCGGTGTTCCACGCCAGCAGCTCGATCAACATGATTCCAGGGTCGGAGACGTTGTAGTCCGTCCAGCTGGGCGCGTTTGGGGGGATTGCGGCCAGCGCGTCATCGACCAGCTCCTGGAAGGTCGTGGTGGTGAGATCGAGAAGCACGCTGCTGCTCATGCGGCGGCCGACATGATGTTGAACTGGACGCCCGAGTCGGTAAGCACGGGGAACTGATCGGGGTCGAAACTCGCGGGCATCGGACCCGGATTGCCTTGAGCGTCGATCTGCTCCAGGGTGACTGAAACGATGGCCGTGAGATTCCCGATAGCATCAAGGACTGCGACGATGTCATCGCTCATCGGCGCGCGGCCGAGCGGCCAGCCCGTGCCATCGACTCCGCCAGTCTCGGGATCGAACAGCTCCTCGAGCACGCTCTCGACGTCCGAGCTCACCTGCGCCGCTGCGTCAAAACTCGTGACGTTCCCCAAGACGGTGATTCGGGTGAGGACCAGGCGCGGCGGTACTACAGTGAGCACCGCCGCAAGCGCAGGTGTCATCCGAGCTTCGAGATACGCGTTGAGCGCGCGCAGTTGCGCAAGCGAGGGCACGACGTCGTCTCCGGTCACCAGAGTCACGAGCTGCAAGTCGCCACCGGTCTGCCAGCAGCGCGCCTGTGCCATTGCCGGCGAGGACTGCAGTGCCAATTGCTCGAGGTCGCGCGGCGTGATCGCCCGATCGCGCTGCGCAATCATGGCCGGCGCGGCAGTCAGCAGCGAGCCGATTGGTGTTGCGTCCGAACCGCCCGCGGCCGCCTCGGGCGCGAGCACGGTCGAGACGCCCTGTACGGGGCTGACGAGACTCAACGATCCCCAGGGCTGGAAGTCGTTTGCCGCCGAGCCGCCGCCGCTCATGTACTGAAACGCGATGATGTTGCTCTGGCCCACAGGCGGCACCATTCCATGAATTCCGTCACCGAAGGTGATGAGCCCCGCAACCTCATCCAGCGTGTAAACACGGGCAGTCGGCTGACAGGCTCCCAGATCGGGTACCTGCTGCCACAGCACCCAATCACCGCTGAGATTGCCCGGATCGACCAGCACACTGTCCGAATTGCCGAGCATCAGGGCTTCAAGGTCCGCATCGGAAAGAGGCTCGCCGACGCGCAGCTCGAGGGTGCCGTCGAGAATGGGTGTGCTGAGAAGCGAGAACTGGGCCGAGGGCGCGCCCTTCGAGGAGCCCAGGGTCTCCATGCTCTGAGTCTGGTGCGCAGCTGCCCAGACACCGTTCAGATACACCCCTGCGATCTGCGGCGACCAGCTGCCCGTGCGCGCAGGCTGCAGACGCAGCCAATATAGGCTCTGGCCGAACAGCTCGATCTGCGGCAGGGAAACAGCGATGTCGACATCGAGCACCTGCGTCTCACCGAGTGCGCGGGTGTAGTCGCCAGAGCTGAACGGAATCATCTGTCCGGAAGGACCAACGCCCGCCACCTGAAGCGGCAATATCGCGCTGAAGTCCTCTTCATTCACTTGCCACAGCAGACTGATGGTGGTGCCAGGGTCGATCGGCTGATCGAAGCCGACGTAGAGTGCGAGGGATGCGCCGCTCGTGGTTGAGGCGTCGGCGTGCACCGGAGTCGACGCACTGTTGGAGCCTCCGTTCGGGCAACCACAACCGCAAGCAGCCATCGCCCCTGGCGCCGGTGCAGACGAAGCCGCTGCCGCCGTGTCGAGTGCCTCGGAAAGAGGCACGAAGGCGTTTACGACGGCACTCGCTCCAGCCCGGTTCGCGTCACTCTGATCGTCGTAAGAGCCGTTGTCGTAGCTCACCACGTATTCGGGCGCCTGCGGCTCACAGACGCGGTAGGAGATGTCGATGGAATTCAACACGGGAGGATTGACGGAACTGTCGTCGGGAACGGCCGTATACGTCGTTGTGCTTCCTGACGTCGTCGCCGTCACCTGATAGCTTTCCAGGCCGTAGTTGCCGGAAACGAGACGGGCGCGGATCCACGCATCCTGCTTGCCTGCCACAGTGGTGGTCATGAGGTTGGACGGCGCCGGGAAAGTGACCGTGCCTGACTGCATGAGCTCGTCAGTGTCCCCATAGTCGATACCCGGGATGGGCGTCCAGCCTGACCCGTTCCAGTACTCCCATTGCAGCAGCGGGGAATTGTTGGCGGATGCCACGACGTTGTGGGGCAAGAGCAGCAGCAGATCGAACACCAGCTTCTGCTTCGGCAGGCGCTTCCAGTTGGCGGCGAGCACGACAAAGGGCGCAGCAGCCGCGACACTGAGGGCAACTTCCAGTCTCTCCGGGTCGCTATCGGCGGCGTACAGCGCTCCGTCGACGAGTGTTGCATCCGCGTGCGCCACGGAAGCGGGCAAAGCGGAGACCAGGAAGGCCGGCCGCACGACGGCTGGAATCGTCTCGCCCGGCGTGACCACCCAGACTCGGGCGTCATCGCTCAGATGCGGTTGGCGATCGAGCATTACATGAATTCCGTCGGATTGTTCCTCGAGCTGCGCGACCTCGTAGAGACGGGCGTCGCTGATATCCTCCTCATGCAGCCTGCCCAGCATCAGCGTGTCGCCGCGCCGAATGGCGGCGCCCCCGGACTCGACGATGATCGAGCTGCCGCTGTCCGGCTTCGCCGCGCTCGGCGCGCTGATAGCGAGCAGACTAACCCCCGTTGCCGCCTCGGGACGGCTCACCCGCCCATCGAGGCGTACGATGAAGCTGCCGTCGTCCAGTTTTGCAACATCCACAACCTGAGAGACTATTCGGAGATGGTCAGACGGCGCGCGCGCGAGCAATTGGCCGGACCGCAACTCGCGAGCACCCGCCGGCACGAGCGCGGCACTTAAGATGTCGCGGGCGAGGACGGCACCATGCGCGGCCGGCTGCAGGCGGCTGATAAAAAGCTCGGCGTCCAGCCCCGCCGTCACCACCCAATCTCCAAGAGCCGCAGGAGTCCCCGCGAGCGGCCGCGGCCCGGCCGGCGGGCGCTGAGAGAAGAGGAGCTCATGCTCACCTTCGTTGAAGGGTCGCCACCAACTGATGCGTGGCGCTTCGCCCGCCGGGCTCGTCAGCATCAGGACCGTGAGCTCCGCGACGGCGTCTTCGACACTGCGCGCTCGCGGGCCCGAGACCGCACGCAGCGCCCCCAGGCCGGACCGCAGTTCGCAACGCACGTACACGGGCGCAGCATCGACTCCGGAGCGCCAGGCAGCGAGTTGTTCGCGCGCTCGCGTCTTGATGATGTAGGCGACCTGCTTGCTCTGCGCCACGGCGAGCGGCGCGACGGCCGGATCGACGGTGTCGGCAAATGCACTGACGAAGCGCCAGACGCCACCGCCGAAGTGCCACAATCGCCCGCTGTCCGAGACGGCCACGAGGGCATCACTGAGATCATCAGTCATCGTGCAAACCGCGGCGATCGTGCGGATGCGCTCCGGATTTCCTCCGGCGACGACATCCGGCAAATCTTCCCACTGGACACTGAAGGGGGGACGATCTGGCTGCAGATCGAAGGCACGCAACCGCCCCTCGATGAGAGCAACGACGCGCACACCGCGCGCAGCGCGCAGTGCCACCAGACCTTCAATGGGCGCAAACGACTCTCCAAGCGGGGTCCAATAACCCGCGCCCCCCTTTGGCTCAGTCCACATCCAGACACGATGCTCGGAGCACACCAGGACCGATGCGGTGTGCGGCGCCGACTCGATGACCGGCGGCGGTGTACTCAATGCGCGCAGAGCGATTGGATTAGCGGTGGAAGAGCCCGCAGCGACACTGCTCTCTTTGGGTTGTGTCGCCTGCAGGAACTGCATGGTGCCGGCCCCGGAGTCGAGCTGCAATCGTTGCAGCCGGGCGTCTTTGCCGATACCGAACAGCATGGCGCCCGAGCGAAATGCTCCGAGCGCAGCCACGCTGGAACTTGCGGCATCGAAGCAGAGCGTCACGAAAGCGCCCGCCTTGCCGAAGGCCTCGGCGCAACCGACATAGAATGCATCGAATAGTCGCGGCATCGGCCCGAGCGGCAGAAAGCCCGGACTCGTCACCAGCGGCGTGTTGTTCCACATTGCGTTGTACTTGAGGAACGTCGCAGGGTTCTTCGAGGGATCCGGACATGGACTCGCCGATGCGCAGGGAGTTGGTACGGCCTCGGTGCCCGAGCGCACGCGCAATGTGATGGACGACAGCTGCACGGTACCTGAGCTCGCGCCCGACAACGTCGCGCGCAGACAGTACGTCGAGATGTCCCCGAACTGAGCCGGTGTGCTGGCACCGGCGCTCTTCGTCAGCGTCACGATACCGGGAGTGCTGCCGCTGGCCGTGAGCGGCTGCCAGCCCGGCGTCTGCCCGCCCCAGTAGCTCCAGGAGACCGTGTCGGGAAGCGTACCGCTCCCAAGCAACACGTCGATCGTGGCGGATCCGGTCAGATTGAGGAGCGTGTCGTCACCCAGGAGGAGACTGTGCTCCTGGGTGGGCAGGGCCGTGGGAGCGAACGGCGCAAACACATCGAGCAGTTCGACGACCGTGTCGGCGGGCAGGTTTGCCGGAGCGGTCGGCGCGGTGGGATCTGCTGGGCCCGGCGCGGAGAGCGTCACCACATTGCCCTGCAGGCCCGTGATCCGAAACTGCTGACCGGCAATGAGGAGAATCTGTCCCAACGCGAGTCCATTGGCGGACGACAACTGCAGCACCGTAGGCGGGAACGCGACGGACGCCGTCGTCGTCCACTGCGCCTGTGCCGCCGGTGGCTGGCCGGGTACCGGAAACCCGGCGGACGCCAGGAAGTACTGATCGGTCGTGGGATCCGCGCCCACTACCGCGGCGATCGTGCCGGGAACCACCCACACGGCGCTCAGTGTCTCGAAGATGGTCGGCTGGTCGAGGGAAGCCTGCAGCCGGGTACCCTGCGGCGCAGGGACTGCGTCCGCCTGCGGCGCGAGCTGGAAGAAGACGGGCATCGAGGCAGCCTGCGGCGGCGCGGACCCGATCCCGAGCCACCAGAGGAGGCCGCGCTGATTCTTCTCCGGGGTACGGGCGAGCGCATCGATCACGCGGCCGTACATGCGCGCGGCGATGGTGATGAGTGCGCGCCCGAAGTCTCCGGGGATCTCATCGAACTGCCACTGGGGAAGCCAGGCCTGCGCGCGGGCCACCAGCTCCTGCTCGACAGCGTCGGCGGTGCGCGTATCGGTGAGTGCCGGTGTCGCGCCGCTCATGAAGTGGCACCTTCCGTGAAGTAGAAGGGGTAGACCAGGTTGTCCACCTGGTTGGTGGCGCGGACGAGGTAGTCGACCTCGATATTCAGCAGGCCGTCTACCGCTTGGCTGGGATCGATGATGACATCGATGAGTTCGACGCGCGGCTCGAATTTCTGGATCGAGGTCCGCACCTCCGACTCAACGCGCGTAAGCGTCGCGGTGTCGATTACCGCGAATGCCAGGTCGTAGATGCCGCACCCAAAATCCGGCCGCATCACGCGCTCGCCGCGCGCGGTGGTGAGAATGATCAGCAACGACTGCTGAACGTCGTCTTCATAACAGGCTCTCGCCGTCAGACCGGTCACCGGGTCGATGCGCGCCGGATAGGCCCAGCCCACTCCGAGGAATGCCTGCTGCAGATTCGGGTTAGAGCTCGAATTCAAATTCGGGTTCGTTGCCATCAGTCACCAATCAGTACGGTGGGCAGGCCGTTCGCGATGGTGTTCGGACCGCCTGCCTCCACCACGGTATCGCCCATTCGAACGGCGGGAAGGCCGCCGATCATGACCGTCCCGCTCCCCATCGCCACGGTGCCGCCGACGTGCGGCTGCGTGCCGTTGAACAGCGGGCAGATGTGGAAGTCGGCGACCGCGCGCCACGCTGGCATGCCGCCGATCAGCACTGAGAGGCAACCCGGTCCGAGTCCGAGCGGGGTACCGTGACTCGTCATGTCGCCGACGCGTGCGGCAGGCTGTCCCACGAAGTCTCCTAGTTGATGTTGACGGTGGTGCCCGTCATGGTGAGATCGGCGTCGGCGGAGATCGAGAGCGTCCCCGTCGAGTTGATGGAGACACTGCTGCCCTGTAGGGTCAGCGCTCCGTTCGTGCTGATCGTAACGCTGTCGTCTCTGGTCGAAATCGTGAGGCTGTTTCCGCTGCCGTCGTCGACGCGTATGCCGTCCTGGTCGATGACGATTGTTTTCTGCTGGTCGCTGAATAACAGGGTCACCGAGGGAGCATCCGAACTGTCGTTGAATTTGAACAGGTGACCCGACCGGGACTTGAACACGCGCACGTCGTTCTTGCCGTCGGAATTGCTCGCGGGCGGCGTGTTCTTGCCATTCCAGACCGCGCCGACGACGCACGGAAAGCGCAGGTCCCCGCGCTCGAAGATCAGTGCCACCTCGTCACCGACTTCCGGCAGCGCGTAGAAGCCACGGTCATTGCCGGCCATCGGCACCGCGATGCGCGCCCAGTAGCTCTGATCGCTCTGCGTATGCCAGGGATAACTGACGCGCACGCGGCCGAGTCCGCTCGGATCCTGGTTATCACGCACCACGCCGTAAGCAACTCCCTTCGCGTAACCACCGGCCTCGACGGCGGTCTCACGGGGTGCGGCGATGTCTGCGAGGCTCATATCGTTGTAGCCTTGATCGAGAAGCGCGTCCGATAGCCGCTGCCGTCGACTTTGTGATTGGTCTTTTCGACGTAGTAGGTACGCGAGAACGGTGCGCCGAGCTGGCCGAGCGTGATGTTGGTATCCGGCAGAAGCTCCGGCAGGCCGATGCACTCGCCTTCGCCGGTGACGAACTTCTGCGCGAGCTCGTTCAGTGCTCCCTTGGCCCGGCTGTCAGCCTCAGCCTGCGTGAAGACGGGCTGACGCAGAATCAGTGTCGGCGCGCGTGACAGGAACTGCAACATGTACTGGCCCGCGCTGGTCTCGTTCGGGGTGCGCATGTCCTCATCGCCGGCGTTGGCGCGTCCGATGATGGCCTGATTGTTCTGCACGTCCCAGCCGCGCACCTCGACCGCCGCGACCTGCGCGGCGACGTTGATCTGCGGCTTGAAGGAGAGCAGGCTCTCCCCCCAGTTGAGCGTCAGAATGCCGTCCCGCTGGTTATCGGGCGGACCGAAGTAGAGCGTCTTGTTGCGTACGTATACCTGGAACGAGTTGCGTGTCGCGAGCTTCTGCAGGAACTCGAAGTCGCTCTCCTGGTTCTGCTCGATCTGCGCACGCGTCTCCTGGGTGCTCACGACGATGCTGTCGAGGTTGCTGTTCGTCGCGATCTGGTCCACGACGTCGCTGTCTGTCTTCTGCTGCCAGCTGCCGGTGTTCTTGCCCACCGTCAGCGGGAAGCCACTGTCGTGTCCGGAGACGATGACCTCCGGCGCTCCCCCTTCCGCGAAACCCGTCGTCACCTCCGTGATCATGCCGCGGATGGTGGCGGTCGAAGGATCGCTGGCCTGCAGGTCGCCGTAGCCCATGTAGATGTCGACCTGGGCGCCGAAGGTGAGGATGCCGAACAACGGGTCACCGGCGCCCGTAAGGAAGGAATGCCGGTCGTCGTGGAAGCTGTTGACGATCGTGAAGCTGAAGTTGCCCGTGCCACCGAGGACCAGGTCCGCCTCGACCTGACTCACGGCGACCAGGTCATCGCGCGTCAGGTCGCGGCCGGAGACCACGACGCGGAAGGCCGGCGTGTAGAACTGGCCGTACTCTGTTGCGAGATCAGTCAGATCCATTGCTCTGCCCCAGCGGCGGAAGGATCAGCCACTCGCCCGGCGCGATGGCGCGCGGATCGTCCAGGTCGTTCTGCTCGGCGATGAAGCGCCATTGCGTCGGGTCGCCGTATTCGCGCGCGGCGATGGTCCAAAGGCTGTCGTGGCCCGTCACCACGCGGCGTTTGCTCTTGTCGGAGGACTGGCGACGCGGGTTCTGCAACAGGTCGGCCAGCGTGCTGTACTGCTTGAAGGAGACGCTGAGCGTCGCGCGCGCAGGTGTCCCGTCCGGACGGAACAGAGTTGCCTTGCGGGTCATCTTCTCGATGATGCCGTCGAATTGGAGCGGTCCCCAGGCGAAGCGCACTGGCGGCGGCGCGTGCAGTTGTCCATCGATGTCGAGAAGCGCCGTCAGATCATCGAGGCGCTGCTGCACCGACTTGGCGCCCCCCGGCGCCGAGTTCGACGGCGCATCGGTGTAGTCGTCCAGAAACAGGTCCATGGACAGCTGCGCGCTCTCGCCGTTGATGAACTGCAGCAGCGGAGCTCCGAGACCCGGGATGGCCGTCGCCTTGAATGTGTTCGAGCGGTCGAACGAGTACTCGGTGGGATTGAACAGCACCCAGTAGACCTGGTTGGCTTTGGAGCCGGTCAGCACCGTGATGGAGGCCTTCTCAAGCTTGCCCGCCATGGTCAGATCCCGCGCCGCTCGCGCTCGATGCGCACTCGGCGCTCGAAGCGCCGGATGACTTCGTCCGCGAGACGATCCGTCGCAGCGCGGTCGAGCAAAGGCGCCGCAACTGCGCGAGCGGAGTGCGCCGCCAGCTGTGCCGGGCGCGTAACGGTCGGCGCGGCAGCCGCCGCGGGCGTGTGCTCGATGTGTGCGGCCGGGAGAGCCATCGTCCTGGGATTGGCATAGTGCAGCGTTATCGGCGCAACCTCCCGCCACGTCAGCAGGTTGCTCGGCACGGAGCCGGCAGTAACCGCCTGGCGCCGAAGGAGTCGCGCGGCCGGCACGAATGCCGGCGAGTGCAGGCCGCCCAACCGGGCTTCGCGCATCCCCTGATCCGAGCGGCGGTTGGGAATGAGGCGCGAGAAGAAGGAAGCCTCACGCTGCAACAGACGACGGCGCTCAGGGCGGCTTTCCGTGGGTCCGCTGTGCGCGCCAGCGGGTCGTAGCGTCGGGAACGGAAGGACCGCCTCCCGCGCCGCAGCTCCGACACGTTGCGCAACGCCTGGCTGGACAAGTGCGCGCGCCGGCCAACTCGAGAGAACTCGTGCGATGAACCGACGCGCGAGGGATACGACCTGCGCCGGCGACTCGAGGCGGGGCGGATTGATCCGCGAGCGATGCGGCAGCCACTCCGGCAAGGCGCGGCCCCAGCGCGACCTCCCGGAGAGGCCCGTCGCGAGCGGTATGTCCGGACGACGTTGCCGCGTAGACCG
>Ga0302181_10001990_pt1 | contig 14840 bp, 11 predicted proteins | sample I_Palsa_E3_3_FD_198786 | JGI IMG/M metagenome (GOLD analysis project Ga0302181, IMG submission 198786) | Peat permafrost microbial communities from Stordalen Mire near Abisko, Sweden - I_Palsa_E3_3 | ecosystem: Environmental > Terrestrial > Soil > Palsa > Peat permafrost | place: Sweden...
GTGCCCGAGACGGAGCTGCCGAAGCCTCCGCCGGCGTGGGGGCAGGTCCTCGCGACCACCCTCGGTTTGTGGACGTCGCGGCGCCTGCCCTGGCTCGGCCGGCCCCTCCGGCGGCGGCTGGCGTTGCTGGCGCTGGGCGCCGGGCTGGTCGCGGTGGCCGTCGGGAGCACGGGCCTGGCCGCGGCCGCGCTCTCGACCCAGCACGCGGTGAAGCTGCCCGCCCGACCGTCGCCGATCCCCGCCCCGACCGCCCCGACCGCGCTGCCTGCGTCACTGTCGACGGCCCAGCAGGCCGCCCGGCCGGTCTGGCTGAGCATTCCGGTGATCGGGGTGCGGACCTCGCTGGTCGATCTCGGCCTCCGCGCGAACGGCGCGCTCCAGGTGCCGTCGAGCACGGCAGTGGCGGCCTGGTACACAGGCAGCCCGCGGCCCGGCGCCGTCGGCGCCGCTGTCATCGCCGGTCACGTGGATTCCCGCTCCGGGGTTGGGATCTTCTTCTGGCTGCGGGAACTGCGTCCCGGCGACCGCATTTACGTGGGACGCGCCGACGGGACGATGGCCGTCTTCACGGTCACGGCCGTCCGGAAGGTCGCCAAGGACCTGTTTCCCACCGCCGCGGTGTACGGTCCCGTCCCGGACCCGGAGCTGCGCCTGATCACCTGCGGCGGCGTCTTCGACCGGTCGCTCGGGAGCTACCTGTCCAACGTCGTCGTCTTCGCCCGGCTCAGCCGATGATGGCTCAGCACGGAGGGGGGATCAGATGCCGTTTACCGATTCACGGGAGCAGCAGGCCACCGAGACGGTGCGGTCAGCGGCCCCGCAGGCGCGACCCGGGGTTCCGTCCTGGGGCCCGGTCCTGGCGACGACCGTCAGGCTGTGGGCCGCCCGGCGCTGGCCGCGCCTGCGCCGCTCGCGGCGGGCGTGGCTCGTCGCGATCTGCGTGCTCGCGGTGGTCGTTTTGGGGACGGTGGCCGTGATCACCGTCGTCCAGCTCACCGGCACGTCGTCAGGGCAGGCCGCCTCTGGGCGGGGCGTCCGGGTACCGGCCTCAGGGCGCGCGGGCCAGAGCCCGGTGGCCCGCGGCGGATCGGGCCGTTCCTCCGGCGCCGCCGCGACCGCCCGAGCGCAGACCGCGACCTGGGTGGCCGGCCAGGTGGGCGACGACGAGACTATCGCGTGCGACCCGGTCATGTGCACCGAGCTCAGCGCGCGCGGTGTCGCGCCAAGCCGCCTGCTGTCGCTGCCGCCGTCCGCGTCCGGCGCGCCGGACGCGACCATAGTCGTCGCGTCTCCGTCGGCCCACGCCTGGCTCAGCGCGGACGCGCCGACGCTGCTCGCCAGCGTCGGGTCCGGCGCCAGCCTGATCGAGGTCCGGGCCGTCTACCCCGGCGGGGCTGCCGCCTACCACGCGGCGCTCCGCTCCGACCTGGCCGACCGCCGGTCGGCCGGCGCGCAGCTGATGCACAGCCGGCGGATGGAGGTCACCGCCCAGGGCGCAGGTCAGCTCGCGGCGGGCGAGGTGGATACCCGCCTGATGGTGATGCTCGCGGTGCTGGCGTCGCAGCACTCCTGGCGGGTGATCGCCTTCGGTGATGCCTCCCCGGGCGTGCCCCCGACCGAGGCGCCGTACCGGCAAGTGATCATCGCCGCCGCGGATGGCGGGGGCGGGACGGCCAGCCTGGCCGCGGCGCTCGCCTTCCTGCGCGCGCAGCACGGCCCCTACCAGCCCGCTCAGGTCACCACCGTCCGGCTGGCCGGCGGCCAGCCGGGACTTCGCATCGACTTCGCCGCGCCGAGCCCGCTCGGGCTGCTGGCGGGCAGTATTCCCGGGTGAAAGGAACCAACGAATGAGGCTAGGTAGGCGTCTGGTTCTGCTCACCGCGACCACCACCCTGCTGGGCGGTGCTGTCGCCGCTATCGCGGCCGCAGCGCCCGCGGCTTACGCCGCCACGACCGGAGCGCTGGCCGCCACCAGGGCGCAGGCCATGTCCGCGGCCGCGGAGCAGGGGAACGCGGGGTGGGTGCGCTGCGCCAACCTGTCTCAGGGAACACCGGAGGACGTGTACCTCTACTCGTTCGGAGATCCGGGGAACCCGACCGTGCTGATGCACGAGGGCTACGGCGGCGTCTCCAGTTACATGCAGCTCAGCGCCGGGGAGTACACGGTAGCGGTACGCCCGGTCGGCGCCGCGGCCTCGAGTCCGGCGTCGATCACCACCAGCTTCATGGTGAGCGCCGGGACGAACTACACCGTGGCCAGCCTCGGATCCGCCACCGGCCGACGACTGCAGGTGCTGCAGGACCAGATCGCCGCGCCGAGCGGCGAAGCGCTCGTCCGGGTTATCCAGGCGTCGTCCAAGCAGCCGCGGGTTACCGTCAGCATCGGCGCTGACACCCTGGCGCGCCAGCTGGCTTTCGGCTCGGTCACGACCTACCAGGCCGTCCAACCCGGCACGCCCTCGGTGGTATTCAGCACGGCGGATGGCCATGCCGCCATGCCCGTCACCCTGGCCGCGGGCTCGGTGCACACCATCGTCGTCCTCGACGGGACCTCCGGGCTGAAGATCGACAACCTGACCGACGCGGCGGCCAGCCAAGTCGCCGCCAAGGGCGGCGCCGCCACCGGCCTGGGCGGGACCGCGCCCGGCCCTCCGGCCCCCGGCCTGGCGCCGTGGCTGGCCACGCTGGCGGCCGGGTTGCTGCTGGCGGTCGCCGGAGGGTTCGGCCTGCGCCGGTCACGCCGCACCGGCGCCGCGGCGGGCCCCTGAGGCCGCCGGCGATGGCAGGTTCTGGCTGAGCCGTCCGGCAGGGTGGTTCAGGGCGCCGGACCGCGTCCTCGCCGCCGCGCGTGAGGTGCTCGGCGAGTCCGGCGCCGACGCCTGCATGGAGGAGATCGCCGCGCGGGCGGGCGTGGGCGTGGGCACCGTGTACCGCCGGTTCGCCAGCAAGGACGCCCTCATCGATGAACTGCTGCAGCTGGCCCTGGAGCAGATCCTTTCGTCCACCGAACGGGCGCTGGCGCGTACCGACGGGTACGGTCTCGAAGAGCTGCTGCAGGCCCTCGGCCAGTCCTTCGCCGACCATGCACGGTACGCGAGCCTGCTCCTGGCGCGCCACACCGACGAGGCCACCGCACACCGGATCCGAGCCGCCATCGACGAGCTCACCGCCCGCGCCAGAGCGGCCGGCACGGTGAACCCGGGCATTACCGCCGGCGACGTCCTGGTGCTGGTCTGGGCGATGCGCGGGCTGGTGCAGGCGACCGGCCCGGCCGCTGCCGAGGCGTGGCCGCGGTTCCTCGATATCCAGCTGGCCGGCCTGCGCACCACCGGGCCGGTCAGCAGCGCACCGCCGCTGTCCGCCCGGCAGCTGGCGGAGCTGGCCCCGGCGCCCCCGCGGCCGCTGACCACACCGGAGCACCGGCGGGCCGGGGCCGGCTGACCAGCCCGGAGCACCGGCGGGTCAGGAGGGCCGCAGCGGCAGGCGGACGATGAATGCGGTCTGGCCGGGACGGCTCGTGACCTGGACCGTGCCGTGGTGGCTCTCGACAATCGCCTGGACGATGGCGAGCCCCAGGCCGGTGCTGCCCGCGTCGCGGTGCCGGGACTCGGCCCCGCGGGCGAACCGCTCGAAGACGGTGGGCAGCAAGGCGGCGTCGATGCCCGGGCCGTCGTCGAGTACCGTGACCACGGCCGTGCCGGGTTCGCTGCTGCTCAGCATCACTACCACGCGGGTGCCCGGCGGGGTGTGCACCCGGCTGTTGGCCAGCAGGTTGGCGAACACCTGGTGCAGCCGGCTGGCGTCGCCGGTCACGGTGAACGGCTCGTCGGGCAGCTTCAGCTCGTAGTGGTGCCCGGGGCTGCTGGCCACCGCGTCGCTGACGACATCGAGCAGCAGGTGGGTGAGGTCGACGGGGTCGCGGGCGAGTTCCCGGCCGGCGTCCAGGCGGGCCAGCATCAGCAGGTCCTCGACCATCGCGGTCATGCGTTCGGCTTCGGACTCGACGCGTTCCAGCGCGTAGCTCAGCCGGGCCGGCGCGTCGGGGCGCATCGGGCGGGTCAGCTCCGCGTACCCGCGGATCGCGGTCAGCGGCGTACGGAGTTCGTGGCTCGCGTCGGCCACGAACCGGCGCACCTTCATCTCGCTCTGCTGGCGGGCGGTCAGCGCGGCGTCGACGTGATCGAGCAGCCGGTTGACCGCCCCCGCGACCTGGCCGACCTCGGTCCGGTCGGCGGCCTGGCGGGGGTCGATCCGTTCCTCGATCGCGACGTCGCCCTGGGCCAGCGGCAGCATGCTCACCCGGACCGCGGTGTCCGCGACCCGGCGCAGCGGCCGCAGCGTGCGGCGGATGATCAGCGCGCCCGCCGCGGTGGCCAGCGCGAGGCCCGCGGCCGCGACGATGATCTCGACCACGATGATCTGGTGGATGGTGCGCTGAACGTCACTCAGTGGCAGCCCGGTGATGAGCACGTCGCCGCGACCGGCCGGCAGGCCGGCCACCCGGAACTCGCCGAGCCCGGCGATCGTCACCGACCGGGGCGCCCCGCCCGGGCGCACCGAACCAAGTACCGACACCCGCGCGGGCGCCACCGCCTCAAGCTTCCCGTTGCCGCCAAGGACGGCGGCCGCGGTGACCTTCCCGTTCTCGACGCGGACGCCGAGCGTGCCGACCGCCTGGCCGGGAGCGAGCAGGAACTTCGCCCCCGACTGGCCAGGGGCCGAGCCGCCGCCCTGGCCGCCGGCCGGCGGCGCGGCGTGGACCGCCCGGCCGCCGGCCGAGGTCAGCTGCGTGTCCAGCTGGCCGATGAGGAAGCCCTGCATCGCGATCACGGTGATCCAGCCAACGGCGGCGCACACCGCCGCGAGCAGCGCGACCAGGACGAGCAGCAGCCGGACCCGCAGCGACGCCGAACCACGGCGAAGACGGGGGCGGGGGCGGGGTAGCACCGTCCGTTCGGCCTTAGTCATTTGGGGGTTTGAGAACGTAGCCGACGCCGCGGACGGTGTGGATCATCGGCGGGTGGCCGGCCTCGATCTTGCGGCGCAGGTAGGAGATGTACAGCTCGACGACGTTGGTCTGGCCGCCGAAGTCGTACCGCCAGACGCGGTCGAGGATCTGGCCCTTGGTCAGCACGTGCCGCGGGTTCTGCATGAGGAAGCGGAGCACCTCGAACTCGGTCGCGGTCAGGGTCAGGTCAGCACCGGCGCGGCTGACCTCCCGGGTGTTCTCGTCGAGCACGAGATCCCCCACGACCAGGCGGTTTTCGGCCGTCTCGGCGGCGATCCCGGCCCGGCGGAGCATGCCGCGGACCCGCGTGACCACCTCGGCCAGGCTGAACGGCTTGGTGACGTAGTCCTGGGCGCCCGCGTCCAGGCCGGCGATCCGGTCCTCGACGGCGTCCCGGGCGGACAGGTACAGCGCCGGCACCTCGAGCGCGTCGGCGCGCAGCCGGGCCAGCACCTCCAGGCCGTCGAAGCCGGGCAGCATGACGTCGAGCACCACCACGTCGGGTTTGAATTCGCGCGCGGCCCGCACCCCGGCCGGCCCGTCCGCCGCCGTCCGGACGGCCCAGCCCTCGTACTCGAACGCCATCGTGAGCATCTGGGCCAGTGTGTCCTCGTCCTCCACGACCAGAACCCGCATGGGCGTCCCGTCCGGCCGGCTGAGCTGAATCCGCTCGGTCACTCCGCATTCCCCTACCTATTTAAGGCCGAACGTAACGTGCCATCACCGCCATGACCAGCATCACGCCTGCCGTGGCCTGCCTGCGCAACCCACCGTACGACCGGGCCCCGTCACCACCCGGGGTTGGGGGTCGGGGGTGGTGACGGGGCGGTAGCCGGCCTCGAGGGCTGAGCCGGCTAGCTCAGCGGCTGGCTGAGATCGTAGACCGCCTGCCCGCCGATGGTGATCTTCTTGTAGTGCGCTGCTACCCACTTGGTGATCTGGGCGGCCACGCCGGCCGAACCGCCGCCCATCGCCATGCCGCCCGAGGCGATCAGGTACCGCACCTGCCCGGTGGCGACGTAGCGCTCGAACTGCGCCAGCGTCGGGGAGGGATCGGTCCCGCTCCAGCCGCCGATCGAGATGACGGCCTTGCCGCTGGCCAGCTCGAGCGTGGCCGCGCTCTGGTCACCGACGACCGCGGCGGCCCACCTCGACGACGTGGCCTTGAGCGCGTCGGTCAGCGCGGAGCTCGTGGTCCCGCCGCCCCCGCCCGACGTCGTGCCGCCCGCCGACCCGGTGGGCGCGGACCCGGTAGGCATCGAGCCGCTCTTGGCCGAACCGTCCGGTGCGGAGCCGCTCCTAGCCGCGCCCCCCGGTGCGGAGCCGCCCGGCGCCGAACCGCTTGGTGCCGAGCCGCTCTTCGCCGAGCCACCCGGTGCGGAGCCGGTCTTGGCGGTGCCCGACGCGGACGTTCCGGTGCCGCCGCGGCTAGCGGACCCCGCAGCCGAGCCTGCCCCGGCGCCCCCGCCGGTCCGGCCGGACGGCAGTCCGCCGCCGGTCCCCGGTCCGCCGCCGGCCGAGGCGGCAGTGGCCGCGGCCGCGGGACCCACGCTCGGGATGCTGCCGGTGTGCGGGCTGGCCGCGGTGGCCACGCCGAACGCGGCGGTCCCGATCAGCGCGGCCGCCAGGCCGGCCGCGAGCAGGCCGCGCGCGGCCAGGCGAGGCCGGATCGGCACGGCCAGGCCGATCCCGGCCACCAGCGTGAGGACGAGGACCAGCCAGCGCAGCTCGGGCTGCCAGCTGCTGGTCCGGCCGAGCAGCACGAAGCTCCAAAGCCCAGCGGCCAGGACGAGCGCGACGCAGGTCAGGCGGCCGGTGACGGTCGCACGGCGTTCCCAGGCGGCGTGGCCGGCCAGCGCGGCGAGCGCGGCGATCGCCGGGGCCAGAGCCACCGTGTAGTACGGGTGGATGGTGCCCTGCATGTAGCTGAACACCAGGCCGGTGACCAGCAGCCAGCCGCCCCACAGCAGGGCGGCCGCGCGCAGCCGGTCCGTGCGCGGAGCCCGGCGGGTGAACCACAGCAGGGCGACGAACCCGACCAGCGCGGCCGGAAGCAGCCAGGAGATCTCGTTCCCCATCTCGCTGCTGAACAGCCGGGACAAGCCGGTGGCCCCGCCGAAGCTGGAGCCGCTGGCGCCGCCCGCCGCGCCGCCGTTTCCGCTGCCCCCGAAGATCCGGCCCAGGCCGTTGTACCCGAAGACCAGCTCCAGGATCGAGTCGTTGGTCGAGCCGCCGACGTAGGGCCGGTCGGCGGCCGGCACCAGCGTGACGGCCAGCACCCACCAGCCAGCCGCCACCACCACGGCCGCGGTCCCGGCGAGCACCTGGCCGATCCGGCGCCGCAGCGGGACGGGCCCGGCGAGCAGGTAGGTGAGCGCGAAGGCGGGCAGCACCAGGAAGCCCTGCAGCATCTTGGTCAGGAACGCCAGGCCGATCACCGACCCGGCCAGGACCAGCCAGCGGGTCCGGCCGTCTTCCAGGGCCCGGGTGACCGCGTAGGCCCCGGTGATCATGCACAGGACGAGCAGCGCGTCGGGATTGTCGAAGCGGAACATCAGCACCGCGGCCGGGGTGAGCGCGAGCGCGGCCCCGGCCGCCAGGCCCGCGGCGGAACTGGCCACCCGGCGCACGGTGCTGTACAGCAACCCGACGGCGGCGATCCCCTCCAGGGCCTGCGGGACCAGCAGGGACCAGGAGTTGAACCCGAAGATCCGGCCGGAGAGCTCCATCACCCACAGCGACGCCGGCGGCTTGTCGACGGTGATCGAGTTGCCCGCGTCCAGCGAGCCGAAGAAGAACGCCTTCCAGCTCTTGGTGCCGGCCTGCACCGCGGCGGCGTAGAAGCTGTTGGCGTAGCCGGAGGCAGACAAGTCCCACAGGTACAGCACCGCGGTCAGGGCGAGCAGGCCAAGCAGGGCCGGACGGGCCCAGCGCGGCTGGTCCGCCGGACCGCGCCAGATCCGCTCCAGGCGGCGGTCATCCGGCGGGGTGGGGCGCCCGGCGGCGGTGTCCTCGGCGGTGTCCCCGGCGGCGGTGCCGGCGGGGCGCTGAGCGGCGCGCCGGGACGGCAGCAGCTTCGTGGTCATGGCGAAGTCCTCGTCAGATCGTCGATGGGATGTCACAGCGGCGCACGGCCGAGTTGCGCGCGCACCGCCGCGACCGGCAGCCGGCCGGTGGCCAGCGCCCGGCCGAGCCGGGCCACGCCGCGCAGGTCGGCCAGGGCCGTGGCGACGATGTCGACCCGGCTGTCGGGATCGTCGATCCAGTCGACCGGCACCTCGGCGATCCGCAGCCCGGCCCGCTCGGCGAGAACGAGCAGCTCGGTGTCGAAGAACCAGCCGCTGTCCTCCACCAGCGGCAGCAGCTGCCGGGCCACCTCCCGGCGGATGGCCTTGAATCCGCACTGCGCGTCGGAGAACCGGGTGTGCAAGGTGCGGTGCAGCAGGACGTTGTAGCTACGCGAGATCAACTCGCGTTTGGGTCCGCGCACGACCCGGGCGGTCCGGGCCAGCCGGGTCCCGATGGCCAGGTCGGAGTGGCCAGAAAGCAGCGGGGCGACCAGCGGCAGCAGGGCCGTCAGGTCGGTGGACAGGTCCACGTCCATGTAGCCGAGCACCGGCGCGTCGGAGGCTAGCCAGACCGCGCGCAGCGCCCGGCCCCGTCCCTTCTCGGGCAGATGGACGGCGCGCACTTCGGCCAGGGCCGCCTGAAGCGTTTCGGCCAGGGCGAGGGTGTCGTCGGTGCTGGCGTTGTCGGCGATGGTGATGCGGAACGGGTAAGGGAAAGTGCCGGCCAGGTGGGCGTGCAGCTGCCGTACGCACGGTTCCAGGTCGTCCTGCTCGTTGTAGACGGGAATGACCACGTCGAGGACCGGCGGGCCAGACGCCGCCTGGCCGGCCGGGTAGGGCGCGGGTCGGTTGAGAGTGATCGTCATGCAGCCAATGTCGCCGCTGCGCTTATCACCAGCCTGTCGCGTTTCTATCGAAACCATAAGTCTGCCCGGGCACCCGCAACCGACCCTGCCCGCGATGCCGAGGCGCATCCGGGAGCCAGTGCCGATCGCGCCGGCTGAAAATCCCCGCTAGAAGCCAGTATCTGGAACACATGTGCGTGCAGGTAAGGGTGGTTCGCTTCGGTGCCGGCTGGCGCGCGGCGGTCAGGGCAGGATGAAGCGCTCTACCGCGTGGGCGAAGCCCTCGTCCTCGTTGGACGTGGTGACGCGGCGGGCGGCTTTCTGGACCTCATGGCTCGCGTTACCCATGGCGATGCTGAGCCCGGAGTGGGCGAACATGAGCACGTCGTTGGGCTGGTCGCCGATCGTCGCGATCTGCTCGGCGGGGATCTGGTAGGTCCGGGATAGATACTGGGCCACCGCGCCCTTGTTGGCGTCGGGATTGGTGACATCGCAGTAGTAGGGCTGAGACCTGGCCGCCGACACGTGGTCGCCCAGGCGTTCGCGCACCGCGTCCACACCCTTCTGGACCGCGTCGTAGTCATCGCTCACCCCGACGACCTTGGCCGCTCCGTGCGACACCGAGGCGAAACTGCCGGTCACCGTCGGGTCGAACTTGACCGTCCAGGCCTCGCGGGCCACGTGCGGTGCCTTCGGATCCCGGATAAACCAGTCCGCGCCCCGGTAGACCCACACGTCCAGCCCGTGGGCGCCGAGCAGGTCGATCACCGTCGGCGTCACGTCGTCGGGGATGGTCTGTTGCTCGATCACCGACATGTCGGGACGGACGTACACGCCGCCGTTGAAGCCTGCGATCGGCGTGGTGAGCTGCAGCGGCTCGATGAGCATGGACATGCCGCGGGGCGGGCGGCCGCTGGTGATGGCGAAGAGTATCCCGGTCTCCTTCAGCTTCCCGACCGCGGCGATGGCCCTATCGGTGAGGACCTTATCCTGGGTGACCAGCGTGCCGTCGACGTCGGCGAGGAACAGTCGAATGGGCGCGGCCATGGTGCCTCCAGTTCGGTTCGGCAGTTGGTCCGGTCAGGTCAGGAGCTCAGGTCGCGGTACGGTCGGCCATCACCAGGGAGGCGGCGGCCTCGACGCGGCCCGCTGGGATCGTCGTGTCGCCGGCCAGGAGCCTGGCCAGTGGCTCCTTCTTGTCCTCGCCGGTGACCAGCCAGAGGATCTGCCGGGCCCGGGCCAGCGCCGGGTAGGTCAGTGTCATCCGCACCCGCTCCTGGTACGGCTGGGTGAGGGCGACCAGGCGATCGGTGACCGACAGGACCGGGTCGCCTGGTACCAGCGAGGCGGTGTGCCCATCGGGGCCAAGACCCAGGTGGACAAGATCGAAGTGCTCGGGCAGCAAGGCCGCGTAGCGGCCGGCCGCGGCGACCAGATCGCTGTCGTTGACCGGCATGGGCCGCACCTGCGCCGGGGCCGAGCCCAGCGCCTTGGTGAGGTGGGTCAGGTTCCGGTCGGGGTCGTCAGGCGGAGCCACGCGCTCGTCCACCTGGTAGATGACGGTCGCCTCCCACGGGACCGTCTCCGAGGCCAGCTCGGCGAACATGGCCCAGGGGGTGTGCCCGCCGCTGACCGCGAAGTGGAAGCTGCCGTTGGCCGCAACCGCGGCGCGGGCGCGTTCGGCCACGAATGCCGCGCCGGCCCGGGCTACGGCATCAGGATCGGCCAGAATTTGGAGTTCGTGGTGCATGTCGCTCCTTAAATGTCGGGCGATCCATCCGACACGCTACACCAGGCGGGTGAGCTAGGGTCGGGCGCATGAGGGCAGAGACCGTGATGGTCGCGCGGCCGCCGTGCGCGACGTGCTCGCGCGGACATGATTCCTGCTGTTTGTGCGTGCGGCGGTGCCGTTCGGTTAAAGAATGGGCACACCGCAGGGTGGGCAGTCTGCCCACCACAGAAGACGGAGGCACCCGCATGACCACCACCACCATGGCCGAACTACCCTCGCTTAAAGGCCAGGAACTAGGCAGCAGCCCGTGGAGCGAGGTCACCCAGGATCGGGTGAACACCTTCGCCGAGGCCACCGACGACCGCCAGTGGATCCACGTCGACGTGGAGCGGGCGAAGAAGGAGAGCCCGTTCGGGGGGCCGGTCGCCCACGGCTACCTCACCCTCTCGCTGCTCATCCCGATGTGGGGGGACGTCCTCACCGTCACCGACGCGACCACGGCCATCAACTACGGCCTGAACAAGGTCCGCTTTCCTGCCCCGGTACCCGTGGGCAGCAGGATCCGGCTGACCGCGACCCTCACCGACGTGACGGAAGTCGCGGGCGGCCTGCAGGTCACGGCCAGCGCCGTCATCGAACTCGAAGGCGGCGGTAAGCCCGCCTGCGTCGCGGAACCCATCTTCCGCTTCTACGCGTAGCTTTCGCCAGGTTCGTCCGGCTGGCGGCGCGGCGGACGGCTACTTGATGAGCGGGTCCCGGGGGAGGCCGAGGATGCGCTCGGCTATCTGGTTCCGCTTGATCTCCGACGTGCCGCCGGCGATCGACATGGCCCGGTTCATCAGCACCAGCGTCGCCGCCATCGCGCCCTTACCGGCCAGGAACGCCGCGTCAGGCCCCGCGAGTTCCGCCATGATCGCGGCCGTCTCGTGGCCGACCTCGGACAGCAGCAGCTTCGCGATGTTGCCCTCAGGTCCCGGGCCGCCGCCCGCCACCGCCCGGTAGGCGCTGCGCTGGTTCAGCACGCCCATCGCCTGGGTGCGGGAGATCTGCCTGCCGACCCGCCCGGCCCCGCCGGCCAGCCGCTCCGGGTGCGCGTCGAGCGGGGCGATGAACGCCTCGGCCGGCATCGCCAGCGTGCCGCCGTCGCCGCCGCCGATGCTGACGCTCTCGTTGCCGAGCGTCGCGCGCGCAACGGTCCAGCCCGCGTCGACCGGTCCGACCACGTCGGCGTCGGGTACGAATACGTCGTCGAAGAAGACCTCGTTGAAATCTGAGTTCCCGGTCGGCATCTTCAGCGGCCGGATGGTGACGCCGGCCGCGTGCATGTCGATCACCATCGTGGTGATGCCCTCGTGCTTAGGCACGTCCGGGTTCGTCCGCACCGTCGCCAGGCCGAAGCTGGCCACGTGCGCGCCGCTGGTCCAGACCTTCTGGCCGTTGATCAGCCAGCCTCCCTCGACCCTGGTCGCCCTGGTCGCGATGCCCGCCGCGTCGGACCCGGCGCCCGGCTCGCTGAACAGCTGACACCAGGTCACGTCCTGGTTGAGCGCCGGGCGGACCCAGCGCGCGACCTGGTCCGGGCGGCCGTGCTGGATCAGGGTCAGGATGACCCAGCCGGTGATGCTGTAGCGGGGGCGTTTGATCCCGGCCGCGGCGAACTCCTGCTCGATCACGAGCTGCTCGATGGCGGAGGCGTCCCGCCCCCACGGCTTCGGCCAGTGCGGGATCGCGTAGCCGGTCTCGATCAGCGCCTGCTTCCTGGCCTCGCCCGTCAGGTCGCGCAGCCGGGCTACGTCGGGCCTGACCGCCGCCCGGATCGCCTCCGCCGCGGCGGGCAGGTCAATCGCGGCCGCCCGGCGCACGCCGCGGCGGACCAGATCGGTCACCTCGATCGCCGCTTGCCCGGTGTCCAGCACGGCGGCTATCGCCGCGGCCCGGCGCAGGTACAGGTGCGCGTCGTGTTCCCAGGTGAACCCGATCCCGCCGTGCACCTGGATGTTCAGGCTGGCGTTGCTGACCGCGGCCGGGACGGCCAGGGCCGCCGCGATCGCCGCGGTGTAGCTGAGCTGATCACCGCCGCCGATCCCGGCCCGGCCCGCATCCCACGTGGCGGCCGCCGCCACCTCGGCCGCCACCAGCATGTTCGCGCAATGGTGCTTGACCGCCTGGAAGGTAGCGATCGGGCGGCCGAACTGCTGGCGGACCTTCGCGTACTCGGCCGCCTGCTCGGTGGCCTGGCGGGCGATGCCGGTCGCCTCGGCCGCGAGCACCGCCCGGGCCACGGCGGTCAGCAGCCCGCGCGCGCCCGGCAGCACCGTCGCTGGTGCCGCCTCGAGCCTGATCTTGGCCGCAGGCCGGCTCGGGTCGAGGTTGGCGGGCACCTCAGCCTGAACGCCGCCGGCCTGCTTCTCGATCACCAGCACGTCCGCACCCGCCGGGACCAGCAGGACGTCCGCCAGGTGACCGCTGATCACGACGCCGGCCTTCCCGGTCGCGGCACCGTGGGCGAGCCTTACCTCGCCGCCCAGTGCGACCGCGCCGATCACGCTGCCGTCAGCCAGCCCAGGCAGCAGCCGCTTGCGCAGGTCAGCTGGCCCGGCCGCCGCGAGCGCAGCGCTGGTCACCACGGTCGGGACGAACGGCCCCGGGGCCAGGTAGCGGCCCGTCTGCTCGGCCACGACGAGCGTCTCGAGCAGCCCGAAGCCCGAGCCGCCGTGCTCTTCTGGGATATGCAGCCCGAGCAGGCCCAGGCCGCTCAGCTCGCCCCAGAAGGCTGGGCCCGCGTCCGCCTCGGCCGTCAGCAGGTTGCGGGCCGCCGCGCGGGACTGATGCTTGGTCAGCAAGCCGGCGACGGTCTGCGCGAGGGCACGATGCTCTTCGGTGATGGCGATCGACATAGCTAAATAGTTCCTCGTTCGGGCGGCGCTGGCTATCCCGGGGCCCGCGGCTAGGCCCGGGGCATCGTGAGCGTCAGCTGCGTGCCGTGTCCCGGCCGGCTGCTCGCGGTCAGCCGGCCTCCGTGCGCCTGGGTCAGCTCGGCGGCGACCGCCAGGCCGATGCCGCTGCCGGAGATCCCAGCCGCCTGCTGACCGCGCCAGAACCGGTCGAAGATATTGGGCAGGTCGTCGGCCGGGATGCCAGCGCCGGTGTCGGTGACCCGCAGCACCGCCCCGGCGCCGTCATGACTGGTGCTGATGGTGACGTGGCCGGCCGACGGGGTGAACTTCAGCGCGTTGGTGAGCAGATTGGTGATCACCTGGTGCAGCCAGTGCGGATCGGCGGAAACCGGAATCGGGACCAGCTGCCGGTCCAGGGTGATCCCGGCCGCGTCGAACCGGCGGGCCAGGCTGTCGGCCGCCGTGGCGGCGAGGTCGGCCAGGTCACAGTTCCGCCGGGACAGGTTCAGGGCGGCGGCATCGGCGGCGGCCAGCGTCTGCAGATCGCCGACCATGCGGGCCAGCCGCAAAACCTCGTCCCGCAGCGAGCCAAGCTCGGCCGGGGTGGGTTCAGCCACGCCGTCGAGCAGGGCCTCGTGGCCAGCCTGCAGGACAGCGATGGGAGTGCGCAGTTCGTGGGCGACGTCGGCGACGAGGTTACGGCGGATTTGCTCCTGCCGGTCCAGGGCGCCGGCCATCTGGTCGAAGGCGATCGCCAGCTCGCGTAGCTCGCCGGCGGCACGGATCTCGCCCGCCCGCGCGGTGCGGTCGCCGGCCGCCATCGCCCTGGTCACCATGATCAGCCGGGTGACCGGGCGAGTGATCCGGCGCGCCACGGCGAGCCCGGTGAACAGCGCGAGCAGCGCCGCCAGCCCGGCGGCCCCGGCGATGGCCCGCAACAGCGCGGTCTGCAGGCTGCGGTCCGCGGCGTTGAGCCCGGAACCAGTGAACCGGGCCACTGCCGTGCCCACCCGCTGGTCCCGGACCACGATCGGATGGCTTGACTGCGGCCCTTTCGCGGCGGTGAAATCCGCCGAGGACGCGACGGCGTGCCCCGCCTGATCGCGGATCTGGACGGCCGCGCCGGTGCGCGCCGCGTTGTCGAGGACCGAGGAGAGGTCGCTGGAGTCCCAGGTGTTGTCCTGGCCCCATACGGCCCCGGCGGCGACCGCGAACCCTGCGGTCAGTTCAGTGCGCTGCTGGTTGGCCAGGTGGGAGACGTCCGCGGCGGCGAACGCCGCGGTGAGCCCG
>Ga0302181_10001993_pt1 | contig 14823 bp, 17 predicted proteins | sample I_Palsa_E3_3_FD_198786 | JGI IMG/M metagenome (GOLD analysis project Ga0302181, IMG submission 198786) | Peat permafrost microbial communities from Stordalen Mire near Abisko, Sweden - I_Palsa_E3_3 | ecosystem: Environmental > Terrestrial > Soil > Palsa > Peat permafrost | place: Sweden...
CCCGAACGCGAGGGCGGCGACCGGCGGCAGCCCCAGTTTCAGCACCCGGTTGCCGTCGGGCACCGGAGGATGCAAAGTCAGCCGCAGCGCTTGTCTTGCCTCGTCGCACGCGTACAGCCTCGGCCTGATCTCCTCGTAGTAAGCACCGAGTTCGGCCATCGACGCAGGCGCCGTCGCCCGGTCCAGGCCGATCAGTTCCGCGCTGGCACGCTGCTCGGCCACGAAGGCGTCCAGGTCCGCAGCCGAGAACGGCAGTCGGCTCCGCCGGGCGATATCGGCGCAGGAGGCGACCTCGCCGCAATGTACCCACAGCAGCAACTCGGGTTCGTCGACCCGGTACCGCGTGCCGTCGGGATCGGTTCCGGTGAGCGAGTCGTGAATTCTGCGTACGCGGCGTCCGGCCCGGTCCGCCTCGGCCCTCGTCCCGAACGTGCGCGTCTCGATGAACTTCCTGGTCCTCCTCAGCCTGGCCCAGGCATCCGCCGGCTCGGTGATGGTCGCGGCGTTCTGCAAGGTGCCGCGTATCACCCGCGGATGCAGCGCCTGCAAGTACAGCGCGCGGACCACCGCCACCCACATGATCCGGTTGTTCATGACACGCCAGGTCATGGACCCGGGACCGAACAGGCCTTCATCTTCCCGGGCAGGATCATCCGGACTCGTATACGTGTAGGGCGTGGAGGGCATCATGTTCCCTGCCTCAATCCGGACAGCCGCAGAAAAGCGCAGGACCGCCTATCGATGGCGCCGCCGTCACGCCACCAGGCCGAGCTCGCACAAGACCGAGGCTAGTGATACCCCGCGATGACCCCCACTACCCCACGGGCCGCCCGCGCCGGCCATCGCGTTGCGCGCGCCGCTGCGCCGGGCACGAATGTGGACACACCCGGTGTGGTAATACCCGGTTATACTGACAATGTGAAGACAGCAATCTCGCTCCCCGACGACACCTACGACCAAGCCACCAGGCGGGCCGCGGAACTCGGCATCAGCCGGTCGGAGTTCTTCGCCCGCGCGGCCCGCATCTACCTGAACCAGCTCGCCGCGCAGTCGCTGACTGAGCAGATCGATGAAGCGCTGCGGAACGCCGGCCATGACTCCAACACGGCGGCTGCCGCCGCGAGCCGCCGCTACCTGGCAGGCCAGGACGACTGGTGATCAGCCGCGGCAGCATCTGCTGGACCGATCTGGGCGAGGCGAGCGGAAGCAAACCCGCTAAACGACGCCCCGTCCTGATCATCCAGGCGGACCCTTTCAACGCCAGCCGGCTGGACACCACCATCGCGGCCGCCATCAGCTCAAGCACAGCCCTGGCCGCCATGCCCGGCAACGTGTTCTTGCCCGTAGCTTTCTCCGGCCTCCCTAAAGATTCAGTGGTTAATGTCACTGCACTGGTGACCCTGAACAAGACCGACCTCGACCCGCCCGTCGGCCACCTGCCAGCTTCCTTGATGAACGACGTCGAACGCGGGCTCAGCCGCGTACTCGGCCTGTGACCAACCCGCGCCCGCAGCTCCATGTGTCCGCGCGGGCGCGGCTCAGGGACGCGGCAGGACGGTGAGCAGGTTCTTGTTCCAGACGAAGATCGTGTACTGGCCGTAGCGGTAGGTCCGGGCTGGCGTGCCGAAGGTCGCGATGACTTCTTTGGCCTCGGGAAAGCTGACCACGCCGGTGAAGCCGGTGAACGGCTGGGTGCCGGCGTATCCGTGATAGACCACGACGAAGTTCGCCGATTCGCGGCTCGGGTCGTACCATTCCGTCTTCACCAGCTGCCTGGTGGCACGGAGTGTCGCGCCGGCCGGGTCGAGCGACCTGACCTTGACCCGCTCCCCGCTGGTAAGCGTGACAACGTTGGCGGCCCAGTAGCCGGACAGGCCGTAACGCAGATGGTGGGTCTCCAGCCAGGAGGTAAGCCGCGCGTTCTGCGCGGGAACCACCGGCTGGCGGATCGCGAACACCAGCCCGGCGAGGTAGCCGCACAGCACCACGATGAGCACCGGCGCGAGCCGCATGGCCAGCAGGCGCCCGGCCAGCACGCGTCCGGCGAGGGCCGCGGCGAACGGCAGAACCGGGGTGATCTCCCGGGTGTAGGTGATCTCCACGGCGTGCGTGCCCACCGCGAAGGTCACCAGGTTGATCACGATGCCGGCCAGAAGCAGCTGCGAAACCAGGTCTCGGTCCCGGGGGAACCGCCATGCCGCGACGGCGATCCCGCACGCACCCAGCGTGGCCCCCGCGAGGTGCAGTATCTCGAACCCGCTCCGGACGGCCTGGTGTACGCCGATGAAGTTCGCGCCGGCCAGGACGAGCAGGCAGATCCCGGTGACGCGCAGGTTATGCCAGAAGATGACGTTGAGCGGGGACAGCTGCGTGGCGACCTGGGCCTGGGTCTCCCCGCCGATGGCCTGGAGGACGTGCGGCGCCGCCAGGCCCACCATCCCGGCGGCGACGGCGGCGACGGCCAGCGCGATCTCGTAGCGCTTCGACGCCATCGGCTGCGGCTGCGGCTGCCGGCGCCGCTGCCGCTGCCAGAACTTGGCTCGCAGGGCGCGGAACGAGCACACGATGGCCAGCGGCACCACCGCCACATAGAGCACCAGCACGTCCGCGATCTGTGCCCAGGCGAGGATGAGCCCGACGACGACCGGCACGTACCAGCGCGGGCGGGCGCGGTCGACGATCAGCCAGGCCAGCAGCACGGGAACCGATGTGCCCAAGTGGTCCGGCGAGTTGAGCAGAGCGTACGTTCCGGCGTCGAGTTGCGGGGCGATCATTATTCCTGCCGCTATGGCGGCCCGTGCCACCGCCTCGCGCCCGGTGGTCTTGCCCATGGCGAGCAGGGCCACGAGCAGCATCGCGAGCGTGTACGTCAGGGCCGCGGCTATGTGTACCGCATCCGCGTTGAGCCCGTGCACCAGCTCGACCAGCATGTACTCGGGTACTTCGGTGGTGTAGTAGGTGACGTCGCCGGTTATCGCGCCATCGGAGTTCGTGGCGTTGGTCTGGGAAAGCCGCAGGTTGGCGGCGAAGGCGACGACCAGGCCCAGCCCCCACATGGCGGCCGCCAGCCAGCGGCTTCGCGGCCAGCGGCGAAGCTGGTGCCGGTAGGGGCGTGCCGCCGGGTCAGCCGTGCCCGCCGCGCTTACCGCATGGGCGTCAGTGGATGATCCCCCGAGGGAAGACATGACCGTAATTGCATCATCTCGCGGCAGGAGTTGCGAATTAGCCGGAAGTTGCGGGGGAACTCCGAATGAGAAGTTCGTGCCTGACCGCCGTCGCGGCGGTCCTCATGCCGCCGCCGCGAGTCCTCGCCGAGTGTTCATCCGGTAGGCGTCCCGGCGCGCGCATCCTGCATGACCTGCCGAAGCCGGGCGACGGCGGCTGCCAGCTCGTCGAGCGACCGCTTTTGGCTGAGAACAGTCCCTACGGCCTGGTCGGACACTGAGCGTTTCACTAACTGGAAGAGCCAGACGCCTTCGCTTGCAGGCTGGTGATGAGATCGTGGGTTGGCTTGGTTCCCGCTCCGATGGTGAGGCCGGTCACCGCCAGATCGAGGAAGGAATTGACATGGCCGGTCGCGATCGACTGGAGCAGGAAGAGCCCGAAGCCGCCAGATATGCCTAGGCCGCAAACGCTCGCGATAGCCCAGAAGAGGACGGCCCGATTGTTACGTAGCGCTTCGACATCGGCCTGGTCACTGGCCGCCTTCTCGACTTTAGGCTGAACATCCGCCGCTGTCGTCTGCGCGTTTGCGGCATCCGCCTGGGCCGCCGTTTTGGATTGGGCTGCCGTGGTCTTTGCTGCAGTGGTAGGCATGAGAACCTGGCTCAGTGGTTCGAGGAGACGCTCTAGCGCGGCTGCGGAGGCTACCACGCCGGCGTAGGGAACGTAGTTCTTTGCGATGCCGATCGTGGTCGGCTTGATCGCGTATCTGTAGGCGAACCACATGCCGACGATGGCGACGGCAACCGCGACCATCGACGGGGTGATGACCGATGGGCTGGGCGGTGCGGTGGCCTTCGAGGCCGAGACCGGATTGGTGTGCGTAGCGCCACCGGCAACTTGCTCGACGTTCGAGACCGTGACAACCGCCATGACATCCCCCATGTTATACCAAGAAGCCTAATATCCGACAATTCGGACTTCAAATGCAATGCCACTGAAGGGCGTTTAAAGAAGTATGGATAATTTTGGCCAGGAACGCATCCCGCGACCGGAAGCTCGTCGAAGCTGACGGCGAAAATGACCGCACCGCCACCGTTGCCCGCCGGAGCGCTCGAAACATACCTTGGTCATGTGGACAAGCGCATCTTTCGGGCTTGAGAGCGAGTACGCCGTCACCTGTGTCTTCCCCGGGCAGCCGGGCCTGTCCCCGGAAGAGCTGTCCCCGGAACAGCTGTCCCCGGAAGAGCTAGCGCGCGACATCTTCCGCCCCGTGGTACCCGGGGACCGGAGCAGCGACGTCCTGCTCGGGAACGGGGCGCGGCTGTCCGTGGAGGCGGCCAGCCACCCGGAATACGCGACGCCGGAGTGCGACAACGTGCTCGACCTCATCGCGCACGACAAGGCGGGCGAGCGGATCCTGGAGGAGATTGGCGTGGACGCCCAGCGGCGGCTGCGCGAAGCGGGTATCGCCGCCGATGTCTACCTGGTCAAGAACAGTACCGGGGGCTGCCGGGAAAGTTACCAGGTCGGCGCGCATGGCGAGTTCGGCAGGCTGGCCGACATGCTGATCCCGTTCCTGGTCACCCGGCAGCTTATCTGCGGCGCCGGGAAGGTGCTGCCGACACCGCGGGGTGCCGTTTTCTCCCTCGGCCAGGGGGGCCGGATCCAGCCGGAAGGGCGTGTCCTCGGCGAGGATCCGACTGACCGCGCTCGACATCCAGCGCGAGTACCTGGCCAGGGCCAGGGACGTCGCCGACAGAGACGGCGCGGACGCGGCCACCGGGCGCGTGCTCGGCATGTGGCAGCGGGTGCTCGACTCGGTCGAGGCAGGGAACCTGGACGCCATCGCGCGGGAGATCGACTGGGTGGCCAAATACCAGCTGATCGAACGGTACCGGGCCGCGCACGGCCTGCCGCTGTCCTCGCCGCAGATCACCCAGCTCGACCTCGGCTACCACGACGTGAACCGCGGCCGGGGAGGTTACTACCTGCTGTTGCGCAACGGCGCGGTCGAGCGGGCCGTCCGTGACATCGACATCTTCGAAGCCAAAACCGTCCCGCCGCCCCCCGGCCGCTACCGTCAGGCGGGCTGATCTCCCCGGCTCTCGTCGCCGTGCTATTCCGTGATCTTGGTGAGGAACAACCAGGCGCTCGTGATGCCGCCAACCAGAGCTACGAGTACCGGCCCGACCAGGACGTAGAGTCCCGCGTGCACTCCGAGGACCAGGACGATACCCGCAGCCAGCAGCAACAACGAAGTGATCGTGGTGGGAGTCACACGCTCGAGTGCGGGGGCGATCGCCTGATTACTCCGGTCGCCCTTGGCGCGTCGATCTAGAACGGCCAGGCCGGTACCGGCAATCACGGCGAGAACGACCAACTCGGCGCCGAGCGTGCGGTACCCCTGTCCGGGAATCGCGATCAAGACCGAGATAAAAAGGACCATGCCGAACAGGCTCAGCGTCTGGGCCGCCCGGTTCCGCAGTTCCTGAGACCTCGCGATGAACGCGATCCTGATCGAGACCGCCACGAACAACAGCCCGGTCAGTGTGGCCGCGGCGCCACCACAGATCTCGGCGAACGTGTCCCAGGATTTCAAGCGGGTCCCCCCGTCTGCCCGGCAAGGACCACGAACGGCACGGGCTCTTGCCGCGAGAATACATCACGGGCGCGCCGAATACGCGCCATTAGTCGGCGGCAGATTCGCCGTAACTGGGGCTCCGGAATTGCCAGGATTCGCCGCCATACTAATTGCTGGGATGCTGCACGGTGCAATTGATATTCGGATCCACGCCCGCGTAGTTGAGGGGACCGGCAATGATCGTCACCGCGACCGTACTGGCCCTGCTACAGCCGACAGGGCCTTTGTAATCGCCGCGCTGCCCGGCGGCGATACCACCGATGACCAGCCAGATGGCAAGAAGTACCGATCCGATGTGCATCTGGACCTCCGTAGCATCGTCTGCCTAAAATCCGATGAGAAGGCAATCGCAATGGCCAGGCCTTTACCCTGGTCCGGCATCTGGAGGGGAAGCATACCCGCGGGCGGCGATAACGAGTCCAGCGCGCGCGAATTCAATGTCTTTTCCAGAAATCTGGAAGTTGGGCTGGCAACGGCGATCGGGTGATCGCCACCTGTGACAGCAACTTCCAGACATCTGGAAGATGCCGGTGATTCGTTGACTGAAGGGCGCGCTGCCCGCATCCTCGGTGACGGGGGACTGGCGAATCAGCACGGATCAGGCCACCGGACGAGTCAAGGACAGATCGAGGGCGGTACTCGATGACTGAAGGCAGGGAAGCGGCGCGTCGGCAGGTGCGCACTCCACTGCGGCAGCGAAGCCGGAGGCGCTGGGCGATCGCGGGCGGCGTCGCGGCGTGCTGGGTGGTTCTGGAGGTCGTGACGGGTTCTGCCTTCTCCGCCACCGTGCTGCTGGTGGTCATCGCGGGACTCGGTGCCGGATGCGCAGCTGGCCTGCGGGCCTTGGGCATCACGAGGGATCATCCGTGGATACGGCGGCTGGCCTCCCGGCCGTGGCGCGACGGGCAGGACGTGCTGAAGGTTGCCATGCGGCACCTGTCCGACGTGTTCGTGGTCACGCCCAGCGGGTTGCTGCTCGCGCCGAACATTGTCGAGCTGCAGCTGAACCCCGACGACCTTAGCTCGCTGTGCGAGCGGATGGAACTCGGCGTGATCAAGGCCAGCATGACGGAAGTCTATGACGAGCAGGTAGCCGCGCACGGGGCTCGCTTCGCCGGGTCGGGCCGGGCGGACGTGCAGGTCATCGCCGCCGGGTCCGTCCCTCCGGGCCGCTACCGCCTGCGCCAGGGGGACCTGGCGAGCAACGATGCCCAGCCTGACGTGGCTGACGCCTGGTACGCGGACGCCGGGCCAGAGTTCGCGTATTCCGCCCCGCAGCCCGGCTACGCCGGGCCCGGCAGCCGAGTTTGGCAGGGACCTGACTCGGGCCTGACCGTCGCCGGCGGCATGGCCACGATCAGGGAAGAAAGCCCCGCCTCCGTCCCTGTGCTGCGGCTGGTCACGGGTTCCTCGGTAGCGCAGACCACGATGTCCGGCGCCCGGGCCGGGCGCGGGTCGGTGGAGCTGGTGCTCCCCGACGTGCTCACGGTGTCCAGGGAGCATGCGAGGTTCACCTTCTCTGACGGTCGCTGGTGGATCACCAACCAGGGCAGGAATGGGCTCACCCTCAACGGCGCCCCGGTGGCGGGGGAGCAGCCGCTCAGCGACGGCGATGCGATCCGCTGGGGGACCAGACCGGACGCGCTGCTGTCTCGCGTTGAGATCAGCTAAAGCCCGGAGGTGCGACAATTATCATCCAGACATGGCGAGACTGGATGGCCGCGCCGGTGGCGCGCCGTCGTTCGGGAGTGGCGACGCAGTGGCGACGGGTCAGCTCTTCCTGTGGTCGAAAGCGCGCGGTGAGTGGGTAAGCTGTCCGCCCGACGAGATCACCTGGCTGGACCGGCGCATGCTTAGTGGCGATGAGGACCTCACGCTTCACCGTGCCCCGCGTTGCGCGGGTCTTCGCTACGTTCATCACCGCTGGGAGCTGTTCAGCCGTGATACGACCTACCGGGTTTACCTAGCGCCGGAAGCAGCCGGGATACCTCTGGCCGCTCAGGCCGTGCAGCGGACGGCGTGCCAGGTCCTGCCCGTGGCACCGGCACGCTACGAAGCGCTGCCGGTGGTCCTCGCAGAGGGCTCGTGGCTGGTCAGCGTGGGTACCTGGGTGCTGCGGCTGCGGCTCGACAGGCCGGCCCGCCCGCGCCCCGATCCGGCCGCCCCGGACGGTGAGAAGCAGCTGACGACCCGGGCCGGGACAATCATGCGGCGGGGCAGCGTGACCGGGGAAGACGCCGTGGCACGCGTGCGCGGCTACTTCATCCGCAATGCCACGGCGCGGCTGACGATGGCCTATTACTACCAGGAGTTCATCCTCGGCCTGGCCGCCCCGCAGACGGTGCCGATGACGAATGTGGTCATCGCCCTGAACCTAAGCGGAGAGGGTGCGGTATCCGACTATAAGAAGCTGCTTCAGGGCCTCGTCTGGTCCGAACGCGGCCACGCGCGTGATCTCGCCGACTTCCTGCTCGCCAACGGCCTGCTGACCCCCGCCGATCTTGATGAGGCAAGGCAGGCCGCGGCGGACAACGAACGCAATGGCGTCTGCGAGATGGCGCGGCAGCGGCTTCAGTATCGCCCGAGAAGCACCTGACCGCAACGGCGCTAGTCGAAGAGAAGTCGCTGGATGGCGTCGCCGAGCCATCGGCGGTACCGGTCGGCCATGCGGGTCGTGATCACCGGCACCCACCGCGGCCCTTAAGCGGTCGGCGCGCGGTTTGTCAGTGCCTTGTGGCAGGATCTTCCGCAGGATCGAAGCTAGGGAGGTCTGCTTCATGGGCAAGGCGAGCCGGCAGCGGCGGCTGAAGCAGGAGAGGGAGCGCAAGCAGCGGCGCGCGACGCAGCCGTCCGCGTCATCGCCGCCCGCCCCGTCGCGACCGCCGCACGAGGCCGAGCAGCCGTCTCAGCGGGAGCTTGCCGCCGTCGGGGTGGCCGAGGCCCTGCAAGCCCTTGCGCACGGCCTGCAAGATCAGTTCATGGAGTGGGTGGAGGCGCTGGCCGGCCAGCAGCAGGTGCCCGGCTGGGACGCCACCGTCAGCCGTGAGCTGGTCAGTCACCTGCGCGTCTCGGTGTCCGGCGCCTGGCGGCACGGCTGGCAGCCCGCTGAGCTGGTGCGCCACGCGGGCCGGGAGAGGGGTGACTGGCATGCCCGGATGGTCACCGACATGATCGCCGACGAGATGCGCGGCTACGCCGCCGCCACAGTGGACGACCGCTGGCTGGCGCAGCTGTCCGCCCTCCGGACCGAGGTGTGGTGGGGGAGTGACGACGCTTATCTCGGCCGGTGGCGCGGCCGGGAGGGGGACAGTCCGCAGGCCACGTTGATAACGGCGGTGGAGCTGCTCTTGGTGCTCGGCCACCTGCCGGTGCTGCCTCGGCTGTGCCCGCTGCCCGGTACGGTGCGGCCCGGTGCCGCGGCCAGGCCGGGCGCCGCGGCTGGCGACGAGCGGACCGCCGACGAGCGGATCCTCGGCAAGATCCGTGCCCTCCTCGCCAAGGCGGAATCCACGGAATTCACCGAGGAGGCCGAGGCGCTGTCCGCGAGGGCGCAGGAGCTGATGGCAAAGTACAGCATCGACCACGCGCTGCTCGCGGCCGAGGCGGGCCGGAAGGACAAGCCAGCCAGCCGGCGGCTGCCGGTGGACAACCCGTACGAAGGGCCGAAGGCACAGCTGCTCGAGGAGGTCGCCAAGGCCAACCGGTGCCGGGCCGTGTGGTATAAGAGCCTGGGGATGTCGGCGGTGATCGGCTTCCCCGCCGATCTCAACGCGGTTGAGCTGCTGTTCACCTCGCTGCTCGTGCAGGCGAACACCGCGATGCTGCGGGCCGGCGCGAAGCGGGATCGCTACGGCCGGTCGCGCACCCGGGCGTTCCGCCAGTCGTTCCTCATGTCCTACGCCATCCGGATCGGAGAGCGGCTGGCTGGGGCTACCGGAGACGCGGAACGCCAGGTAGCGGCCGAGGCGCCAGGCCGAAATTTGCTCCCTGTGCTCGCTGCCCGGCACCAGGCCGTCGATGACGCGGTCGATGAGATGTTCGGCGACGGCGTCTCGTATCACCGGACCGGCCGCGTAAGCGACTCCGAAGGCTGGTATTCCGGCCGGGCCGCCGCCGACACGGCGGCGCTGCACGGTCACCGTGAGGTCACCGCCGAATCCGCCTGAGCGCATCAGGTGCCGCCGCCCCCGCCACCTGACTGGGTGCGGCGGTCGTCGGTTTACTGAGTGCCGGGGTCGCCGTTCCAGGCGTTGAAGTCGGCGACGGTGGGGAAGACCAGCAGTGACCGGTCCAGCCCGGTGGCCCGCATCGTCTCGTGCGCCTGGGGGTCGGGCGCGACCACCAGGAACACCTTGCTGGCCGCGGCCGCGCGGCGGTGGATGCTGGTCAGCACGTCCAGCGCGAAGGCGTCGGCCAGCACCGCCTCGGCCAGATTCGCCGCGATGAGCAGGAGATCGCTTTCCAGAGCGGCGCGAAGCTCGGTATGCAGCAGTCCCTCTGTGCCAGCTCCGACGTTCCCGCAGACGTTCACCACCAGGCAACGGCCGCGCCTATGTGAGGTAAGCAGCAAATCCATCGAGTCCAAGACAGTCTCCCGCTGTCGCTACAGACTAACTCGATGCATGAGCCACATCTCAGGACCGCATGCTGATTCTGAACGAAGACTCTAAGACACGATCACGACGCTGACATGCGGAATCCCACAATTAGTTAGCATCATATTACGGATAGTTCGAACATTTGACTCACTAGCCCTAGGGCTGGTCGCGTCAGCGGGGCGGGTCGAAGGGGGGCGGCAGGGGTGGCAGCGCGCCGGCGCCCTCTACGATCTGAGCAGCGAATGCCCGGAGTTTGATGTTGCGGTTCTGCGACGTCGTGCGCAAGATCGCGAACGCCTCGGCGGCGGTGATCCGCCGTTGCCCCATCAGCACGCCGATCGCCTGGTCGATGACCGCGCGGGAGGCCAGCGAGGCGCGCAGCTGATCAGTGAGGGCGACATGGTCGGCCAGCCTGATGGCGATCGACAGGGCCCCAGAGGCGCTCTGCGCGAAACGCTCGGCGCGGCGGGTCGCCGCCTGCCCGAAGGAGCCGGCTACCAGCGAATACAGGTTGAACGCGCCGATGGTGTTGCTGCCGCTGCTCAGCGGGAGCGATAGCGAGGACCTGATTCCGTGCTCAAGGGCGGTTGCCGCGTAGGCGGCCCACCGGTGGTCGCTGGCCAGGTCCTCGATGGACACCAGGGTTCCGGTGCGCAGCGCGTGCAGGCACGGTCCCTGATCCAGGCCGTACTGCACCTCGTCCACCTGCGCAGCCAGTGCGTCCGTGGAGGCCACCGTCAGCGGGCGCCCGTTGGGTTGCAACGTGATCCCGCACGACAACCCCTTACCCACCGTCAGGATCGCCAGGCCGGCCAGTTCCGTCAGGAACTCCTCGATGGTCTCGGTGCCCAGCAGCAGCGCTTGCATCTCCACGATGCTTGCCGCGACGTCGTCGGGCGTGCCCGCATCGGCCATGCTCCACGACCAGTCCCAGGAACCCGCCGACGGCGGACAGCTGACTAAACGCCACACCCTGGGACGGTCCGTCCTCTGCGGACGGGCACGAAATGCCTCAAAGCAGTACCTTCCACCATCCTCCCGATCCGGCACCAGCGCAAATCCCGGCCGGTCCGGCGCCAGTCCAGATAAATCGTGGCTCATCCCGAGGGCGTCCGCGTGGGCCATCACCACCCGAGCGTGGCGCAGCGCATCGGCCGGCTGCCGGCGGGCCATCCTTGATGACAGGCGATAGTCCCTGTAACAAGTCATGCCCTAAGGAGGCGAAGACATGGCCCAGGTAGTTCGATCGGTACCTCCTGGTGCAGGCGTCGATGAGTTCCGGCTTGACGGGTACGTTGCGCTGGTCACGGGCGCAGGCCGGGGGATCGGGGCGGGAATCGCCCAGGCCTTCGCTCGCGCCGGGGCGGACCTGGTCCTAGTGGCCCGGACCGTAACCGACCTCGGCGATGTTGCCGCCGCCGTGCGGGCATTGGGCCGAACGGCGTCGGTTATCCCTGCCGACCTTACCGACGTGTCCCGGGTGGCCAAGCTCGTCGAGCGCGCCATCGCCGAGCGCGGCAGGCTCGACATCCTGGTCAACAACGCCGGCGGGGCGACGCCCGCCGGCTACCTCGACACGACCCCCGAGGCGCTGGACGAGGCGTTTCACTTCAACGTGGCCGCACCCTTTGAACTCACCAAACGGGCCACCCCGTACCTGCTCGACAGTGGCCGCGGCTCAGTGGTCAACATTACGTCGAGAATGGACCGCCTCACCGCCCGGGGAATGGTGACCTACGGAACCGTCAAGGCCGCATTCGCCCAGCTGACCCGCCTCCTGGCGGTGGAACTCGCGCCCGGTGTCCGCGTGAACGGGATCGCCCCTGGCGTGGTGGAGACCGACGACCTGACCGCGGTACTCACCGATGAGCTACGGGCGCAGATCATTTCAGCCACCCCGCTGCGCCGGCTGAGCACGGTCGCTGACGTGGCCAACGCCGCCAGGTGGCTCGTCTCACCCGCCGCGAGCTACGTCACCGGCAAGGTCATCGAGATCGATGGGGGTGCCGAAGCCCCCACGTTCCCCGACGATACGCCTGACCTCCGGCCGGCTTAATGGCTTCCTCCGCCGTCACCCGGTTGACGGCGCACGTTCCGGGGACCAGGGTTTTGATCATGAGCCGAGAGATCACCACCGTCGTGACCGACTTGTCGTACCTGGAGTGTCCTCGCTGGCATGAAGGCCGGATCTGGTTCGTCGACTTCTATACCTACCGGGTGCTGTCCGCGACCGCCGACGGCGGGGATCTGCGCACCGAGGCCGAGGTGCCCGGACAGCCCTCCGGCCTGGGCTGGCTGCCCGACGGACGGCTGCTCGTGGTGTCGATGCGCGACGCGCGGCTGCTGCGCCGCGAGGCCGACGGGACTCTGGTGACTCACGCCGAGCTCAAGGGCCACGTGACGGGCCACGCCAATGACATGGTCGTCGATGCCCACGGCCGCGCCTTCGTCGGCAACTTCGGCTTCGACCTAATGAACGGCGCCCCGCTCGCGCCGGCCGATCTCGTGCGTGCCGACCCGGACGGCACCGTCACCACGGTCGCCGAGGATCTGTGGTTCCCCAACGGCAGTGTCATCACCGACGACAACGTCCTGCTGGTCGACGAGACCTTCGGCAACCGGATCACCGCCTTCGACCTCACCCGCGATGGAGCGCTGACGAACCGGCGGACCTGGGCTTCCTTCGGTGACCTGCCGGCCGACCGGGAGCTGCCGGCGGCGCTGGGTCAGCTCGTCGTCGCCCCCGACGGCTGCTGCCTCGATGCCGACGGCGCCCTCTGGGTGGCCGACGCCCTCGGCGGCCGGCTGATCCGGGTGCGTGAGTCCGGCGAGATCGTCGACCAGGTCGCGGTCGGGTCCGGCGTGTACGCCTGCATGCTCGGCGGTGACGACGGACGCACCCTGTTCGCCTGCTCCGCCCCTGACTTCGACGAACACGCCCGCAGCGCAGCTCGCGAGGCGCGGCTCCTCGCCATCCGCGTCGAGGTCCCGCACGCCGGCCGCCCCTGATCGGGCCGGCGGCCTGGAAACGGGGGCTAGCTCGGGCCGGGCGTGCCAGCTGCCCGGGGTGCGAGCGCTGCACGGCAGCGCCGAGGCTCTTCCACTGCCGGACCAGAGCCTTGTGCTTGTGGATTGAGAAACGCACTACGTTTAGTGTGAGTTTCGGGCCCGCAGCAGGCAGCAGGAGTGAGGAGTGGGCGCATGACGACAAGCTCGGATAACCGCGCCCCGGCGCCGGTCACCCGGCCCGGGTTCTACCAAGTCCATACCCCCGATCCGGAACGGCTCGTGCATTACTACCAGGACGCGCTTGGGCTCGTGGTCACCGAGCGGTCCGGATCCACGACGTACCTCACCACCGGTGTCGATCATCACTGCGTGATTATCCAGCCGGGCGAGCGCGACGGCCGCGCCGCGGTCGGCTTCGAGGTGGCCGGATCGCTCACCGATGTGCAGCGCGACCTCAAGAAGATGGGCCTCGGCGCCGAGCTGCGTTCCGACCCTCAGCCCGAGATCCGCGCCGCCCTCGCGCTGCCGGAGCCGGAAACGGCGACGCCGATCTACCTCTACCAGGGCCAGGAGGCCAGCGGGGTGCCGACCGCGCTGGGCACGAGGCCGACCAAACTCGGCCATATCGCGTCGTATGTGGAAGACCTCGAGGGTGCGCAGAGCTTCTATACCGACGTGCTCGGCTTCCGGTGGTCCGACACCATCGGAGATTTCTTCACCTTCCTGCGCTGTAACGCCGACCATCACGCCATCAACCTGATGCGCAGCGTCAAGAAGCACGGGCTGTTCCACGTCGCCTTCGAGATGCGCGACATCGTCCACCTGAAAGACGCGCTCGACCACCTGGCCAGCCGGAACATCCGGCTGCAGTGGGGACCAGGCCGTCACGGCGCCGGCCACAACATCTTCACCTATCACCACGACCCCGACGGCAACCTGGTGGAGCTCTTTACCGAGATCGACACCATCTACGACGAGACGACCGGCCAGTTCCAGCCCCGGCCGTGGCACGAGCACTGGCCGCAGGTGCCACAGGTCTGGGGCGCCGGACCCGAGGCCGCCAACAAATGGGGCCCGATCGATCCGGAGATGATGGCGCACTAATGCGCCCGGTGCTCATCGACCGGGCCGCCGACAGCCCCCATGGCCGGGAACGTCTGCACTGACACAGAACCAGAACTGACACAGAACCACCAGAACTGACACAGAACCAGAAGAGTGGCCACAGATGACTTCTCCCACCCTGACCGCGAACCCGTCGGAGAACGAGGGTTTCACCCACCGGCAGATTCTGCTGGTCATGTCCGGGCTGATGCTAGGCCTGTTCCTGGCCGCGCTCGACCAGACGATCGTCTCGACGGCGCTGCCGACGATCGTGGGGGATTTCCACCGCAGCAACCTGCTGTCCTG
>Ga0302181_10001999_pt1 | contig 14798 bp, 16 predicted proteins | sample I_Palsa_E3_3_FD_198786 | JGI IMG/M metagenome (GOLD analysis project Ga0302181, IMG submission 198786) | Peat permafrost microbial communities from Stordalen Mire near Abisko, Sweden - I_Palsa_E3_3 | ecosystem: Environmental > Terrestrial > Soil > Palsa > Peat permafrost | place: Sweden...
AAAGCCGCCGGGCTGGCGGTGCATGCCTGCGGAGCCGGCACAAGACCCGAGCGGGAGCCATCCCGGTCGGGCAGCCGGCCGTGAAACAGGAACCCCGGCGGGTGACCGCCGGAATCCCCGTCCTTCAGACCGGGGAGAAGTCAAGTCGGCCTCCGTTGCGCCGCGTGAGCGACGTAGGCATCGAGCGATGCGGGATCGGCGAGGACGTCCCGGCTCGCCACATCGTCCGGCTGGGCGCCTTGAAGGATCTTCTTGACCGGCAGCTCGAGCTTCTTGCCGGTGCGGTTGCGCGGGATGGCGGGGACGGCGATGACGCTGTCCGGGATGTGCCGGGGAGACAGCGAGGTCCGCAGGCGCGTCGTTATGGTCCGCTGGAGTGTGTCGTCGAGTGCCGCCCCCTCCCGCAGCTGGACGAACAGCAGCAGGTCCCCGTTGCCGCCGGACGGGTCCTCAAGGTGGACGACGAGGCTGTCGACGACCTCTGGCACTTCCTCCACCACGCGGTAGAACTCCGCGGTGCCCAGCCGCACTCCGCCCCGGTTCAGCGTGGCATCGGAGCGACCCGCGATGATGCAGCTCCCGGCCGCAGAGAACCGGGTCCAGTCCCCGTGCCGCCACACACCGGGGAAGTCCTCGAAGTAGGTGGAGGAGTACCGCGAACCGTCCGTGTCACCCCAGAATCCGACCGGCATCGACGGCATCGGCGCGGCGATGACGAGCTCACCGAGCTGACCGACCACGCGCCGGCCCTGCTCATCGAACGCCATCGCGTCCACGCCCAGGCAGGCCCCGGAGATCTCCCCGGCCCACACCGGCAGCAGCGGGCTGCCCTGCACGATCCCGGTGCAGACATCGGTGCCGCCGCTGCCCACGTTAAGCAGCACCCGGGAGCCGAACTGCTCCGACACCCAGTGGTATCCCTCGACCGGGAGCGGGCTGCCGGCCACGCCGAGCTGCCGCAGCCGGGACAGCCCGAAGCTCTTGGCCGGCTGCACGCCAGCTTTCCGGCAGGCCATCAGATACCCGGGGCTTGCTCCCATGAGCGTCGCGCCGGTCTCCTCGGCCAACCGCCACTGCCAGTTGATATCTGGATAGAGCGGATTGCCATCGATCATCACGATCGACGACCCGTTAAGCAGCGCGGAGACCAGGGCATTCCACATCATCCAGGCGGTCGTCGAGAACCAGAGCATCCGATCGCCAGCCGATAGGTCCCAGCTCAGCGCGTTGTTCTTCAGGTGCTCGAGGAGAATCCCGCCGTGTCCGTGGATGATGGCCTTGGGTTTGCCTGTGGTGCCAGACGAGAACAGCACGCAGAGAGGATGATCGAAGGCCACCGGCTCAAAACTGAGCCCGTCCGGGTCGGCGAGCAGGCGGTCCCACGGGAGAGCGTCCGGTAGCTCGCCAGGCCCGTAGGGGACATGCACCACGTGCTCGACCGTCGGCAAGCCCGTCCTGATGGCCGCCACATCCGCGCTCCGGTCGATTTGCTTCTCGCCGTAGCCGTAGCCGGTGATCGTGAACATGACCTTCGGCTCGATCTGCCCGAACCGGTCGACGACGCTTGGCGCGCCGAACTCCGGGGCGCAACTGGCCCAGGTCGCGCCCAGGCTGGCGGTAGCCAGGAAGGCCACCAGGGTCTCCGGAATGTTCGGCAGATAGCCGACCACCCGGTCTCCTGGCCCGACGCCCAGACGGCGTAGCCCGGCGCGTGCGGCGGCGACCTGCTGGCGAAGCTCGCCGAACCTGACCTGGACTTCAGGCCGGGTCTGCGAATGCGCGATCACGGCCACCGCGTCGTCCCCCTGGCCGGCACCGGCCAGGGCGTGCTCGGCGTAGTTCAGCCGCGCCCCCGGGAACCAGGTGGCTCCCGGCATCTGACGGCTCGCCAACACGGCCTGGTACGGCGCCTGAGACTGAACGCCGAAGAATTCCCAGATCGAGGACCAGAACCCGCCGAGATCCGTGACCGACCAGCGGTGCAGGTCGGCATAGGCGGTGAAGTGCAGGCTCCGCCGGTCCGCCAGCCAGCGTAGGTAACGACCGATCTCGGTGTGCTCCATAACGTCCGCTGCCGGGAGCCGCAGCACTTCCAGGGCGTCACCGGCGGCCGCCGCGCCGCTCACGGGCGGGACTCCTGCCGTCGCACCTTGCCGGCCCTGCCTTCCAGAAAGGCGCGCATCCGCTCCTTGGCTTCCGAGCTTCCGCCGGCGACGGCCGCCATCAGCGACTCCAGCAGGTAGCCCTCCGCCGGGTTCGCCTGCGCGATCCGCGGAAGCGCCTGCAGCACGGCGAAATTCGTCACCGGAGAGTTGGCCGCGGCCCGGGCCGCCAGCCCCATCGCCTTGGCGGACCCCTCGCCCGGGCCGGTCAGGTAGTGCGACAGCCCCGCCTCGTGGCCCTCTCGCGCGTCAAGGACCCGCCCGGTGAGCATCATGTCGGTCATTCGGTGCGCGCCGATCAGCCGCGGCACCCGGACGGATCCGCCCCCTCCGACGAACAATCCGTGCTGGCCCTCGGGCAGGGCGTAAAACGCGGTGTCCTCCGCCACCCGGATATGCGCGGCGCAGGCCAGCTCGAGTCCGCCGCCCACGACCGCCCCCCGGAGCACGGCAATCACCGGCAGCCGACCCGACTCGACCCGGTCGAAGGCCCGGTGCCACATCATCGAATGCTCAAGACCCGCGAAGACATCCCGCTCGGTCAGCTCAGAAAGATCCAAGCCCGCCGAGAAATGATCACCCTCGCTGTCCAGGACCACCGCGCGTGCCCGCTCCGGCGGGGCGGCGAAAAACTCCTCGATGCCCAGGACAGTGTCGTCGTCCAGGGCATTCCGCTTCGCCGCTCGGCACAGCCGAAGGACGGCCACGTCATCGTTGAACTCGACCCGCAGCGATGAAGGAAGCACTCGCCACTCCTTTCATGATGAGCCCTGATCCTGCCCGAAGGCACTGCCCAAGCTGGTCAGGTCGACTCTGTTGCGGTTTCTGGCGCAGGCGGGCGTGTGGTTCTGCTGAGTAGGAACGTGAAGGAGCTCTTCCCCGGCTGAGTGTCGGGACCGGCTCAGACGGGCTCGCCTGACCCGGACCCGAACAGGCTGGACGCCGCTGCCTTCGCGATCTGACTGTCTTGTTCCTCGCTCCCGCCGGAGACGCCGACCGCACCCACTAGGTGCCGCCCGGACCGGATCGGTGCGCCGCCGCCGAAGATAACCAGCCGATCGGTCTTGACGATCCCGTGCAGCAAAGCGCCCTCCGTCTCCAGCATCGACCACCACTGATCGGTCGGCAGGCCATTGAATGCGCAGACCGAGTACGCCTTGTCCTGGGCCAGCTGAGCTGACATCAAGGGCGCGCCGTCCATGCGCTCGAATGCGACCAGGTGGCCGGCCTGATCGCACACCGCAATACAGACCGGCACGGCCAGCCCGCGGGCGGCTTCGCGCGCGGCGCCGATCGCCCGCTGGGCCAGCGCCGCCGAAACGGAAAAAGCGGGCAGCAGGTCATCGGAATCGGCAGCACCCGTTGGCTGGGTCATCTCGCTATACACCTCTGATTCGTTTCGAGCTGACGTTACGGTATGGCCGGCTCCAGCCGCATCCTCGCCGAGGCGGCAGGCCGGTGGCCGGTCCTGTCCCGCTGAGCAGAAGATAGGTTCGTCGTTCCTCCACTCTGTTGTCCACTAGAGAAGAGAGAGAGTCTTGATACGAACAAATTTTCGAACGAAAGAAGCGGCCAGATGGGTGTCATGCGAATGGGGTACGTCCACGTCAGGGTCACGGACCTTGAAGAATCCCGCTCACACTACGGCGAGACGCTCGGCATGAAGCTGGTGCACGAGGAACCAGGCAAGCTGTACTACAAGGGGTGGGATGAGTTCGATCACCACTCCGTCGTCCTGGAAGAGGGCGGCGTCGGCGTGGTGAAGTTCGGCTACAAGGTCGAGCGCGAGACTGACCTGGAAGAACTGGAGCAGCGAGCCCGTCAGTTCGGCTGCCTGACCGAGCGGATGAGCAAGGGCGAGAATCTCGCGATCGGCGACGGCGTGCGGCTCGTGCTGCCCTCAGATCATGTCATCGAGCTGTACTCCGAGGCCGAATACGTCGGCACCGACGTGGGGCTGATCAATCCCGAGGCGTTCCCGCGTCACCTGGTCGGGGTCGGGGTCCCGAGGGTCGACCACGCCATGATCACCACCGAAGACCCCGCTACGCTGGAGCGGTTCTACCAAGAGGTGATGGATTTCCATCCGGCCGAGCGAGTGGTTGACAACCTCGACGATAATCACCTGATCGCCTCGTGGTTGAGTTGCGGCAATACGGCGCACGACATCGCGTTCATGGCCGGGCCCCAGGGGAAGCTGCACCACTTCGCCTACAACCTCACCGACTGGTACGCGATCAAGCATGCCGGTGGCCTGTTCGCCATGGACGATGTGTCCGTCGACGTCGGCCCGACCCAGCACGGCATCACCCGGGGCGAGACGATCTACTTCTTCGACCCGTCAGGCAACCGCAACGAGGTCTTCAGCGGCGGCTATCTGGTCTTCCGCGACTCTCCGCCGCTTACCTGGACGGTCGACCAATTGGGCAAGGCCATCTTCTACATCCAGCGCGAGCTCAACGAACGGTTCACCACGGTCCTGACCTGAGTATCGGTTCACCGCGGTCGTGACTGAGAGTGAGCGTACTGTCAGCCCGCTCCCGGGACTAGCCGAGCGGCTGTGGAACGCCGAAATCGACCAGGCCCCGGTCAGCCCGCTGTCCGACGAACGGCCTGACCTTCTGCCGGAGGAGGCCTACGCCGTCCAGACCCGCAATATCGAGCGCCGGTTGGCGGCCGGGCGGGTCATCCGCGGCCACAAGCTCGGCCTCACCTCGCTGGCCATGCAGGAGCTGCTCGGGATCACCGGACCCATCTCTGGCGTCCTGCTCGATGACATGATCGTTGAGGAGAGCGATCAGATCCGCTATGACCAGCTCATCCAGCCCCGGGCCGAAGCCGAGATCGCGCTGCGGATGGGCAGCGACCTAACCGGGCCCGGTGTCAGTACGGCGCAGGCACTCGCCGCCATCGACGGCGTGCTGGCGGCCATCGAGATCGGGGACAGCCGTATCGCGGACTGGCGGGGTAAGCTCGTCGATTCGGTCGCGGACAACGCCTCCGCGGCCCGGCTCGTCCTAGGCGGCCGGGTTACCCCGGTCAGCGGACTTGACCTGCGCCTGGTCGGGATGCTCTGCTACCGCAACGGCGTGCCGATCGACAGCGGCGCCGGGGCAGCGGCGCTCGGTCATCCTGCGCGCTGCGTGGCCTGGCTGGCCAACAAGCTGAGTGCGGAGGGATCGGGCCTGCGCCGGGGTGACATCGTGCTGTCCGGCGGCTTGCACCGGATGGTGCCGGTCCGGCCGGGGGACGTCATCCGGGCCGAGTTCGCCCACCTCGGTGCGGTATCAGCTCACTTCGGCGACGGAGCTGCCGCGTGACCGCCGCGCAGGTGATGGCGGATGCGCTGATCAGCGCCGAACGTGAGCGCAAGCCCATCGTTCCCTTCAGCCGCGCGCAGCCGTTTCTCGGTGCCGGGACCGCGTACGAGGCGCAGTCCTTGTTCGTCGGGCACCGGCTGCAGGCCGGTGAGCGCGTCGTCGGCGCCAAGCTGGGGATGACCAGCAAGGTGAAGCGGGACGCCCTCGGTATCCACGAACCGGTCTACGGTCGGCTGACCTCGGGCATGATCCATCCGTTCGGCGAGCCGCTACGGCTTGGCGAGCTGATTCACCCGAGCGCCGAACCGGAAATCGCGTTTCTTCTCGGCCGCCGGATCGATGCCTTTACCACCGTGGCCGGGGTCATGGCCGCCACCGAGCTGGTGTTCCCCGCCTTGGAGGTGGTCGATTCGCGGTACTGCGAACGTTTCCGGCTGCCTGACTCGATCGCTGACAACGCGGGAGCGGCCAGAGTGGTCCTCGGCTCGCAAGGGCGCAGCCCGCGCGAACTCGTGGATCTCCATGTCCTGGGCTGCCTGTTCCGCTGGAAGGGTGGCTCGTCCACGGCGGCCGGCGGCGCGGTCATGGGGCACCCGGCCGCCGCCCTGGCCTGGCTGGCGAACACCCTGACGGCCCGGGGAGAGCACCTCGATGCCGGGACCATCGTGCTTTCCGGTGCCCTGACCGCCTCCGTGCCGCTGAAAGCCGGCAGCACCGTGACGGCCGAGTTCGACGGGCTCGGCTCGGTGGGCATCCGTTGCCAGTGAGCCAGACCGGATCCGGGCCCCAGGACAAGGACCACGCTGCCGAGATCACCATCCTCCCCGACGGGGAACGGGTCGCCGCGCGACCGGAGGAAACCCTGCTCGCGGCCCTGAGCCGGGCCGGCCTGGGCTACCGGATCGGCTGCCGGCGCGGCGGCTGCGGAGTCTGCAAGCTCCATCTCCTGCTGGGCGAGGTCCGCTACGAGCGGACGATCGCGGACAGCGTGCTGAGCGACGAAGAACGCGTCGAAGGCATCTGCCTCAGTTGCCGGGCCATCCCGATCACCAACGTCGTGATCGAACTCCAGGAGGGAGACAAGCTACGGCGGGTCCTGCCGCTCGGATTCGCGTCCGGCTTCGCGGTCAAACTCCAAACCGGTACCTGATGAGAAGCCATGGCCCCGCCGGATACTGAGGCCGAGGGCTCAAGGGCACCCCCGCCACCATCCCATCCATCCCATCCCATCCCATCCCAGGGCCAGCCACTAAGCGCTGATCAGGGCGAGGCAGCCGGCGTGGCTGCTGGCGGCGAGTTCTCTGGATAGGCCGCGGGCGGCTATGGTCAGGACGGAGCTTGCCATCTGCAGGTCGGTGCGGAGGTTGGGGACGGTGAGCTCGAGGGCGGCCACGGCGATGCCGCCGGATCCGAATACCGGCACGGCTACCTCGGAGACCCCGGCCTTGAATTCCCATCGCGATACTGCGACCCGGGTCAGCCTGATGCTGGCCAGGGCCTGGCGGAGCCGGTCCGGGTCGGTGGACGGTGTTCGGGGTATAGCATTTCAGGCCGCCGCGTTCCAGGATGCCCCATCCCGCGAGCTCGGTACCAGCCGGTGGGCCGTGGAGACGGGCAGGCAGGTCAACCGGGCGATTTCGGTGAGCGAGTGCTCGTTGCCGTCATGAAATGTTAGCAAGATCGCCACGATCTTGCTGGTTACCGAGCGGCCAGGCTCCGCTGAGTTGCCCGCCATTGGGCCTCCCTTTTCTAGCAGTAGCACGAAGATTGCCGATAAGCATGTCTTAAGAAAAAGGGCGCACCTCAACTCGGTTTTGACGTGATCGGCGGGTTGCGGTACCTGACCATTCGGACGCTCCCGGAAAGCCGCGAGGGCCTTTCTCAAGGCAGCGGTCCCGGCAGTACCATCCTCGGTGAACGTGCTGCTCATGAAGGCGGGCAGCACCCAACGTCCGTCCCAGACGGCGCCCCGCCGCGTGGGGGGATGGGTGACCAGCCGCGCCAACGTGAGATCTCCCGGTAAGCAAGCGTCCATAACAGCACGCAGCGCTACCGGGGTCCAGAGTAGTGCCTTGGCGGCGAACTGGGCTGGCAAGCCAGCGCCATCGCGACCCAATTCAAGCCTAACCTCAACGGAACCTCGCGTCCATAGCGCAACTTCGCACCCATGCAACTGCAGTGCGTGTCTGGATGTCGACGCTGCGCGATCTTCGCCTCGCCGCAAATAACAGGCGTCCGGCGCGATATCCCCGTGTTTCGCTTCCCGATCAGCGGAAGTCCGTTGTCTGTTTGCGGGGGGTGAAGTGGCACGGTCTCATCGTGTCGTGCGCCTGCGGCCCGCGAGGAGGGGGGGTTCTTGTGGACGATGAGATTGCTGAAGCTGAGGGCTCACACGAACCCACCGAGTTCAAGAAGGCACCGAGGAGAGCGGTAGCTAGCGGCTGGGTCGGCAGCGCGCTGGAGTACTACGACTTCTTCGTCTATGCCACTGCGGCATCATTGGTGTTCCCCGATGTCTTCTTCCCGAAAGGGAACCCCAAGCTCGCCATCATCGAATCGCTCGCCACCTACGGCGTCGGCTACGCCGCGCGCCCGCTAGGCGCGCTCTTCCTAGGCAGATGGGGAGACAAGCACGGCCGAAAGAATGTCTTGGTCGCGTGCATGCTGGCGATGGGTTCCGCGACGTTCCTTGTCGGCCTCCTGCCGACCTACGCCGCGATCGGTTATTTCGCGCCAATCCTGCTCGTGGTGCTGCGGCTCATCCAGGGCTTCGCGGTCGGAGCCGAGCTGTCCGGGGCGAGCGCCATGATCGTCGAGAACTCGCCGTTCGGCAGGCGCGGTTACTACGCCAGCTACACGTTGCAGGGCACCCAGGGCGGCCAGCTCATTGCCGCGGGAGTGTTCCTGCCGCTTTACTTCACCCTGAGCACCAGCGCGATGGACAGCTGGGGGTGGCGGATTCCGTTCCTCCTGAGTTCGGTCGTGGTTGTCGTCGGCTACATCATCCGCAGGAACGTCGACGAGACGCCGGCTTTCAAGGAAGCGGCTAATCACGGCGCGGTCCCGAAGAACCCTGTCTACGAGGCCATCCGGCTGAGCTGGCCGAACATGGTACGCGTCATGTGCATCTCGCTGATGAACGGCGTGGCGACACTGGCGACCACCTTTGGCGGCACCTTCGCTACCAACTCGGCGTACGGCGTCGGCATGAACACCAGGCTGTACCTGTTCATCCCGGTTATCGGCAATGCCATCGCCATGGTACTCATCCCGTACATCGGGAGCCTGTCCGATCGCATCGGCCGGCGTCCGTGCATCATCGTCGGTTCGCTCGGCGCCGGAATCCTGGCGTATCCGTATCTGTACTTTATCGGCCACGACAACGTCCCTGTGACGATCTTTTTCGCGGTACTGATGTGGGGCTGCATATACCAGGGCTACAACGCGGTGTTCCCGTCGCTGTTCCAGGAGATGTTCCCGACCCGGACCCGGGTTAGCTCGTTCGCGATCGCGCAGAATATCGGCGTCCTGATCACTGCCTTCCTGCCCTCCACCTACGCGGCGATCGCAGGCCCCGCTCCGGCGGCCTGTGTGGCGAACAAGAAATTCCTCCCGAACGCCATTGTCAATGGGACGACCTGCAGCCATCTGGCCCTGGGGGTTCACACCCATGTGCTCTGGGTGGTCGGCAGTATCACCTTCGGCTTGGCCATCCTTTCCGCGATCGCGGCCTTCACGGCCAAGGAGACGTTTATGATCCACCTGAACGACTGCGGCGAGGAATGGGCGCAGCCGGTGTCTCAGGAGGAGTACGCCAAGGCCCGCCTCGCGGCCGTCGCCTAGGTCCGCTTCCGCACTTCGCCCGTCCCTGATTCACCGCCGTCCCTGATTCAGGGACCTGTCCGGGCGGGTGTCTGGGAATCGTTCGATTTCCGGACATTCACGATGGGGAGTGGTGCGGCGCCCCGGGCGGGAAGTCAATAGTCTGGGTACCTCGCAGACACTTGACGATTGAGGCTAACGAGGTCGAAGCCGTAACCGGCCCAGTACGCCGGGGCGAAGCCGGCATCGACGTAGCTGACCAGGGCGCCGTCAGTCTCCACCTCGCGTATATCGGGCTGGACACCCTGCTCGGCCTTGTGAGCACAGGCGGAGCAGGCCGGGACGGAGCGAGCGGTAATGCCGCCGTCCGGCGACCAGCCGATATCCCTCACCGACATGCCGTGCCGCGGATCGAAGAAGCACGATGGCCGCCAGCCGGGCCTTGGCTGCCCGGCCGCAAGAGCGTCGGCGCAAGCCAGATGGTACTGCCCCTCGGCGATAACCCGGCTGACGGCGCCCATGTCCTGGACCCGGCTGGCGGCCTCGAGAGCCGCGGCCGCCCGCTCATAGGCGCCCAGTGCCGCGCCTTGTTCGCCTGCCGCTTCCGGGTTGGCCTGGATGGAGACATCCGCGTGGTGGCCGGCGGCCCCGGCGCTGAGCGCGATCAAGTCGTCCCGGGCGGCCGACTTGACCTCCTCGAGGATCCGCTGCTGAAGCTTACGGAATGGGTGCGGTCCTTTCATGGCGTGGACCTCCTGCCGTGTTAAAGTCCGAGCCGTACGGCTGCCGGCACGTCCGCATCGGACCAGACCACGGTAATACTGGCGTTGTCGCGCTGTCACTATCAGTGTGGCCAGCCCGCCTCGTTACCAGACCGCCGGTCCGTGGGACGCCGACGACTCCGTCACAGGATTTCCGAGTACTTACGATTCAACGCCATCCCGCTAGCTGGAAACGTGCTGGAGCCGACTCGGGCATCCCGCGAGAGTGGCCTGGTAATCTCCGGCAGGCCGGACCCTACTAGTCCGCGGGCTGGCGTGGCTGGTCGATGGAGGGAGCGCTTCATGGCGTCGGTACTCATTCTGAACGGGCCTAATCTCAATCTCCTGGGGACCCGGAAGCCGGAGGTATACGGGACGACCACGCTGGCTGATGTCGAGAAGCTGTGCAGCGACGCGGCGGCCAAGCTGGGCCTCGACGTCGACTTCAAGCAGTCCAACCACGAGGGCCAGCTGATCGACTGGATCCAAGAAACGGGAGCGGCGGTCAAAGCCGGGCAGTCGATCGGCGCGGTGTTCAATCCCGGCGCGTTTACGCACACGTCGGTCGCTCTGCACGACGCCATCGAGGGCGCCAGCCTGCCGCTGATTGAGTGTCACATCTCCAACGTGCACAAGCGCGAGGAGTTCCGTCACCACTCCTTCATCTCCCCGATCGCCTCGGGCATCATCGTCGGCTTCGGCGTCCACGGCTACGTCCTGGCCATCCACGGCCTGCACCATCTGTCACAGGCCGGCTGACCGGCGGCAGGCTCAGCCCCGCCGGGCCGCGACCGCGGCGACCAGGGCGGTTCGCATTGCCTCCACCGGGCCGGGACGACCCGTCATCAGCTCGACCTGCGCGACCGCCTGGTACAGCAGCACGGTCAGGCCGCTGACCACCGGGCAGCCGGCGGCCAGGGCTGACCCGGCGAAGGAGGTCGGCCACGGCGCGTACACCACGTCAAGCACCATGGTGTCTGGTTTCCAGCGGGTAGCACTCAGCGGATCGGCGGCGCCGCCGGGCAGCGTGGAGATGACCAGGTCGGCGGCGGGCAGCGGTTCGGTGAACAGGCCGTCGGAGATCGTCGGCCGCATCCCGAGTCGCTCGGCGGTCTCGCGCAGCTCGCCGGTACGGGCCAGGTTGCGGACCAGGACGATCGGCGACTGGTGGCCCAGCTCGCGCACCGCGGCGAGGGCACTCTGCGCCGTGCCGCCTGCGCCGAGAATGACCGCCTGCTCGACCCGGGCCAGCCCGGCCTCCCGCAGCGCCGAGACCATGCCGACCACATCGGTGTTGTCCGCCCGCCTGCCCCCGGCCGGAGAGAACACCAGCGTGTTCGCGGCCCCGACCGCCTCGGCCAGCGGCGATACCTCGTCGGCGACGGTCAGGACCACCCGCTTGAGCGGCATCGTCAGCGACAGGCCCGCCCACTCGGGTCCCATGCTGTCCACCAGGCGCGACAGGCCAGACTCGTCGCACTCGATCTTGTCGTAGTGCCAGCCCTGCAGGTCAAGCGCCTGGTAGGCCGCACCGTGCAGGACGGGGGAGAGCGAATGCTGGATCGGGGACCCAAGTACGGCGGCCCGCCGCACCGCTTGGTCTGCCGCGGTGGTGGTCACGTCCACGTTCATTTACCTAATCTCGAGGTCTGCCCGGAGTGAGTCTGTAGCAGGCTAGCCGGTGCCCGGCCGGAGATGCGGTTCCTGCCACTGGACGGGATGGGCGTTGCGCCCGCCGCGCCGGCCGGGCAGCGTCCTAAGCGTCGGGACCGTCGCAGCATCGATGAGGACACTGAGGAGGCCGATATGCCGCTGGTCGGCATTGGTCACCTGACCATGCTCGATACCGCACCGCCAGACTGGGTGTCGCTGGCCCATGACGCCGGCTTCGACGCGGTCGGGATCCGGGCGGCGGCCATCGGTCCCACCGAAGAAGAATGGCCGATGAGGGTCGGCTCGCCGATGCTCGCCGAGACTCTCCGCCGGATGGCTGACACCGGCGTGCGAGTGCTTGACGCGGAAATCATCCGTATCGACCCGCGGACGGTCATCGCGAGGTACGAGTCCTTGTTCGAAACGGCGGCCGCTCTGGGCGCCAGTTTCATCAACGTCATGGGCGACGATCCCGACCTGCACAGGGCTCGGGATACCTTCGCGGCACTGGCAGAGGCCGCGCGCCCCTACGGCCTGCGCCCGACGATAGAAGCCATCCCTTACATGCAGGTGAAGACGCTCTCCGATGCGGCCGCGGTAGTCGGCGAGTCTGGCGGCGGAATCATCATCGATCCGCTCCACCTGCAACGCAGCGGCGGCACACCAGGCGACGTGGGTGCGCTGGATCCCAAGCTGATCGCCTACTGCCAGCTCTGTGACGCGCCGCTGGCCGCTCCGCATAACCTGCCGCGGCCGCGGGAACTTCCCCGCGGGCAATCCGTTGAGGGGATCACGGACCTGGCCCTGGAAGCCCGCGCCGTGCGCCTGCTGCCTGGCGACGGAGAGCTTCCCCTGGCCGAGATCATCGCGGCGCTGCCCGCGGGCCTGGCGTTCAGCGTGGAGACACCTAACGTCGCCCTGCTCGAATCACTCGGCCCCGTCGAGTTCGCCCGCCGCGCCCGGCAGGCCGTAGCCCGTCTCCTGGCGGTGGCCGCCCCCACGGATGGCGCCAGAATAGCGCCCTAGCGAGAAGGGTACGCCGCCTTGCGCGCTAGAGAACCCCGAATCCGCTCAGCGGAAAGAACCGTGGCACGTCTTTTACCAGGAGTTATCTTGCCGTTAGCACCTGCCTTGGCAGCTCATGCCCGTACCTAGGAGCGATATGGCCACGAGAACACAGGTTCAAGATATCGAAAGGCCCTCGAGGGCCGCTAACACTCGTGTCCGCTACTGGATTCTGGCGATCATCGTTATCGCCACCGCAATCAACTACATGGACCGTGCGAATCTCTCGATCGCCGCGCCGATTGTCAAAAAGCAACTGCACATCAGCGACGTTCAGATGGGCCTGATCTTCTCGGCGTTCTCGTGGACCTACGCGGCCCTGCAGATCCCCGGCGGATGGACCCTCGAACGGCTCGGGCCGAGGAAAACCTTCGGGGTCGCCCTGATCTTCTGGTCGATCGTCACCGGGAGCATCAGCCTGGCCAGGGGATTCGGCTCCCTGCTCGGACTGCGGCTCGCTCTGGGCGTGGCCGAGACACCTGCCTTCCCCGCCAACAACACCCTAGTCAGCAGGTGGTTCCCGACCAGGGAACGCGGCCTGGCCACGGGCTCGTATACCGCAGGCGAGTATGTCGGGCTAGCCATTGCCGCCCCTTTGCTGGCCTGGATGGCGACGGAGTACGGGTGGCATTCGGTGTTCTACCTGACCGGCGGGCTCGGCCTCGCGTTCGCGTTCGTCTGGCTCGGTTGGATCCGGAACAGCCCCCAGAGTGACAAGCGGGTATCGGCGGCCGAGCTTGAGCACATCGAAAGGGGTGGCGGTGCCGTAGCGGACGTACATGTCGAAGGCCAACCCCGCAGCCACGCGAAGTTCTCTAACATCTGGAAGCTTCTCCGCAGGAAGCGCATGCTCGGAGCGCTGATCGGCCAGTTCGCGAATACCTCGACGCTGTTCTTCTTCCTTACCTGGTTCCCTGACTACCTGGTCACGGAGAAGCATTTCACCCTGCTCAAGGCCGGCATCATGGCCATCATCCCGTACCTGTGCGCGATGATCGGCACCATGGTCGGCGGCGCCGGTTCGGACTGGATGCTGCGCCGCGGCGTGGCGACGAGCATCGCTCGCAAGGCCCCCATCATCACCGGGCTGATCCTGTCGATGATCATCATCCTCGACAACTACGTGGCCGCGCCGGCGCTCGTCATCTTGTTCTTCTCGATCGCCTTCTTCGCCCAGGGGATGGCCTCGGCCACCGCCTGGACCCTGCTGTCCGACATCGCTCCAGCCAACATGATCGCGATGACCGGCGGCCTGTTCAACTTCTTCGCCAACGCGGGCGGGGCGCTCTCGCCGTTCGTAATCGGCTACATCTACGGCTCGACCGGATCCTTCACCTACGGCCTGGTCTTTATCGCGGCCCTCGCCGGGGTCGGGGCGCTGTCGTACATCTTCCTGGTCGACCGCGTCGAACGCATCGTCATATGATGACCTCATCCTTCGCGAGCACTAGCCTTTCGCGACCACTCGCAATGCAAAGGAGTTAAGGTGGCTCGGTATCTCATCGTGGGTGGCGAGACGGCGGCCAACCCGGAAGTGGTGCAAGAAGCCGAGACCATACTGGCCCAGGATAAGGATGCAACGTTCACCCTGCTCGTGCCGGCTACGCACGTCAGGCAATATCTTGGCGAGGTCAAAGGGGAAGACGAAGAAGTGGCGACCCGGATGGCCGAGGCAGCCGTCCGGCGGTTCCAGCTCGTCGGCATTCCGCTTGATTACCATATCGGGCCGCCAGATCCGCTCGATGCGGTCGACGAGGAATTCAGGGAGCGGACTTACGACGAAGTCCTCGTCTCCACTTATGCGCCGCGGAGGTCCCGCTGGCTGGCGCAGAAGTTCCCGGACAGGCTCGAGGATAAATACAAGATCCCGGTCAAGCACGTCGAGGCCTCGCCCGATTTCCTGCAGCACCTCGGGGAGTTCGGCCCGTATGTCTGAGCACCATAAGGCTGTGCACTGGAGCTGACCCTCTGGAGCGAGCGCACCGGGGCTGACCGTCGGCGGCGGACGGTCAGCC
>Ga0302181_10002004_pt1 | contig 14763 bp, 15 predicted proteins | sample I_Palsa_E3_3_FD_198786 | JGI IMG/M metagenome (GOLD analysis project Ga0302181, IMG submission 198786) | Peat permafrost microbial communities from Stordalen Mire near Abisko, Sweden - I_Palsa_E3_3 | ecosystem: Environmental > Terrestrial > Soil > Palsa > Peat permafrost | place: Sweden...
GGCCGGTGCCGCTGCGCCCGCTCGCCGGGGCGGAGGACCTGGCCCGCGAGCTCGTCCGCTCGCTCGACCCGGACCGGGCCGCCCGGGCGACGCTGCTGGACCGGGCGCCGGCCGACATCGTCGGCGGCAACCGGGCGCGGCTGACTGACGGCGACCAGATGATGTACCTCCGCGACCTGTGGCGCGGCAGGTTCACCGAGCCGCGGCTAGACGACCGGACCATCCAGATGGACGCCGACAACGAGCGGGCGACCGGTTACGACGCCGCGGACCACCGCCGGGTCGCGCTGACCACCGCACCGAAGGGCCTCCCGGCCACCGAGCTTGACGCGGCGCAGCGGGACCTGCTGCGCGCCTTGCTGGCCACCTACCTCGGGCGCGTCCCGGACGGCCTGTCGCCGCAGGCGGACTACGACGAAGACGACGCGCTGGACGCCGTCCACCTGGCCTGGGCCGGCCCCACCGACCTGGGCCAGGCGCATTACTACCGCCTGCAGGGCCCGCGGCTGCTCATCGAGTACGACAACACCCAGCGCCAGGCGAACCACGCGCATTCGGTCTGGCGTGACCCGGAAGCCGACTTCGGCTACGACGTCCTCGGTGCGCACCTGGCCGCGCATCACGGCTGAGGACCGCCGGTGCCGATCCTTCGTCAGCTTTGCCGTCACAGCGGCAGCGTCGACACGCGATCGCGCCCGAAGCGGACATGCCTCAGGACGAAATGCACCTAATGTAGGGGTTCGCGCGAGCCGAGACTGTGATCGTGGATCATTACCTCCCCCCTGCGGGTAGTAGCGATCCACGATCATTGAGCGAGCGGCACGCGAAGGCGAAATGCACCTGATGTCGGTGACGGGCTGGGTCCCGGACACCATCGTCGACCGTTGCCGTCTGGTGGCGACGGTAATGGTCGTCCTGAAGTAGCCGCACCCAGGACGGCGTTCGGTTCGGCCAGGCTGTCCGGGTAGAAGCCGCGGGCCTGCTCGATCACGTCGTCCAGGCCCGGCCACCAGGGGCCGTGCCGCAACGACCCCAGCGCCTGCAGGACACCAGCGGCTTGGGCCGGGGGCTCTGTCGCGGCGACGAACGCCACCCGGTTCGGCCGGGCCGAACGCAGCGGACCGAGGTAGAAATCCGGCCCGCGCTCGCCAGCGCCGCCGCCGCCCGCGGCACCGCCACCACCGACGGCCCTAGCACCGCCACCACCGACGGGCCCGCTACGGCCACCACCGAGGGCCCCGGCACCGGCCCTAGCACCGCCACCGGCACCGCCACCGGCACCGCCACCGGCCCTAGCAACGGCAGCGGCAGCGGCCGTCGCACCAGCATCTGCGGCGAGCACCAGGTAGTAGTCGGGCAGCTCGAACTGGCCGGCGCGCCAGGCCGCCAGGGCCTTCGCCGCTTCCAGTTCGAACTCGGCCGGGCCTTCCTGGCGTGACACGTCCCACATCGCCTGCCAGCCGGCGGCCACCGCCGCCAGCGGGTCGGCGAGGACCTGTGCGTAGGGCGAGGTGGTCCGCCCGGCCCGCTGCAGCGCCGCCGCGGCCACCGTTATCGCGTCGCGGTCACCGTCCCTCCGCGGGATCCTCCGGCCGGATCAAGGTGACGTTCATGGACTGCTCAACAGCGGCGAGGACTTCACCGGGCGCCGAACCGGCCAGGACTACTACGGTGGAGGGATTGCGTCGCATCGGCTCCATGCTAGCCGCGCAGTCCGCAGCGGCGTCTCCGGCCATACCTGCCTGCGATCTCCCCCACTCCGAGCCTGCGCCCTACCCGAGTTCGGAGCGGCGGTTCGCGCCAGGTGAACTCGTGCGCCGTCAGGCGATGGCCGAGAGTTCGTCGAATTCGCCGGCGGTCAGACTGATGGCCGCGCCGCGCATGTTGTCCTCGAGGTGGCGCACCGATGAGGTGCCGGGGATCGGCAGCATCACGGGTGAGCGCTTGAGCAGCCAGGCCAGTGCCAGCTGGGCCGGCGTCGCGTCGTGCTTGATGGCCAGCTCGGCCAGTGAGTTCCTCGCAGTCGCCGGCGCGCCGGCGGCCAGCGGACGGTAGGGGATGAACGCGATGTCCTGGCTGGCGCAGTAGCCGAGCACGGGCTCGGCGGAACGGTCCGCGAGGTTGAACTGGTTCTGCACAGAGACGACGGTTGCGGTCTGCCGCACCGCCGTCAGCTGGTCGACCGAGACGCCGGACAGCCCGATGTGCCGGACCTTGCCCTCGTCCTGCAGCCTTTTCAGCTCGCCGATCTGGTCCTCGAGCGCCACCTTCGGGTCAATGCGGTGCAACTGGAACAGGTCAATGCGGTCCAGCTTCATCCGGCGCAGGCTCATTTCCGCTTCCTGGCGCAGGTACTCCGGCCGGCCGAGCGGCGGCCACTGGCTAGGGCCCGAGCGGGTGACCGGGCCGAAGCGGGTGAGCCCGGCCTTGGTCGCGATCACCAGGTCCTCCGGGTAAGGGTAAAGCGCCTCGGCGATCAGTTCCTCCGCCACGTACGGCCCGTAGGAGTCGGCGGTGTCGATGAAGTTCACCCCCAGCTCGACCGCCCGGCGCAGCACGCGGATCGCCTCATCGTGGTCCCGCGGCGGACCCCACACGCCCGGCCCAGGCAGTTGCATGGTTCCGAAACCGAGACGGCGGACCGTCAGGTCGCCGCCCAGGTCGACTGTGCCGGCCTGCTGGGCTGGGAAAAGTTCCGGGCTCACGGGTCTCGTCCTTCCGGCCAGGGCAAAGAATGCGGCACTCCAGATTAAGTTCCGCCGCTTGGGTCCGGCCGACCTGGCCTGACCTGCCGCGTACCGGTTGGCCAGGGCGGGCCGTCACGGACGCGGAGAGCATGGGGGTGCGCTGTGCGGCAGTGTCCGTTTCGAATAAAGGTGGAAGTGGGGTCGGGCGGGCATGGGGGTGGTGACCGGGCTCGCCTCGTGACAGCCTGGCATCAGGCAGTCCAAGGAGGTCCAGAATGATCAGAACCCACAGCTATGACGTCACTGTCGCATGGACCGGCAACCGGGGCAGCGGCACCAGCGGATACCGGGAGTACGACCGTGATCATGAGGTGACGGTCAGCGGGGCCGGTGACGGCGAAGGGGCCGGGGACGCCGGCCTGCCGCAGCCCATCGCGGGCAGTTCCGACTCGACCTTCCGGGGCGACCAGGCCCGGTGGAATCCCGAGCAACTGCTCACTGCCGCGCTCGCCCAGTGCCACATGCTTTCCTACCTGCACGCCTGCGCGGCCGCCGGCATCGTGGTCACCGAATACACCGATGAGGCACACGGCACCATGACCGAGACCACCGACGGCGGCGGCCACTTCATCGAGGTCGTGCTCAGGCCGCGGGTCACCGTGACCTCACCGGACATGATCGAGAAGGCGGCCGGGCTGCATCGGGAAGCCCACCAGAGGTGCTTCATCGCCAGCTCGGTGAACTTCCCGGTCAGGCACGAACCCGTCGTGCTGGCCGCCAGCACCGCGGAATGGCGAGGCTGACAGACCAGCGCATGGGCTAGCATCCCCGACATGGCGAGTAGTAGTAAGAAGGCGATCCTCACACCGCAACGGGAGAACTTCCCCCGGTGGTACCAGGAGATCATCGCGAAGGCCGAACTGGCGGACAACGGACCGGTGCGCGGCACCATGGTCATCCGGCCGTACGGCTACGCGCTGTGGGAGCGCATCCAAGCCGAGATGGACTCGCGGATCAAGGCGCTCGGAGCCCAGAACGCCTACTTCCCCCTGTTCATCCCGGAGTCCTACTTGCGCCGGGAAGCCGAGCATGTCGAGGGGTTCCAGCCCGAACTGGCCGTGGTGACGCACGCCGGCGGCAAAGAGCTGGAGGAGGCGATCGTGGTGCGCCCGACCTCCGAGACCATTGTCGGCGAGTACATGGCGAAGTGGGTGCAGAGCTTCCGGGACTTGCCGCTGCTGCTGAACCAGTGGGCCAACGTGGTGCGCTGGGAGCTGCGCCCGAGACTGTTCCTGCGCACCAGCGAGTTTCTCTGGCAGGAGGGGCACACCGCCCACGCCAGCTACGAGGAGGCCCGCGACTACGCCCGCCGGATCGCGCACGAGGCATACGCCGACCTGATGGTCAACGTGCTCGCGATCCCGGTTGTGCTGGGGTGCAAGACCGCGCGCGAGCGGTTCGCCGGCGCCGTCAACACCATCACCCTGGAGGCGATGATGAAGGACGGCAAGGCCCTGCAGATGGGCACGTCGCACGAGTTGGGGCAGAACTTCTCGCGCGCATTCGGCATCGACTTCACCAGTCCGACCGGGAGCCGGGAGCTGGCCTGGACGACGTCCTGGGGCACCTCCACCCGGATGGTCGGCGGCCTGATCATGGCGCACGGCGACGACGAGGGCCTGCGGATCCCGCCGGTGCTCGCGCCCACCCAGGTTGTGGTGCTGGCGGTCAAGCCCGAAGCCCGCGACGTCGCGCACCGGATCGGCCGGGAACTGGCGGCCCAGGGGGTACGAGCCGTCGTGGACGACCGGACGGACGTCGCGTTCGGCCGGCGAGCGGTGGACTGGGAGCTAAAGGGCGTCCCGCTGCGGGTCGAGCTGGGGCCGCGCGACATCGAGGCGCAGACCGCGATTCTGGTGCGGCGGCTGGACGGCGGGGTGCGGGATACCGCGCCGCTCGCGGACCTGGCGAGCACCGTGCCGGCCCTGCTCCAGGACGCCCAGCGGGAGATGCTGTCCGAGGCGGCCAGGGCGCGGGACGCCCGGATCACGCCGGTCCGCTCGATGGCGGAGGTGCCCGAGGCGGTCAGCGCGGGCTGGGCGACCCTGGACTGGGATCGGCTCGGACCGTCCGGCGAGCTGGAACTGGCCAGCGCCGGCATCACGGTGCGGTGCCTGCAGCGTGCGGACGGCTCGATTCCGGAGTCCGACACCGAGCCCGGCCTCACCGCCTTCCTGGCCCGCGCGTACTGAGGCTTCCTGGCCCGCGCGTACTGGCGTCCTGGCCCGCGCGTACTGAGGCGGGACGGCGTCACCCACTAGCGTTAGCTTCATGAGCGAGCGCCCGTTTGAGATCATCTGCGAGATCGAGCCTCCGGTCCGGCCTGACCTCACCCATGCCCGTCACCAGATCGGAGTGCTGACGGCGATCTCCAGGACTTTCCTGATCCCGGACAACCACCTCGGCCGCGCCACCGTCTCCAGCATCGCTGTCGCGCACGAGGTGCAGGCCATGGGCGGGCAAAGCATCGCCTGCATCAACTCCCGCGACCGCAACCTGCTCGGCTTCCGCCGGGACCTGCTCACCGCCGCCGCCTACGGCGTCAGCCAGTTCCTGTTCGTCTACGGCGACAAGCCGGATTCCGGTGGGCGGACCAGCGAGCTGACCGTCCGTTCCATGATCGAAGAGGCACGTAGCCGTACGGCCACAGACCCCGCCTTCGCCGGGGTACGCCCCTGGCGGATCGGCGTCGCCGCCGCCCTGCGGCCCCTGCCACGGTGGAAGCACGCCGGCGACTTCATCTTCAGCCAGATCAGCTACTCCGCCGACGCCCAGCTGCGCTGGCGCGACGCCAACCCGGCTGACGTTCCCGTCTACGCGGGCGTCATGGTCCTGGCCAGCGCGGCCATGGCCCGGCGCCTGGTCGCCGCCATCCCCGACATCGAGATCCCCAGCTGGCTCGCCGACAAGGTCGCACGCGACAAGATGGCCGGCGTCGAGGCCGCATGCCAGCAGATCGTCCGGCTCCGCGACAGCGGCGCCTTCGACGGCGTCCACCTGGTGCCCGTGAACCGTTACCGGGAAATTTCCGCCCGCCTGGAAACACTCGCCTGATCTCCGGCCTGAAGGCCGGAGTCTGGTCGCCGCGATCTTGATGACTATGAGCGGCGGCCCGGCTCGCCTTGGAGCTGGGCGATGATCTTCGCGAGGGCGGCGCGGAGGTTTTCCAGTTCTGCGGCGGTGAGGGAGGCCGTGGCGTGCCGTTCCAGCGCGGCGCGGGCGGCACGGACCGGTTCGCGCACCGACCGGCCGCGGGGAGTGAGGTACAGGCGCACCAGGCGCGCGTCGGCCGGGTCGGGCTTGCGGGCCACGAGGCCGGCTTCTTCCATCCGGGTGGCGGTGTTGACGATGGTGGGCGTCGCGATGCCGAGGCGGCGGGCGATTTCGCCCGGGGTCAGGCCGTCCTGGTCCCACAGCGCGCTGAGCACGATGTGCTGGCCCACCCGGACGCCGTGCTGGCTCATCGCCTCGTCGGCGGCTTCCCGGAGCAGCTTGGCGGCCTGGGTGAACAGGGTGAGCAGGTCGGCCATCCCCCTACCCTAGTCGTTAGCGTGCTATCGATGTGATGCGGTGGGCAAATGTCGTTAGCGTGCTAGTGAGTTGAGGGACGAGATGATTCTGATAACCGGTGGACTAGGGTTCATCGGGTCGCACACCACACGGGCGCTGCTCGACCTCGGGGAGCCGTGCGTGCTGGTCCAGCGCCGGGCGCCGGTGCTGCCCGACGACCTAGCCGGTGAGGCCGGTACGCGGGTATTCGCGAAGCAGGCGGACATCACCGACCTGGAAGCACTGCTGGACATCGGCACCCGATACAAGATCACCGGCATCGTTCACCTGGCCGGCTCCGTGCCGTGGCCGCCCGGCGCGGACCAGCCCGTCCCGGGAGCCAGGAAGGCGATCGGCAGCCTGCTCAACGTGCTGCAGGCGGCCGGTGACTGGCAGGTGCCGCGGGTGGGAGTTGCCTCCACGATCGGGGTGTACGGCGGCACCGCCGCCGAGGGCCCCCTGCGTGAGGACATGCCGCTGCCGATGGCGGCGTTCCATGTGATCCCCGCGTTCAAGAAGATCGGCGAACTGCTGGGCGATTACCTGGCCGGCGTGACCGGGGTCGAGATCATCAACTACCGGATCTCCGCCTGGGGCCCCGGTGGCAACCCGGCGTCACCGTTCACCGCGGCGCCTCAGCTGGTGCACGCCGCCGCGCGTGGCACCGCCCCGGACTTTTCCGCCCTGCGCTCACCGGCCTACGCCGACGACGGGTTCGACATGTGCTACGGGAAAGACTGCGGCAGGGCCATCGCGCTGCTGCAGCTTGTGCCGCAGCTGAGCCACCGCACCTACAACATCGCCTCCGGGAAGGTGCAGACCAACCGGGAAATCGCCGCCGCGGCGAAAACGGTCGTCCCTGATGCGCGAATCGAGCTTCCTGAGGGCCAGAGCCCGGCCGGATCCGGCCAAGGGATTTGCCTGGACATCAGCAGGCTGCGCGAGGACACCGGGTACCAGCCCGCCTTCGACACCGAGGGCGCGGTGACTGACTACATCGCCTGGCTACGCGAGGGGCACGAGCGCTGATCCCCGCCCACCGGGGTCGATGCCGTATTCTGGACCGAAGCGGAACGTTCTTCCGGAAATATCCGGAAAGTCTTTCCGGAAAGCAAGCGGAGGAGTGTCGTGACGGAGTACACGGCGCCGACTGGAGCCGGCTCGACCGGCTCCGCGGGTTCGGGCGCACCCGAACGCGCGCCGCGCCGGCTGCGCGCCGACGCGCAGCGCAACATCGACTCCCTGCTTGAGGCGGCGAAGGCCGTCTTCGCTACGTCGGGCGTGGACGCGCCCGCGAAGGAGATCGCCGATCTGGCCGGCGTCGGAGTCGGGACGCTGTACCGGCACTTCCCGCAGCGCTCGGACCTGGTCAAGGCCGTGTTCCAGCGCGAGGTGGATGCCTGTGCCGACGCGGCCCCGGCGCTGACCGCGGCGTACGAGCCGGGCGACGCGCTCGCGCGGTGGCTCTACCGGTACACCGAGTTCGTCGCGACCAAACGGGGACTCGCCGCAGCCCTTCACTCGGGCGATCCGGCGTTCGACGCGCTGCCCGGCTACTTCAGGCAGCGACTCGAACCCGCCCTCGGGTCACTGCTCGAAGCCGCCACGGCGAGTGGTGAGATCCGGGCCGACATCGGCCCCGAGTACCTCCTGCACGCCGTCGCCAACCTGTGCCTGCCCATGGCGGACGAGGGAGTCGCGTATAGCCAGCGCATGGTCGCGCTCCTCGTCGACGGACTACGCTACGGCGCCGATGCGAGCCAGTCTCGTTCCGCACCGTAAGGGCCCGGAAAAGGCAGCGACGGATGCGGGCGCAAGCGCGGAAGATGGCCCTGGCTAGCGAGGAGGTCACGCGTGACGTCCCCCTGATGCCCGGCGGGCGACGGCTGCTCGGGCACGTGCTGGAGTTCGGCCGCGACCCGCTTGCGCTGCTCCAGCGGGCAAGGGAGCACGGCGATGTGGTCCGCGTCCGGTTCGGGCCGTTTCACGTTTACGTCCTGAACAGCCCGGACGCCATCAGGCAAGCGCTGGTCAGCCAGGCCAGGAAGCTGGAGAAGGGCCTCAACTTCGGCCGGACCAAGCGGCTGATAGGCAACGGGCTCGTGATGTCGGAAGGCGAGAGCCACCACCGGCAGCGGCGCCTCATGCAGCCAGCGTTCCATCGCGCCGAGATCGCCCGCTACCTGGGCACGATGCGGGATGTCGCGGTGCCGCGCATCAGCGCCTGGCCAGACGGCGGGACGCTCGCCTTTGACCACGAGATGCGGTCGATCACGCTCACCGTGCTGACCAGGACGCTGCTTTCCAGCGACATCGACGGCGAGGCGATCGACGAGATCGAACGGCTGCTGCGTGTCCTCCTCTCCGAGCTCATGGCCAGGGGGATTACCGCGAATGTGCCGGGGCTCGGGTGGGTGCCCACCCGGTCCAACCGGCGGTTCGGCGCGGCCAACCGGCGGCTCGGCGCCATGCTGACAGACATCATCGACGGGTACCGGACGGCGGGGGCGGACCACGGCGACCTGATCTCGATCCTGATGCGTGCCCGGGACGACGAGACCGGCACCGGGATGACCGGCAAGCAACTGCGCGACGAGGCGACGACCCTGGTGATCGCGGGTTCCGAGACGACCGGGAACACCATCGCCTGGGCCTGCTACTTGCTCGCTCGGCACCCGCGAACCCAGGAACGGCTCCAAGAGGAAGCCGACCTCGTGCTAGCCGGCGGCGACGCCAGTTACGAGACCCTGGCCAGGTTGCCCTACACCCGCGCCGTGATCACAGAGGCGCTCCGTCTGTACAGCCCGGTGTGGATACTGCCCCGCCGGGCGCTCGTCGATGTCGAGCTTGGCGGCCACCTGCTCCGGGCCGGAAGCAGGATCGTGTTCAGCCCGTACGCGCTCAACCGCGACGCACGGCTGCACCGCGACCCCGACCGTTTCGATCCCGACCGGTGGGCCACCGATTACACCAGGACCGACATGCGGGCATCGTTTTTCCCGTTCGGGCAAGGGATCAGGAACTGCATCGGCGAGGGGTTCGCCTGGACCGAGTCGACGCTCTTGCTGAGCGCGATCGCCGCCCGCTGGCACCTCCGGCTGGCCGACGGCGCCTCCGTGCACCCGGTGGTCAGCAGCACCCTGGTGCCGCGCGAGCTCCCGATCATCGTGACCCGCCGAGCGTGACCGAACCAGCCAGGCGTAACGGGACACCGTCGGTAAGCGGCCCGCGAGGCGAGTCCGTGGCGCACCCGATGCACGCCGGGATAGGCTCCCGCCCATGGGACGTCTGCCGCTCGTGGACCCGGGTGACGTCGGTACCAGCTCGCTCGCCCGCGAGGCGGCGGCGTGCCTGCTCGCCTACCCCAACGTGCCGGAGCGCTGAGAAATGGACTACGCCGACGCCGTCGCGACGTTTAGCGTCCCGCGCCCCGCGGGCACCCCGCCGCCGGAGGCGGTCCGGGCCGGCGGCCCCGCCCGCAGGCTGCGGGACGCGTGCGAGCCGCTCGCCATGCACGCGCTGTGGAACCGCCACACCAACGAACGCCTGGCCGCCCTCGGCCTGGACTTCCTCACTAGTTACGTCGGCGGCCGCGCCGCGAGCCTCGGCGAGCCGTCACCGCCGGTCGTCGTGGCGACGTTCGCCTGGTTCGAGCCGAATCTGCTGGCCGGGCTCTATGAGGCCGCTCAGTCGACGGCGCCGCGGGAGCGGCTGCTCGCGGTCCGGGACACCGCCACCGCTGCCAGCCTGGCCGAGGTGCTCGCCGGGGACGACCCGACCGAGGTGGCCGACCTGCTCGCCGACGCCGCGGAGGGCGCCGACGGCACGGGGCGCCCGCTGTTCAGCGGGCTGCGCGGCCGCGGCCGACCCGGCGATCCCTTCCAGCGGCTGTGGTGGGCCTGCGACCTGGTGCGCGAGCACCGCGGCGACTCGCACGTCGCGGTGGCGAACGCGGCCGGGCTCGGGCCGGTAGAGATGAACGTGCTCACCGAGTGCTGGCTCGGCATGCCGCTGCTGTCCTACACCGCCACCCGCGGCTGGTCGGAGGCGGCGATGGGTGCCGCGGTGGACGGGCTGGAAGCCCGCGGCTGGCTGCGGGACGGCGCGCTGACCGACGCGGGCCGCGCCGCCAGGGCCGACATCGAGGACCGCACCGACGCCGCGGAGCAGGCGATCGTCGCCGCGCTGGGCGGCCGGCTGGACGAGGTGTGCGCCCGGCTGGACGGCTGGAGCGAGCGGTGCATCGCGGCCGGCGCCTTCCCCGCCGACATCCTCAAACGCGCCGCCGGCTGAACGGGACGCCGAGGATCCGGCGGGCCTGGGCGGCCGTGGCCGGGGCGCGCCCAAGACCCTCGACGAGGGCGACCGCGGCGCGCAGCAGGTCGAGGTTGGACGGCTCGCCTGGCCCCGCGTAGTCCTCCAGCCCGACCCGGACGTGCCCGCCGCGGCGGATGGCCAACTCGGCCAGCCCGCACCCCACCACGTCGCCGCCGAGCACCGCCACCGACCACGGCAAGCCGGACGGCTCCAGCAGCTCCAGGTAGGCCTCCAGGGCGGTCGCGGTCGGCCGCAGCCCGAACTCCAGCTCGCCGCCGAAGTACAGCTTGACCATCGCCCCCGGCGGGAGCCGGCCGCTGCGCTGCCAGGCCAGAGTGGTCCGCAGGAACCCCGGCTCAAAGACCGAGATACTGGGCGCGGCCCCCAGCTCGCCGCTGCGAGCGAACATGTACTCGACGTCGGCGAGCGAGTTGGCGTAGGGCCCGTCCGCGGCGTCCGCGGCGACGGCGCCGGCGCTGGTCAGCCCGAGGTTCGCCGACCCGGGGTCCACCAGGGTCATGCCGCCCATCCCCCGGCGGGCCAGCTCTGCCACGTGCGCCCACCGCTGTGTCACCGGGATTCCCCGCGCTCCCGCGGCCATCGTCGGGTACAGCAGCGCGTCCGGGTAGCGTTCCAGCACCGGTCGCCACGCCGCCAGGTACGGCTCGACGGCGTGCACCCCGTCGGCGGTGAACATCGGCTCGTCGTTGTGGTTGTGCACGATCGAGGCGCCCGACTCGATGCCCGCCAGGGCGGCCTCGGTGATCTCGGCGGGCGCGCGGGGCACGTGTCGGTTGCGGTGACGGGGGGTTGCGCCGTTCACCGCCAGCTCCAGTATCACCGGCCCGGCCATCGATGGCTAGTATGACGGCGGCGTCCCTCCCGGCGCCAGGGAGGCCGTCGATCGGCCGGGGCCGCGGCGGCCAGCCGTGCCGGTCCCGCCCGCATCCGGGGCACCAGGTCCGAGAGGGCACCGTCGGTGCGGAAACGCCGATTCCCGAGGAGACACAGGTGAGCAAGTCCCATCCAGAGCAGTGGACGGTCCGCGTAGTCTCGGAACGCCCGGAGAAGTCGCTGGTGACCGCGCTACGCGAGTTCGCCACAACGCAGATCGCCGACTGCGGTGGTCCCGTCGCGGTCATGGGGCCGCCGCTGCGTCACCTGGCCGGCGGCCCGCAGCTGTGCGGCCCGGCGGTGACCGTCTGGACCAAGCCCGGCGACATCCTGTACGTGCTGAAGGCGACGGACCTGATCGCTGACGGCGACGTGCTGGTCGTCGACGGCGGCGGCCGGCTGGACGCAGCGGTGATCGGCGACATCGCCGGTCAGGCTCTCGCCGACCTCGGCTGCGACGGGCTGGTCGTAGACGGTGCCGTCCGCGACCTCGACGGCCTCGACGCGACGGGGTTGGCTACGTTCGCCGCGGGCGCCCATCCCGCGACGGGATCGAACCAGGGACCGGGTGCGATCAACGTCGTCGTGCAGTGCGGCGGGGTGACCGTCCGTCCCGGGGACGTGGTCCGCGGCGACGCCAGCGGCCTCGTCGTCGTCCCGAAGGAACACCTCGCGGCGGTGGTCGCCATGACCAAGGCGGTCGACGACCAGGAAACAGGTTGGCGGCAGGCCATCGCCCGCGGTGCGAGCCTGCCCACCGCGGCGGGCATCGACGACCTGATCAGCAAGCTCGCCGCGGACCGGGGCGCGGTGTTAGCGTGCCGGGTCGGCCGTTTGGCCGGAGAGCTCGGTCATGATGGCTCCACCGGATCGGTCGCGATCGGGGTCGGGTACGCGCAACGCCACCGGGCCGGGGGCCGGAAGGGCGCCCACGTGCCGGGCGCCTGGGACAACCGGTCGGCAATGACCCACAGGGCGGCGGGATGGTTGCCGATGCCGAAGTGGCTCGCGTAGACCTCGACGTTCTCGGCGCGGCGGGAGGGCTGGTCCAGGCAGGCCCGCCAGGCGACGATGCCGTCCAGGCGCGTGTAGACGGAGGTGGCTGGGACGGGCAGCGGCCCGAGGCCGGCCTCCAAAGGCAGCTGGATCGTTTCGGTGTGCCGGTTCTCGAGCAGTTCGTACGCGCGCCGGGCATTGCTGTGCGCGTGATCGGCGAGCCGGATCGGGCTCGCTAGCGTGATGACCTGGCGGATGTCGTCCGGATAACGTCGCCCGAGCTGACGGGCGAAGATGCCGCCGAGACTCCAGCCGATCACGCTCACCGGCCCGTCGTGGCGCGCGCGGAACTCGTGCAGGCGTTCGGGCAGGCCGCTGACGACTCGCGCGGTGGGTCCGATGTTGCGTCCGAGTTCCCAGCCGTAGGCCGCGTATCCGAGCGTGCTGAGGAAGCGGCGGAGGATCAGCGTGGACCTGTCGCTGGCCCCCAGGCCGGGGATGACAAGCACGGCGTGGCCATCTCCGCGGGGGGCCCGGGCCAGCGCCGGCAGCGTGGCCGACAGCGCCCCGATGTCGCAGGCGGAGCGGGCGTAGTCGGTGAGGTACAGCGCCTTGTTCGGCGCGCGCGTCGGCCGGGATGTCGTCGCCATCAGGTGAGCAGCGTTCCGCCGTCGACCGGCAGGACGATGCCGGTGATGTAGCTGCTGGCGGGGCTGGCGAGGAAGATCAGCGCCCCGTTGAGCTCTCCCGGCTCGCCCAGCCGGCCTACCGCAGCGCGCGCGACCATCGCGGCGTGGGTGCGTTCGTTGAACTGGTCGCTCATCTCCGATCCGAAGTGTCCTGGCGCGATCGCATTGACCCTGATGCCTTTGCGGCCGGTCCATTGCTGCGCCAGGTCCCGGGTCAGGCCGATCACGGCGGCCTTGCTCGCGGTATACGCGGCCTGCGGCAGGCCCATGCTGGTGAGCGCGAGCACGCTGCTGATGTTGATGATCGAACTGCCGGGCTGCATCACCCGCGCGCAGGCCTGCGCCATCCAGTAACTGGCGTTGAGATTGAGGTCGACCACGGAACGGAACTGTTCGGGGGTTTCCTTCAGCGCGGGGACGGCGGTGCCGACGCCGGCGTTGTTGACCAGCACGTCGACCCGGCCGAACTCGCCCATGGCCGCGCTCGCGAGGGCGGTGCAGTCCTCCGGATTGGTGACGTCGGCCCGGACGGCCAGACCGCGCCGGCCTTCGGCTTCGACCAGCGCGCGGGTTTGCGCGAGGCGGTCTTCACGCCGGGCGCCGAGCACGACGTCCGCGCCGGCCTGGGCGAGGGCCTGCGCGAACTGGACTCCGAGCCCGCTCGACGCGCCGGTCACGATCGCCACGCGCCCGTCGAGACGGAAGCTATCGAGTACAGGAATCATCCGGAGTCCTCTCCACGGTCATGACCGGTGTCGCTCACGTGACCATCCGTTTGACGTACTCACCCGGCGCATCGGCCAGAGGTGGATAGGCATCGTTGCCGAGGCGCGTCGGGGCCGGCTTCTGGTCCGGGGTGCGCTTCTCGATCCAGTCGTTCCAGTGCTCCCACCAGCTGCCGGTGACCTCGGCCGAGTTCGCGAGCCACTCGTCGGGATCGGGGCCCGGGATCGCTCCGGTGCGGTAACTGGCCCGCCGGCTGCCCGGTCCCTTGGCTATCACGATCGCGTGGCCGCCCCGCGCGAGGACGAACGTCGCGTCGCCGCCGACCATGGCGACGGTCCGATAGCAGTCCCGCCACGGTGAGATGTGGTCGGTGGAGGCGCCCAGTACGTAGGTATCGACGGTGATCCGGGCCGGGTCGATCGGGACGTCACCGATGATCACCCCGCCGGGGCGGGTCAGGCTGTTCTCCAGCGCGGCCTGCATCATCTGGCCGCCGAACTTCGTGGCCATGTTGGTCTGGTCGGCGGCCCAGTAGAGCAGCCCCATCGCCGGAGGCTGCTGGCCGAGCAGGTAGTTATGCACCGCGATGTTCCAGATGCCTTCGATCGGCCGGATCAGCGCGAAGGCCCGCGCTGCGTCCCGGGCGTCGAAGAAGCCGTGTTCGGTCGCCCGGCGCATCGCCTTCTCGGCCCCCTTGCGGTCGAGGAAGGCCATCGCGGACGGGCCGCGGTGATAGTCCAGAACCGCGATCGCGACGGTGAGCGAGGCGAGCATCTGCTCCCGTCCGATCGCGGCGAGATACGCCGCGGCGAGGAACGCCAGCACTCCCCCGCCGCACAGGCCGA
>Ga0302181_10002005_pt1 | contig 14762 bp, 12 predicted proteins | sample I_Palsa_E3_3_FD_198786 | JGI IMG/M metagenome (GOLD analysis project Ga0302181, IMG submission 198786) | Peat permafrost microbial communities from Stordalen Mire near Abisko, Sweden - I_Palsa_E3_3 | ecosystem: Environmental > Terrestrial > Soil > Palsa > Peat permafrost | place: Sweden...
GGCTGGCTGGTCGGCGGCGACATGCTGATGCAGGGGATGCTCGCGGGGCCGCTGGCCGGCTTCCTGTTCGCCGTGGCGGTGAGCATCCCGTTCCTCGTGAACGCGGGCACGTACGTGGCCAGCGCGGTCCTGATCAGCCTGGTCGCGGGGACCTACCGGTCGTCGCCGCGCCCGGCGGCGGCTGCCCTCGGCCGCAGCGAGGCGGGCGCGCTGCGTTCGGTCCGGGCGGAGATCGCCGAGGGGTTCCGCTGGCTCATGGGCCAGCGCCTGCTGCGCACGATGGCGATCTTGATCGGGCTGCTGAACGTGACCCTCACCGCGGCGACCGCGGTGCTGGTGCTGCTGGCCAGGGAGCGGCTCGGGCTCGGCTCGGTCGGCTACGGCCTGCTGTTCACCTGCCTGGCGGCCGGCGGCATCCTCGGGTCGGTCATCGGCGACCGGCTCATCGGCTGGGTCACCGCGACCTGGACGATCCGGATCGGCCTGCTGGTGGAGGCCGGGATGCACCTCGCCCTGGCGACTTCGCGTAACGCGTATTTCATCGGCTTCGCGTTGTTCGCCTTCGGTGTGCACGGGGCGCTGTGGACCATCGTGGGCGCTTCGCTGCGCCAGCGGCTGACGCCGCCCGAGATGCTCGGCCGGGTCGGGAGCACGACCCTGTTCGTCGCCGCCGGCGGGAACTGCGTCGGTGCGCTGCTCGGCGGCGTGATCGCGTCGAGCTTCGGCATCACCGCGCCGTACTGGATCGGCTTCGTGGTCGCGGTCATCGTCTCGGCAGCCACCTGGCGCGTCTTCGACCGCGCCACGGTCGCCCAAGCCTACGCGCAGCCGGCCCCCGGGCAGGCCTCGTAAACCGAGCCGGGAATCTCCCAGCTCACGAACATTCTCGGCTGGTTCGTCGGCCGGGTCCGCGTGGTCGGCTAGGCGCGCCGCCAGGTGAACGCTCCGCTACGTGAATGCGGCGAGCTCCGCTACGGGGCCGACGGAGTGGCCACCGGCCGGGGCGCGGTCACCGGGCCGGGCGCGGTCACGGGGTCGGCGAGGTAGTCGGCGGGCCGGGTCTCGTCGTACCCGTCCTGCAGCCCGATATGGCGGAAGACGACAGTGAGCACGGCCGAGACGACCAAGTTGAGGATGAGGGCGGCGATCGCGATGTAGGTGATGTGCCCGAACACCGGGGCGGTAGAGGCGCCGAAGTGCGCTTGACCGCCCCCGGGCGTCCGGTACGCCTGGAAGGTGCCGTAGGCCATGCCCACGGCCCAGCCGATGATCAGCGCGATGCGGTGGAACCACCGGGTGTACAGGCCGATCACGATGGCCGGGAAGGTCTGCAGGATCCAGATCCCGCCGAGCAGCTGCAAGTTGATCGAGAACGTCTTGTTCAGCTCGAGCGCGAAGCCCAGCGCGCCGACCTTCATCAGCAGCGAGGCGACTCGCGCCACCCGGGTCTCCTCGGCGGGGGTGGCGTAGGGACGGAAGAGCTCCTTGTAGATGGTCCGGGTAAACAGGTTCGCCCCGGCGATCGACATGATGGCCGCGGGCACGAGCGCGCCGATGACGATCGCTGAGTCGGCGATGCCCGCGAACCAGCTGGGGAAGATGTGCGCGAACAGCGCGGGCACCGACAGCTGGGCGTTACCGCCGTTCGCCTTGACGTCGGCGTTCACCGCCGGCACTGCCCGCGCCATGTAGCCGAACAGGGCGATCAGGCCCAGGACGAGCGAGTAGGCAGGGAGCATGGCCGCGTTGCGCCTGATCACGTCGCGCCGCTTGGCCGCGAACACCCCGGTGGTCGCATGCGGGTACACGAACAGGGCCAGCGCCGAGCCGAGCGCGAGGGTGGCGTAGGCCCATTCTCCGGCGGGCAGCACCACGATGCTGCCGTACGGCTTGCCGGTGGCCGCGTTGGCTGTCTTGAGGTGCGTCGAGGCGGCGCTGAAGATATGCCCCCAGCCGCCGAGCCGACCCGGGATGTACACGATCGCGACGATGACCGTCAGGTAGATAAGAATGTCCTTGACGAACGCGATCAGGGCCGGCGCGCGCAGGCCGGCCAGGTAGGTATAAGCGGCGACGACGCCGAACGCGATGATCAGCGGCAGGTCCTTGACGAAGGCGTTGCCCGTGGTGCTGCCGATCCCCATCACGGTCAGCACCGACTCGATGCCGACGAGCTGCAGCGCGATGTAGGGCATGGTGGCCAGGATCCCGGTCGCCGCCACCGCGAGCCCGAGGCCTTGCGAGCCGTGTCTGCCCCGGACGAACTCGCCCGGTGTGACGTAGCCGCGCGCCCGGGCGACCGACCAGAGCCGCGGCGCGAAGATGAACACGATCGGGAAGACCATGATCGTGTACGCCAGCGCATAGAACCCCGCCGCGCCGGTGGCATAGACCAGCGCGGGCACGGCGATGAAGGTGTAGGCGGTGTAGATATCGCCGCCGAGCAGGAACCAGCTGACGAATGTCCCGAATCCGCGCCCGGCCAGACCCCACTCGTTCAGCTGCATCAGGTCCTCGGCCGGGCGCCATCTGGCCGAGGCAAAGCCGATCAGGGTGACGATTAGGAACGAGATCAGGACGATGGCCAGCGTGACCGTGTTGATGTGGTTCATGTCCGCTTGGTCCTCAGCAGCAGGTAGCAGATCCAGAGCAGGACGGCCGTCATCGGGACCCAGATGAGCTGGTACCAGTAAAAGAACGGGAAGGGGCCGAGCGTCGGCATCGAGCGCGCGTAGATGGGGACCCACAGCGTGCCGATGATCGCGACGGCGAGCAGAACCACGACTGCACCCCAGGTGGCCGGGCTCTTTCCGGCCGGAGCGGGCTGGGCCATCGCACCCTCTCAGCATGTGAAGCGCGCCCTCAGAACGCGGTGCGCGCGAAGGCCCGGTACGGTCCTGGCCACCGCCCGCAAAGGTTTGCGCTCTCGGATGTCGGTTCACATGGTGCCGCATCACAAGCCCGGCGATATGGCATTTCTTAGCATTGGCGGCAAATGCCGGAATCCCCCGGTTCAGTAGGCCCTGACGGGCCCCTGGACGCGGCCCTAGGAGCGCGCCGTCATTGCTTCATCGCGGGCCGCCCACGCCGGGTGGGCCCCTCCAGATGCAGGTACCACCACCGCGGGAGTACGGTAAGCTCTCCTACGCTGGCGCGCGAACCGGTACCGGCCTGGCGCCTCGATCGGCTACCAAGACAGCGAACTCAGCTCGGACAAGTAAAGATAGGCCCCGTTAGCTCAGTCGGCAGAGCGTCTCCATGGTAAGGAGAAGGTCTACGGTTCGATTCCGTAACGGGGCTCCACAGGAATTACCTGCTAGGCCAGGTCAGAAGCTCACTGGACAGCTCCCATCCTATGCGGTGAATGGGAGCTGTTGCCATATTGGGAGGAATCTGGGAGATCGCCTCCTGCCCATGTCCTGCCCATGTCGGCGAGGCCGGGGCCTTCCAGGCCCGGCGAGGAGCGGACAGGGGCTGGTGTCCCGGGTGTCGGCTGGTGCGGGCCGCAGTGCCTGACGGACCAGATGGATTCCGACCTGGACTGGGCGACGCCACCGAGGACTCACGCGCTGCCGCATCGCCCTGCTCCTCAGCGATAAAGCGAGCACGGAAGTTTCCGCGCGAGGCGGCAAGGTTGGTTCTGATGTGTGCTGCCGATGTAGATGAGCTGGCCCGCGCCCGCCGCGTCGCCGACCTAGACGCCGCGGCGGTGCTGGGTGACCGGCGCGCCGAACGACGGCGCCGGGCAGCAGAACCGGACCTGGACTTCCGGGAGTTCTGCCGTCGCGGCAAGCTGCCCCAGTCCGAGCGCTCCTGGGACCTGTTCGCCGCTGAACGCTACCGGCGCGGCGAAACCGGCATCCCCTCCTATGAGGCGTACAACCCGTTCCGTCACCGCCAGCCGGGCCCATACGCATAGCACCCTGCCGGGAGGCCGCGTTCAGCAAACTGGACGCTTTAACGCGGTTCCTGACACCGTTGTTACCGGCACACGGATGGGTACGCGGCCTGATCTGCATGGCCTGCAACAACGCCCTGATCACGCTGGAGAACCAGGGCCGGAGCGTCCACGCGGCGCCGTCCTCAAGGCGCTGGAAACCTACCTCGGCAACTGCCCCGACTGCCCTGGGCGGAGAGCTTTCAGGGGAGCCTCGCCGCTGGTTTCGTGACCACCGCGGCGGAGGCCTCGACGTCGGCGCCGCCGTCACGGAACCGGGGGCGCGGGAGTACTCGGCCCGCCGGGGGCATCGGAACGACCACTGGCGCTAACCCGGCTAACTCCCAGCCCGTTACCGCCAGTGGGCGTCCGATTGTTCCCGGCGGGCCGAACCCGGACGGGTCAATTACCTGTTCTGTGTCGCTGCGTGTACCTCCCAGCATGAAACTCCACCACGTGCGTGACCGATGATGAGGCGAGCCCCTGATGGGGAGAGGGAGGTAGCGAGCGCATACGTGGAACATGCGAGCAGACTGCCGGGTGAGCTGCTCTCCACATCCCACACCAGCACCCGGTCGCTGCCGCCGCTGACCACCCGCCCGTCCGGCAGCACCGCCACCGCCCTCACCGAGCCGCCGTGGCGGCCGAGCTGGACCGGGCCGGTCCCCGGCTCATCGGGGTCCCACACCAGCACCCCGCCGTCGGCGCCGCCGCCGATCACCCGCCCGTCCGGCAGCACGGCCAGCGCGTTCACCCCGCCATCGTGGCGGCCGAGCTGGACCGGGCCGGTCCCCGGCTCATCGGGGTCCCACACCAGCACCCGGCCGAGCTGGACCGGGCCGGTCCCCGGCTCATCGGGGTCCCACACCAGCACCCGGCCGCCGCCGATCACCCGCCCGTCCGGCAGCACCGTCACCGCCAGCACCCAGCCGTCGTGGCCGAGCTGGACCGGGCCGGTCCCCGGCTCATCGGGGTCCCACACCAGCACCCCGGCGCCGCCGGTGACCACCCGCCCGTCCGGCAGCACCGCCACCGCGTTCACCCCGCCGCCGTGGCGGCCGAGCTGGACCGGGCCGGTCCCCGGCTCATCAGGGTCCCACACCAGCACCCCGCCGTCGGCGCCGCCGCCGATCACCCGCCCGTCCGGCAGCACGGCCAGCGCGTTCACCCCGCCATCGTGGCGGCCGAGCTCGACCGGGCCGCGCTGGGCCGCACCCGGGTCCCACACCAGCACCCCCCCGCCGCCGCCGTCGCCGGTGACCACCCGCCCGTCGGGCAGCACCGCCGCCGCCGCCACCGGGCCGTCGTGGCGGCCGAGCTGGACCGGACCGGTACCCGGCTCATCGGGGTCCCACACCAGCACCCCGCCGTCGGCGCCGCCGCCGCCGGTGACCACCCGCCCGTCCGGCAGCACCGCCACCGCCAGCACCGCGTCCTCGTGGCGGCCGAGCTCGACCGGGCCGCGCTGGGCCGCACCCGGGTCCCACACCAGCACCCGGCCGTCGGGGTCGCCGCCGCCGATCACCCGCCCGTCGGGCAGCACCGCCGCCGCCCTCACCGGGCCGTCGTGGCGGCCGAGCTGGACCGGACCGGTACCCGGCTCATCGGGGTCCCACACCAGCACCCCGCCGTCGGCGCCGCCGCCGCCGCCGGTGACCACCCGCCCGTCCGGCAGCACCGCCACCGCCAGCACCGCGTCCTCGTGGCGGCCGAGTTCGACCGGGCTGGTCCCCGGCTCATCCGGGTCGCAAACCAGCACCCCGCCGTCGGCGCCGCCGCCGATCACCCGGCCGTCCGGCAGCACGGCCAGCGCGTTCACCCCGCCATCGTGGCGGCCGAGCTGGACCGGGCCGGTCCCCGGCTCATCGGGGTCCCACACCAGCACCCGGCCGCCGGCGCCGCCGCCGGTGACCACCCGCCCGTCCGGCAGCACCGCCACCGCCACCACCTGGCCGTCGAGGCGGCCGAGCTGGACCGGGCCGGTCCCCGGCTCATCCGGGTCCCAAACCAGCACCCCGCCCCAGGCCCCGCCGCCGGTGACCACCCGCCCGTCCGGCAGCACCGCCACCGCGCTCATCCCGCCATCGTGGCGGCCGAGCTCAAAGATCAGGGCTGGGCTTGCCCGCCGCGTGGTCCACTGGAGCACCGGGCCAGGGTCGTCGGAGGCAAGCAGTCTGGCCCGGAAGTCGGCGGCGAGGAGAGCTTCGCCGAGTTCGGCCGCCTGCAGGCACAGCTGGCGCGGCGCGAACCCGGGATCGCCGGCCGCTTCCCAGTCGCGCAGGTGGTGGGCCTGGCCCCGCACCACGGCGTGCATGGCCGCCAGCCGTCGTTCGCCGGGGGCAGCGGTACCGGCCGTTTTCAGCTCGGCCAGCATCGCGTCGACACCGAGGGTCCAGATACCAGCGGTGACCCAGTCGGCATCGCCGGCCAGCGCGGCCAGCCGCGGCGGATCACTGTAGAGCGTCTGCGGGTACCTGTCGAGCAGGTACAGCGGAGTCTCATCCTCGCCGTCGCGGGCTGTCGGCCAGCCGCGGTCCCGCCAGGTCGCCGTCCACCGCTCGATGCGACGGGTATGGCCAGGGTCACCGAGGTCGTGATGCTGGCAGCGGGCGAGCAGCGTCTCGTGGGCGAAGGTGTAGCGCGGCGTGTCTGCCGGGCCGACCTGCTGCAAGGTCCGCGCCGCCTCCCCGTCGAGGACCCCGCGTACCTTCCAGGGCCGGCTGCCGGTCAAGGCGGCGAGGTCAGCGGCGGCGAGCGGGCCGCCGCGTGCCGCGGTGAGCAGGCCGAGCACGTCGAGGGCCAGGTCATCGCTGGCCCGGCGCAGCAGCTGGGTGATCTCCTGGTCGGCGAGCTCGCGCAGCCGGGCGGCGCGAGGACTGTCCGGCAACGTGTACAGCTTGTGCGGCGCGAGCGCTGCCAGCGGGTGCGCCGGGTCGACGTCGTCGGGCAACCGGGGGTACAGGCGGCTGGCGACCAGCACCCGGGCGGGCAGGCCGGGCAGGCGGTCGGGCAGCCACCCGGCGACGCTGTGCCCGCCGGGCCGCAGGTCCTCATCCAGCCCGTCGACGATCAGCAGCAGCTGTCGGCCCTCATCCGCGGCGCGCTGCGCGGCTTGTTCCCATAGCTGCCGGAACACGTGCACGTCCAGCGTGGACGGCAGATCCGTGCCGAGCAGCCAGGCCAGCTGCGGCACGACAGCGGCCAAGAACCGCTCCCGGTCAGCGTCGCCGGTGGGCCGGGTCAGGAAATAGGCGACGCAGTCGACTTCGGGGGGCAGCGTGTGCACTGCCTCGGCCAGCAGGGCCGTCTTGCCTGCCCACGGTCCGCCGACCAGCCATGCGTGCTGACTTCCCGGTGCAGCCAACGCGCTGGGCCGCGCGGCGGCGAACGCCCTGATCGCATTCAATTCCTCGTCGCGCCCCTGCAGCACCCCGGTGCGGGCGCGCAGCTGCCGCAGCGTCGCCCGGTACGCTGGCTCCGTCCGCCCGCGGCGAGCCGGGAGCATGACCAGCCGCCCCGGATCCGTGGCCAGATGCGCCCACCACTGCGCGGCGGCCGCGGCGGGCAGCCGGTCCAGGCTGGCCAGCGGGGTCACGGTGATTGTCGACTCGCCGCGGCGGGGCGCGTGCTCGCTGACCACGCCGATCAGCCGCTCGCCGGCCAGCACCGCCGCCCCCGACATGCCCGACCACTGCGACTCACCCAGCGCTTCTTGCTGCGGCGGCAGCGCCCGCGGGGCACTGGTCACCTGCAGCGACAACAACCCGCCCACCAGGTTCTCGGCCGGCAGGATCATCCCCCACACCTGGGCGGTTTCTCGCGCCACCACCCCCGCCGCCGACCTAACCTCCTGGAACAGCGGGTACCCCACCGCCCAGCAGCCCTCCACCGGCACCGGCACCGGAGCGTCCCGGTCCACCGCCGCCACCAGCGGGGCCGGCAGCACGGAGCTCTGGTCGCCCAACTCGAGCAGCGCCAGGTCCACCATGCCGGGATCCCCGGCCAGTGCGTCAACGACCCGCGCCGGATGGGGTACCTTGTCCGGACCCCGCACGACGATCCCCGCCGCAGCAGCCCCGGCCACGACATGCGCGGCGGTCAGCACCAGCCGTCCGCCCAGCCGGAATCCCGACCCATACCGGTATCTCTTAACCGGCCCGGTTCCGAGGGCAGCCTCGATCTCGACCACCCGCTCCCGCAGCGGCACCACAGGCAACGCCACCACCAGCCCCCGGCCGGGCTCAGCCCTTCCGCTGCGCCGACGCCTGCGCCACCTTGACCGGGCGTCCGGCACGGTCAACCGGGCCGCCGAACACGACCGTCACCGTTTGTTCGGAGCCGCGCTCCCGGCCCGCGCCCCCACCCAGCTCCAGCTCCACGATCGGGACCTTAAAACCCGCCTTGCCGTCCACCGATCTGCTGGCCGTAACCTTTAGGACCACCGTCATCGACTCGACCGGCAACTGGATGTCTGAGCCCGCACCGGCAGCCTGCGCCTGCAGCAGCTCATCACGCAGCAACCCGATCGCATCCGCCAGCCCTAGGCCATCCGCTGGCCCGACCTCTCGCCCTGTCATCCCCATTGGATACACAGTAGACCCCGGGCCAGGTCTCGCCTACAACCCGCCATGCTCTGCTCGACGACAAGGTCGCCGGTGCTAATCGCTGGTTTTCGCTGAAAACTACAGAGAGCCCACTTCGGGCGCTACCCGGTAGCTCGGGGGTTCGGGCAAGATCCGTATAGCCGTTGGCGCCAGCGATGATCTTGGTCGGGCCGCCCGTTGTCCCGGCGTAGGGAAAACGATCGTTCGACAGACACTGGCCGAGCTCGCCGCCGGAAGAGTCCGAGACAGTGCGCGGCTTGCTCATGGCACAGCGACAGCACGAAGGCTTCGGCCAGAAGCTGCACGTACAGAAGGCCGACTGCCAACCGGGCGGCCAAAGGCGCCGCCAACGCAGCGATCGAGGTCAGCTTCCAAGATCGCTCGAAATCGCGGAGCGGCCCCGCAGACCGTCCTCATATCTCTCGACCGGACGCTACAGTTCCGGACCGCTGAGCCTCGCTGCGCATTCGCGAGGAGCAGCGCGACAGAAGATGCAGCCGTGTTCGCCATTGGGCTACGCGGCGGGATCTTCATCACCTCGATCCCCGCTTCGGGTCACGGCGCGGAAGGGCGCCAGCAGGTTGTCGAGCAGCGGGACCGGGGAGCGCGGGTCGATGGCGGCGCGTTGGCGGAGGGATCCTTCCCACCGGGCCTGGAGAGCCGCGGTCAGGTTCTCGCGCATCTGCTGCGAGGCGTGGGCGTACAGGCCGCGCATCCCGGGAACCTGATGTCCGAGCCTCTGTTCGGCCAGGATTTCGGGAATACCGTCCTCGGCCATCCACGTCTTGTGGCCGTGCCGCAAGCCGTGTGGCGTCAGCCCGTCCTTGGCCGGCAGCCAGCACGCCAGCGGCGCCTCGTCGGCGGGCGTTTCCCCGCTGCCATGGCAGTGGTCTCCAGCGGTCTTGTGGGCGATGATCCTGCCGTCGAGGCGCAGTCTGACCGCGTATCCGCACGATGGGCAGCGCCCGGTGTTCTCCGTGCCGATCAGCCGGGGTGTGCCACGGCCGGACGGAGGGTCGAATGGTTCTCCGGGCACGGCTGGCGGCCATGAAGCGACCGGGATGCCGGGCCACGCCGTGGCGTCCACGACGACTAGCCGGCCTGGCCTCCCGTTGGCCGGCGGATGCCGTCCGTCGCAGGCCGGGCGGAAGAACCGCCGGGCGTAGTTACTGTTCCGGTGGTGGCCGCCGTCGGGGCCGAGGAACACGTACCGGCCGCTGCCGCCGTGCTCGGCGGCGCATGCGCATCGCTGCCCTGCACGCTTCCTGGCCTGGGCGGCGAGGAGCTCGGCGAGGAACGGGGGAAGATCGACTGGCACGAGCGGCTCGTGTTTGGTGCTGCGGTAGGAGTCATCCTTGGGCGGGAGCCGGTGGAAGCGGCCGCTGACCTCCCTGAGCTGCCACTCGACGTTGATCAGACCTGTAAGCAGCAGGTCGCGCTCCAAGCCGATCGTCTCGCCCCAGCGCATCCCCGTGTAGCCGATCGTGACCAGCATGATGAACTCGTCGTCCTGGCCCGCCAGCAGCGCGGCCCGCTCGGCCACGAGCAGCACCTCCAGCGGCGTCGCCCACGCCCGCTGCGGGCTTCGGTTGAGCTTGCGCCCGGTCCTGCGCCCGCGGTTGCGCGGGCGGACGGCGGGGTTGAAGGGGATCAGCGGGGGTTTTGCCGCTGCCGCGTCGCCGAGGATGGTGTGCAGCAGGCTGCGCGCGTCCTTCGCCGTGCTCCGGGATACCTCCTCAGTGGCGGGCAGCCGGTGCTCCCAGACGGCGATTTCCTCGCCGGTAAGTGAGTTCAGCTGCCGCGTGCCCCAGTACGGCAGGATGAACCGGCGGATCCGGTACTCGCGGTTCGCGGTGGTGCTGGGGCCGACATCCTGCGTGGCCTTCCAGCGGTCGATCCATTCGCTGACCGTGATCTCGCCTGCGGCCGGATCAGTCCACGTACCCGCGCGGACCTTCGCCTCCTGGTCGCGGCCCCAGGCGAGCCCGGCCTGCTTGGTCTCGAAGCCGGACCGGCTGGCCTCGCCCCCAGGGACTTTGTACTTCACGCGCCACGGTGCCGGTCCTCTGCCGCGTTTCTCCGCGTACGCCATGTCTGCGCGCTACCTCCTAGGTAGATCGGTCCTGGCATGAGGACTCCGGTTCGACACCTAGCCTGGCCGGCTGCTATCGCCGAGCACGGCGGGCGCGGGTCACCGGCGGCCGGGCGCCCTGGGCCATGATCTGCGCGATGTCGTCATCGCTGAACCGGAGGTGCTTGCCGATGAACGTGCAGGGAATCGCCCGCGCCGCGGCCTTGTCACGGAGCCACGACTCGCGGACTCTCAAGATCTCCGCGGCCTCAGCTGGTGTACGAAGCTGAGTCATTCCTGCCGCCTAATCATTATCGATTGCCCTTTTCTAGTCAAGCGGAAATCCGGGGAAATCCGAATCAGCGCGGCCTCGCCTGACAGGCCGGAGTTCCTCCATCGGTGACCAGGCCAGAATCCCCCGGTTGCCGCATATTCCCTTGATCCCACGCGGTCGCCCATTGCCGGGTGGTACGCGGCCGATCCGAATTGGATCGCCTCGTTTCCCCGATCCGGGATGGCGCGAACGAAGGGGGAACGAGCCAATCTGGCACGCGAATCGAGCGGACCATATCGGCCCGCGAGCGCGGGGTTGATTGCAAACGGCTTTTCGGCGGGAGCGAGCTCGCTGTCGCCGGACCGGAGATAGCGTTCGCTGATGGCCGGCCGCCGTGATGCTGACACCGGGTAGCCGCGCTGTCCGCGATGGTTTGGTATGGATTGGCTGGGCGCTTACTCAAGCTCGATCTCCCTGTCGGCCTGACGCTCTGGAGAACGGAGTGCCCGGGTGGGCTCGGGCGGCCTGTAGGCGGTGTCGTGCTCGGTCGCGGTGCGGTAGGCCTGCTCGACGGCGCGCAGCCGGGTGGCGACGCGGGTCTCGCGGGCGGCGATGGCCTCGCGGTTTTGCCTGCCGTAGGAGCCCTTGGGCAGGTTCTGGCCGAACTGCTCGACTTCGCGGACGTGGGCCTCGCGTTCGTCGGCGTGGGCGGCGATGGCGAACAGGGCGGCGTTGGCGGTGGTGGCGTCCAGGATCAGGCTGACGGTCTGGCTCTCGGGGTCCCGGCCGGCCAGCGCGATGATCCGGGGGCCGTCGGTCTCTGGCCAGGCCTCCGGCTGGGCCAGGCGTTGCCTGGCCCGGTCGCGGAGACCGGCGAGCATCAGGTCGGCCCGGTCGATCTGGTCGCAGGCGGCGCCGAAGTCCTGGCCGACCGGTCCGAGGGCGGCGCCCCGGGCGGTGCAGTATTCCATCAGCCGGACGGCTTGCGGCCAGTTCGGGTGGGTGCCGGAGCGGGCGTGGATGCGCAGCTGGGTCTTGAAGGTCGGGGTGATCTCTCCGGTGGTGACGAAGCGGACCAGGCCGCGGGCGAAGGGGGGTGGCTGGGGCCGGGCGGCCAGCCAGATGGCCAGCCGCCGGGCGGTGACGTGATCGACGCTGTCCCCTCGCTCGTCGGCAGTGGCGATGCCGTAGCCGATCAAGCGCTCGTACAAGGACAGGTCCGGCAGCAATCCGTCCTCAGGCAGCCGCCCGGCCCGTCCCGCCCTGCCGGGCGGGCTGGAGGTTGTGTCTAGCTGGCTGGTCAACCGGCTACCTCCCTATCCGGGTGTCCGCTGTCCGCCGGCTCGTTCCTGCTGCGGATCGAGGCCGCAGGGCGGCTGGGAGGCCCGCGATCGCGCCGGGTCCGGTCATGCCGGGCTCTGCTGCCCGGCCCGCTCTGCGGGTTCCGTCCGGCCGCACGGACCCAGGTAGACCTGGCCGGGGCTGGCTTCGCGTTCGGCGGCGAAGAACGCGGCGATGACGTCCAGCAGCCCGGGCGGTCGGCGGCGGTCATGGTCCGGCTCCGGTTCCGGGCCGGGGAACGTGCACGCAGCGCTGCCCGAGCGTTCGGGGGAGAGCAGCACGGCCGGCATGATGTCCGCAGCGGTGATCGACGGATCGGCTATCATGATGCGGTCGAGCCATTCGAGGGCGTGCTCGCTCGTGTTGATCACCGCCTGCTGCCGGCCAGCGCCGCGCTTGCGGCCGCCGCAGATGCAGGCGCAGGCGGGGGTCGTCGTGTCGTAGCACCTGACATCGCAGATGCCGGTGCAGCTGTCAGAGCCGTACACGACGAACAGCGCGATCACGGTTCAGCCTCCGGATCAAGGAGGGCCCACGGGTCGCGGTCGTCCCACGCGGTCTCAGCCTCGGTTCCGGGTTCCGGGCCGACGTGCAGATATCGGGGGAAGCGCTCACGCCCAGCGTCGACCTCGGCGGTCTCAGCCTCGGTTCCGGGTTCCGGGCCGACGTGCAGGTAGCTGGGGTAGCGCTCACGCCCGGCATCCGCCTCGCTCGCGGTGTCCCAGTACATTTCTCCGTGGTAATGATCGACGTACGGCGGGCCGGCGTCCCAGTCGGGTTCGGGATCGATGTAGCTGCCGGTCTGGTAGGCCCACTCGTTGGTGCCCGGCTCAGGCTCGTCCCACTCGTCCGCCTCGGGCTCAGGCTGCGGTCCGGTCAGCGCGGCCCCCTGCTCTGCTGAGAAGCCGGGCGGCAACTGGTAGGCGGAGTCGGCCATCGCGTTGGCCGCGCCTGCGGGCTGCGTGTCGGCTCGGGTCGTGCCGGCGTACGGCTCGCCCTGGCTCGCCCGTGCAGTGACCTCCAGGTGGGCGCGGCCAGGCGATCGGGAGGTCGTGTCTGGCTGGCTGGTAAGCCGGCCGGTTTCCCTGTCCGGCTGCCCGCTGGCTCGTTCCTGGCCAGGGTCGAGGCCGCGGGGCGGCTGGGAGGCCCGGGCGATCGCGTCGGGTCCGGTCAGGCCGAGCTCTGCGGCCCAGCCCTGGATGTGCGGCCAGAGCCGGTGGCCCTCGTGCAGGTCACCTTGGCCGGCAGTGTCGGCCAGGACCATCGCGGTGATGGCGGTGTTGCGGTCCATGGCGTGGCCGGGCAGCCAGGATACTTCCCATTGGTGCTGGCGGCCGAGTGCCTGCCGGGCGGTGTGCGGGTTCTGGTCGCTGGTGATGGTGGTGTCGGTGATGGTCAGGGTCATGGCGGTCACGTCCGGGTGCGGGTCATGGTTCGGCTTCCAGGTCGGGTTCCGGTTCGCGGGTGCGAGCTAGGTTTTCCAGGAGTTCGGCGAGTGACGGTGGACCGTCTGGCTGCCAGTCGCGGCGCTGGTCGACCACGATGTGGAACTTGGCACGGCCTATGAGCCAGGGCAGGTACTCATCGGGGAACAGGTCGCCATAGGGGTCATAGGGGTCGTCCTGCAGCTCGCGCCAGTTCTCGTAGTCGCCGGGGCTCGAGAGGTCGTGGGGGTCGTCCTGCAGTTCGTGCCAGTCCTCTTCTGATAGTCGCGGGGCTGGGACATGGGGAATGTCGGCTTGGCGGCGGGTTCCGGGTTCGTCGGGTGTCGTGCCGGGGGTGGTCACTGGCCGGCCTCCTTGTCGGCTGCGAGCCCGGATTGACGGGCGGGGCCGTGGTGAGCGGAGTTGGCGGTCTGGGCGACCGCGGCGACCTGGAGCATCTGGGTGGCCATCTGGTCGTAGGCCTGGGCGTTGCGGAGCCGGGACTGGCAGGTCAGACAGGTCTGGTCCGCGCAGTCGGCGCAGGCGGCAGCGCGCCCGTGGTTGTGGTCGGCGGCTATGTCGAGCGCGGTGACGACAGTGCGGACTTCGGCGCCGGTGAGGATGACCGCGTCGTCGGCATCAGGGTCGGATGGTCCTGTTTCGGTGTGCGGGCCCGGCGAGGCGCAGTCGAGGTAGGAGGTGTCGCGGGTGCCGTCGTAGACGTAGGCGAGGTCGAGGATCGCGCCGATGGCCTGGCCGGTGTGCTGGTTGTCGTGCGGGTGATAGCCGTGGCGTTCCAGCACGTCGAGCACGTCGAGGATCAATCCGGAGGTGAGGCGGTCGTCGCTGGTCATGGGCGGTTCTCGTGGTGGTGGCGGTGGGGCGGGTGGATGTCGGGGGCGGTGCCGGTGCCGGTGGCGGGTTGCCAGCCGTACTGGGGCCGGTAGCCGGGGGTGTCGAGATGGTCGTCGTCCAGGGCGGCGGCGGCGCACCAGTTCCCGGTGATGGCGCGTTTGCGGGCGACGGTGGCTGCGGCGCGTTCGAAGCGGGTGCGGCCGGGGGCGCGTTTGTCCCACCAGGCGTCGTAGAGGTCGGCGATAGCGTCGCGCAG
>Ga0302181_10002009_pt1 | contig 14744 bp, 13 predicted proteins | sample I_Palsa_E3_3_FD_198786 | JGI IMG/M metagenome (GOLD analysis project Ga0302181, IMG submission 198786) | Peat permafrost microbial communities from Stordalen Mire near Abisko, Sweden - I_Palsa_E3_3 | ecosystem: Environmental > Terrestrial > Soil > Palsa > Peat permafrost | place: Sweden...
CGGCCGACGGCGTGCTGCTGATCAAGATCAACAGGCCGGACCGGCTCAACGCGATGGACGAGGTGCTGCACACCGAGCTCAGTCGGGTCTGGCTCGACGTCGACAAGGACAACGGGTGCCGGGCCGTGGTCATCACCGGTGAGGGTCAGGCCTTCTCGGCTGGCGGGGACTTCGAGATGGTGGAGGCCACGCTCGGCAGCTTCAGGGTGGTCTCACGGCTGCTGCAGGAGGCCGCCGAGATCGTTTACAACATCACAAACTGCACGAAGCCCATCATCTCGGCGATCAACGGGACCGCCGTCGGCGCCGGCCTGGCGGTGGCCCTCACCGCCGACATAAGCATCGCGGCCGAGAGCGCCCGGCTTACCGACGGCCACCTCAAGCTCGGCGTGGCCGCCGGGGACCACGCGGCGATCATCTGGCCGTTGTTGTGCGGCCTGGCCAAGGCTCGCTACTACCTGCTGACGAGCAGTTTCATCGACGGCCGCGAGGCTGAGCGGATTGGCCTGGTGAGCAGGTGCACACCGGATAACGAGCTCATGCCCACCGCGCTGCGGATCGCCGAGGAGCTGGCCGCCGGCCCGAGCCGTGCGATCGCCGCCACCAAGAGGACCCTGAACCACTGGGTCCGCGCCGCGGGCCCGATCTTCGAGTCCTCGCTCGCCCTGGAGATGCTCGGCTTCTTCAGCGAAGATGCTCGTGAGGGGCTAGATGCCATGCGCGAGAAGAGGAGGCCGAAATTCCCGTCGAGCCTGGGCACCGAAACGTGACTGCTGTTGGAGACAGTCCTGCCGTCAGCCAGATCGACCGGCTGTACTTCGAAGACCTGCCGCTGGAGCAGAAGTTCGTCACATCGGGGCGCACGATTACCGAGGCGGACGTGGTCGCGTTCGCGGGCCTGTCCGGTGACTTCAACTCACTGCACGTGGACGAGACCTTCGCCGCCGCCACTGGATTCGGCGGCCGGATCGCACACGGGTTGCTCGTGCTGTCGGTGGCGTCAGGATTGACCACCCGCCTGCCGGTGCTCCACGCGCTGCAGCCCTCCCTGCTGGGCATGACCGAGGTGACGTGCCACTGGCTGGCGCCGACTCGGATCGGCGACACGATTCGCGTGGAGCTGACGTTCATCGGGGCGCAGCTCACCCGGAGCGGTACGCGGGGGCGGGTAACGGAGCGGCGGGTAGTGCTCAACCAGGACGACGTCACGGTACTCGACAGCCAGTGGGCGCTCCTCGTCGCCACCCGTCCGTCCGCCGGGGAGTGACCGGGCTCATCCTCCGGTCAGGCGCGCGGGAATTCATCCTCCGGTCAGGTGTGCAGGTACAGGTCGTAACCGCCGGTCAGATGTGCAGGTAGTAGCCACCGGACACGCACAGGATCTCGCCGGTGATGAAGCTCGCGCGGTCGCTCGCGAGGAACGCGACAGCGTTGGCGACGTCCTGGGGCTGGCCGACGCGGCCGAGTGGCGTCTGCCGGGCCATCTCCTCGACGTACTCGTCCCCGTAAATCTTGCCGAGGAACGGGTTCCACGCCAGTCCGGGTGCCACCGCGTTCACGCGGATGCCGTGGGGTGCGGCCTCCATGGCGGCGGCCCGGGTAAAGCCCGTGATCCCGGCCTTAGCCGCGGCGTAATGTGACTCGCCTTCGCCTGTGCGCATCCAGCCCGCGATCGACGACATGTTGACGATGGCGCCCCCAGTGCCCAGGTCGCGCATGACGTTCAGGGCCCGCCGGGTGACCATGAACGGCCCGGTAAGGCTGACGTCCAGAACGTGGCGCCAGGTTTCTGTGGGCATCTCGTACAGCGAGGCAAGCATGTTGATGCCGCTGTTGTTGACGACGATATCGAGTCGTCCGTACTTCTCGGCGACGCCGTTGATGATCTGGTCGATGCTCGCCTCCTCCCGCACGTCGAGCGGGACGCCGGTGACCTCCTGGCCGGTCTCGTCAGCGATATCCGCCGCGACCTTGGCGGTCCGCTCCGGGTGCTGGTCGGACAGGACCACCGTCGCCCCTTCGCGGGCGAAGGTCCTGGCGACCGCCTGCCCGATTCCGGCCCCAGCCGCCGCCGTCACGAAGACCACCTTGTCGGAGAACTCCATCATCTGCTCCAGTCATTTCCGCCGGTTGAAGAGCGCATTGCTAGCAGGTTCCGGTAATGAGCTGCCACGCCCGCATCGGGCCGGTCATGGCGTCCGCGCCCAATCGCTCAGCCCATCGCACGGCCGTTCCGTCACTTGCCTCCCACTCCCACAGCCGGCGAGTGAATCGCTGCAGTGGGTACTCCATCGTCACGCCGATGGCCCCGTGAACCTGATGCGCCAGCCGGGCGCCCAGGATCGCCGCCTCCCCGGCCAGCGTGCGGGCCGCACAGACCAGCGCGAGATCAAGCTGCGGGTCATCGTGCTCGCCCAGCGCGGCCTGGGCGGCGTCCACCACCACGGCCACCCGCTGCGCGTCGGCGGCCAGCCTGGCCAGGTGCGTCTGCACCGCCTGGAACCGGGCGATCGGCTGCCCGAACTGAACGCGCTGGCCGGCGTAGACGATCGTCAGCTCCACCGTCCGCTGCAGGGCGGCGGCCATGCCCACCGCGGTGGCGAGGGCACGCCGCCTGCTCAGCGTCTCCACGGCGGCCTCGTATCCGATGCTGGCCGGCCCGAGCTCGGCGACGGGCACCCGATCCAGGCGGATCCTGCAGGCCACCGGTTCCCCGGCGGTGTTGGCCGCGCCCGGGGGGAGCCCTAGGGCGTCAACGGCCACGGTCGCCACCAGCAGCTGCCCGTCCTGCCGCACCGGCACGACGAGCGTCGTGGCCGCCTCGGGCCAGGCCAGGCTCTCCAAGGTGCCGGTGAGAACGCGGCCCGCCCCCTCGAGCTGGGTGTCGCCCGCGGCCGTCACCGCCAGGTGATCACTCCAGGGAAAGGCGAGCCGGGCCTGGCGGAGCAGCCATCCCGCCAGGATCGGGCCTTCGATGACGGGAAGGCTCAGCCCTGCGTAGGCCGCCCCTCGCAGTACGTCGAGCGCGTCATTCAGGCTGCCACCGCTGCCGCCGAGCTGTTCCGGGACGCTCACGCCGAGAAATCCCGAGGCCTGGTAGGAATCCAGCAACCGTGCCGACAGCGGGTCGGCCCGGCCGCGTGGCACCGACTGCAGGCTCCGGTCGCCGTCCAGCGATGTCGCCTGGTCGAACACGGTCGCCGCCAGCGGTGACCGGAGCGCCCAGCCCTTCCGCGTGCTGGCCCAGCCCGGCAGCTGACGGCCGATCAGCACGCGGAGCACTTCGTTGGTGCCTCCGGCCGTGGTGAAGACCGGCGACCGGAGCCGGTTGATGTCGAGGAATTCGTGGAATCTCTCGGCGGCGGACCCGGGTCTGATCTCCTCGTAGCGATAGCGCCATAGCTCGTCGACGAGCAGTTGCTCGAGCTCGGTGCCGAGATCTTTGGCCATGGCCGCCTCGGCGACCGGGGAGCCGCCCCGGTCGACCATGCGCGCGATCGAAAGCGACATCAGCCGCAGGCCGATCTGCTGGGAGATGATCCTCCCGATCAGCTCGGCGCCCGGCCCAGCCGCGTCAACCTCACTCCTGGTCTGCACGAAGGACTCAAGCAGCGGGAACGTCGACAGGTACCGTTCCGGGCCGGCCCGTTCCAGCGCGAGCTCGGCGGTCAGCTGCGGCCAGCCCGTGCCCTCCTCGCCCACGAGCCAGTCGTCGGGAGCGAACACGTCGTCGATGACGACCTCGTTGAAGTGCCGTTCACCGTCCATGCCCTCGATCGGCTCGACGGACAGTCCCGGTGCGCCGGCGGGGACGATGAGCAGGCTCAGCCCCTCGTGCTTGCGGCCACCGCCGTCGCTCGTCCGGCACAAGATCTCGAAGTAGTCGGCGCGGTCCGCGTCCGTGGTCCAGATCTTGCGGCCCGTGATCAGCCATCCGCCGGGCACCTTCCGGGCCCGCGTTCGCACCGAGGCCAGGTCCGACCCCGCGTCCGGCTCGCTGAACCCGCCCGCTATCAGGCAGCGGCCGGCGGCGATCCGCGGCAGCAGTTCGGCGCGCAGCGACTCAGGCCCGTTCCGCAGCAGGCTCGGCGCCGTCTGGCGGTCTGCCGTCCAGTGCGCTCCGAGGGGCGCCCCGGCCGCCAGCAGTTCGGAGACGACCAGACAGCGCTCGACGCCGGATCGGGCCGAGCCCCCGTACCGCTTCGGGATGGTCATGCCCACCCAGCCGTGCCGGGCCAGGTCCTCGCTGAAGGCCCGGTCGAAGCCGCCGCGGGTCGGGCTCTCGGCCGACGGCTCGAAGGACTTAGCCCGCGCGAACCGGCGGACTTCGAGCATCAGCCCGCGCTCTTCTTCCGTCAGGGTTACCGGCGCAAAGTCGAGCGCGGATCCGGGATGGCTCATGAAGGCTCCAGCATCGGTTGCGGCCAGGTGCGCTGGGCGGCGAGCAAGCCACCCGGATCGATGAAGCGCCGGAGCGTCTGGACTTCGTCGGCCTCCGCCTCCAATGCCTCCGGCGGCATGGCCGGCAGCGGCCAGCCGGTGCGGGCGGCCACGTCATCCCATTGCAGCGGGCGCATCGCCCGGTCCGGGACGAACATCCCGCGGTGGTCCGGCCGGAACAGCAGATCCGGAGTGAACAGGGCGCTTGGCCCGCCGTTGGGCAGGCCGAGCTCGGCTCGGGAACGCCCGCGGCGGCCGTGGCCGATCACCGACGCGTAGTCCACGTGATCGACCAGGGTCCGCCGGTCGTGCCGCTCGGTATACAGGATCGTCCGTGCGGCCGTGTGCCCCAGCGCGGAGTTGGCCAGCCCAGGCCCGCGCAGCGTGCCCGCCGCCGTCCGGATGTAGTGCAGGTTGACCGAACCGTAGAGGTCGATCTGCATGCCGCCGTAAAACATGACGTCAATCCCGAGTTCGGTGATGGAGAACACGTCAGACATATCCGCGATCGCCACCGGATCGCAGTCCCAGCCCGCGGTGAACTCGGGCACGAGACGGCGTGGGTTGACGTACACGCCGGCGCCCAGGATGGTCAGCGACGGGGCGTGCCGCGCCTGGGCGAGCAGGCAGGCGGCCAGCGGAACGGCCGATGCCGCTCCGGTCAGGACGACCTCGCCGTCATTGAGTTCACGCGAGATGGCGATGCTCATCTGCTCGCGGACCGTCAGCCCGCCGTGGGCGGGCGGCCTGCTGCCGGGCGAGAGGCCGCTGCTTACCTGAGCGCTCGTCATAGGGAGGCCATCGCTCCATCATCGGCAATTATTTATGCATTTTAACATGCAGAATATCGAATTGGCACCCCGGAGGGCCAGGCATCCACCTGGTCAGACGACGCCTCGCATGCCGTCCTGGCCGTAGACCGGCTCGACCCACGCTGACGCGTCGAACGGGCGGTTGATCGTCTGGCCGCCGTCGACGCTGATCACCTGGCCGGTGATCCACGCCGCGCCCGGACCCGCGAGGAACGACACGACGTCCGCGATGTCACCGGGGCGGCCCAGCCTGGGCAGTGCGACGGCGGACAGGAAATCGCGCTCTATCTCCGCGGGAAGCTCCTGGCGGTCCACCTGGACCAGGCCGGGCCGGACCACGTTCACCCGGACATCACTCGGCCCGAGTTCGCTAGCCGCGATGCGGCACAGCTGGTCGATGGCGGCCTTGGCGCTCGAGATCGGGCTGGTGAACCGCGCGGCCATGGTCGAGCTGATCGAGGAGATCGCCACGAAGCTGCCGCCGCCGGCGCGGACCAGTTCCCGCGCCGCGTACTTGAGCGTCAGCATCGTCGCGATGACGTTGTTGTCGAACACGCGGCGCCAGGCGTCCAGGTCAAGCTGCGTGACCGGGGCCAGCTGGCCCCTGGGCTCCCCCGCGCACGCGACGGCGGCGTGCAGCCCGCCGCGAAGGTCGCTGGCCGCCTCGACGGCCCGCCTGGCGGCATCCTCGCAGGACATGTCGGCGGCGTGGGCGCGGAGGGACGCGGGGTCGGCACCGGCGTCGATGAGGGTCTGCCTGGCGTCCTGCAGTCGCTGCGCACTCCGGCCGGCGATCGTGACCGCCGCGCCGTCGGCGAGCAGCCGGCGCGAGATGGCCAGGCCGATGCCAGAACCGCCGCCGGTCACCAGGATCCCCATGCCGTGCAGCGGACCCGGCGGCATGCCATGCAGCGGACCCGGCGGCATGCTCGGCGGTCCGCTCACTGGGCGCTTCCCTGCTGCCCGGGCATGGGGATCAGGATTCCCCGACCGAGATGGCCATCGAGGGACAGTCCGCCTCGGCTTCCCGGGCGGCCGCTGCCTGCGGGCCCGCCACGTCGGCGTCCAGGACGACGGCGATGCCGTCGTCGCCGAGGTCAAATGTGGCCGGCGCGATCCGCTGGCAGTACGCCGAGCCCACGCACCGGTCCCGGTCAATTGTGATCTTCATTCTGCGTCCTGCCTTGATTGGGGAGCTACCGGTGCAGGGTGACCGGAAGGGTGGCCCACCCATTCAGCTGCACGTGCTCGTAGCGGGTCGGGGTTCCGGCCGCCCGGATCGCGCTGTAGCGCGAGATCAGCTCCGTGAACAGCGCTTTTGCTTCCATCCGGGCCAGTCCGGCGCCCAGGCAGAAGTGGGTGCCGAAGCCGAATGACGCATGACCGTAGGCCTGGCGGCGAGCCGGGTCGAAGCGGTCGGGATCGGTGAAGTGGCCGGGATCGCGATTCGCGGCGGGATAGAGCAGGTACAGCCGCTGGCCAGCCCGGATCCGGGTCCCGGCGAGTTCAACGTCGGCCGTGGCGGTGCGCACGAACCCCCGGGCCGGGGGCATCAGGCGTAGGCACTCCTCGATCACGCCGTCCAGCAGGCCAGGATCGGCCCGGATGAGCTCTAGCTGGGACGAGCTGGCGGCCAGGAAGGAGGCGATGCTGCTCAGCAGCAGCCGGGTGGTGCCGCCGTTGGACATCAGCGTGGCCACGTGGGCCAGCACGATGGCCTCGGACGGGGGGGATCCGTCGAGGGTGGACGCCAGGAAAGCCGAGATCATGTCGTTCCCGGGCACCCGGCGTTTCAGCTCGAGCTGATCGCGGAGGAACCGCTTGAGCTCATCGAAACGCTGCCCCGGCTCCTCGAGCTCGGCGGCGGAGGTGACCCTGGTCAGATCCTCGAGGGCGGCTACCCACGACTTCATCCGGGGGATGTCGACCTCGGAGACACCCAGCAGGGCCGCCGCGACATACAGCGGCAGCTGCGCGGCGATCGAGCTCACGAAGTCGAACGGGGACCCGTCGCCGGCCCGGTCGAGCAGGTCCCGGCAGAAGCCGTCGAGCGCGTCACCGAAGCCCTGCAGATAGCGCGGGGTCAGGTTCTGCGACATGAGGGCGCGCAGCGCTCGCTGCCGGGGCGGGTCCTTGGTGATGACGAGCTCGCCGCCGGGCTCGTTGAACCGCTCGAACGCGGCGCTGGCGCCGGCCTTGGCCATCCGGAGCTGGTTGAGCGTCAGGCCGGCGGCGTTGGAGAACTGATCCGGGTGCGTGGAAACGTAACGGACATCCTCCATCCTGGTCAGCAGGAAGACGTCAAGCGGCTGGTAGTAATAGGCCGGGGCCTCGGTCCGCATCCGGTCGTAGACACCGAACTGACGGTCATCGTAGAAGTGCGTGTCCTCGACCAGGACCAGGTCGGCGAGGGGTGCTGTCATGAGCGCTCCAGAGGGCGTGCGGCCCGGATCGCCTGGCGCCGGTTCGTCAAGCGAGCGGACCCCCGGCGTCGAGCATGAAGGTGGTGCCCGTCACGTACCGGCCGGACGGCGCGGCGAGATAGAGGACGGCCGCGGAGACATCCTCCGGCTCCACGGCGGGAACTCCCAGGGCATGGTGTGAGCGCGCCTGCGTCTCGAAGTCCTCCCTGGTCGGATCGGCCAGGTCGGGCCGGAACAGCCGGTACATCGGCTCATTGAGGATCATCGGGGTCGCGACCCCGGTCGGATGCAGGGTGTTGACCCGGATCCGGTGCGGCGCCAGTTCCTTGGCCAGCACCCGCATGAAGCCGATCAGTCCGTGTTTGGCCGCCGTGTAGTGGGCGATGTTGCGTGAGATCATCGTCGTCGCGGACGAGCTCGTGATGATCACCGAGCCGCCGCGGTGGCCGGCCACGATGTGCGGGACGGTCGCCTTGCAGGTTTTCCAGACGCCCGTCAGGTTGACGTCGATAGTCGTCTGCCACGTCTCTTCGGTCATCTCGAGGGTCGGGGCGGGCGTGCTGATGCCCGCGTTAGCGCAGACGATGTCCAGGCGGCCGAGTTCGGCGACCGCGTCGCCGATGAACTGTTCAAGCTCGGCGAGATCGCGCACGTCGACCACCCCGTAGACGACGCGGGCGCCCAGGGCCTCGACTTGATCCGCCGTGGCTTGCAGGTCGGCCTTGGTCGGCAGCGGGTAGGGGACCGTGGCGATCGGGGCGCACGCGTCAAGCGCGATGATGCTCGCGCCCTGTTCGGCCAGGGCCACGGCGTGACTGCGGCCCTGGCCCCGGGCAGCCCCGGTCACCACCGCGACCTGGCCCGCGAGCAATCCCCTCATCGCTGAACCCCGTGGGGCGGGCGGGGCGGGCGGGCCGGCCGGCGGAGGAAGGCCATGGCTACGGCTGCCGGACATCGAAGATGACCGGCAGGTGCTCGGGGCTCAGCACGATCCCGACCGCGGTCTCGACGTGCGTACCGTCCGGGATCCGGAGGTTGGTCACGCGGGAGAGCAGCTCGCTGAAGGCGATCTCGATCTGGAGCCGGGCGAAGTGCATGCCGATGCACCGGTGCGGGCCGAGGCCGAAGGCGGCGTGCGGATTGCGCTCCCGGCCGAAGTTGAGCTGGTCCGCGTGGTCGAACCGGGACTCGTCCCGGTTGGCGGAGGCGTAGTGCACCGCCACCCGGTCGCCCGGCTTCAGCGGGCAGCCGCCGAGCTCGGTGTCACGCGTCACCGTCCGGGCCATGAACATGATCGGCGATTCGTAGCGCAGGAATTCATCCAGATCCCCCTTGATCCACTCCGGATCGCGCAGCCGCTGTTCCAGGCGGGAATCCTCGGCCAGGTGCAGGGCGATGTTGCCCAGCGCCGCCTTGGTCGTGTCCAGGCCGCCGGTGAACATGATCATCGTCGCGCCGACCTGCTCCTCCAGGGTGAGCGGGCGGCCCTGCACGGTTCCGTTCACGATTGCCGACAGCACGTCGTCCCGCTGGTGGCCGGAGGCCGCCCGGTCGCGCAGGAACTCCTCGGCCAGCGCGGCCATGTCGAAGAAGGCCTGCGGGTCGCCCTCGCTGCTGATCCGCGTCGCGATCCTGATCGCCCGCTGGATCCGATCGGCGTTGCCGTCGTCAAGAACGACGCGCGCGAGGTTGCCTGAGGTGAAGGGGATCGCGTAGTCGGTCATGAAGTCAAAGCCGCCGCGGGGCACCAGCTCGTCAAGGAGGGTACGGGCCGAGTCGCGGATGTCGTCCGCGTACCGGCTGAGGAAGGACCGGGACAGGTACTTGTTGAGCGCGCGACGGTACTCGATGTGCCGGGGTGGGTCCTCGGTGAGCGGCGGCATGGGGAGCGGCACGCCGCGCAGGCCGGCCTGTTCCGAGCTGTAGGTCTCGGCGTCCTCCAGGACAGTGCGCAGGTCGTCATAGCGCGTGACGATGTAATAGCCCGCATCGGCGTCGGTCTTCAGCACCGGGCAGGCCTCGCGCGCGTAGGCCAGAACCTCCCACAGCCGTTCGCTGTGGGACGGGTCGAAAAGGTCGAAATGCGGGGCGAGGTCCTCAGCCGATGCGACGGCAGGATCATCGATGCTTGTCATGTGGGCCTCCTGGAGTAAGCCGCCGACGGCTGCGGCGACGGCACGAACCCGTTGATGACGGCCTGGCCGCTCTGCGACCCTAACTCCAATGATACTAACTACACAAGTAGTTAGTATCATTGGATCTCCCGGATCAGCTAACCGGCCGAGAAGGAAATCGCGGACTCGGGGCAGTTGTCGATGGCGCGCGCCACGTCGGCCGCATCGCCCGGTCCCGGCTCGGGAACGAGGACCTGCCCGAGACCGTCGTCGGTGATGTCGAAGATTTTCGGACTTACCAGCGAGCAGCGGCCATGGCCTTGGCAGCGGCTCGAGTCGATGGATAGCGGCAACTGCGGACCTCTCTGACCTAGCCTCATATTTGCATACATTTTTACATGAATATGTCGGCGAGGCAACATCGAGGCGGGTCACCGGGCCTGGGCAAGCCGCCGTGGGGCAAGCCGCGGTGGGGCAAGCCGTGCTAGGTCAGGCGTGGAACCAGGTCCGTTCCGTCCCTTGAAAAGGCTCGAGCGGATTGGGACAGGTGGGCGGGGTCAATCGAGTGACTCGTCGGCTAGGGCGTCCCTGAGGGCGGCGCGGGAGGTGATGCCGAGTTTGGGGAAGACCTGGTAAAGGTGGGTGGAGACCATTCGCGGAGACAGGAAGAGTTGAGCGGCGATCTCTTTGTTGGTGTGGCGAGCAGGGCGATCTGGCGTTGCTGCGGGGTGAGGGAAGCCAGGCCGGTGTTAGCACTGGGTGCCGCAGCTACGTCATCTGATGTAAACGAGGAGCGGCTGGGGGGCGCGTTGGCTGCCGGTCTCCCGGCACGGCTAGCCGGATGACACCTGTTCGTGGATCCAGGCGCTCGCCAGCGTGGTCCAGATCGCGGTCTGGCCAGCGTCCTGGGCCAGGCCCAGGCCGTGCGGGCCGTGGGCGAACACGTGCACGGCGTGGGGAACACCGCTGGCCGCGAGCGCGGAGGCGAAGCGGTAGGTGTGTTCGGGGGGGACGTAGGGGTCCGCCGCGGTGTGCCAGCCGAAGAACGGCGGCGACGCCGGGGTGACCAGCGCATCCAGCGATGTCGACCGGCGCAGCTCCGGGCTGGCGTCCTCGCCGAGGAGGATCAGCCGGGCCGGACGGTAGGTCTCGGTCTGCATCGAGGTGATGGCGTAACCAAGGACGGCGAACTGCACCGTCTGATCGGGCGCGGCGCCTGGCGCGAGGGCGGCCAGCCCGGCTAGGTGACCTCCCGCGGAGAACCCGATGAGCCCGATGCGCTGGGCGCCCGCGGCCCGGCGGCGGGCGATCTCAGCGCGCAGCGCGTCCAGCGGCACCGGGTGCCGGACGTTGAGCGGATAGCGGAACACGCTCGCCTGCACGCCTATCTCGCCGAGCCACCTGGCCACCGGCTCAGCTTCGTGCGGAGCGTGTGCGGCGTACCCGCCGCCGGGCAGCACGATCATGTGCGTGCCGGGAGATGCCGCACGTGTCGCCGTGGCCATGGCTATCCTCTCCGTCTCTCCCAGGTGTAAGCCATGATCATCTGCCAGGTCAAAGCCGCGGAATCCGCATGTTGACTGCACCTGGCCAAGCCATGATGACAAGAGGAGCCAGGGATGACGCCTGACAGGCGCCGGCTTTGAGGGGTCGGGCCAGGGCCGACCCAAGGGTTCATGGGTGCCGGCTGACAAGGGGATCCTGTGGATCCCTGTGGTTCACCCGCGCGGCGCGACTGCCCTCACGTGTGCCAGTAGTCACTCCGGCACCACGTGCTCAGGGGCTTCCGCCCATGAGGTCGATCAGCTCGTCACGGGACTGGATGCCGTGCCGTTTGGCGAAGTCCTCGAGCTCCTCGCTCGAGAAGCGTTCGGGCATCTCCCGCGCCGCGTCGGCGGCGGCCTGCGCTCGGCCTAGGTGCCGCAGCATGTCGACTAGCCACTGGCGCTCATAGTCCATTGACCTCGGCCTCCTCTGGTCTACGGTCGCCGGGCCGGCTCGCGAGCAGTTCAACACGTCGCGCGATCGCGAGCCTGGCTCGGCGGTGCAGGCGATGGGCGTCTGGCCCTGGCCGGCCTGAAGTTCCATCGATTCGAACGCAAGCGATAGCTCCCCCACGACGGGGTACTGGAAACGCCTGATCTCGCAGACCTCACCCCTCACCTGTTCAGGTGAGGGTACGCGAGGTCGTCTCGGCCGACCATGGAGGTAGGGTGCGGTTTGGAGGCATGGTCATGGCCGACGTGGTGCTGCGGGGGCGATCCGAGCCGATGGCTAGCGCCCTCGGCGTCATCCGCAAGGTCGTCAGGACCGGCCAGGGCGACGGTCTGGTCATCACCGGAGAGGCCGGCATCGGCAAGTCCGCTCTGCTCACCGCCGTGCTGCGGGAGGCCGGGCGGCTGGGCGCCGCGTGCGGGACGGTACGAGCGGACCGGATCGGCCGGATCGTTCCGGGCGGCCCGCTGCTGACCGCGCTGCGCGACGGCCCCGATCCGGTCCTGACGACCGACACGGCGGCACCGCTGGCGGCCCTCACCGGCCAGCCGCTGCGGCTGCTTGACGCGGTGGCCGCCGCGCTTGAGCAGCGGGCCGTCGGGCGCGCGATCGTCATCGCGGTCGACGACGCGCAGTGGCTGGATGACCTGACCGCGTTCGTGCTGCGCTCGCTGCCGGGCCGGCTGGCCGACTCGCCGGTGGCGTGGCTGGCCGCCGCGCGCACCGCGGACCTGCCGTTCCTCGCCGGGGCGGCCGGCGACGCGCCGCTGCGCCGGCTCGAGCTCGGCCCGCTGGCGGACAGCGATGTCATCGCGATCGCGCATGACCAGCTGGGCGTGCTCCCCGGGACCGCGACCCGGCAGCTGCTTGAGCAGGCGGGCGGTAACCCGTTCCTCGCGGTTCAGCTGATCGGCGGGCTGCGGCGCCCTGCCGGAGCGGACCCGCCAGTTCATCCACCTCACCTGCGCCCGTCACCTGCGCGAGGCAGGTTCGGACGCGCTGGCGGTCGCGGCGCACGCCAGGGAGACCATCACACCAGGCGACGAGGCGGTCGCGCTGCTGCTCGCCGATGCCGCCGGCGAAGCGGTGACCTCGATGCCCAAGACCGCCGCCGAGCTGATGCTCACCGCCTTCGGGGCGCTCCGGCCTGGTCAGCCGAACTGGCTCGCGCTCGGCGAGCGCTGCGTCGAGCTGCTCAGCCTGGTCCAGCGGTGCACGGACGCACTGGCCGTCGCGGACAAGCTGATGGCCTACCTGGACGACGACGAGGTGGCCGGCCGCCTCGAGGTCGCCCTGTCCCGTGCGCTGTGGCTCACCGGCCGGTGGCAGGAATCGGAGCAACGCAGCCGGCTCGCGCTGGAACGGCCCGGGCTGTCGCCGGCGCTGCGGGCGCGGATCGAGGCCCTGCACGCGCTCGCCCTGTCCCGGGTCGGCTCCCCCGCCGTGGCGCAGCCCGTGGCCGAGCACGCGCTGGCGGTCTCCAGCACCGCCGCCGACCGTACCGGCCGCCTGTTCGCCTGGCACGCACTCGCCGAGATCGCGCGCAACGCCGGTGACCACCGCACGTCGCTGTCGTATTTCCGGCAGCTGCGGACCGAATCCGAGCCGGCCTACGTCGCTCAGGAGATCATGGCGCTGCAGCACCTGGACCGGTACGCGCACGCCGCCACCATGCTCGGCCAGGCGTGGCAGCAGGCAGGCCACGACACCGCGGCCATCTTGCCGTCCCTGCTGTACGCGCAGCTCTGGCAGGACTACAACCTGGCCAACCTCGACGGCGCGGAGGCGACCGCACGCACGCTGCTGCGGCTGGGCAGCGAGCTGGGCAGCCGGGTCTGCCAGCTTGAATCCGCCGCGATCCTCAGCGCGGCCGCGCTGCTGCGCGGTGACGTGCCGCAGGCCCGGGAGCGGCTCGCCCTCGGCGGCAGGCCCGACCGGAAGGAGCTGTCCCACATCCCGGTCCTGGTGCTGGTCCGCGGCTGGCTGATGGCCCGCGAAGGCGAACCCGCGATGGCGGTGGCTCTGCTGACGCCACTGGTCAAGGCCGCGCTGGACGAACTGGACCCGTGGCCGTGGAAGCCCGGCTGGATGCGCATGCTGGCCCGCACCGGGCTCGCGGCGGGCGACGCCGACTTCGCCGCGCGCACGGTCGAGCTGGCCGAGGAGGGAGCCAGGCGTAACCCGGGGGTGGCGACGTTCGAGGGCATCGCCCTCGGCCTGCGAGGGCTGCTCGAAAGTGACCTCGGCCGGCTGGCGCGCGCGGCCGAGGTGATAGCCGAGAGTCCGCGCCCGCTGATCCGGGCCGGCGTGTACTGCGATCACGGCCGGGTGCTGCTGCAGGCCGGTGAGCTGACCGCCGGCGGGGGCCGGCTGGACCAGGCGTGGGCGGTCTACGACGAGGCGGGCGCGCACGCGGCCCGGGCCGAGGTGCAGCGGGAGATGCGCGCCGCCGGGCTGCGCCGCGCCTGGTGGCCGGCCGCGCCGCCGCGACAGGCTAGCGGCTGGGCCGCGCTGACCGAGGCCGAGCTGCGGGTGGCCAAGCTGATCGCCGAGGGCCACACCAACAAGTCAGCGGCTGACCGGCTCGCCGTGTCCCCAACACCATCGGCACGCACCTGCGCATGGTGTTCGGCAAGCTCGGCGTCCGATCCAGAGTGCAGCTCACCAACTTCATGAATCAGAACGACACTGGCTGATCCTCCTGAGCACGGGATCAGCTGGCCAGGGCCTTCATGATGAACCCGGCGACCCGAACCGGCTGGGCGATGAACGCCGAGTGCGAGCCGCGGACCGATTCGGTCACCGCCTTCATCCGCTCGGCCATGAACCGCTCCGCGTCCGGCGACATCGCCTGGTCGTCCTCGGAGACGCAGAACCAGCTCGGCCGGTCCTGCCAGCCGGCCGCCGTCGCCTTCTCGGTGTGGGCCGCCAGCGACAGCGGCCGCTGCGTCGCGGACATG
>Ga0302181_10002015_pt1 | contig 14718 bp, 10 predicted proteins | sample I_Palsa_E3_3_FD_198786 | JGI IMG/M metagenome (GOLD analysis project Ga0302181, IMG submission 198786) | Peat permafrost microbial communities from Stordalen Mire near Abisko, Sweden - I_Palsa_E3_3 | ecosystem: Environmental > Terrestrial > Soil > Palsa > Peat permafrost | place: Sweden...
CGAACCACCAATGCATTTGGCCTTTGTTCTGGACCAAATTCTGGTAAATCTGCGAACCCTTTGGGATATATCTGGGTGTTGCCCTTATGACCTGACCACTCTTGCCCAGCACCCCATATGAGAGCCCTCGAATAAGGGAGTACAGCACGATCAGGAATGGCATCTGGAGGAGGCTCGGCAGGCACGCCCCGAAGGGGCTGGTGCCGTTCTCCTTGTACAGCTTCATCATTTCCGCGTTCAGCTGCTCGCGGTTCTCTGCGCCCTTGTACTTGGCCTGGAGCTTCTTCATCTCCGGTTGCAGACGTTGCATGGCGAGCATCGACTTCGTGCTCTTTACCGTCACCGGCGTCAGACAGACCATGATGGCGAGCGTCAGGCCGATGATGGCGATGCCGTAGTTCGGGATCACGGCGTAGATCCCGGCCAGAATCAGCCCGAAGAGCTCGAACAGCGGGTGGAAGACCTCTCCGATGTCCTTGAACAGGGCGTTCTCCGCTAGAAAGTTCATCGGATCCGTCCTGGCTCGGCGTCGGACCGGGTGTGGACATGGAGCGGCACCAGGTCGACGCCGTGGGGCCCGAAGGGGCGACAACGGGCCAGGCGCTTCGCTGTCAGCACGAACCCGTGCCAAAACCCGTGTTCGGTGAAGGCGTCGATGGCGTAGTTGGAGCAGCTCGGGTAGAACCGGCAGGGGGAGACACGGCCCGATGCGGCACCTTGATATGCCTCCAGGATGCGCACGGCCGCACGCACCGGGCGGGAGGTACCGACCTCGGCTTCACTCACGATCGTGCCCGTCCCGACTCCGCGGCCCGCTGCAGCGCTCGTTGGACGTGCGAGGAGAATTCATCTCGTGCGCAGCGCGCGGCAGCCGGCTCGACCCGGAGGAGGTAGACACCCCGCGGCAACGTGTCGGCTGTGGCCCGAGCCGTTTCCCGCATGCGGCGACGTAATGAGTTTCGCACCACGGCATTGCCACAGGCCTTTCCAATTGCATATCCCACCTGGGGGAATATACCGTCTGCGGCCGAATCGACCGGAACGAAGGTGGCCCGGACGGGACCACAACTGGCCCGGAATCGGGATCGCTGCAGCTGACCGAAGGCAGTGCGGGTCTGTACTCGTCCAATCATCCGGTCGGGCACGTGCAACTCAGACGGTGAGACGGTGGCGCCCCTTGAGCCGCCGTGACTTCAAGATGGCCCGCCCGGCGCGGGTGGACATACGCTTGCGGAAGCCGTGTGTTTTCGCCCTCTTGCGGGTGTTGGGTTGGTAGGTACGCTTCACGTCGTTCAGCCTTTCGCCACGCTTGCACGGCGCCAATGGCCGGGGCGTTCCTGAGTTCGTAGCACCATCCGGTCTGCGCCCAGTGGTAGTCGAGTGCCGAACATGTTAGGCGCGATTCTCCGATGCCCACTAGTCGGCTGATGTGGCACGGTGTACGTTCCATGAATTACCCGCACCGAGGAACGTTCAGACCTGCCCAGGACGCCGCGGACGGAGGAAGGGCAATTGGACGACGGCGGTGAATCAAGCTGGAGAATTATGGAGCCGCTGCACCGGATCACTGCGCGAGCAGGTTTCCGAGGCGACCTGGCAGCTGTGGCTGTCGGGCATTGAGCCCGTCGATTTCGACGACGGTGTCTTCGTCCTGGCTGTCCCGAACAACCTGATCCGGGAGCGGGTGGAGACCCGTTATCTCCCCATGATCGAGGACACGCTGGCCAACGAGGTTGGCGCGCCGGTGCGGGGGCGCCTCGAAGTACAGGAACGGGAGGCTGACGAGCCCGAGCTCGAAGAGTTTCTCGGTGTGCCGGCCCCGGCGGAGAGCCATGCCCGGTCGGCCCCCGTTTCCCAGAACAACACCCATGGTCGAGAGACACCGGCGGTGCAGCTCGACCCCAAGTTCGTCTTCGAGACCTTCGTGGCCGCTTCCTCGAACCGGTTGGCCCACGCGGCCGCCCAGGCCGTCGCTGAAACGCCTGGTAGATCATACAATCCGCTCTTCATTTACGGCGACAGCGGCCTCGGTAAGACACACCTGCTCCACGCCATCGGGAACTACGTGTCGGAGAACTTCAGCCGCCGCAAGGTGCTCTACGTCACGACCGAGACGTTCATGAACGACTTCGTCGACTCACTCCGTACCTCGACCACCCTGGCTTTCAAACGCCGCTACCGGGAGTGCGACGTCCTGCTGATCGACGACGTCCAGTTCATGGAGAACAAAGAGGGGCTCCAGGAGGAGTTCTTCCACACCTACAACGACCTCAAGGGCGCGTCCAAGCAGATCGTCCTCACGTCGGACCGGCCACCGAAGTCGATCGAGACCCTCGAGGACAGGCTGCGCAGCCGCTTCCTCTCCGGCCTGATCACCGAGATCGACCCGCCCGACCTGGAAACCCGCCTGGCCATCCTGCGCTCGAAGTCCGAGAGTGAGCAGCAGGACGTCCCCGACGACGTCCTCGAGTTCATCGCCACCAATGTGAAGAACAACATCCGGGAACTCGAGGGTGCTCTCACCCGGATCTGCGCTTTCGCCAAACTGAATCGGGAGCCCATCTCCCTGTCCCAGGCCGAACGCGTGCTCTCGGACATCGTCCTGGCCGGCGAACCGCGCCGGATCACCCCGCAGATGATTCTCGACGCCACCGCGGCCAGTTACGGATTCTCCATCGACGCCATCTGCGGCCCGAGCCGCACCCGGCCCCTCGTCACCGCCCGTCAGGTGGCCATGTACCTGGTGAGAAATCTGACGGATTACAGCTATCCCGCCATCGCCCGCGTCTTCGGCAATCGTGATCACACAACCGTGATCCATGCTGTGGACAAGATTACGGGGCAGATGCAACAGCGCCGACAGATATATGAGCAGGTCACTGAGCTAATTCAACAGGTCCGTGCCGGTACTTGAGCCATCCGCACAACAGGCGGGGAAGCTGTGGACAACTATGGTGACGCTGGGGATAGCGCGGGCACCCATCCCCAAGTGGCTCCAGGGCCCGATATTTCGAGCGCGGAAGGGGGGCTTCACCCACACCGCCATGGGGACGCAGTTCCATCCATCCACCAGGACCGGATGAGAGTCATCCACAATCCACAGCCCTTATTACCTTTACTAGACATATTTCTCTCCTTCTCCCTCGTTAACGACTGGGGACACGGCCGAAAGGACAAGCTTCGGTGAAGTTCAGATCAGAGCGCGACGCACTCATCGAGATGCTGGCCACGGCCGGCCGAGCCGTCGGAGCACGCGCCACGTCTTCCCCGGTGCTCTCGGGACTTCTCCTTTCGTGCACGGGCAATGTGCTTTCCGTGACGGGGACGGATCTCGATCTGACGATCCAAGTGACCGAGGAAGTCATCGGGGTGGAAGACGGAACATGTGTCGTCCCGGCCCGGCTCTCGACCGACATCGTGCGCCGGCTCGAGCCCGGTGCGGTGACCTTCGCCAACGACGACGACCACATCACCATTTCGGCCGCCCGGTCGAACTTCAAGTTGCGCACCTACCCGGTGGTGGAGTTCCCCGCCGTCGGACGCACGGCCGAGGCCACGACACACCTGCCCGAAGCGGCACTGGGCGAAGCCGTACGCCAGGTGGTGCGGGCCGCATCGCACGACGACGCCCGCCCCCTTCTCACGGGAGTCTTGTTATCCCGGGTCGACGGATCCATCCGCATGGTGGCAACCGACTCCTACCGCATGGCCATGCGCGACCTGCCGGGCATCGGGGCCCTCCCGGGCGAGGACGACCTGCTGGTCCCTGCCCGCGCCCTGGCCGAGCTCCAGCGCCTACCCTCCCGCCACAGCACCGAAGATGCCGAAGGAGGGAATGTCGGCGTCGCCGCCAGCAGCAGTGAAATCACCTTTTGGCAGGGAAATGTCCAGATCAGCACCAGACTCCTCGAAGGGCGCTATCCCGACTACAAGCAGCTGATCCCCGACCATTATCCGAACCGCCTGCATCTCGGCAAGGAGTCGTTCCTGGCCGCCCTGCGCCGGGTGCAATTGTTGGTGCGGGACAACACCACCCCGGTCCGGCTTTCCATGCGCCAAGGGGGCGTCGACCTCACCGTCGTCAGCCAGGAAGTCGGTGATGCCTCTGAGACCGTTGACGGTGACTTCACCGGGGAAGACCTGGTCATTGCCTTCAATCCCTCGTATCTCATCGACGGGACCGAAGCCGTGCAGGGCGACGAGGTGATCGTGGAATCGGCGGATGCGTCCCGTGCCGCGACGGTCCGGGGCGCCGACGAGGACCATTTCCGGTATCTCTTGATGCCCGTTCGAGTTTCCTGACCAGCGCAGTCGCTTCTGCGGTGAGCCTGGAACGCATTGAGCTGGTCGATTTTCGAATCTTCGACGCGGCCGCCTTCACGCCCGAAGCCGAGGGGACGACGGTGATCACCGGGCCGAATGGGACGGGAAAGACCAGCGTGCTGGAGGCCCTGGTCTACCTGGGCACCCAGCGCTCCTTCCGCGGTGCCCCCCGTGAGGCCATGGTGCGCACGGGCGCGGACCGGGCCATCATCCGGGCGCAGTTGCAGGCCGAGGCGATACCCACCCTGGTCGAAGCCGAGATCGTGCTGGCCGGCCGGAGCCGTACCCAGGTCAACCGGAAGGTCGCTCGGGGGCGGAAGGATCTGGCGGTGGCCACACCGTGCACCATTTTCTCCCCCGAGGACCTGGCTCTGGTCAGTGGAGGACCGAGTATTCGTCGGGAGATGCTCGACGACGCCCTCGGCCTCGTCGATGCCGAAGGGGCCCGGGCGGCCGATCATGTGGAACGCATCCTGCGCCAACGGGCCGCCTTGTTGCGCCAGGCGGGGGGCCGGGTGAGCGCCGATGTGGCGGGCACGCTCGACGTCTGGGACCATCGTTTGGCCGACGCGGGAAAGATCCTGGTCACAGCCCGAGAGAGGCTCGTGGCCTCCTTGGACCAGTTCGTGGGGCCTGCCTACGGACGTCTGGCCGGGGTCCCCAATGGGAACCTGATCGAGCAGCACTACCTCCGGAGTTGGACCGGGGAGCTGCTCGATGCGTTGGCGGCGCACCGGGCCGACGACCTCCGGCGGGGGGTCAATACCGTCGGCCCCCACCGCGACGATCTCGTGCTGACCCTCGAAGGGAGGGAGGCCCGGACCCATGCGTCCCAGGGTGAGCAGCGCTGTCTCGCCCTCGCGCTGCGGATCGGGATACACCAGTTGGTGGTGTCGAAGACGGGGCTCATACCCACCCTCCTCCTCGACGACGTCTTTTCCGAGCTCGACCCGGCCCGCAGCCGGGCCCTGGTGGCCGAGCTTCCTCCCGGCCAGTCGATCCTCACGACCGCCGCCCCGCTCCCGGCCGGGATCGACGTGGCTCAGATCGTGGACATCAGCCAGGTCGTCGCGGGCTCATGAGCTCCGGCGCTCGACGGCGACACGGATCCGACAACGGTCCACAACAGGTGGGTCCCGCGATCGCCAAGGTGCTGAGCAGGATCGGAGCCGCACCGTCGCCGCAGACCATGGAGTTGATCTTCACCCGGTGGGAGGAGCTGGCGGGTGCGGAGCTGGCGGCACACCTGCAGCCGATGCGGCTCCAGAACACGACACTCGTCCTCGGCGCCGACCAACCCGCATGGGCGACGCGCGGGCGGATGGAAGCCGAGCGCATACTGGCGCGCGTGCGCCAGTTGGGCGACACCACGATCACGCGCGTTGAAGTGGTCGTGCAGAGGTCCTGACCACCCGCGGTGGAGGGCGAAAGGTGCCGAAAAGTCACTGCCGTCGGGTAGGATGGGGTGTTCGTATGGGAATGCCGAGGACCATGGTTCGGGTCTCCGATACGTACCGCGAAAACTGCCGTTTTGAAAGGGCGCGCCTGTGGCGATAAAGGTTGACGAAGGCACGACACCGCAGGACACTTCCTACACCGAGGGCGACATAACGATCCTCGAAGGCCTTGAGGCCGTGCGGAAGCGACCGGGCATGTACATCGGGTCGACGGGTCCATCGGGACTGCACCACCTCGTCTGGGAAGTCGTCGACAACTCGGTCGACGAAGCCATGGCCGGCCGGGCCACCCGGATCGACGTGACGCTGCTGGCCGACGGAGGGTGCCGGGTGAGAGACGACGGCGCGGGAATTCCCGTTGGGCCGCATCCGAAGAACCCGAAGATGTCCACGGCGGAGATCGTGCTCACCATGCTCCACGCCGGCGGGAAGTTCGGCGGCAAGGGTTATCAGGTTTCCGGAGGGCTGCACGGCGTCGGCATCTCGGTGGTCAACGCACTCTCCACCCGGGTGATCCTCGAGATCGACCGCGACGGGCAGCGTTGGGAAGCCGAGTTCGAAAAGGGCGGGAAGATCAAGCGCAAGATCGCGGCGACGGGGCCTTCGCCGATCGATCGCGCCACCGGGGAGCCCCGCACCGGCACGACGGTCACCTTCTGGCCGGACGGCTCCATTCTCGACGACACCGAGTTCCGGGCCCAGACCATCACCGAGCGCATGCAGATCATGGCGTTCTTGAACAAAGGGCTCGAGATCCGCTTCGTCGACGAGCGGGTCGACCCGGTCCTCAAGACCACATTCCGCTATGCCGGCGGCATCGTCGACTTCGTCAAGCATCTCAACGCCGCCAAGGAATCCCTCTTCCGCAAGGTGGCGGGGTTCGAAGAGGCCGAAGAAGGGCAAGAAGTCGAGATCGCCATGCAGTGGAACACGGGCTTCCACGAGTCGATCTTTTCCTTTGCCAACGGGATCTCCACCATCGAAGGCGGCATGCACGAAGAAGGCTTCCGCACCGCCCTCACGACCACGGTCAACCGCTACGCCCGGGCACACAACCTCTTGAAGGAAAAAGAGGACAACCTTCAGGGCGAGGACATCCGGGAGGGATTGACCGCCATCATTTCGGTGCGCCTGCGTGACCCCCAGTTCGAGGGACAGACCAAGGCCAAATTGGGCAACCAGTCCATCCGGTCGTTGGTCGTGCGGGCCACCAACAAGCGGCTCAGCGAATGGCTGGAGGAGAACCCGCGCGAGGCGAGCCAGATCGTGGCGAAAGCGACGCAGGCCGCCCGGGCCCGCATGGCGGCGCAGGGCGCGCGCGATCTCACCCGCCGCAAGTCGGCCCTCGACGGGGCGGGCCTGCCCGGGAAATTGGCCGACTGCTCGTCGCGCGACCCGCGTGAGTCCGAGCTCTTCATCGTCGAGGGGAACTCGGCCGGGGGCTCGGCCAAGGATGCGCGCAATCCGCGCACCCAGGCCATCCTCCCGATCCGCGGGAAGATCCTCAATGTCGAGCGGGCCCGCATCGACAAGATGCTGAAGAACGCCGAAATCCAGGCCCTCATCTCCGCCATCGGCGCCGGGTTGGCCGACGAATTCGACGTCGACAAGATCCGCTACCACAAGGTGATCCTGCTGGCCGACGCCGACGTCGACGGCAGTCACATCCGTACGTTGCTCCTCACGTTCTTCTTCCGCCAGATGAAGCCCTTGGTGGAAGGCGGTTTCGTCTACGTGGCGCAACCTCCGTTGTTCTCCACGCTGGTCGGCAAGGAGAAGATCTACCTCAAAGACGAGGCGGCCAAGGCGGCCTTCCTGGCCGAGCACCCCGATCACAAGCACGACTTCAACCGGCTCAAGGGTCTCGGTGAGATGGACTTCGCCGAGCTGCGCGACACGACCATGGATCCATCTTTGCGGTCACTGTTGCAGGTCAACGTGGAGCAGGCGGCACTGGCGGACGAGGTGTGCTCGATACTCATGGGCGACGACGTTGAACTGCGTCGCCACTTCATCCAGACGAATGCGAAAGACGTCCGCTTCCTCGACATCTGAGCATGACATCTGAGCAATAAAACGAGGAGAACACATGGCACGACAGTCGACGCGCGGAAGCGGTGGCCGGGGAGGAGCCGGCGGCGCGAACGGAACCCCCCCGAGCGGCGATGAGCCAACCGGCGGCTCGGTCGAGCCGATTGAGATTCAAGAGGAGATGGAGCGCTCGTTCCTCGAGTACTCCATGTCGGTCATCGTGGCCCGCGCCCTGCCGGATGTGCGCGACGGCCTCAAGCCGGTGCACCGCCGGATCCTCTACTCCATGTTCGACAAGGGGCTACGCCCCGACCGGCCGCACCACAAGTGCGCCAAGGTGGTGGGCGAGGTCATGGGGACGTACCACCCCCACGGGGACTCGGCCATCTACGAGGCCCTGGCCCGCATGGTGCAGGAGTTCTCTCTCCGCCACCCGCTGATCGACGGCCACGGCAGTTTCGGCGGCCGCAGCCCCGACGACGGGCCGGCGGCCATGCGGTACACCGAATGCCGCCTGGCCCCGCTCGCCCTCGAGCTGATGGCCGACATCGACGAGGAAACCGTCGACATGGTCGCCAACTACGACGGCTCCGACGAAGAGCCCGTCGTCCTGCCGGGTCGCTTCCCCAACCTGCTCATCAACGGATCGCAGGGCATCGCCGTCGGCATGGCGACCAACATTCCACCGCACAACATGGGCGAGGTGATCGACGCCGCCATCCACGTGCTGCACAACCCCGAAGCGACGCCCGACGAATTGATGCAGTTCGTCAAGGGTCCCGACTTCCCGACCGGGGCGCTCATCCTCGGGCGCCAGGGCATCCTCGACGCCTATCGGACCGGCCGCGGCTCCATCAAGATGCGCGCCGTGGCCGAGATCGAGGAGGGGAACAGCGGCGACCGCATCGTCGTGACCGAATTCCCGTACCAGACCTCGGTCGAGGTCATCGAGCAGAAGATCTCCGATCTGGTCAGGGCGGGCGAGCTCGACGGGATCAAGGAAGTCCTCAATGCGTCGGCCAATCAGCAGCCGCGCATGGTCATCGAGCTCAAGCGCGACACGAACGCCAACGTGGTGCTGAACAACCTCTTCAAGCAGACGCCGCTCCAGACGAGCTTCGGGGTCAACCTGCTCGCCCTGGTCGACTCGGTGCCCCGGACGCTCAACCTGGCCCAGGCGCTGTCGCATTACATCGACCACCAGATCGAGGTGGTCACACGCCGTACGGAGTTCAGGCTCCGTAAGGCGCAGGAGCGGGCCCACATCGTCGAGGGCTTGTTGCGCGCCATCGACATGCTCGACGCAGTCATCGCCACCATCCGCGGCTCCGATGACCGGGGTACGGCGCGCGTCGCCCTGATGGCCGAGCCGTTCTCCTTCAGTGAGATTCAGGCCACCCACATCCTCGACATGACGCTCGGTCGCCTCACCAGGTTGGGGCGCACCGAGTTGCAGGACGAGATGGCGAAGTTGCTCGAGACCATCGCCGAGCTGCAGGCGATACTGGCCGACGACACCAAGCTGCGCGGTGTCATAGCCACGGAGATGACGGAGATCCGGGACAAGTTCGCCAACCCGCGCCGCAGCATCATCACCCACGACCCCGGTGAGATGGGGGTCGAAGACCTGATCGACGACGAGGAGATCGTGGTCACGATGACGAAGGGGGGCTACATCAAGTCGGTCGCGGCCGCCGCCTTCCGGACCCAGGGCCGGGGTGGACGGGGCGTCCAGGGGGCGCGCCTCAAGGAAGAAGACCTGGTCAACCAGGTGGTGCACTCCTCCGCGCACTCCTACCTGCTGCTGTTCTCCAATCACGGCAAGGTCTATCGCCTGCGCGGGCACGAGATCCCGCTGAAGGAGCGGACGGCCAAGGGCACCGCGGCGGTCAACCTCGTCCCGCTGGCCCCGAACGAGTCGGTCCAGGCCATCATCACCACGCGCGAGTTCTCGCCGGACCAGTACCTCGTCTTCGCCACCGCACAGGGCCAGGTCAAGAAGACCGCACTGAGCGAGTACGACAAGTCGCGGCGCGAGGGGTTCATCGCCATCAACCTGCGCGACGGCGACGAGCTCGTGCGCGTCGTGGCCACCTCGGGGAGCGACGACATCTTCGAGGTGACGCGCAACGGCATGACGATCCGCTTCACCGAGGAGGACGTGCGGGCGATGGGACGCGACGCCGCCGGCGTGCGCGGCATCCGCCTCAAGGCCGGGGACGCCGTGGTCTCGTGTGACGTCGCGGCCGACGATACCGACATCCTCCTCATCACCGACGCCGGCTTCGGGAAGCGCACCAAGCTGGAGCGCTTCAATCGACAGGCCCGGGGAGGTCAGGGGGTGCGCGGCATCCGTCTCACCGGTAAGCGCGGCTCGGTGGTGGCCGCCTTCATGGTGGCCCTGGACGAGGAGATCCTCCTCGTCTCATCGGGCGGCGTCGTCATCCGGACCGCGGCCCGCGAGATCGCCTCGCAGGGTCGAGATGCCACGGGGGTGCGGGTGATGAACCTCGACGATGGCCAGTCGGTGGCAGCCGTGGCCCGGGTGAGCGCCGAGGACGAGGGCGAGTAGCCCGGCAACGCCTCCTCAGTGGGCGGTGAATTTCATGGTGAACGGCACCTTGGAGGGGAAGTAGAAGCCGATCAGCTTGGTGCCTTTGTAGATGAAGGCCCGCCCGGCCGAGCTTCCCGTTTCGATCGTCATCGATGACGTGACGGTGAAGACATGTTCCTGATTCGCCTGCAGGACCTGCTCGAAGACGGGAGTGGGCTGGCCCGGGATGGTGGCTTGCACCCAACAGGCGGCCTTGTAGGAGACGATCTTCACGGTGAACGGGGACGTCGCCACGCCGATGGACGCCGCCAGGTGCGTCGGACTCTCCTGCAGCGTCACCCGGGTGGAGTCGACCGCTTTGGTAGAGCGAGCATGGGTGGCCGCCGCGTGGTGTGTCTTGGCCGATGGTTGCGAGGTGATGCCGACCGCCGACTTGGCGTCGTTGATCCAACGGGTGACCGAGGTCCGGCCGTCGTGAGCCCACCCGTCGAGGTGCTGGTTCTCGACCAGGGCGGCTGCTCCGAGTGCGACGAGAACGGCGGTCAGCCCCACCAGGACCTTGAGGAACCGCGGGGTCTCGAAGTTGACGGCGCGAACCTCGCCGGTGTCGACCATCGGAACCCGGCCCGTGTCGTTGAGGGCGCCCGTGTCGTTGAGAGATACGGGCCGCACGGGGTCGAGTACCCCGGTGACGGTGGCGTCGGGGACACCGGTCGCGTCACCCGGCCACACCGAGCCGCGACCACCGACCGGGGAATGCCCTCCCGCCGGGGCCGAGGAGATGGAGACCACCGGCACGACCGCGGTCTCGCTTCCGGTGGGCTGGCTCGGAGCCCCGGGGGGCCACTGCTCGATGGCGACCAGGACGTAATCGTCGCCCGGCAGGCCGAGGGAGGTGGCATACGTCCGTAGGGCTCGGAGCGTCTCGATCCGGTCGTGTTGCGGCCCGACACTTCCGCCTTCGAGAGCCTCCACCGTCGCGTTGCGCAGCCCGGCCCGGGTCGCGGCCTCGGCCACGGTCAGGTCGGCCAGCTCCCGCGCCCGCTGGAGCGAGAGCCCGATGTCCGGCACGGAGGCCGGCAACAGGCTCGCGTCACCCCGTTCGGGGTCCTCGCCGCGGCTGCGCACCATGTGATCCCTTCAGTTCCCGAACTGACTCCCAATCGTAGTGAGTGGGGGATTCAGTCTGGCCGCGAGGCGAACACCCGGGTTGCAGGTGCGGACCGGGCGTCCGGGTCCCCGCCCTGGGGCCGCCCGGCTCAGAAGAATTTGATGCTGGTGATGGGCCACACCCGGACGTCGACCTTGCCCACGATCAGCGATTTCGAGATCGGGCCCCAGTAGCGGCTGTCACACGAATCGTCCCGGTTGTCCCCCATCACGTAGTAGTCGTTGGACGGGATCACGTAGGGCTTGGACAGGTTGTACGCCGTTCCCGAGGGGCCGGGATACGTCTTGCCCTGCACGGAGGACGGTAGCCAGGTCTCGTCGAGGCGCTTCCCGTTGATGAGCACATACCCCATCGGGCCCTTGCTGAGAGAGATCGTCTCGCCCGGGAGACCGATCACCCGTTTGACCAGGTCGGCAACGGGCTGGCCGCCGCAGTTCTCGTCCGCCGGGCGACGGAAGACGACGATGTTGCCGCGATCCACGCCGTGCAGGTGGTAGCTCAGCTTGTTGACCAGGATGCGGTCGCCGATCTTGAGCGTCGGCTCCATGGAGCCCGAAGGGATGTAGAAGGTCTGCACCACGAAGGTGCGGAGCAGCAGGGCGGCGGCGAGGGCGACAATGACGACAACCCCGGTCTCGCGCAGCCAGTGGGAGCGCCGCGATGGTTGTTCCCGCTCCTCTTGGGCGACCGTGGTTTGGGAGAGGTCGGCCATAACGGTAGGGGCAGGCTAGCCGCCACCGGGTCTGTTCCCGGATCGCCCGGGGCCGTGGCCGGGAGGCCGCCTGCTGCTATTTGGAGGCGCCGGCGGGGGCGGGAATGACCGATGCGGTGTCGTGGCCGGACCGGAGCAACGTGCCCGGAACCGCACCGGTGGGCTGTCCGTCGCGCACGGTCTCCACGCCGTTGACGAGCACCCGCACCACACCCCTGGATCCGGCGATCAGACGCGGAGCACCGCCCGGGAGGTCGTGGACCAGGGAGGCGGCCTCGGATCCGATGGTGGACGGATCGAAGACGAAGACGTCCGCCGCGTAGCCCTCCGCCAGCAGCCCGCGCTGGCGGAGCCCGAAGAGCTGCGCCGGCTGGGCGGTCATCATGTGCACGGCGTCGACGACGGGGACCAGCTGCCGTCCACGGAGGCAATCCTCGAGGAAGGCGGTGGGATAGTTCGAACCACACATACGGTCGAGGTGCGCGCCGGCATCGGAGCCCCCGACCATGGCACGGGGGTCACTCCAGATCTCCGCCCGCATGGACCAGGTCTTCTCATCGCCGTCATCGGTGTTGGGCCACAGGACGGTCCGCAGCTCGTCGGCCAGCACGATGTCGAGCAGGGTGTCGAACTCGGCCGTGCCCCGCTCCGCCGCGATGTCCGCCACGGTTCGCCCGCGACAGCCGTCGTTGGCCGCGGCATAGGTATCGCCGATGACGTAGGTACCCCAGCGCGCCAGGCCACGGAAGACCCCGGCCTCCTTGCTGTGGGCTCGCTCGTCGAGCGTGGCCCGCACGGCTGGATCGGCCAGCTCGGCCATGCGCTCTTCGGCGGGTAGGCCCATCACCTCGCCCCAGCCGGGGACCAGGAAGAGGGCGCAGTGCGTCCCGAAGCTCATGTTCATCGGCACGAGCGTGGGCATGGTCAGGGCCACGATTCGGCCGCCGGCCTCGGCCGCACGGGACGAAGCGGCCAGCTGGTGCCCGATCCGATCGGCCGACCGGGCGTCGACGGTGAGGACGTTCCAGTTCAGCGGGCGCTGGGCGGTGACGCTCATGGCGGTCATGAGCTCGACCTCTTCGTCGCTGAACGAGTCGAGGCAGCCGTTGGTGATGTACTCCAGCGTGGTGCCCTCGTGGGCCCCGACCTCCTCGCAGAAGGCCAGCATCTCGCGACGGTCGGCATGGCGGGAGGTGATCGGACGACCTTCGCCGTCGGAGTGCGTCCGTGACTGCGAGGACGAGAAGCCGAGGCCCCCGGCGGCCAGCGATTCGGCCAGGAGCGCCCGCATGGTGGCGATCTCCTCGTCGGTGGCGATCTCCTCGGCGCGCCTGGCGCCCATCACGTGCCGGCGAACGGCACAGTGGCCGACCAGGAACCCGGCGTTCACCCCGAGGTTCCCTTCGAGCGCCCCGAGGTATTCGGCAAAGCTGGACCAGCTCCACGGGACACCGTGCTCGAGGGCAGCCAAGGGCATGCCCTCGACCTTGGCCATCATCCGTCGGATGTAGTCGGCGTCCGCCGCCCGGATGGGGGCCAGGGTGAAGCCGCAATTGCCCCCGATGACCGTGGTGACACCGTGCACGTTGGAGGGCGACGCGGAGGGGTCCCAGAAGAGCTGGGCGTCGTAGTGGGTGTGGGGATCGACAATTCCCGGAGCCACCATCAGCCCGGTGGCATCGAACTCGATCTGGCCCGGGGTGGAGATCTCACCGATCTCGACGATCCTTCCGTTCGAGATACCGACGTCGGCCGTTCGGGCGGGTCCCCCGCTGCCGTCAATGACCGTGCCGGAGCGGATCACGTAGTCGAGCATGGAACCTCCGATGTGTCGATGGACGGCTGCCGAGTCCCAGAATCTGACGCCGGGTCAGTTTAGGGCCACATACCGCCCTCGTTGCGAACGACGGTGCGGCGTGTGGCTGACCTGTGGATAACAATTGCGTGCCTGGGCAATGCGCATCTATCCCGAAGTCATCCCCAGGTCGTCCACAACCCCTGCGCACCCGGTTTGCTGCCGGGTGCTTTTCTGTCCCCATGCGACGTGGTTTGCTCGTATCGTGACCATGCATGACCCCACCTGAACGAGCGCGCGGATGGTACTGAGCCTGCCGCCCACGGCCGAGGGCGTCCTTCCCGGACACCTACTCGAACGCGCCATTCGGGCCGGGTACGTCGACGCCGGGAGATTCAAGATTCCCGAGAGCAACATTCAGCCGGCCAGCCTCGATCTGCGCCTGGGGGAGCGGGCGCTGCGCATCCGCTGCAGCTTCCTGCCCGGCGACGACACGGTGGAGCGCAAGCTCAAGGACTACATCCTCGATGAGATCGACCTGCGTGGCAGCGGTGCCATGCTCGAGGCTCGCTGTCCGTATCTCATCGAGCTCAAGGAGCGGCTCGATCTCCCGGCCGGGCTGCGGGGCAAGGCCAACCCCAAGAGCTCGACGGGCCGGATCGACGTCTTCACCCG
>Ga0302181_10002016_pt1 | contig 14709 bp, 11 predicted proteins | sample I_Palsa_E3_3_FD_198786 | JGI IMG/M metagenome (GOLD analysis project Ga0302181, IMG submission 198786) | Peat permafrost microbial communities from Stordalen Mire near Abisko, Sweden - I_Palsa_E3_3 | ecosystem: Environmental > Terrestrial > Soil > Palsa > Peat permafrost | place: Sweden...
CGCTGGGGCCTTCGGGCGCCGAAGGGCGAGCGGCCCCTGTTCGTGCACGCGGCGGTCTCGTTCGTGCTCGCGGCGATCCAGCTGACCATCTGGCTGCTGGCCGGGCTGGGCTATTTCTGGCCGGTGTGGCCGATCATGGGCCTGGGGCTCGTACTGTCAGTGCACTTCTGGATCGTCCGGCACCGGCCCAACGCACGGGAGCAGGCGCTGGCGAACCGGGTCGACGTGCTGACCCGCACCCGCCGCGGCGCGCTCGACATCCAGGCCGCCGAGCTGCAGCGGGTCGAGCGTGACCTGCACGACGGGGCGCAGGCGCGGCTGGTGTCGGTGGCGATGAGCCTGGGGCTGGCCGAGACGCTGCTGTCCAGCGACCCCGATCTGCTCGCCGAGCTGCTGAATGAGGCCCGGTCCACGACGCTGGCCGCGCTGGACGACCTGCGCACGGTGATGCAGGGCATCCAGCCGCCGGTGCTCGCCGACCGGGGCCTGGAAGGCGCGGTCCGGGCGCTGGCCCTGGATCTGGCCATCCCGGTGACCGTCACCGGCGGCCTGGCCGGGCGCGCACCGGCGCCGGTGGAGTCGGCCGCTTACTTCACCGCCGCCGAGTGCCTGGCCAACGTGGTCAAGCATAGTAACGCGGCCTCGGCCTGGGTGGACCTGCGGCACCAGGGAGGCCTGCTGTCGATCACCGTCGGCGACAGCGGCCAGGGCGGGGCCAGCCTGGACGGCGGCACGGGGCTGCGCGGGGTGATCCGGCGGCTGGAGCCGTTCGACGGGACGCTAGCGATCAGCAGTCCGGTCGGCGGCCCCACCACCGTGACGATGGAGGTGCCGTGCGCGTTGTCATCGCCGAAGACCTAGCGCTGCTGCGGGACGGGCTGAGCCGGCTGCTGCGGGCCCACGACTTCGACGTCGTGGCGGAGGTGGGCGACCCGGAGGCGCTGGCCGCGGTGCTGGCCAGGACGCCGGTCGACGTGGCCATCATGGATGTCCGGATGCCGCCGACCTTCACCAACGAGGGCCTGGTGGCCGCGATCGAGGCCCGGGCCCGGCGCCCCGGAATGCCGGTGGTGGTGCTCAGCCAGTATGTCCAGCAGCTCTACGCGCACGAGCTGATGCGGTCGGGCGCGGAAGGCATCGGTTACCTGCTCAAGGACCGGGTCGCCGACGTGCGCACCTTCGTGGACGCGGTGCGGCAGGTGGCGGCCGGCGGCACCGTGCTCGATCCCAAGGTGGTGGCCGTGCTGATGTCCCAGCACGCGCGGCGCGAGCCGATGGGGCGGCTCACCGCCCGGGAACGCGAAGTGCTGGGACTGATGGCCGAGGGTCGCTCCAATGCCGCCATCGCGGCCAAGCTCTTCGTCACCGGCAAGGCCATCGACAAGCACATCAACAGCATCTTCATGAAGCTGGACCTGCCGCTGGCGCACGACGACAACCGCCGCGTGCTCGCCGTGCTCCGCTACCTGCAGGGCGGCAGCCCGCCCGGGGAGGGTGACCGGCAGTGGTCGCTTCCAGCTACATAACGCCCAAGGCGGCTGAGCCGGGCGGATGATCCTGGCGGCGAACAGGTCACGAAGGCTGACCACGCCGCACACGTTACGCCCCTCCACGATCGGGAGGTGACGGAACCCATGCAGGAACATGATCTGGCCGGCGTCCTCAACAGAAGTCTCCGGAGTCGCCGATTGCGGGTCCGGGGTCATCCATGCGGAAACCGGCGCCTTGGTGAGATCCGTTCCGGACGCCGCCGCCCTGAGCACATCACGCTCGGTCAGGATGCCGGCCAGGAAACGGCCCTGCATCACGAAAGCAGAGCCGACCTTCTCGCGCACCATCGCGGCGGCCGCCTCCGCCACCGGGCTGTCCGGGGCGGCAGAAACCACACTCGTGTGCATCAGCGCGCCTACCGTGACGGCCCGGCGACCGCCCTCACCCACTTTCGCCGACCTCATCGAGGTCGGGGTCCCCCTGCGGAGCACCCGGCCCGGAAAGCTCTTCGGACAGCATCCGCCACAGCGAACCCGACCACGCCGAGATGTGCGGCCACCGCATCCAGAACAGCTGGAGGGTGGTCTCGTCAAACTCAGCGTGAGCCCGCTCCGGGGTGATCGCGTCGGTGAAATCCTCGAGCTGGTGCATGAGATCGAGGAAACGGTCAGCGCTGACTTCCATTCGATCGATCACCTCCAGGTGAGCGGGGACGCGCCTCAGCCGGGCACCCAGAGGCCCAGAAGACTAGATGACGCCAAGTGGCCCGGTTTATACCCCGAAGCCGCGCCGCTGAAGCGGCCCCCGGCATCCTCAGACCGGGACACGGGTCAGGCCGGGACACGGGTCAGGCCGGGACACGGGTCAGGCCGGGACACGTATCAGACCGGGACACGGGTCAGACCGGGACACGGTTCAGACCAGGGAAGCGGTAACGGGTCTGGGTGTAGGGGTTCTTGCCGAAGGCCAGGACCTTGGCCGGGGCTACGGCGAAGACCAGGCCGGTGCGGCCGGCACCGTCGCGGAACGCCTCGTCCCCGACCTGGAAGTCCCAGTCCAGCTTGAACTTCCACAACTGCGCCAGCCGCCGCAGCTCGGCCTGGCCGGTGACCCGCAACGCGGTTCCCTCCACCACCACGTCGAGGCCGGAACGGTACTGGTTGGCGCCGGTGGTGAGCACGCAGCGGGGATCGGCCAGCAGGTTCCTCGCCTTCTGCTCGGCGTCGCCGGTGCAGAAATGCAGCGCTCCGTCCGCCCAGATGGCCGGGAGCGGGGTGACGTGGGGGCGCCCGTCCCGGCGGGTGGTCGACAGCCAGAACATCTCCGACGCCGACAGCACGTCAGCGACTTCGGCCCACGGCCGCGCGGTGGCGCCCGGCTCGCTGAAGGCCTCGTTCAGTTCCACGGCGATGCTGGTCATCGGGGCGCTCCTCTTCCGGATCGGTAAGTACTAGTGCCTATGCCGACTCCGCGCCTCGCGGAAACTCATCGCACGCTGCCCCGCCAGCGGCTGCCCCCGCCATAGGGCAGCCACATCGGGCTGGTCAACGCGGCCTGGGCGATCTTCCAGGCGGCAGATCAGTCGGCCTGGATCTGGCCATCCGCCAGGATGAGGACCGAGTCGGCGATATCGATGAGGTTCGGGTCGTGGGTAGCAACGAGCGCGGTGACGCCCTCGGACTGCACGACGACCCGCAGCAGCCGCATGATCTGCTTGGCGGTCTCCGAATCGAGCTGGCCGGTGGGCTCGTCGGCCAGCAGCACGTCGGGACGGCCGGCCAGCGCGCGGGCGATCGCGACCCGCTGCTGCTGGCCGCCGGACAGCTCACCGGGGCGCTGCCGGGCGTGCTCGGCCAGGCCCACGATGTCGAGCATGAGCGCGACCCGCTCCGCACGCTCCCCCGGAGGCGTGCCGGTGATCCGCAGCGGGACGCCGACGTTCTCGGCGGCCGACAGGATCGGGATCAGGCCGAACGACTGAAAGATGAACGCCACCGACGTACGGCGGAGCCCCATCCGGTCCCGTTCGGTCATCGCGGTCACGTCACGGCCGGCCACCGTGACACGGCCGGAGTCGGGTCGATCCAGACCGCCGACGATGTTCAGCAGCGTGGTCTTGCCCGACCCGGACCGGCCCCGCAGCGCCACGAGCTGGCCCGCCGGGACGGTGAAGGAGACGCCGCGCAGCGCCCGGGTGGCGGTGCGCCCGCTGCCGAACGTCCGCGTCACCCCCTCGGCGGTCACCATGTCCGCTGCGGCCAAGCCGGGCGCGGCGGGCGCGGCGCTCACCGGCCGGTCCGGTCGTCCGGCCAGACCCCGATATGGTCCTGCTCGGCTTTCAGCCGGACCAGATCGCGCATGGCCAGCGGCTCGGTCATCTCCCGTGGCAGCTGCAGTCGGCCGGCCCGGTCGAGTACGGCGTACTCGACCGCGTGGTGGGCCTCGCCGTCGCCGGCCGCGGCGTGCCGCAGCGTCTCGGTGCTGGTCCGGCCGTCCCGGATCGCGATGACCCGGCGCACCACCGAGGACACGGCCGGGTCATGGGTGACGATGAGCACGGTGACGCCCAGCTCGCGGTTGGCGGTCTGCAGGGCGCCGAACACGTCGGCGGCGGTGGCGGTGTCGAGCTCGCCGGTGGGCTCGTCCGCCAGCAGCACCTCCGGCTCATTGGCCAGCGCCACCGCGATCGCGGCCCGCTGCTGCTCCCCACCGGATAGCTGGTCCGGGCGGCGGTCCATGGCGTCCCGCAGCCCGAGCAGGCCGAGCAGCTCGGCCGACCGCGCCTGCCGTGCCTTGCGCCCCTGGCCGGCCAGCCGCATGGGCAGCGCCACGTTCTGCCGCGCGGTCAGGTACGGCAGCAGGTTCCGTGCGGTCTGCTGCCAGACGAAGCCGACGGTCCAGCGCCGGTAGGCCAGCCGCTGCCGAGCGGTCATGGCGGCCAGGTCGTGCCCGGCGACCCGGACCCGGCCCGCGGTGGGGGTGTCCAGCCCGGCCAGGATGTTCATCAGGGTGGACTTGCCGCTCCCGGATGCACCCACCAGCGCGGCCAGCTCTCCCTCCCCCACCAGCAGGTCGAGTCCCTGCAGGGCCTGCACCTCGATGCCGCCCGGGGCGACGTAGATGCGAACGAGCCGGTCACAGACGATCAGCGAGTCCGCGCCGTAGTCACGGTGCTGCCGCGCCGCTTCCGCACCGAGGTCGGTGATGCTGGTGGCCATCGTGTCCTTTCCGCTGATCTCAGTGTGCCCGGAGCGCGCCGGTGACGCCACGGCGGCGCAACGCCCTGGTCTCGGCGGCCAGCGCGAGCGCGGCGATGACCACGAGGGCGGCGGCCGGCAGGCCCAGCGCCGCCCAGTCCGGGCGCAACGGGACGGGGGTGCCGGTGCCGGTGAACACGGACAGATCCAGCGCCGGGCCGACCAGCCACGGCAGGGCCAGCGCGCAGGCCAGCCCGGCCGCCGCGGCGGCGAGGACGGCCGGCATGGCCTCGGTCAGGACGAGCCGGATGGGCCGATCGTGGCCCATGGTGGTCAGCCGGGCCAGCGTCAGCTCCCGGTCGGCCGAGCCCAGCGCCAGCCCCATGATCAGCGTGCCGAGGCCGAGCCCAGCGGCGGCGAGGATGCTGAGCAGCATGATCAGGGCCGCGCCGTGCTGCAGCGGCGCGCCGGCCAGCGACGCCAGGATCGCCGAACGGGATGTGATGCTCGCTATCGGCAGCTGCCTCGAGACCACGGCGGACAGGGCGGCCTGATCGATGTGGGGGCCGGCCAGCAGGAGCGTCTGCGGCACGGGCTGGCCGTCCGGCCCCGGCAGCGGACGGCTGGCCATGACGAGGTAGGCGCCGTCGCCTGGCTCGGCCGGGGTACCGGTCTCCCCCTGGGCGGCTGTGCTGGCCAGGACCCTGCCGACCCGCACGCTAAGCGGTCCCATCGGCTCCTGCGCGGTCAGCTTGGTCGCGGACTTCCCGAGCACGGCAGCGGCCGCGGGCGACGCGAGCACCGGAACGGGCCCGGACGAGGATCCGGCCGCGGGCCGCTCGATCGTCGCGGCGGCGAAGCGCGGGAATGGGGTGGTCGCGACCAGGGCCGCGTAACTGGCCGGGTCGACGGCGAGGACGGTCAGCGACTGGCCGCCCGGCGCCTGCCAGCTCGTCGTCCAGACCGTGGCGGCCCGCTGGACGCCGGGCACCGCCGCGACCGCCTTTTCCGCCTGCGCTGTCACCCGGCTGCCGCGGCCCGCGTTGCCGGTCTGCGGGCCGGTGTGAATGACCACGTCGGCGCCGGCGGACTGCCAGGACGCGGCGACCTCGCCGCGGGCGACGGCGTCCCTAACCATGCCGGCGAACGCCGCCACGCCGAGCGCCAGCGCGACCGCGAACACGGGCAGCACGCCGGTCAGCGCGTTCCTCGAGGCCCGGGCCAGCGCGACGAAGCCGGTGGCCCCGGCGGCCCGGGCCGACAGCCGGAGCAGGGCCCGGACAGCCAGCGGGTACAACCGCAGCACGACCAGGACGACGGGCACGGCCACGAGCACCGGGGCCGCCGCGAGCAGCAGGTCGGCCTGGCCCGCAGCCGGCAGGCCCTGATCGCGCAGGACCACCAGGGCCGCCACCGCCGCCGCGCAGGCGGCCGCATCGGCCACCCAGCGGCGGGCCGCGATCCACCGGGACCCGCCCGGATCAGCGGTGGTGATCCGGGCGGGATTGCCAGCCGGGGTCTCGGGCGTGCGGTGCCGCCATACGGCGATAAGCGGCGGGGCACCCAGCGCGGTCGCCAGCACGAGACCGGCCAGCGACCAGCCGAGCGCCGAGGAGGCATCACCGGTCTCAGCGGCCAGCGCGAGCCCGGCGCCGGCCAGCGCGGCGGGCAACGACACGGCAGCGGTACCGCGCAGCAGGGCCGCCGCGACCTGCCGCAGCGAGCCGCCCCGGGCGCGCAGCATAGTGAGCTCGGCGGCCCGGCGCACGGTGATCATCCGGGCCGCGACGGCGATGACCGCGGCGCCGGTGACGATCAGGCTGACGAACAGCAGCAGCAGGATCGTCTCGATCGCGGCCTGGGTGACCAGGAAACCGGCCAGCTTGGCGGTGAGCGCGGAGGTGACCGTGACCGTAGCGGCGGCCGCGCTCAGCGGGCCGAGCCGAGGCGTAACGCTGGCGGCCCGGTTGAGCGCGTCGTACAGCGGCTGCACACCAGCCGCGGTGAGCTGGCCGGTGGCGAGCGGGAGCTCCCAATGGATGAACAGGCCCGACGGGCCGAACGCGTTCTGCAGGGCCGCGGCGCCGGCCGGATCGGCCAGCACCGCGCCCACCCAGTAGTACACGGGCGGGTTGCCGACCCCGGTGAGGTTGGGGACGGCCGCGGTCACGTCGTAGCCCCAGAACGTGGCGGCGGGCGCGCGGGCCTTCACGATCGCGGTGACGACCACGGAAACCGGGGCGGACGGGGTGATGAGCACGAGCCGGGAGCCCGGGCGGATGCCGAACCGGGCAGCGGTCTGGGTGGTGACCGCGACCGGCACCGCTCCCCCGGGCGCCGGGGCAGCGGTGTACCGGCCGGCGACCACCCGGGTGTACCGGGCGAGCTGGTCGCGGTACAGCACCTCCATCCGGGGCGGCACGCTGCCGGCGTACGCGCTGGGCGCCGCACCGGAGGCCACGGTGAACGCGTTCGTGGCCAGCCCGGCCCAGTTGCCGGCCTGGGCGCCGGTGCCGGTGGGCAGCCCGGCCGCGGCGAAACCACGGGCCAGCGCCGTGGTCGCGCTGGCCAGCTGTGGGTCCGTCAGCACTGTCGCGCCGCTCCCGAGCTGGCCGGTAAAGGCTTCCCAGCTGGCGTCCGCCTGGAGGGCCCGGGTGATCCGGGGCTGGCTGGCGAGCTGCTGCTGCAGCGCCTCGGTCTGGGTGCGCAGCCCCAGCGCGGGCCCGGCCAGCGCGCCGAACACGCACGCGAATACGAGCAGGGCCAGCGCCTGGGTGCTGCCCACGGCCGACCCTGCGACCTGGCCGGCGATCCGCCTGGCGGCGCGGCCCGCGGGCCGCCCAGTGGCCGGCGCCGGGGCCGGGGCGGTGGCGGGGGCCATCAGGCCGCCTCCGCGGCGCGCAGGGCGGCGGCCGGGTCGGGCCGCCGGGCCATGGCCAGCCCCGCGGCCAGGACGGGGACCACGGCGACGGCCACGGCGAGCGCCAGCGTCTGCGGCCAGCCGAACTCGATCAGCACCGGCGGCACCGGCGCGGTCGCGGACGTGGTCAGCGTGATGGCCGGTACGAGCAGTTCGGCGAGCACGGCGCCCAGGGCCAGGCCCGCCAGCGCGGACGGCACGCTGAGCATGAGCTTTTCCAGGCAGAGCTGCCCGGCCGCCGCAGCCGGGGGCACCCCGAGCGCGGCCAGCAGGGCGTTTTCCGCCCGCCGCTGCCGGACGCCGGTCGCGATGCTCACGCAGAAGCCGGTGATGGCCAGCACCACGGCCGCGATCGCGACCGCGAGCAGCCCCTGCCGCGGGACCGCCGCGACCGGGTCGCTGCGCAGCGCGGCCGTCAGCTGCGCGGAACTGGTGACGGCGGCTCCCGCGGGCAGCCGGGCGGCCAGGCCAGGCGGTGGCTGGCCCGCGGCAGTGGCCAGCCACCACTGGGTGGCCTGGGCCGGGGGCACGGACTGGGCGGCCAGGACGTTCTGCAGCGTAGCCAGGTCCACGATCAGCGCCCCGCCGCCCTGGCTCACCGTGGGGAACGCCGTCACCGCGGCCACGATCTTCACGCCGACGCTGGCCCCGTTGACGTCGGCGGACACCGTGGAACCGACGCTCGTGCTGTTGGCCGTGAGGAACTGCCGGGTCGCGACGCCGGGGACGGCGGCTGCGGAGTCTCCGGTCGCGGTCAGCGTCAGCTGGCCGCCGATGGGAAGGGACGGTGAGCCAGATATCCCGCTATTGGTCTGCCCGAAGCCGGGGCTGAAGGTCACCGCGCGCGCCCCGCCCGCCGTGGTGGCCGCGGACGTCGTGCCGGGCATACCGGACGGCCCGACCGGGCCGGGGAACGTCGCCCGCACGCCGGCCAGCTCGCTGGAAGAGGCGGCGGCCCGCCACCGGTCCAGCGCCGTCCCCGGGAACGTGGACGGGGACGCCGATGGGGCGGCCCCGATGGCGGCCACACGGTCCACGGTGAAGACCGCCGCCGCGGCGAGCCGGGCGGCGGGAAGCGTGTAGGACGCGGTGATCGCGGCCATCCGCAGCGGGTAGACCGCGCCGCCAGTGATCGCGGCCGTGAGGGTGTGTGGCCGGCCGTCGGCGGCCAGCGTCCCGGCCGGGAGCTGGTAGGCATCGCCGTCAGCGTCCTCGGCGGTCAGGTCCACCATGACCGGCGCCAGCCCGGAGGGGCCGATCTGCGCAGTGAGCCGGATCCGGGCGGGGCGGCCGGGTAGCGGCAGGCCGGCGGTCGGGCCGGCCGGGGTGATCGCCGCGAACAGCCGGGACGGGGGCTGGGATGACAGATCGGCCCGTAGCAACGTCACGCCCGTGGCCTGGCGCGCGTCGAGGGCAATGGTTTCGCCGCTGGTCGTGGGGGCAGGCAGGACGGCCACCGGCATCGCCCGCCGCACTCCCGGCACGGTGACGAGGGCGGCGGCCTGGGCGGAGGTCAGGGGCGCGGCCGGGGTGACCCGGACGTTCGCGCCCGCGGTGAACGCGGCCTGATCGTCGTCGGACCGCAGCGAGCTCTGCCGCTGCGCGATGACCAGCGCGCCGGTAGCGACGGCCAGCACGACGAGCAGCGCGGCGCCGCCCTGGCGGACCGGCTGGCGGCTGATCTGCCAGCTGGCCAGGGCCGCCGTCAGCCGTCGCCCGCGTGCGGCCAGCCGGTCCCCGGCCTTACCACCGACCGGCAGCAGCCGCAGTGCGGCCACGGTCCCGCCGGCCAGGGCCAGGGCGGGCGCGATGACCAGAACCGGGTCCACGCCGTAACCACCGGAGATGCCTGCCGATACCGCGGAATAGCGGCGCAGCTCCCAGCCCGCCAGGACGGCGAGCACGATGAGGGCGACGTCACCGCCGGCCCGCAGCACGCCGCTGATAGCCGCCGACCGGCCCCGGCGGGCCCGCGCCGCGCCCGGGGTGACCGGGCGCAGAACCGGCACCAGCATGATCACCACCGCGCCCGCGGCGACCACGGCCGTAGCGGGCCACGCGCTGGACAGCGCCACCGCCACCGACCCGGTCCCGGTTGTTGTCCCGGCCAGCAGCCAGGCCAGCCCAAGGCCGGCCAGCCCGCCGGCCGCGGCCGCGGCCACGCACAGCGGCAGCGCCTCGGCCAGGGCGAGCCGGGCGAGCTGGCCGCGGGCCGCGCCACGCGCGGTCAGCATGGCGGACTCGCCTTCCCGCTGGACCGCCAGCAGCCGCGCCACCACGAGCAGGGCGGCGCCGGCCAGCAGTGCCACCAGCACCGAACAGATGGCCAGCAGTGAGCGGGCCACGGCCAGATCACTCTGCGTCCCGTCGAGCACGGCGGGCAGGCTGGTGACCGGGGTCAGGCTGGGCAACGGGCTGGACTGCTGCAGAGCCTGGTCGAGGCTGGAGACGCGGGCGGCGATGCCGCCGAGCTGGCTGTCCGGGAGCCGCGCCATGTCCGGCTGGGCCACCCAGGAGGCGGAGCCCACGGCCAGCATCCCGGTGCTGAACGCGGGGGCCGCTACGGCCAGCGGCCCGTAGGTGGTGAAGCCCACGGCGGTGCCGGCCCCGGACGTGCCGATGCTGTTCAGGCTCCAGTAGGGCGCCGCCGCGCCGGCCCCGGTCCTCGTCCCGGTGCGGGGCCGGTACAGGCCGGAGACCCGGAACCGCACGAGCCGCCCGGACACCCGGTCCCGCATCTGGAGCACCGCGCCGGTCCGGACGTCCAGCAGCGCCGCGGCCGGGGCCGGCAGCGCGGCCGGAATGGGCTGCGCGCCCCGGTCGGCTGGCTGGGGCGGGCCGGGCCAGCTCCCGGATATCAGGACCGCGTGCGCGGTGATCCCGGCGAACGCGGCTGCTTCGGCGATCGGAACGTCGCCGCGGCCCGTGCTGGCGGGCGTGGCGGGAAACGAGCCCGGCACGAAGCCCAGCGGATCGGACCACAACACGTGGTAGAAGGCGAACGGGGTGGCGGCCAGGGCGGAGCTCAGCTGCCGCGGCAGCGCGGACGAGTACCGCGCGGCCTGGCTCCGGTCGACCGCGCCGCTGATCACCAGGGCCGTGCCGCCGGCGGTGGCGAGGTTGTGCCGCACCGCCCGGGGCAGGGCCAGGCCGACGAACACCGCAAGCGCGCTGGCCAGCGCCGCGGCTACCAGCGTGGTGAGAGCGGCGGCGATGATCACCGGGCGCTGGGCCTTCGTCCGCGGCCACAGCGGTGAATCCCCCGTAAGGGCCATCGGGAGGGAAGCATACGCCTCCCTCCCGATGGTGTGGATCGGGTGGTATACCCGGTGACCGGCTGGGCGCCAGCGCCGGACAGCGGGCCGGTCAGAACTCCTTAACCAGCGTCGCCACCGACACGTGCGGCCAGCTCAGGTTGACCAGGCCGGTCGGGTTGGCCGGGCTCTTGGGCACGTCGATCGGGAAGTTGAGCAGCACGGTCTGGGTGTACTGGAGCTGCATGTAGTAGCGGCCCGGGTAGTCGGGGTCCTGGACCTTCTCGATCCAGAACGTGGCAAACACCTTCTGGGCCGTGGCGTTGGTCAGCAGGAACGGGATGTTCTCGGTGCCGCCCCCGCCGTCGGGGATCGGCTGGGTGGTAACCGGCGGCGGGGTAGCCGAGGCCGGCGGCGCTGACCCATTGCCCGTCGCGGCCGCTACGCCGAGGACGCTCAGGGAGGGCACGGAGGCGATCTGCAGCACCGTCGTCTCGACGATGTTCTGGCCCCGGATATCGGACAGCAGGATCGAGTTCGGATCATCGATGATCTGCTGGGTCAGGCCCGGCACCTGGCCGGCCGGGGTACGGAACGTCGGGGCCGGCGCGGGCGCCGTCAGGCTGTACTCGGGGAAGTGGTTGGTGGTACCGGGGGAAGGCTGAGGGCCGTTCACCGCGAAGGGAACTGTGTTGGCGGGCTGGATCCGGGGGCCGCCCGGGATCGTGAACCCGGTCCCCTCGGCCAGCAGGACGGTCCCGTGCGGGATCGACGCCATCCGGGCGACGCTCGCCGTTTCGAACGGCTCGGTCGTCTTCGGGATGGTGATCCAGATGCCAGGCTCGAGGTGCAGGGCGCCGCCGGTGTTGAGGTCGGCGATCTGCTGAAGATAGTGCACGCCGTGCAGCTCGATGTCGTTCTGGTCGAACCCGCGGTTCGGGATGGGCGAGCCGATCGAGTCGAACTTCAGCGTTTCGTTGGTGAAGTTCAGCTCCAGGAAAAGGGCGCTCTTGTCCCCCGGTCCCGGCGGGACGGACCGGGCCGCAAAGTCCGGGCGGGCGATCAGGTTGAAGCCCCGGCCGACCCAGCGCCCGGGAAGCTCCTGGAGCGGTCCCTGAGCGGACCGCATGCTCTGGTAGTCCCCGCCGCGGCGGACGGAGGGAACGGGCGGCACCACCGGGCCGGATGCGGGCGCAGCGGAGTTCGGCGGAGCGGAAGTAGTCGGATTAGCCACAGTCTCGGTCATGTCGATGTCCTTTCGGCGGACTATGCGCTCGGTTCAGGACAGCCCCCGTCAGGCCAGCCGTTGCGGCCGGCCGACTTGGCTCCTGGTTAATAGAGCGGCGACCGCCCGCCGTGATACATCTATGCGGCGTTTTCGGGTGGAAATGTCGGCCCAGAATGCGGCCCGGCCTTCCCGGAATGCCTCAGAGAGTTATCCAGCCGGTGACAACGTTCTCGCCCCGGTCCGTGCGGCAGCGCAGCCGGAACGGCGTGGCCGGAATGGGGCTGATCGGGAAACAGCCGATTTCGTCCACCACAATGGTGGCGACCACGCCCGCGCGGGTCTGCACCTCGATCGTGCCCTCGCCGGTCGGCACCAGCTGGCAGAGCAGCGAGTCCTCGTTGACCTCCATCTCGATGGTGAGATGGTCCGAGGTGAAGGTGAGCGCGCGGATCGATGCGGTCTCGGACCGCACGGTCACCACGCTGGCCGGGTCGAGGGAGTCATAGGTAAGCTCAGCCAGCTCGGCGTCGATGTTGTGCCAGGCGTAGGCGCTGCGGCCGGCCGCAGCGAATTCGGGCGGGACCGCCGGCTCGGCCTGCAAGGCCTCTTTGAGCACGGCCAGCAGTCCCTCGTCGTCCCAGATGTCAGGCACGCCGCCCGCCTCCCGTCTCATCGTTCACCAAAGCCTCCGGGTCGCCCGGCACCGGGTCGCGGAAGACGGCCAGGAAGGGGGAACGGCGCAGCCGGTCCAGGCAGCGCGCCCGTTGCGGGCCGATGCTCCCGATGCGGATCGACAAGGCGTCGCTGATCTGCGCATACGACAGCGGAGGGTCTCCAATCAGCATCGACAGCAGCTGGCGGCATCGCTCCGGCAGTTCGCCGAACGCGGCGCGCACCGCCATGTGCAGTTCCGCCGCGATGATCTCCTGCTCGATCGTCTCGGCGGGCTGATCTGGAAACATCTGGCTGACTTCCGGCAACTCGGAGTGGTCGTATTTGCTTGCTGCCCGCAAGACGCGCAGGCATTCACGCTGCGTGGTGGTGGACAGCCAGCCCGGCAGCGCCGCGGGCTGCCTGAGGTGCCCGAGCTGCTCGACCAGCAGGAGCCAGACCGTCTGCCCCACGTCGTCGGCGTCGGAGCGGCTCAGCTGGTAGCGCTGGCAGATAAACCAGACCAGCGGTGCGTAGCGCTCGACGATCTCGTCCCAGGCATGCTGGTCACCGGCGCGCGCGCGGGCGACGAGCGCGATGACGGACGGATCGTCACGCATAGCTGTCCTTCGCGGGCCCGCGGGCGCGGGCCATGTCCGCATCATTCAGCTCACGGCAGCGCGGAGCAAGACGCGCGGATAGTCCTAGACACTTTTCCTCCTCCGGCTTGTGCCGGGCTACGGCAAGCCTTGCACTACAGAGCGAAATCCCGGCCAGTTGATACACCCGGGCCAGAAAATTTGTTAACTCCGGCCGATAGGCCACGGAAACTGACGGCCGGGTGTATCAGGCCGCCGTAGAGAATCTCCGATCAGCTGGGGACAGGAGCCGGTCGCGGGGGCGGCTCCTGCCCCTTCCGCTGCGCGGAAGCCAAGCTTTACATCCAGGCGCAACCGGACGGAGGGCCCCCGCCGGCTAAGAAGACAGCAGAGCAGGCGGCGGATGCGATGCGCGGTGCTGGGCACCGTAGACAAACCGGTGAGCTGGGCTAGTGACCCTTGGTCCGTTGGGGGCGGGACCTTGGTCCCTGAGCGGCCGCGCCCCCCAACGGGCACAGTGGGCAGGTGTTCGCGGTTGGTGAGATCACGGTGCGGGCGCCATTCGGGGCGGCCGGCCGCCGGCTGGCGATCTTCGTCAGCGACGGTGCCCTCTGGGTGGCATCGGAGGCCGCCTACCAGGACGGCCTGGACGCCGGCCAGCTAACCGAGCCGGTCGAGGGCGCCAAGCTGGCCCGGGTGCAGTACGCGAAGCCCGTCCAGCGCGGCAGCACGCTGCGGATGCCACTGCGCTGGGAGGTGAGCGGCCCGGCGGGTGAGCTGTTCTCGGTGCTGGACGCGGACCTGACCCTGAGCTGTGACGGAGACGGCCGGACACGTGTGCGGCTGGACGGCTCCTACCGGCCGCTGTTCGGCCCGGACGGGCGGGTGCCGGACCAGGCTGCACTGAGCCGGATCACCACGGCGAGCCTCTGCTACCTGCTGGACAACGTGGCCGACGCCATCGCGGACCCCGCACCGGAACCGCAGCCGGGCGCGGCGCCGGTTATCCGCTGGTGGCCGGGTACCGGCGAGCCCTGAGCGGGCCCAGCCCGACGCCGCTCAGCGGGCGGCGGCGTCGATCTGGACGGGATAGCCGGCGCGGAGCGCGGCGACCGAGGACGGCGGCGTGATGAGGCGCGCCTCGCCGCGGCGCGGCCGTGGCCGCCGCAGGCCGTAGCCCGCCAGCGCCCAGGTGACCAGCGTGTCCCCCAACACCAGGGCTGGCGGGCCCGGCGGGCCCAGCTGGACGAACGCGCCGTCGGGCAGCTCCGGCCAGGATGCGGCGTGCAAGCGGCGGCGGTGCGTGCCGGGCACGATCCGCTCGGCGTGCAGCTGCCGGTTCATCCGGGCCGCAGACGGCAGGGCGCCG
>Ga0302181_10002019_pt1 | contig 14680 bp, 8 predicted proteins | sample I_Palsa_E3_3_FD_198786 | JGI IMG/M metagenome (GOLD analysis project Ga0302181, IMG submission 198786) | Peat permafrost microbial communities from Stordalen Mire near Abisko, Sweden - I_Palsa_E3_3 | ecosystem: Environmental > Terrestrial > Soil > Palsa > Peat permafrost | place: Sweden: Abisko...
CGATCTGTTGCTGAACAACCTCGGCAAAGGCGGAAACCTGACCCCAGCCGCTGTGGTCTCGGCTATGAACGAGGCCGCCACTCAGGACGTCCGGGAGATGACCTTCGAGCCCGTGCTCTCGAAGCTGTTACACGGTGGGCGCGCCCCGAACGCACGTGACGCCGAGATGCTGGCGCTGCTGGACGCATGGCACCGCCACGGCGGCAGCCGCCTGGACCGGACCGGCAACGGACAGATCACCGATCCGGGCGCGGCGGTGATGGACACCGCTTGGCCGCTGCTCGCCGACGCGTGGGCTTCGACCGTGCTCGGCCCGAAGTTGACCGCCGAACTGGCCTCGTTTGACAGCCAGTTCCAAGCGCCACCTGGCGGCCAGGAATTCGGCTGGTTCGGTTACATGGACAAGGACCTGCGGACGCTGCTGGGTGAGCGCGTGCGAGGCAAATTCGCTGTCCGTTACTGCGGCGGCGGCAGTCTCAAGCGCTGCCGGGCGCAACTGTGGGCGGCGATGGACAAGGCCGGCCGGGAACTCGCCGCCACGCAGGGTCCGAACCCCGCTGCCTGGCACTCGAGCGCGACGGCCGAGCAGATCAGCTTCATTCCTGGCCTGCTGCCGTACAAGTTGGCCTATACGAACCGGCCCACGGGCATCCAGCAGGTGCTGAGCTTCTTCGGACACGCGCCGCAGGACACGGGCCGCTAACGCCCACCGTCGGCCCACCCGGGCCGGCTGAGACGACAGCCAGCGGACCTCGCATCAAACCATCATCGCATCGCCACTCGAAGGGGGCGTGCTGAAAAACTCGCCACCATGGGTAAAGATTCAGCGCGGCCCCGGGTCACGGCCGATGCTGGCGCCTCACCGGTCCGGCCCGCTTTCCCTCCCGGGCAGCCGGGGCACTCGCGTTCGGGTCAGGCCGGCGTGGGCCGCTTGATCTCGCGTTTGAGGATCTTCCCGGTTGGGCCCTTGGGGAGCTCGTCGACGAACCACACGTGCCGGGGATACTTGTACGCGGCGACCTGGCTCTTGACGAAGTCCCGCAGCTCCTCGGGGCTGGCACTCGCACCCTCCTTGAGCGCGATCGCGGCCCCGACCTCCTCGCCGTATTCATCGTGCGGCACGCCCAGCACGGCAGCCTCGCGCACCGCCGGGTGCTCGTAGAGGATCTCCTCGATCTCGCGGGGATAGACGTTGTATCCGCTGCGAATGATCATGTCCTTCTTGCGGTCGACGATGAAGAAGTAGCCCTCCTCGTCAACCAGGGCCAAGTCGCCGCTGTGGAACCAGCCGTCGCGGATCGCCTCGGCGGTCGCTTCGGGGCGGCCCCAGTAGCCCTTCATGACGTTGTGGCCCCGGATCACGATCTCGCCCACCTCACCCTGGGGCACCTCGTGACCGTCGTCGTCGACCACTTTCATCTCGACGCCCACGATCGGGGTCCCGATCGAACCCGCCTTGCGCTCGCGGTCGGGATGGTTGAAGGACGCGACCGGCGAGGTCTCCGAGAGGCCGTAGCCCTCCAGCACCTTGCATCCGAACGCCGCTTCGAAGCCGCGCATCAGCTCCACTGGCATAGCGGATCCGCCGGAGGCACAGAGTTGGAGCATCGAGAGGTCGTACTGGTCCCGTTCGGGGTGGTGGAGGATCGCGCCGTACATCGTCGGTACTCCCTGGAACACGTTCACGTTGTCACGTTGGATGACCGCGAGCGCCTTGCCGGGATCGAACCGCGGAATCAGCGTCAACGTGCCGCCCGTCGCGATCGTCGCGTTCATCGCACACGTCTGACCGAACGAGTGAAACAGCGGCAACGCGCCGAGCGTGACTGCGCTGGCCCCCATGTCCAACAGGCTCCCGATGACGGCGCAGTTACGGGTCAGGTTCGCGTGGGTCAACTCGGCACCCTTGGGCGTACCTGTCGTGCCCGAGGTGTACAGGATCACGGCCGTATCGTCGTCCGCGGTCTCGGTCAGCCCGGGCGCGGGCTCGGTGTCCTGGAGCATCTGCTCGAACTCTCCCGGAACGACGAGCAGGCACTCCGCCCCGGCCTCATCGGCCCCGGCCTGCGCGTCCGGGGCGAAACCCTCCCACGCGAACATCACCTTCGCCCCGGAGTCCGCCAGGTAGAACGCCACTTCGCGTCGCTTGAGCAGCACGTTCATCGGCACGACCACAGCGCCGGCGCGCAGCACGCCGTAGTAGCAGACGGCGAAATAGGGAACGTTGGGGAGCATGATTCCGACGCGGTCGCCGGGCGCGACGCCGTGGTCACGCAGGAGCCCCGCGACACGCGCAGAGCCCTGCTCGAGCCGCCCGTAGGTGAGCTCGGCATCGTCGAGCTTCATCGCCACGTGGTCGGGGTCGCGTGCGGCCGAGTCGATCAGGATGTGCGCGAGGTTCATGGCTGGGTGGCGGCGTACGCTACCGCCGCTCGGCGGCTCAAGTGCCGGTGAACTCGGCCGGGCGCTTCTGCGTGAACGCGAGCACGCCTTCTGTGAAGTCGGCCGACTCGGCCCGCTCCTGCTGCAGCACCGCCTCGAGATCGAGCAGTGCGTCGAAACCGGCGTAGGCGCGATCGTTGATCGTACGCTTGATCGTCGCGTAGGAGCCCGGAGGACCGGCGGCCAGCCGCCCGCCAAGTGCCGAGACGCTCGCCTCGAGCTCTGCGTCCGGCACGACCCGGTTGATCAAGCCCCAGTCCAGCGCCTGGGGCGCGGAGATCCGCTCGCCGAGGTACGCAATCTCGAACGCACGCGTGTGGCCGACGCGCGCGGCAAGCGTCAGCGACGCGCCGCCGTCCAGACCCAGTCCGATGTTGACGAACGCGAGCAGGAAGTACGCGGATTCCGCCGCCACGATCAAATCCGCCGCCAGCGCCAACGAGCAGCCGATCCCGACCGCCGGTCCGTTGACCGCGGCGATCACCGGCTTCGGAATCGTCCGCACGCGCAGGATCAGCGGGTTGTAGAGGGTCCGCAGGGGGGTGAGGACATCGGGTGATCCGTCGATGCCCAACTCGCCGCTGGCCTTGAGATCTGCCCCGGAGGAGAATGCCCGGCCAGCTCCGGTCACGACGATCGCGCGCACGTCGGGATCCGCGGCCGCGTGATCGAGCGCAGCGATCAGCTCCTCACCGAGCTGCTTAGTCCACGCGTTCAGCGCATCGGGACGGTTGAGCACAATCCACGCCACTCCCTCAGCCAGATTCAGCTCGACGGTTTCCAGTTTCAGGCCGATCATGTCGCCGCCGGACAATAGCGCTCATCCGCACCGAGCAAGGCTCAGAACGGGCAGGTGTGCGAAGGCAGGGCACGCAGGAACGCGGCATAGTCCTGCGCCAGGTTGAACACGTCCGGACTGCCGAGGCCGGTGGCGAAGTTCCACCCTGGCGTGGCGTCGTAGAACCCATTGTTACCGCGTGTGATCTGATGGAACGCGGGCACCGGCTGGGGCTTTGCCGCCAGGTCGTACAGGATCGGGGCAGCGAAGCAGCGCGCGAGCGAACCGGCGCCGTGAGCCGCTGCGTACTGCTGCACCAGCAGCATCGATGCTGCCCAGAACGGCGCCGCGGCGCTGGTGCCGCCGTTTCCTCCCGAGCACGTCGGCCCCGAGGCCCCGGGCTGTGTCTGACATGTGACAAAGCCGCTGTTGGGATCAGCCGGACCGGCGACGTCGGGTATCTGGCGCGCGCCCCGCGGGTTGAGCGTTGGCTGGCTCACGCCCGGTCCCTGCTGCCACGGAGGTTTCGGCTCGGAATCCGAAACGCCCCCGCCGCCCCCGCCGCGCTCTAGCGGATCGGCCCACGCCGACTCGGTCAGGTAGCTGCCGTCGGAACGCAACTCGAGCCGCGTGCCGCCGACCGCGATCGCGTACGGGCTGCTGGCCGGAGTTTGCACCGCCAGACCCGTCGCTTGCGAGGGAAGGTTGGTCGCCGGCTGGATCTGCAGGGCCTGCAGACACGCGTACGCGCCGGTGTCGCCGGTGGCCACGAACACCGTCACGCTACTGGCCTCGAGCGCCTTCAACGAATTGTCGATCAGTTGCTGGTCACCCGGGTTCTGGCTGGCCAGCACGCTCTCGCACAGCCCGTAGCTGGTGGTGACGATTCTGGCCTGCCCGTCCTGCTCGATCCGGTTGTAGATGTCGGCCAGCGAGCGCCCCAAGCTGACCTGCGGGCTCTTGGATCCGTCTGAACCCTGATAATCGATGATGTGTGCATCCGGGGCGACGCCGAGGATGACCTGGAGATCGAGGTCGACTTCGTCGTCGGACCCGGCGGACGGGCTAAAGGTGCTGCCACCGTCAATCTGCACCAGCCCGATCTGCGGCGCCGGGATGCCGTTGCGCTGCGCGAACGCCTGCAGGTCCGCCGGGTTGATCGCGCCGCTCACGGTGGCGACCGCGATCGTCTGACCCTGGCCGCGGATGCCGGCGTTCAGCAGCGGTGTGATGTCGTACGCCTGGGCCGTCAACGCGGGCGTCAGGCCACTGCTCGGGATATCGTCGGCGGGAATCGGGCGGTCGGACAAGTCGCCGACTCCGGTGATGTATGGGGTCAGGGCGGGGGGGATGCGCGGCGCTTGCTCGGGGGCGAAGTACGGCTGCCCGTCCGCCGTGACGTAGCGTCCGAAGCGCAGTGAGAACAGCCGGTCCACCCGCGACACGCTCGAGCTGACGAGCATCGCAGTGCGCTGCGGATACACCTGCGCGACGGCAATCCCGAGCCGGCCCAGCAGTCTGCGCAGCTGGGTGAGGTCGGCGTCGCTGGGACCGAAGCGGGCCCCGAACTGCGCCGCGGTCAGCCCGCCGCGGGTTCCCCCGCCTGGATTGACGTGCCGAAGGTATGAGTCGAGTTCCCGTTCGCGCAGGCGCAGGTCGAAGGCAAAGCGAATCGTTCCGTGCGCCAGCGGGCCGACTCGTCTCGCGCGGCCGGCGATCAAGGCAGCCCGATGGGCCCTCTGCCCTGGGTGCGAAACGAACGCGGCGGCGACACCCGCTGTCGCCACGAGCGCGATCAGCGCGAACGCGGCTCGTCTGCGGTTGCCCCAGCCGCTCCAGCGCCGATGCTCGCTCATGTCTCGCTCCTGGTCGGCTGAGCTCACGACGTCGCTCCTCACGTCGCGCCGTCGTCGGGAAAGCGGACCGTCTCGAGGATCTGATCACCGAACTGGTCAAGTGGTCGGTCGGGGTTGTCCTGCTGGGTCTGGCCCTTCTGGACCGGGAACACGACGGCGGCGGCGATCGTCACTCCGCCCGAGGCGGCCGACAGCACCGCCACCTTGATCAGACCGCCGGGCCCTTGCGGGGTTTGCTGGTTGCCTTCCAACACCTCGCCCTGGGCGGGGTGAAAGCCGAGCACCGGCTGGCCGAACATCTGATCGGAGGTGGGGGCGGTCTCAGCCCCGACCAGATTCGAGGCGATGCCGCTGGCCAGACTCTGCATCGCCGCCTGCGGGGAGGTCTGGTTCGACGGCGACGCGCGCACTTCGACGTCGATGATCTGGCTGCCTGGGCTGGCACCCCAGAGCTTGTCCTGCGCGTCGCTCTCGCGCAGGACGATCTGATTGCCGCTCGTCGATGCCGGCGTGGCCATCTGGCTGTCGTACTCGACCCGCCAATGCAGCGCGCCGGTGAACGTCGTCAGTGCGCGCAGCGGCGGGGCCGTGGGTGGCTTGTGGCAGACGAATCCCTGCGGGCAGTTGCGACTGCCGAGCGGGGCCGCCAGCACGACCACCAACCCGGCGACGATCGCGGCGGCGGCAAAGACGCCGACGAACACACCGATGACACGGCGCGAGGAGAGTCGTGTGCCAGCCGCACCCCGGGGCATGAACTGGCTGGCGGCGGCGTACTCGGGACCCGGTCCCGCTGCCGGTGGTCCCGCCGGTATTGCCCCTGGTCTCCCCGGCGGAACCGCACCGCCCGGCGCCGCCCCCGGCCGAACTGCGCCGCCGGGGGGCGGCCCGGCTGGAACCGGACCGGCGGCCCGCCCGGCCTGCCAGGGATCGAATTCCGGCCCGGCAGCCGCGTCCGCGTGCAGCGGGGCGGCGAGTGGAGCACCGGGCAGGCCACGCACCTCGAGCCGGCTCGAGCCGATCTCGATCTCGTCTCCGTCCTTGAGTGCATGCACCCGCCGGAGTGCGACACCGTTCAGCACCGTTCCGTTGGTCGACCCGGTGTCCTGGAGGAAGAACACTCCACCGGGACCACGCGCGATCCGGGCATGGCTACGCGAGAGCAGCCGGTCGCCACCCAGCGCGCCCGGTTCGCCGTAGCCGCGGCCGATCAGCAGCTCATCCCCCAGCGGTATCTCCTCACCTTGCTTGGGTCCGGCGAGCACGAGCAGCCGGGCCGCGGACGGCGGGGGCTCAGGCACGGTGGGCGTGACTGCGGGAACGCCCGTGTCGAGCTGGGTCGCCCTCGCCGCATCGGCCACCTCCACGTCGAACGTCGACTGCCCCACCCGCAACTCAGCTCCGGTCGCGAGCAGCGCAGGAGCAGTCAGCCGCTCTCCGTTCAGCCACGTCCCATTGGTGGATCCCAGGTCCTCGACCATCGGACGGCCGGCGTCGTCGATGAAGATGCGGGCGTGGCGGCGCGAAAGCCGCGGGTCGCCCCGCAGCCTCCCCGGCTCAGACTGGTCGCGCCCGAGCACGAGTTCGGCCTGCACCGTGACGCTTTCGCCGGACAACGGACCTCCGGTGCAGTTCAGCGTCACGCTCATGGGCACACCGTCGAGCTCACCTCGTTGCCCCCACCAGCGGCCCCCATCCCTCGATTCAGTCGCGCCGGACCGCGGACGCGAACGGCGAGGGGCGGACCGAAGATCGGCTCGAGGGCAGCGCGGCGAGAGAGATTCCGCAGCTCTCGCAGAAGGCGCCCAGGCGCGTGCGGTGACCACAGTTGGCGCAGGTGACGATCGGTGCGTCCTCGATCAGCAGCGCCTCCTCCAGCAGTCCGACATGGATCACCTGACGAAGCCAGAGCAGGGCCAGGAGCGCCAGTACCGCGAGGATGGCGAGCGCGACACCACCCGGCAGGGTGATCTGCACAATCGCCGCCACCACGAGGAACGCACAGCCCAGCGGCACGGCCAGGAACAACGATCCCAGGCGTCCAAGCGCGCTGCGATCGCGAATCGGCGCCCGGACCTTCAGCCACACGACGCCGGCGGTGGCGCCCATCGCGGCCATCGTGACCACCGGCAACGCGACCGCGATGACCGCCAGCTGCACGAGCCAGGGGACGACCGATCCCGGAGGGCGAAGCCCGTGACCGAGGACCGACACCGCCTGCACGATGACCTCGGCGCCCACGAATGCCGACGCGCTCGCAGCCGCGAAGGTGGCTCCGTCGAGCACGGTCGAGAAGCGCGGGTATCTCAGCAACGCGAGGGGTCCGAGCAGGATCAGCACCACGCTCAGCAGAGGTATGAGCACCCCACGCGTGAGGACCAGGCTTCCACCGCCCCCCACGAACACCTGCGAGCCCGACGGAGACAGGCCCTTGGCGATCAGCGCCGTGAGGGCTCCGGTGGCGGCACCCCACGTGAGCGTGCCGCCAATCACCAGCAGGGATTGCTCCTCGAACACATTGACGTCGACCATGTAGAGGACGACGAGCATCGGCAGCAGCAGCGCGCCCGCGATCAGCGCGACCGGGTAGAGCTTCGCCAGGCCGAGCACGAGGACTGTGGCCACGCCCAGCGCCAGGCAGGTACGAAACACGGCCATGGATGGTCGCGGCAGCTGGGGGAACAGCGTGGAAACGATGGTTGGACGCAGCACGCTCTCGTTCGGAGCCGCCGCGAATGCGCGCCGAACCCCCGACAGCGACGTCGGGTCGATCTTCATCACCCCGGACAGTCCGCGCCCGACCGCCGAGGCGCCCGGGACGCGACTGAGCCTCGACAACGCCGACTCGCCGCCTTCATGCTCGTGTCCGCAGCGCACACAGAATGGACTCGCCGGAACTTCGTTGCCGCAGCTGTCGCACTTTCTCAGCGCCATTGCCAAGCGATGCTAGCCGCCGCTCACCAAAAAAGCGATGACCGGCTCGTCGCCGTGGAACGCTAGACAGCGCCATGCCTGCGCCGTAGTGTGGCGCCCGTGCGACAGCTGGGGCCGGGCGATGAAATCGGGAGCTATCGCATCGAGGCAATGGCCGGCCGGGGGGGGATGGGATTGGTCTACCGCGCGCGGCAGCGACGCCCGGATCGGATCGTCGCGATCAAGGTGATCGCCCCCGAGCTCGCCGCGGACCCCGACTTCCGGGCCCGCTTCGAGCAGGAGTCCGCGACCGCCGCGGAGATCGAGCACCCCAACGTGATTCCGGTCTACGAGGTCGGCGAGGAGGACGGCCTGCTGTTCATCGCGATGCGGTTCGTCCAGGGCGTCGACCTCGGTGGCTTGCTGCGCCAGAACGGCCGGCTGCCGCCGCAGCGCGTGGCACATCTGATCGCGCAGGTGGCGGACGCGCTCGACGCCGCCCACGCGCGCGGCCTGGTGCATCGCGACGTCAAGCCGGGCAACATTCTCGTCGCCGCCGGCGATCACGTCTACCTGACTGACTTCGGACTCACCAAACGGGCCGCCGACTCGCGCGGAATGACCAAGACCGGGATGTTCGTCGGGACCGTCGACTACATCGCGCCCGAGCAGGTCGAGGGTCGTCGCATCGACGCGCGCGCCGATATCTATGCGTTGGGTTGCGTGACCTATGAGCTGCTGTCGGGCACGGTGCCGTTCCCACGTGACTCTGACATCGCCACGATCTTCGCGCATGTCAACGACTCGCCACCGCCGTTGGTTGACGTCGCGCCGCCACTTGCCGCAGCGGTCGCCCGGGCGATGGCCAAGCGCCCGGAGGACCGGTTCCAGTCCGCGGGCGACTTCGGTCGCGCGGTGAGTGCTGGCGCCGCCGGTCGCATCGATGCGGGAAGCGATCGCACCGTTGCCACGGGTGACGCGGCGACTGCCGACGCGCATGCGCCGACCCAGGTCGCCGGGCTCGTGCCGACCGAGTTCGCCCCGGACCCCGCGCCGAGGAGTGGGTCGCCACCGGCACAGGGCACCGCCCGAAGGGGTGGTTCGCCACCACCGCGGGGCACCGCCGCGACGGCTTCTCAACGTCTCCTCGCGCGGCCGTGGGCCCTCGCGGCTGGAGCGGTCGTGCTCGTGGCCCTGATCGGCGTGGCGGTCGCCGTCGCGGCGGGAGGGTCCGGTCCCGGACCAACGACCCCGACGTCGACGCCGACGTCGGCGTCTGTCCCGGCGTCGACATCGTCGTCGACTCCCACCACCCCTGCGCCGAAGCCGACCGCTGCGCAGATCTTCGTCCCGGTCAACGCGGACGGAGGGCTCGCCGTCGCGGTGACGCAGCACGTCAGTGGATCGTGCTTCAGCACGTCGAATGTGATCCTGCGCTCCGACGCGTTCCGCTGCATGGCCGGTAATGACATCTACGATCCCTGCTTCACGGTCAACCAGACGCAGGTCCTCTGCCCGACCGAGGGGCCGTGGGCCAACCGGGGGGTCCTGGTCAATGTTCCCGGTCTCCCGTCGACGGGCGGGATCAAGAACCAGGGCACGACCGGCCAGCCGTGGGCGATCCAGCTCGCCGACGGCTCCCAGTGTCTGCCGATCAGCGGCGCGTCGAACGTGATCGCAAACCAGCGGCTGAACTTCGAGTGCACGGGCGGCGTCGGCCTCTACGGGAACGTCCAGCGCTCAGGTTCGGTCTGGATGATCTACGTCAGCGCGCCGCAGAGCGGTCAGATCGCGTTGCGCCCGATCGCGACCGCCTGGTTCTAATCGGCGGCGCCGCCCGGGGACCCGGATCCGCCCAAGGACCCGGATCCGCCCAAGGACCCGAAGCCGCTCCGCGACCAGCCGTAGCGGGTCATCTCGGTTCGCGGCTCGAGCTCGCCGCCTCGCTCGCCGCGGCGCACGAACACGATGGGCGCGGGGGCGGCACGAGCGATCGCCCGGCGGGTGTCGCCGAGACCCTCCTGCTGCCACCGCTCCGAAAGCCCGATGAACAGCAGCTGAGCCTGCGAGGCGGCGGCAAGAACCCCACCGCGGCCCGGCTCGGCCAGCAGCGGCTCGGCGTTGATCCCGGCGTACTCGCGGACGAGCAGCGATGCGTTCGCGAGCAGCTCGCTCGCATCACGTCCTCCGGCGTCAGGCGCTTGGGCGCCGAGCAGCTTCAGCTGTGCGCCGGTCGAGGCCGCGGTCGCGGCGGCGATCTCCAGTGCGGCCCAGTCGTGATCGGCGCCACCGAACGGAACCATCACCACGCCGCCCGCGCTCGGGGACACCTGCGCTCGCTCGCGGGCCACCAGCACGGCCACGTCGCACGGCGCGTCGCGCAGAACGGCACCGACGCCCTCGCGCGGTACCCCGTCCCCGAGCAGTGGCCGCCGCCCGTCGATCAGCACCAAACTGACGTCGTCGCTCTCGGCCAGGCGGGCCAGGTCACGGCCGGTGTCGACGGAGGTGAACGCGATCCCGCGCGTCGGAATCCCGCTGTCGAGCAGGCCCACGCGGGCGCGCTGCACCTGCTCGGTGGCCTCGCGCAGCTGGCGCTGCTCGCTCTGCAATCCGCCGCGGATCGCCGCCCCACGTGGCGGCCGGACCAGCCGGGCGACGATGATCTCCCGCGGCGGGTCCGAGCGCGCCAGCGGCGCCGCAAGGGCCAGCAGCTGGTCGAGCGCCGACGCATTCTGGGGAGCCACCAGGATTGCCCCGCCGGCCGGAGCGACGGGCGCCACAGGTTCGGCGAGCGCCGCTGCGAGCTCGGCTTCCGGCGGCGCCCCGAACTCGTTTCGTGGGTCGATCAGGCGCAGCAACGGCCCGGCCATGAATGTGGTGACGAGCGCCATCACGACGAGCGCGGCGAACAGCGCCGAGGAGATTACGCCCAGGCTGAGCGCCAGGTTGAGCACGATCAGCTCGGTCAGCCCGCGCGTGTTCATCAGGGCACCGAGCGCGGCAGACTCGCGCCAGGGCAGGTCAATGACCCGTCCGGCGATGAGCGTGCCGCCATACTTGCCGACGATGGCGATCGCGATCAGCCCGAGCATGATCAGGATCAGCACACCGCGGTCCAACAGGCCGACGTCAGTGCGCAGTCCCGTGTAGGCGAAGAACAGCGGCAGCAGCAGGATCAGCACGAAGTCCTCGACGCGGCGGGTCACGTCCTCGCTGAGACCGGCGTGACGCGGCATCACCAGCCCCATCACGAACGCGCCAAAGATCACCGCGATGCCGATCTTGTCGGTCGTCACCGCCGATAGGATCACCCCGGCGAAGATCGCCGTGATCCAGGTGCCGGGGACACGACCAAGCTCGTCGTAGGCGACGGCCGCGCGTCCGAGCAACGGACGCACGACGAACGCCATGCCGACACAGAACAGGACCGCCCAGCCAATCGTGCGCAGCACGATCAGCCCGCTGCTCGCCCCGGCCACCGCGGTGGCGAGCGCGATCAGGAACCACGCCGATACGTCGTCGACGGCGGCAGCGCTGACGGCGAGCACGCCCAACGGTCGCTTGAGCATGCGCCGCTCGGACACGATCCGGGCCAGCACGGGGAAGGCGGTGATCGACATCGAGACACCGACGAACAGGGCGAAGGCGAGGAACTTCGTCCCGCCGGGAGCGAGGATTTCGTACAGCGGGACCGCCGCGAGCAGACCGAGCATGAGCGGCACCGCAAGCGCCGTGTTGGAGACCGCCAAAGTCATCCGCATGCGTCCGCGCAGCAGGCGGAAATCGACTTCCATGCCGATCAGGAACATGTAGAACACCAGGCCGAGGTTCGCCGCCACGTTGATGTACGGGACGATGTCCGGGGCGAAGATCTTGGCCTGCAACCCCGGGTCGAGCGCGCCGAACACCGTGGGACCGAGGAGAATCCCGGCCAGCACCTCGCCCATCACACGGGGCTGGCGGATCCGAGGCATCAGGCTGCCGCACAGGCGGGCGAACAGCATCACCACGATGATCGCGACGAAGAAGGCGATCACGGACTGGTCGGGCGTGCGCTGCTTGGCCGCCGCGACGTGCTCGGCGGCGCTCGCCGGCGCCGGCGCGATCGGCGTCAGGATCAGATCAAGCGCCAGCCCGGCCGCGGTTCCGCTGACCCGCCGCCGGCCCCCGTTCAGCTCGCAGGCGACGCTGCCCGTGAGCTTGCCGGCGTGATACGTGAGTGTGCCCCGCGACGTGCTCCCACTGCTCACCGCCACGGTCGAGCCAGACTGCTCGAGCACGATCGATCCCCCGAGACAGGTCGACGCCGGGGCCAGCGCGTACGTTCCCCCCACCGAGGCCGGCGCGAGCGGCTTGGGCGAGCCGGGAGCCGGCGGGTTGCGTTTGAGCAGCGCCGCCACCGACTGGGCACCGATCGTCCCGACCAGTGTGTTGTGAGCCGCGCGGGTGTGAATGGGCAGCGTGCCGCCGTCCACGCAGTCGACGTTCCCGGTCAGGACACCGTGCTTGAACAGCAGCGACCCAGTCAGCGTCGAGGCGGCATTGGACAGGTCGACGTAGCGCCCGGACTGTTGGAGGTCGAACGTGGCGCCGAGGCACGTCTGACCGGCCGAGGTGTCATAGCCGCCGGCGATGTTCGGGGTGGCATGCTTGCCGGCGCCCAGGTTGATCGCCACGATCAGCACGGCGGCGGTGAGGCTGGCGAGGATCGTGTAGTGCGCCACGAGCCGCCGCCGGCTCACCACGTGATCAAAGCCCGGCTGAGGCTGGTTCACGGCTGGTGAGGACATGTCGTGTTTCGCTGTCCGCCGGCCGTGCTCGCCGTCAGCCCAATGGGGTCGGAACCTCGTGGACCGCCGAGGGGCTGGGCAGGCTGCGCAGCCCCTGTGGCAACTCATTCACCGAGGAGAACGCGCGCGCCAGGGGCGGGGGGCCGGAGCTCTCCATCGGCGGTGTAAATGCCGTCAGCGCCAGCGGCTGATAATCCGGCGGGACCGACCACCCCGTCTGGCGGAACTCGCCGGCGTTCTCGATCCAGCTCAGCGAGATCAACGGCAGGATCGCCACCTTCGTCCAGATGGCGAGAATCCAAGCGCCCCAGTACAACAGCACCGCCTCGACGTTGGTCAGTCCCACCTTCAGCACATGGGCCAGGATGTAGACGAGGATGAACTCGCCGACCGCCAGCGTGAACGTCAGCCACGGCGGCTGCCAGCGGATGATGAACGGGTAAAACGCGCTGTCCAGTGCGACGCCGAGGATGAAGTACACGCCGATCAGCACGATCCAGCCCGCGTCGTGGGTGGCGATCGAGATGATCGCCGCGATCACGGCGGGCAGGATGATGGTCGCCCAGCGGGTCTGCACGCGCCCGAGAGTGGTGGGGCACACGTCGCGGCGGCCTTCCTCAGGCAAGCTGTTGGGTCGGGGGAATCCGGCGCAACGCCTGCGCGACGTCGCGGCCCATCGAGACCTGCAGGCTGACCCGCGAGGTGAACGGACGCTGCTTGAGCCGTTCGGCGCGCGCGACGTCGGACACGAAGCGCCGGGCGATGAACTTCAGGCCGGCGATCGTGTCACCGTGCGGGATCACGTTGTTGGCGATCAGCCCCATGCAGCACAGCCGTGACTCGGGCCGGTCCAGGCCCGGCACGCCGCAGTTCGTCTGCAGCTTGATGCGGCCGTCGGCCACCGGGACGTCGTAGAACTCGATCAGCCGCCGCAGCAGGGGGATCGTGAGCACCGACTTGTTGAAGCCGGTACCGGCGGTGACGCCGGTGACGTCAAGCCAGCCCGGGTCTTGGCCGCGAGGGTTGGTGATGTGGACACGCAGCCCCGCCGGCCCGGCTTGCACCGCGCTGATCTCACCGATCGCGGCCGCGAACCGACCCTCCCGCTCGCCCTGTTCGATGCGGTCGATCCACTGCTTGCGATCGGGGCGGGACCCCTTGAGCACCTCGCCCAGGAAGCGGACACGCTGCTCGAACGGCAACGACAGATACGTATCGATCCCGAGCGATTCGAACAGGCAGCGCGGCACGTTGAGATCCTGGGTCTCAGGCTGTGGATTGCGGGTCAATGCCAGCACCGAGCCACCGGCGTCAAGGATGTTCGCCCACTCGTTCACCGAGGCGATCCCCGCGCCGAGGACGATGTAGCGGCCATCGGCGACGTAGCGCTTGGGCTGGTAGGCCTGGACGATGCGGTCGGCCAGGGCCGGGTCGTCGCGAGCCTTCGCGAGCACCGGCGGGAACGACAGCGGTCCGTGCCCGGGCGCGAGCATCACGTGTTTGGCCCGGCCGATGAAGTTCGCCTCCTCGTCGTAGAGCACGAAATGGGGCGTCGGCGTCATCTCCCGCTGGACCCAGCCCACGCGCAGCGGCACGCGCGATTGGTCCCACCCCATCCGCCGCTGCACCACCTGGGCCTCGGTGAGGATCTCCGCCACGCCGGGGTTGTACTTGCGCCGCGTCGAGCGCCACACCGGGGCGAGCGACCGGCGCGACCAGGCATCGATCTGGGCAAACGTCGGCCAGTCGGGCGCCAGGAAGTGCGACTCGGACTCCGAGCGCAGGACGGTCTGGCCGAGGTTGTGGGCGAACTGTTGGTAGGTGCCCACGGGGTTCGGGCTCGGCCCGAAGACCGTGATCTCCCGGTTCTCGAAGCCGAGGTAGCGTGCCGTCGCGTG
>Ga0302181_10002020_pt1 | contig 14677 bp, 12 predicted proteins | sample I_Palsa_E3_3_FD_198786 | JGI IMG/M metagenome (GOLD analysis project Ga0302181, IMG submission 198786) | Peat permafrost microbial communities from Stordalen Mire near Abisko, Sweden - I_Palsa_E3_3 | ecosystem: Environmental > Terrestrial > Soil > Palsa > Peat permafrost | place: Sweden...
CCGGGCCGGTACCTCGTGGCGGCGCACCCCGCTCGCCGAGCGCCAGGAACTCCTCCGGCGGCTTGCGGCCGTGGTCAGGGCCAACATCGGTGAGCTGGCCAGGCTGCTCACCCTGGAACAGGGGAAGCCGCTGGCCCGGGCCACCGGCGAGATCCAGTCCGGCCTCGCCTACGTAGAAGCGTTCGCCGGGATGGACCTGCCGGTGGAGGTCATCCGCGATGACGCCGCTGAGCGGATCGAGGCCCGCCGGGTGCCCATCGGCGTCGTCGCGGCGATCACGCCGTGGAACTACCCGCTCATGCTCGCCCTGTGGAAGATCGGCCCCGCACTGGTGGCGGGCAACACCGTCATAGTGAAGCCTTCTCCGTACACTCCGGTGGCCACCCTGCGCCTCGGTGAACTCGCCCAGGAGGTGCTACCGCCTGGCGTACTTCAGGTACTGGCCGGAGACGACAGCCTGGGCGCCATGCTCACCGAGCACGGCGGTATCGGCAAGATCTCCTTCACTGGGTCGGTGCCGACCGGCAAGGCCATCATGGCCAGCGCCGCGGGCACGCTGAAGCGGCTCACCCTGGAACTGGGCGGCAATGACCCGGGGATCGTGCTTGACGATGCCGACCCGCAGTCCATCGCCGAGGACCTGTACTGGGGCGCCCTGTCCAACTGCGGTCAGGTCTGCGCCGGCCTGAAGCGGATGTATGTCCCGGCCAGCCGGGCCGCCGAGTACGCCGAGGCGCTGGCTACGGTCGCCGCCAAGGTCACGGTCGGCGACGGCCTCGACCCAGGGACCGACATGGGCCCGGTGCAGAACGCCCCGCAGCTGGACCGGGTGCGCTCCCTGCTGGCGGACGCCGAGGCACGGGGCGCGGAGGTCTTCTTCCGCGGCGAGGCTCCTGACGGTCCCGGATACTGGCATCCGGTCACCCTGGTGCGCAACGCCGGGGAGGACGCCCCGCTGGTGGCGGAGGAGCAGTTCGGGCCGGTGCTACCGCTACTTACCTACGACACCCTCGCAGATGCCGTGTCCCGGGCCAACGCGTCGCCGTTCGCGCTGGGCGCCTCGGTGTGGTCGGCGGACCAGGACCGGGCGACCGCGGTCGCCGAGACCCTGGAGGCTGGCACCGTATGGGTGAACCAGCACCCGATGCTCTCCCCCTCTACCCCGTTTGGCGGGCTGAAGCAGTCCGGGATCGGCGTGGAGAGCTCGCAGCACGGCCTGGCTGCCTACACCGACATCTCTGTCCTACGCGTCAAGCGCGGGCACTGACGCGTGATGCGTCTGTAACGGAAGGACACCGAAGATGCTGCTCAACCGCGACGACTGGTACGAAACCTCTCGTGACCTGGACTGGACATTGTCCTACGTGGACCGCGACGAGGCTTTCCCGGCGAGCTGGACCGGCGCCGGCGACATTCCCGAGGATGCCTGGCGAGCCTGGGAGGAGCCGTTCCGGGTCTCCTACCGCGACTACGTCCGCATCCAGCGGGAAAAGGAGTCCGGGGTCAAGGCCGTGAGCAACACCCTGATCCGGGCCGGCGTCTACGACAAGCTGGATCCAGCCCACGTGGCCGCCTCCCAGCTGCACATGGGGACTACCTGCATGGTCGAGTACATGGCGGTCACCATGCAGAGCCGGTTCTGCCGCTTCGCGCCGTCCCCGAAGTGGCGCAACCTCGGCGTCTTCGGAATGCTGGATGAGACCAGGCACACCCAGCTCGACATGAGGTTCTCCCACGACCTGCTGAAGCAGGACCCGCGTTTCGACTGGGCCCAGAAGGCGTTCCACACCAACGAGTGGGGGGTGCTGGCGGTCAAGAACTTCTTCGACGACATCATGCTCAGCGCCGACTGCGTAGAGGCGGCTCTGGCCACCAGCCTCACCGTGGAGCACGGCTTTACCAACATCCAGTTCGTCGCCCTCGCCGCCGACGCGATGGCGGCCGGCGACATCAACTGGTCGAACCTGCTCTCCTCGATCCAGACCGACGAGGCCCGCCACGCACAGCAGGGATTCCCCACCCTCCAGGTGCTGATGGAGCACGACCCGGAGCGCGCGCAGCGCGCCATGGACGTCGCGTTCTGGCGGTCCACGCGGCTGTTCCAGACGCTGACGGGCCCAGCGATGGACTATTACACGCCGGTCAGGCAGCGGAAGATGTCGTTCAAGGAGTTCATGCTGGAGTGGATCGTCAACCACCACGAGCGGATCCTGGAGGACTACGGGCTCAAGAAGCCCTGGTACTGGGACCAGTTCCTGGTCGCCCTGGAGAACGGGCACCACGCTATGCACATCGGCACCTGGTTCTGGCGACCCACACTGTTCTGGAAGCCCAACGCCGGCGTCTCCAAGGCCGAGCGGAAGTGGCTGAACGAGAAGTACCCCAGCTGGGAAGAGAACTGGGGCGTCCTGTGGGACGAGATTATCGCCAACGTCAACTCCGGTCATCCCGAGCTCACGCTGCCCGAGACGCTGCCCGCGCTGTGCAACCTGACCCAGCTGCCGCTGGGATCCGCGATGTCACGACACGAGCTGAAGCCGGCCACCAGCGTCTACCAGGGACGGCTGTATCACTTCGACTCCGAGATCTCCAAGTGGTGCTTTGACATCGAACCCGAGCGCTACGCCGGGCACATGACCGTGGTCGACCGGTTCATCGCGGGGCAGATCCAGCCGATGAACCTGGCGGGCGGCCTGCAGTGGATGGGCCTGACGCCAGACGTCATGGGCGATGACGCCTACGGCTACCGATGGGCCGCGGACTACACGAACGGCCACGCGCCGACCCCCGTCCCGGTCCCGGCAGCCTGAACCGCCAGCCCCGAAAGTAGGCAGGAGACACACGATGGCACTGTTCCCTATCTACGGCAGATTTGTCGGCGATTTCGTTCCGCATCTGGTGCCGGTGGACACCGACGACACCATGGACACCGTGGCCGAGAAGGTCGCGGTCCACACCGTGGGCCGTCGCCTGCCGCGGCCCGCCACGCCGAAGGGATACGACGTCTACCTCGATGACCGCAAGGTCCCGGCCTCGACCACGCTCGGTGAGCTCGGCCTGGTCCCGCTGCAGTGGCTGGACGTACGGTTCCGTGACTGACACCGACGGCTTCGCCGAGATCGCGGCCGAAGACGAGTTGTGGGATGGCGAGATGGAGTCCTACGACGTCGATGGCATGGAGATCCTGCTGGTCCGCGTGGATGGCGAGTACCGGGCCTACGACGGGATCTGCCCGCACCAGAGCTCGTCACTGGTCGAGGGGAGGCTGGAGGGAAGCACGCTGACCTGCAGCGCGCACGAGTGGGTCTTCGACGCCCGCACCGGCCAGGGCATCAATCCGCAGGCCGCCTGCCTCAAGCGCCGCGAAGTGCGCGTCAGCCACGGCGCCGTGCTGGTCAGCCGCACTGCCCTGGCGGCCTCAAGGGTGGCACATTAAGCAGAACGGAAGGTCGTGTCATGGCAGTCCTCGAAATAGCCGACATCGAGTCCATTGATCAGAACCTGGTCGGCCCCGTGGTCCGGGCCGGCTTGCTCGCGGAAGCGGTCATCGATGCCGTCGCCGACGACAATCCCGGCCGCGACGTGGTCGTGCTCGACCGCGACGACTATGTGCGCATCCACACCGCGCAGACCTGCCGGCTGACACGCGCCAGCCTGGAACGCCACCTGGGCCAACCCGTCCAGCTGGCCACGCTGGAAATCGACATGCCCGCCTTCAAGGGCCGGCTGCGTACCCGCACCGATGAGTACGTCTGGTTCTACGACAAGTGACCCGGCGAACGCGACAAGCAGCACGAAGAGGCTAAGGAGAGCGTCGATGACGACGGAACGCACGGTGACCAGCCCCGGCACGGGCGCCAAGCCCCGTACCCGGCGGCTGAAGACCTGGACCGCGTTCGGCGATCTGGGCCGGCGGCCCAGCGAATACGAGATTCTCACCCACGGGCTTAACCACACCACCGGACAGCCCCCGCTCGAACTCGGGCCCGACGTGCACGGTAACCGCTGGCTGCGGGAGCACCGGGACGCGATGCGCCTGAAGGTCGGCGACTGGAATGCCTTCCGCGACCCGGACGCGGTGACCTACGGCAGCTACGTCGCCATGCAGGATGACCAGGAGACCTACGTCGAGGGGCTGCTTGAGCGGTTCGACCGGGAGAACCACGACGCGGGCCTGCCCGATCAGGCGCTGGATTTCCTCGCCCTCACGGTGACCCCGTGCCGGTACCTCGCGCACGCCGAGCAGATGCTGTCCGCCTACGTCCAGCAGCTCGCCCCGACCAGCTATGTCGCCACCGCCGCGACGTTCCAGACCGCCGACCAGCTAAGGCGCGTCCAGCTCATCGCCTATCGCACGACCCAGCTACGGCGGACATTCCCGCAGCGGACCTTCGGCACCGGGGAGCGGGCCACCTGGGAGGGGAATCCCGGGTGGCAGCCGGTCCGTGAGGCGGTCGAGCATGCGCTGGTGGAGTTCGACTGGGACCGGGCCGTGGTGGCCACTCAGCTTGTCGTCAAGCCCATCGCCGACCTGCTCTTCCTGCAGCAGCTCGGCCATGAGCTCGCCGCGGCCAGAGCGACGCTGGACGGCCTGATCGCGGAGAATCTGTGGCTGGACGCCCAGCGATCGCGCCGGTGGACAGGGGCGCTGCTCCGCTTCCTCGCGGACGCCGATCCTGCCAACGTGGGCGTGCTCCAAGGTCACCTGCGGGAATGGGCGAGCCGTGGCCACGCGATGGTGGCCGCCGGCGCCAGCCTGCTGACCCAGGGCGGCGGCCGGTCAAGCGCCCAGATCGCCGACGCCGTGACGGAAGGCTGGCGGGAGCTGATTGAACCGGTCGGCTTGACGGTTGGCCCGGCATGAACCGCAGCCCGGCGCAGGCCCGGGCACCGTCCCGGCCGGACGGCGCGCAGGCTTCTCAGGGCTATGCCCTCACCGTGACCGACGGCGACGATGAAGCCGCATTCAGCTGCCTGCCGGGCGAGACAGTACTGTTCGCCGGGCAGGCGGCGGGCTGGGATCTGCCCTATGAGTGCGCAAGCGGCGGCTGCGGGACGTGCCGGGCCCAGTTGCTCTCCGGGTATGTCACCAGCTCGTGGCCGGACGCCACTGGCCTGACCGAGCGGGACCGCAGGCGCGGTAACCGCATCCTGCTGTGCCAGTCACGACCCGCCGCAGCCTGCGCATTGCGCAGCCAGGCGCGACTGCGCCGCCTTAGTGGACAGATGCCGCGCCCGGCGCGGCACGAGTCCCGGGTCACCGGAATCGACCTGCTGACCGCGGACATGATGATGCTGGAGCTGGACTGCGGCCAGCCCGTCCCCTACCTGGCCGGGCAGTTCGTCATCCTGGAGATGCCCGACGGCACCCGCCGCCCGTATTCCATGTCGGGACCAGCCGGGCCTGCGTCCGCCCGGCTGGAGCTGCTGGTGCGGAGCAAGCCAGGTGGCGCGGCCAGCCGGTGGCTGTTCCAGCGGCTGGCCGTGGGCAGCCGGTTGACCGTCGAGGGCCCCTATGGCCGGGCCCACGTCCAGTCCCCAGCGGGCCGGCCGGTGGTGTGCGTCGCCGGGGGCAGCGGCCTCGGCCAGGTTCTCACCATCGCCGAGCATTGCCTGGCGCAGGATGCCACCCGGCCGCTGTCGTTCTACTACGGCGCGCGCAACGTCGCCGACCTGGTACTGCGGGAGCGTTTCGACGCCCTGCGCCGCCGCGGCGCCGCCGTCATCGCGGTGGCGGAGGTCACCGGAGCCGGGACTGGCGGAGGCGGGAAAACGGGTCCGGCCCCCGGCTGGGGTACAGTCAGGACCGGCCTGGTCATTGACGCCGTTGCCGCCGACCACAATGACCTGACCAGCCACGATCTCTACGTCGCGGGGCCGACCGCGATGGTCGACGCCCTGCTCGCCACGCTGGTCCGCACGGGACGCGCCGCCGCCGACCGAGTCTTCTTCGACCGTTTCTGGACGTGAGAAAAATGACCAACGTGCCCGCCCTGCCAGAGATGGCGCCCGCCGCCCCGCTGCCCGCCGCCCTGCCGTCCGGGGTCGCCTTGCCTGGCGGCGAGCACTACGCGCGCAATCTCATCGGCGGCCGCTGGCAGTTTCCAGCCGCGCCGTTTGAGTTCGAGATCCGCAATCCCCTGGACAGCACCGTGACCACTGTCGTTCCGCTGTCGAGCCGGTTCGACGTCGCCCGCGCGGTGGCCGCTGCCCGGGCCGCAGCCCGGTCCTGGAGTGCCGACGGCGATACGCGTCATCGCCTGCTGACCCAGCTCGTAGACCAGATGCACCTCCTGGCCGGGCCGCTGGCTCAGCTCCAGTCGCTGGAGACCGGCTTGGCCGCAGCGGACTCCTGCGCCGCCGTCGCGGCCGTGACCCACCTGGCCCGCGTCCTGCTCGCGACACGGGCCTGCGATGCCGGCGATGAGCCAGCCGGGCTGGTGAGCGGGCACATCCTGTCCTGGGGCCTGCCGTTCGCTGAGGTTGCCTGCAGCGTCCTGCCGGACCTGCTGGCCGGGCGGACAGTAGTGGTCAAGCCGTCTCTGCGCGCGCCGATGTCCGCCGTAGCGTTCGCTCACCTGGCCATCCTCCTGGGCTTCCCGCCGGGAGTGATCAACATCGTGCAGGGCACCGGAGTGGACGCAGGGGCGGCGCTCGCTGGTACCCGTGAACTGGCCGAGCTGCATGTTCGGGCTGGCGACCGCACCGTTGACCAGGCGGCGCGGGCGGTGATGGTCACCGGCACCCGGCTGCATTCCCTGCGGGCCGGCGGCAACGTCGTCCTCGCCGGGCGCGGCGCAGACCCGGACCAGGTCGCTGCCGCGGTCACCGATGCGCTGCGCGTGCACAGTGCCGGAGGCCTGCTGAACCTGCCGTTGCTCTCGGTGCAGGCCGAGGCGGCCGGCCAGGTGGTGGACGCGGTCCTGGCCCGGCTGCCTGGCTGCGCGCCCGCCCCGCTCCCGACCGAGCCGCTGCGCACCCGGGCCCTCAGCCAGGTCGCTGCCCTCCGGGCGGCAGGAGCACGTGTGCTGCGCGGCGGGACGGTCCCCGACGATACGGCACACCGGATGGGCTGGCTACTGCCGCCGACGGTGGTCACGGCCGGGGCGATGAGAGGCGGGCCTGGCTCGGACAGCCGGGGCACGGCCGCCGGGGAACCCCTCGGACCGGTGCTGACCGTGGTCACGTGGCGCTCACCTGCCGAACTGGCAGGCACTTTGCCGCACCCGCGGTACGCCGACGCCGTAGCCTGCGTATGGGGGCTCGATGACGGCGAGATTGCCGCGGCCAGGCTGCCGCACGCGGTGATCCTCCGGGAGGCGGTGCCGGTGACCGCTCTGCACGACGCGGTTCTCCCGGCGGCCTGGACGGGCGGCTACGCCGGCAGGCCCGGCGAACCTAGCGACCTAGGGTGGTGAGGCCGATGCTCACCATCGTCGTCATCGCCGACCCGGTCCCTTCCCTCCTGCCCGCCCACGACACCAGCGTCGCGCTCATGGAGGCCGCCCAGCGACGCGGGCACCGGATCCTAGTGACCACGGCGGCGGCCATGTCCGTCCGGGACAACCGGGCGCACGCCCGCTGCCAGCCGCTGGAGATCACCCCGGCCCAGCTGGTCGACGGCCGCTGGCTGGCACCGGCGGACTGGTGGCGAGCCGGACCGCCCGAGGACATCGTGCTGGACTGCGCCCACGCGGTCCTGATGCGCACCGACCCGCCCGTCGATGACATGTACCTGCGGGCCACCTACCTGCTCGACTACGTCAACCCGCAGCACACTCTGCTGGTCAACGCCCCGGCGGGCCTGCGTGAAGCTAACGAGAAACTGTTCACCCTGCGCTTCGAGAAACTGATCCCCGACACACTGATCAGTGCCGACCTGCGGGAACTGGCCGCCACCGTGAGCGAGTGGGGGCAGGCCGTGCTCAAGCCGACGGACGCGATGGGCGGCCGCGGCATCCTCCTGCTGCGCCCCGGCGACCTGAACCTTCGCTCCGCGCTGGAGATCTCAACGGACCGGGGACGCCGTCAGGTGATCCTGCAGCGCTGGGTGCCTGCCGCCGCTGACGGTGACCGGCGGGTCATCGTCCTGGACGGCGAACCCGTGGGCGTGATCCGCAGGGTAGCCGTGGCCGGCGAGTTCCGCTGCAACATGGCGGCCGGAGCCGCCGTGGTCGCCGACAGCGTCAGCCCGCGGGACAAGGAGATCTGCGAGACTCTGCGGCCAGAGCTCACCCGGCTGGGCATCGTCCTGGCCGGCATCGACGTCATCGGTGACCGTCTCACCGAGATCAATGTCACCAGTCCCACCGGGGTTCGCGAAATCGACGCCAGCTGCGGCACCAGCCTCGCCCAGCTCATTATCGAACACCTCGAGCAGAGATGCCGGGCCCTCGGGCCGGGCCGCTGAAGAAACCCTCAACGCGGCTAGAGGCGGAACCGGGTGCCCGTCACCTTTTCCGCGATCCCGGTGTGGTCCAGGTAGGGCGTGATCCCGCCGAGGTGGAAGGGCCAGCCGGCCCCGAGGATCATGCACAGGTCGATGTCCTCCGGGGCCGAGACGACCCCTTCGTCGAGCATCAGCCTGATCTCCTCGGCCAGCGCCTCGAGCGCGCGCTCGCGCACCTGCTCCGCACTGGACGGGCGGTCACCGCCGGCCAGGATGGCCGCGACCGACTCATCGACTTCAGAATCGGGTCCGTAGACGGCGGTCTTACCCGCCTCCACCAGGGCACGGAGCTTCGGCGACACGGCGAACCGGTCGGGGTAGGCCGCATGCAGCGTCTCGGCGACGTGCAGCGCGACGGCCGGGCCGACCAGCTGGAGCAGCAGGAACGGAGTGACGGGCAGACCGAGGGGGTCGGGTGCATGTTCGGCCACCTCGAAGCCCGTGCCTTCGTCGACGCTAGCGATGACCTCGCCGAGGAACCTGGTCAGCAGGCGGTTAACGACAAACGCGGGTGAGTCCTTCACCAACACGCAGTCCTTCTTCAGCCCCTTCCCGACCGCGAGGGCGGTGGCCAGCGTCGGGTGGTCGGTCCGCGCGGCGCGAACCACCTCGACCAGCGGCATCATCGCGACCGGGTTGAAGAAGTGGAACCCGACCACGCGCTCCGGATGAGCGAGCCCGGCCGCCATCTCGGTCACAGAAAGCGAGGAGGTGTTGGTGGCCAGCACGCAATCCGGCCGGACCACCTCCTCGACCTCGGCGAACACCTGCTGCTTGACCGATGTTTCCTCGAACACGGCCTCGATCACGAAGTCGGCGTCCGCGAACGCGTCTTTGGTCAGCGACCCGCTGACCAGCCCGGTCAGCCTCGCGGCGGCATCCGCGCTGATCCGGCCGCGGCTGGCCAGCTTGGCGATCTCGGCCTTCACGTGACCAACCCCAGCGTCGAGCCGAGCCTGGTCCAGGTCGGTCAGCACGACCGGTACCTCAAGACGCCGCGCGAACAGCAGCGCGATCTGCGCGGCCATCAGGCCCGCGCCCACCACGCCGACCTTGGTCACCGGCCGCGCCAGCGACTTGTCGGGGGCGCCCGCGGCCTTCCTGGCCCGCTTCTGGGTGAGGTCGAATGCGTAGAGCCCGGCGTGCAGCTCGTCACTGAGCAGCAGATCCGCAAGGCCCTCGTCCTCGGCGGCGAACCCCTCGTCCCGGGTCCGGCCGCGGGCCGCGGCTACCAGGTCGATGGCCCGGTAGACAGCGGGGGCGGCGCCGTGCAGCTTGCCGTCCGCGAAGAACCGGGCTCCGCCAACCGCACTGTCCCACTCTTCGTCCGGCGATACCCGGGTCACCGTCTCCGAGCCGGTCAGCACGCGCGCGGCCCAGCGCAGCGACTCGGCCAGGAAGTCGGCGGGTTCGAACATGGCGTCGGCGATCCCGAGCGAGAAGGCGTCGGGTCCGCGCAGCATGCGGTTCTGGCTGAGCGGGTTCTCGACGATGAGCTTCAGCGCCTTCGCCGGGCCGATCAGGTGCGGCAGCAGGTAGGTACCGCCCCAGCCGGGCAGCAGGCCGAGGAAGCACTCGGGGAACGCGACCGCGGGGACACCGGAGGAGATTGTCCGGTACGAGCAGTGCAGCGCGAGCTCCAGGCCCCCGCCGAGCGCGGCGCCGTTGACGAACGCGAACGACGGTATGCTCAGCTCACCGAACCGGCGGAACACGGAGTGCCCGAGCCTGGCGATGGTCAGCGCCTCGTCCCGCGAGCGGATCAGCGCGGCCCCGGTCAGGTCGGCGCCGACCGCGAAGATGAACGGCTTGCCGGTGACGCCGACCGCGACGACGCGCTGTTCCCCGGCCTCCGGCGTGGTTCGTCCGGCCACCGTATCGAGGGCGTCGCGCAGCGAGATCAGGCCGGCCGGGCCGAACGTGCTCGGCCGGGTGTGGTCGAACCCGTTGTCCAGGGTGATGAGCGCCATCGTGCCCGCCCCGTCGGGCAGCTCCACGTCCCGGACCAGCGCCCTGGTGACGACTTCCTCGGGGAAAAGCGAGGTGATGACCGACTCGTCGAGACCGTGATCGCTGCGGTCCGGGAGGTTTTCAAGCATGGAGGTTCTCCCACAGGACGGTGCCGCCCATGCCCAGCCCGACGCACATCGTGGTCAGGCCGTAGCGGACGGCCGGTCGTTCAGCGAACTCGCGGGCCAGCTGGATCATCAGCCGCACGCCGGAACTCGCGAGCGGATGGCCGAGTGCGATCGCGCCGCCCCACGGGTTCACCCGCGGGTCGTCGTCGGCGATCTTGAAGTGGTCGAGGAAGGCGAGCACCTGCACCGCGAACGCCTCGTTGACCTCGATCAGCCCGATGTCGTCGATGGTCAGGTCGTTGCGGGCCAGCACGGCCTCGGTGGCCGGCACCGGCCCGATGCCCATCACCTCGGGGTCTACCCCGGCAAAGGAGAAGTCGATGAGCCGCATCCTGGCGTCCAGGCCCAGCTCGGCGGCCACGTCCTGGGCCGCGATCACGCAGCCGGTGGCGCCGTCGTTCAGCCCGGCGGAGTTTCCCGCGGTGACCCGGCCGTGCGGCCGGAACGGTGTCTTGAGGCCGGCCAGCGCCTCGATGGTGGTGTCCGGGCGCGGCGGCTCGTCGGCGGTGGCCAGCCCCCAACCCATACTCCCCGTGTAGCCTGCCTCCGCGCTGCGGATCGCGACCGGTACCAGGTCGGGCTGGATCTGGCCCGCCGCGTAGGCCGCGGCGACCTTACGCTGGCTGGCCAGCGCGTACGCGTCGGCCCGGGCCCGGGTGATGGCCGGGAACCGGTCGTGCAGGTTCTCCGCGGTCGCGCCCATGGACAGCGCGGACGGATCCACCAGCCGCTCGGCGACGAACCTGGGGTTGGGGTCGACGCCGGAGCCCATCGGGTGGTGGCCCATGTGCTCGACGCCGCCGGCCACCGCCACGTCCGTCGCGCCCAGCGCGATCGAACCCGCGGTGGTGGTGACCGCGGTCATTGCGCCGGCGCACATCCGGTCGATGGCGTAACCGGGCACGGACTTGGGCAGCCCGGCCAGGATCGCGGCGCTGCGCCCGATGGTCAGCCCCTGATCGCCGGTCTGGGTGGTGGCAGCGACCGCGACCTCGCCGATCCGCTCAGGCGGCAGCGCGGGGTTGCGCCGCAGCAGCTCGCGGATCACGCTCACGATCATGTCGTCGGCCCTGGTCTCGGCGTACAGGCCCTTCGGCCCGGCCTTGCCGAACGGGGTGCGGACGCCGTCCACGAAGACGACATCGCGTGCGGTACGGGGCACGGTCAGCCTCCCTTGGCGCACGTAAGGAAACGTGCTCGCCACCAATGCTACTCGCCAGTAACCAACGCTGGATCGCACCGGAGTGTTCCGGGGTCGCGGCCGAGGAAGGCGACGAGCTTGTCACCCGGGCTGGCCTGGGCAGGCACCTCGACCGGGCCGGCGAACAGGCCCTCGCGGCCCGCCACGAGCAGCGGGCACAGCCGGAGCATCCGGCTGGCGAGCACGGCCGGGATGGGGCTTACGGGTCCTATGGGGCTCACGGGTCGGACCCTCCCGCGGCCAGCAGCGCCCCGGGCCGCCGATATGTCCCAGCCGTGCACCGCGATCTCCACCGCCCCGGTGCAGGCCACCAGGCCGGCCGGCACCGGCAGGCCGCTCACTTCCACGAAACGCCCGGGATCGTTATAGCCGTAGGCCGCGCACAGCAGCTGAGCCGCCCGGTCCCGCAGAGTTTCGACCGGATCGCCGACGGCATTATCCCGGGGGCGCTCCAGGTCCAGGGTCCCGGCGCGGATGGCGGTCTCCAGGTCGGCTATCGAGGTGTTCAGGTGAGCGAGCAGCATGGCCAGGTCCCAGTCCGCGCACGGCGTGGGCAGCGCCATATCGCCCGGCCTGACCAGCGCGCACACCCCGAGTGTGTAGACGACGGCGCCGGCCAGGAGCCCGGTCGCTCCGGGTGGCAGGTCCCTCACGTCTATATAGACCGAGTCGGACGCCGTTTCTCACCGGTACTACTTCAGCAGGACGTTGGCCGGGTCGTACAGCACTGTCGTTCCGGCGAAGAAATCACCCACTGAATTAAGGCTCTCGCCGACGAACAAGAGGAATGGGCCCGCCAGCAGCTCGCCGTTCAGCAGCAGGCCGGTCACCTGGCGTATCGCCATATGCTCCCGGCCGGCCACCAGGCCGGCGTCCGGACGCCAGCAGCGCAGGCCGAGCAGCCGCTGGGCGGGCGTCTGGCCCTGGCCCCAGGTCACTACCGCCCAGATGAGGTAACCAGCCCCGAGGGTGAGAATGAACAGCAGGACCGCCAGCGCATAGGCCGCGATCACCTGGCTGATGCGGGCGGGCCGCGTGCCCTCGGGCAAGACAAGCCAGGACTCGCGGTCGAAGTACATTCCCGGCGGCACGGGCGCAGGTGCGTACTGCTCGTAGCCGCGCCTTATCGTCTCTTCGTCCTGGGCTGGGTAGGGAGTCATCGCAACCTCAATTCCCCGGTACTGCCCCGGATCCGATTCTAGCGCGATACTCAGCGGTCCTTTGGTCAGCGCCCCTTGGCTAGGAAGGCGCGCAGCTTGTCCAGCGGCCAGGTGTTGATCACGTCGTCCGGGGTGAGCCAGCCGCGCTGCGCGGTGCCGACGCCGTACGGCATGTTACCCAGATCGGCGACGGAGTGCGCGTCGCTGTCGATGGCGAACCTCACCCCGGCGTCCCGGGCCGCGCGGATGTGGTCCGAGGGCAGGTCGAGCCGCTGCGGCGAGGCGTTGATCTCGAGCGCGGTCCCGGTGCGCGCGCAGGCCCGGAAGAGCTCGCCGAAGTCCACGTCAACCGGCGGCCGCCGCCCGATCCGCCTGGTGGTGGGGTGGCCGATGACGTTTACCCGCGGGTTCTCGCAGGCGGCGATGAAGCGCCGCGTCATCTCTGCTCGCGGCTGGTCGAAATGCGAGTGCACCGAGGCGACGCACAGGTCGAACCCGTCGAGAAAGTCCGCATCCCAGTCCACCGACCCGTCTGGGCCGATGTTCAGCTCGGTGCCGTGCAGCAGCTCCAGGTCCACCTCGAGCGCCCGCACCCGGTCCCGCTGGGCGAGCATCTTCTCGTCGGTCATCCGCTGCATGACCAGGTTCGGCGCATGGTCGGTGATCGCGTAGTACTCATACCCGCGCCGGACGGCGGCGGCCACCATGTCCTCGGCACTGGCGACCCCGTCGGTCAGGTCGGTGTGCGTATGCAGATCACCTTTAAGATCATTCTCCAGAACGAGCCGTGGTATCTCCCCTCGCGCAGCCGCCTCGATCTCCCCGTGGTCTTCGCGCATCGGGGGCGGCACCCAGGCCAGGCCCAGCCGCGCGTACACCTCCTCCTCGGTGCGCGACACGATAACCCGCCCACCTCCCCTCTCCCCTTCCTTGTCCACCTCGAACAGCCCGTATTCGGACAGCCGCAGCTTCTTGCGTATCGCGATCTGGCGCACCGCGACGTTGTGCGCCGTCGACCCGGTGAAGTACTGCAGAGCCGCGCCCCACGCGTCGAGCTGCACCACCCGCAGGTCGACCTGGAGCCCGGCCGCGGTCCGGATCGAGGTCTTGGTCGGACCGCTCGCGATCACGCCGGCCACCTCAGGCTGGGCGATGAACGCGGCCATCAGCGGCGCCGAATCCTGCGCCGCGGCCAGGATGTCGACGTCCCCGATCGTTTCCCGCATCCGCCGCAGCGAGCCGGCGTAGGCGCACCGCTGGCAGCCCGGCACGGCGGAAAGCGCGGCCACCATCGCGGTCGCGGTGTGCATCGCCACGTCGAGCAGGACCCGCTCGCGACCCTGCCGGTACACCTCGATGCCGCTGGCGATCCGTTCCCCGCTCTTGTTGCCGAACCCGGCCAGGGCGTCCAGCCGGCCCGCTGTGATCGCCGCCGCGAGGTCGTCGACCGACTCGACGCCCAGCTCCCGGTTGAGCTGAAGGGCACGCTTGGGCCCGAGGCCCGGCACCCGGGTCAGCTCGAGGACCCCCGGCGGTATCTTGGCGCGCAGCTCCTCCAGGGCGCCGATCGTCCCGGTGTCGCGGTATTCGGCGATCTTGGCGGCGATCGAGGCACCCACGCCGGGAATGGCCCGCAGGGCCTTGCCGTCGAGCGGCCCGATATCGTCGCCCCAGCCGCGGACGCTGCGGGCCGCCTTCTCATAGTTCCTGGCCCGGAACACATCGCCGC